>UMEZ01098086.1_pt1 | contig 50711 bp, 50 predicted proteins | sample 1964841 | NCBI WGS metagenome assembly UMEZ01 (sample SAMEA4836029, study PRJEB28245) | human gut metagenome | biome: gut microbiome; material: fecal sample | place: Denmark | collected 2008 | reverse complement strand
CTTGTAACTATTTTATTGATTCTTTTATAAGAAAAAACATCTGATTTTAGTAATCAAATGTTTTTTTATTTTATGAAGTCTCCTGCATTTATATATAATAGAACATTTTTAAACTTGTATTAAAATTTTATTAAATTATAAATTAATAATGTTAAATTTTTTTGATTTTTTTAACATATTTTCATTATATGTTAAATTATTTAACTTTTTTTAACTAAACATTAAAAGATGTTTCATCTATAAATTTATAACTCGTTTTATATTTAAGTTCTCTTACTAATCTAAATAACGCATCATCTTTTGCTTTTGCCTCAATCATAACATCAATATCAACATTATACTTTTTTATCTTTTCTATAAACTTAATAAAATCATCACTATTAATATAATCATGGTGAGATCTAAAATCTCTTTTTGTTTTATTTTTAGGAGATGAAAAATGAACCTTTGGTCTAATATCTTTCCATGTATCAAATATTTCCTCTAATATTTCATCGATATTATCACATGGATTACACATATGATGGTGGTAATCTAAAACCATAGGTCTATTTATTTTTTTACATAAACTAAGTACATCTTTTGCATTATATATTTTATCATCATTTTCTATTACTATAGAATTTTTAATATTATCTGGTAATTTATTAAAATTATTTACAAATCTTGTGATTGACTTTTCTTTACCAAATACGCTGCTTCCAGTATGTAAAACTATTACTGGATTTTTTATTTTTAATGCTTCTAATATATTTATATGATATTTAAGAATTTCAATCGAATTATTAATTGTTTCTTTATTAGTACTATTAAGTACACAAAACTGATCCGGGTGTACATCAACTCTCATATTATTTTTATCTATAATTTTTGATATTTTTTCATAATAACCTTTATACTTATTTATATATTCAAAAGATACATCTTTATGTGTTGCGAGTGGGATTAATTTTGATGTTAATCTATAAAAATGAATATTATTTTTTACGTTATAACTTAATATTTTTTCTAAATTTTCCAGATTTGATTTTATAATTTTATCTAGTTTTTCATCTTTATTTTCTTCTTTTAAATAATTTGTATATGTTATTGTACCAGAAGATGTTATATCAATTGCTTTACTAATTGCAACATATCCAAGTCTTATTATCATTTTATTCACCATTTATATTATTAACAAAAAAAAGAAGACTTATTTGTCTTCAATTAATTTTTTAGCAATTTTTGTTACATTACCTGCGCCAAGTGTTAATATTATATCGTTTTCTTTTACATGTTTTCTTAAATAATCTACAATTTCATCATAATCACTTATATAAATTGCATCAACATTATCTTCTTTTAATTTATTTACAATTTGTTCTTCTGATACACCATATATATTTTTTTCTCTAGCGGCATATATATCAATAACTATTACATGGTCAAAATCCATTAATGATTCTGCAAAAGAAGATAAATGTTCTTTTACTCTACTATATGTATGTGCTTCAAATATTACCCATGACGAATTAAATTTCTTTTTTAAAATAGAATCCGCAGTTGCTTTTATTTCTGTTGGATGATGTCCATAATCATCATATACATCTGCGCCATTAAATTTACCTTTATATTCAAGTCTTCTACTTGCTCCAGTAAATCCTATTAATCCTTCTTTTATCATTTCAATTGGTAATTTATACCATAAACATAACGCTATACATTCTAACGAATTTGAAACATTATGTGATCCTGCAACTCCTAAAGTAATTCTATCTATTTTTTCATTATTATGCATTAAATCATAAATTGCACAACCTTCATCATTATAGCTTATATTTCTTGCATAGTAATCTGCCTTTTCATTTGTCATGCTTGTAGTTAAAACATTAGCCTTAGTATGATTTCTTAAGTTATAGCATCTTTCGTCGTCCATATTAACAACTAATAGTCCATCACTTGGAAGCATACTTACATACTTTTGAAATGACTTTTCTATATTATCAATATTTTTAAAATAATCTAAATGGTCATTATCAATGTTAGTAACAATGGCACTTCTTTGTTTAAAATTTAAATAACTTTCACAATATTCACATGCTTCAATTATGAAATAATCGCTATTACCTACTCTATAGTTTCCATTTATACATCTAAGATTTGCACCTATTTGAATACTTGGATCTAAATTAGCGCTCATAAATGCACTTGAAACCATAGATGATGTAGTTGTTTTACCATGTGTTCCAGCGACTCCAATTACGTCTTTAAATAACTTAGTAATTTCACCTAAGAATTTTCCTCTTTCTACTGTTTCAATCCCAAGATTTCTTGCCTCTACTAATTCTGGATTATCACTCTTTATTGCAGCTGTATAAACAACTAAATCTATATCTTTTGTTATATTTTCTTTTACTTGACCGACATTAACATTTATACCATTACTTCTTAATTTTTCTGTCATAGCACTTTCAGACATATCTGAGCCGCTTACTTTAAATCCCCAATTAACAAGTATTTCGGCAATACCACTCATGCTAATACCGCCAATACCAATCATGTATATATTTTTATAATCTCTTATGTTCATTTTTTATCTTTCCCTTACTAAATTTTTAAATTCGTCTCCTCTATCTTCAAATCTATCATATTGATCCCAAGAAGCACATGCTGGACTAAGTAATACAACATCTCCAGGAGTACATATATCTTTTACCACGTTCATTGCTTCTTTTAATGTATCATTTTTATAACATTTAATATTTAAATCATTACAAAATTCTTCTATTCTATTTTTTGTTTCTCCAAAGCAAACAACACATTTAACATTTTTCATTGAATCATCTAAATCATGGAATGAATGTCCTCTATCATATCCACCTAATAATAAAATTGTTGGTTGATTAAATGAATTAAGTGCAGTAATTGTAGATACACAGTTTGTTGCTTTTGAATCGTTATAATATGTTACACCATTTATTGTATCAACATATTCAAGTCTATGTTCAACACCTTTAAATTCTTTTAAAACTTTTTGTATAACCTCATCTGTTACACCATATTTCTTTACTGCTATAATTGCGCCCATTATATTTTGGTAATTATGTTTTCCTTTTAATATTATGTCATCTAATTTTATTACTAATTTACCATCATAATAAATTCCTTCTTCATCATAATATGCAAGATTAGTTTTATCATGTCCATAATAAACTTTTGTACTTTTTATATCATCTGTAATTTTCATACTTACTTCATCATCTTTATTTATTACAGCTAAATCATCACTTGTATGATTATTAAATATTTTCTTTTTTGTCATTTGATATACTTCATATGACTTATGAAAATCAAGATGTGTTGGAGTTATATTTGTAAGTACACTCACATTTGTTTTAAAGTCATACATGTCACATAGTTGATGATCACTTATTTCAAGTACTAAATAACTATTTGGTTTAATATCACGTACAAAGTTTGATAAAGGAATTCCAATATTTCCTCCTAAATATACGTTATCAAATGAATTTTTCATAAATTCACTTATAAGAGTTGTTGTTGTTGTCTTACCATTTGATCCAGTAACGCCAATAATATTTACTGATTTATCTAGAAATGAGTATGCCATTTCTATTTCATTTATTACTTTTATTCCAAGTTCTTTTGCTTTTACTACTACAGGGTTATCATATTTAATTCCTGGATTTTTAATAACATAATCAAAACTATCATCAAGTAATGATAATTGATCACTTGTTATAATAACTTTAACACCTAAAGATTCAAGTTCACTAACAAGTTCCTCTTTTTGTTCTTTACCATCAGTTACAATTATTTCATTATTATAATCACTAAGTAATTTAGCAGCTTCATATCCACTTCTAGCCATACCTAGTATAAATATTTTCTTATTTTCAAACATATTATCACCTCTACAATAATTATATCACAATATATAGTAATAATATGTATAAAATTTAACATAAAATAAAGAAAAAAATACCATATTTATTGGTATTATTATTTTTTTAATATTAGTCTTCGTTCTTCTGAAATTTTTAAAGTATCTATAGTCTTATTAAAACCATCAGACATTTCTCTTATTTGAATATCTTTATTACTACTTACAATTTCTTTTGACATTAAAATTAAGTTATTATATTTGTTTACAGCATCCTCTATATTACCGCGACCTTTTTTTAATAAATCTTGTATATATTTTATAAGTCTAATATCTGCAGATTTTATTTTGTCACTTGTTATTTTGCCCTCTGAAACAAATTCATTACCATAGTGAATAGTACTTCTAAAAGCTCTTATATTATTATCAATTAAAAAATCTATCACCTCAGTTGTAAATGGATCATATTCTTCTTCACCTGCATATAAATCAGTTAAGCCTACAATAGATAAGGATACTCCATTTCTACCATTTACATGTGATTCCCTATCATCCATAAGAATTAAATCATCTTCTGAATATGATCTTATACCAAATTTATTAATATTTTCCATTGATAATACACCATATTTTATTATTAAAGGGGCATCTTTATAAGGGGCATTATGGTGATATTTTGCATTATCAACGTTTTTTAATGCATATGAATACGTACTTAATATATCTCTTATATATTCAAGTGCATACTTTTCTCTAATAATTTTCTCATTCATCGTTTATTAACCTCTCTTGTAATTCATTATATTCATAAGCAATAAAAATTAATACTATTATTATCTTATAACACAGGTATATATGTTATCATAATAAGTAATAAATATCAACAATAAAAAATAATTAACTAAAATAACTTTATTTTATGATACATTTTTTGTTATAATATATAAAAATAGGAGATGAATTTATGAAGTATGAAGAGGGATTGAAAAAAATTTTAGGAAATAGTGATTTATTTTGGTACAACCTAATAAATGACTTTGTAGAATCAGAATATGCTGATAAAGATGTTGCTTTAAAAGATTTAGAAACACTTGCACAAAATCAAGAAAAATTTAAAATGTTCGCTAAGGCTCTTACTGAAAGAAAAACAGATTTTGCAGGTGTAAAAAAAGATTATATTGATTCTTTAACCATAGAAAAAGAAAATATCAATGAACGCAAATATGATTATAAATCACATGCTAAACAACTATCTATACCAATATTAAATGGTTTTAAATTAGAGAATAATTTAGATGAGCAAACAATTTTATTTGCACAAGGTAATGGTTATATTGAACAACTTGTATCTGATGGTCATATTGAAAATGGTGATTTCGAAAAAAGAATTGATTTAGTTATAAATAATACAAAGAATTTTATGAAGGCTAACAATTGTGAAAGTGTAGAAAATAGTTTCAAATTTTATAAAGATTATACAAATGGTATATTTAATTTTAAAATATATGTATGTGATTTAATTATTCAAGGAAAAGTATTGAGACAATTTATTTCATATTTTGTTGAACCAAAACTACAAGATTTCTATCAATTAACTGTTAGTGTTGGACCATTCGATTTTCCTACTAATCAAATCAAAATTGATCAAATTGATTTAAATAATGATCCGACAACAAAAAGTCTTGATATATTAAATACATTATTACTCAATAATATAAAATATAAAGAATAATAATAAAAACAAAAGTTATAAAATATTTTCTAAAAAACTATTAATTTTATTATTAAATATAATGTTATTTTGAAAATAAAAAATTAATAATTATTAAGTAAAATAAATATTTTGTCCAATTTATTAATATACTTCATTAGAGGGTGATAATTTGGACGGAATATTTTTTTTATTACTAGCTTTTTGTACAATATATATGAGTATAAAACTATCATATTATGGTGATGTTTTATCAAAACAATCTAAAGTAGGAGCAGCTTTTGTTGGTGGACTTTTAATTGCATCAATAACTAGTCTCCCAGAATTTGTTACAAGTGTATCTGCGGTTGTTTTAGATAATGCATCTTTATCTTTTGGTGACATTGTCGGAAGTAATATGTTTAACATATTCGTTTTAGCAGTCTATAACATATATTTTTTTAAATCTAATTTATTTAGAAATACATCAAATAAATATATATTTGAATGTTTAATATTAGTTTCAGATTACATATTTATCATATTAGGATGCCATAATATAATAGTAAATATTGTGTCTCTATTATTATTTTTTGCATATCTAGTTTATATGTATTCTGTATTTAAAAATGACAAAAAAGAGGAAGAAGAAATAAATGAAAAGCAAAAATTTATTTTGTTAAAATTCATATTAACTGGAATTGTTATGGTCGTTTTAAGTGTACTTTTAACATATCAAGCAGATAAAATAGCCCATATGTATCCAAAATTTTCATCTAGTTCTATAGGTGCGATTCTTTTAGGAATTACGACAAGTCTCCCAGAAGTAGTTACAACATTTGCATTATTAAAATTAAATAATTATAACATGGCCATATCAAATATGCTTGGAAGTAATATATTTAATTTTTTAGTACTTGCGATATCTGACTTATTTATTAAAGATAATTATATATATAGTTATGCGGATAAATATAGTATGTTTTACATATTTGGTGGAATATTTATAACAATTTTATTTGCAATTTCGATATTACTTAAATCAGAAAAGAAATTTATATATATATTTATTTCAATAATTATGATTATTATATATTTTTCCGTATGGTATTTGCAATTTATATAAAATATGATAAAATATTATTAGCTTTAAATGAGGAGGAATCAAGATGGAAATAGCATTATTAGTAATATCAGTCCTTTTAATAACAGTTGTTTTATTACAAAGTGGGAAAGCAGAAAGTGCTAGTAATATAATGATGGGTGCGAGTGCTGAACTTTTTGCCCAAAGAAAAGAAAGAGGATCAGAACTATTTTTAAGTAGAATGACACTAATATTAGGATTATTATTTTTTGTAATTTGTTTAGTAATGTCATTAATGTAAGAGACATATTCATGTCTTTTTGTTTTATATGGAGGAAATATGAGAGAAGAAATTATAGAACTATTAGGAAAAGAAAAAAGAGCATTATCCGCAACCGAAATATGTGATAAGTTAAATCTTAATACTGCAGGAGAATTAAAAAAATTACTTGATAACCTTAGAATATTAGAAGAAGGTTATACTGTTTATAGATCAAATAAAGATAAATATATGTTATTTGAAAATAGTCATTTACTAAAAGGAAGATTAAGCGTAAATAAAAAAGGATTTGGTTTTGTAATAGTAGATGGTAGAGATGAAGATATTTATATAGATGCTAAAAACATGAATGGTGCCTTAAATAATGATTTAGTTGTAGTTGAAGAACTAAAAGGACAAAACGGTAAGAAAACAGAAGGAAGAGTTGTAAAAGTATTAAAGAAAGAAAATAACTTAATCGTTGGTGAATACAAAATAATTGATGGTAATCCTCATTTCATTCCAGATGATAAAAAATTAAGAATGGAAATAATTTTAGATAATAAAGATTTGGATGATTTAGTAGATGGACACAAAATTCAAGTAAGTATAGTAAAAGAAATGGGTAAGTATAAATACTTAGGAGAAGTAGTTAAAATAATTGGTCATAAAAATGATCCTGGTGTTGATATTTTATCTATTATATATGATCATGGAATAAATGATGTATTTACTGATGAGGTTATGGAAGAAGTTAATGAACTTCCTAGTGAGGTCCTTGATAGTGATAGAAAAGGTAGAAAAGATTTAACTGACATGACAATATTCACAATTGATGGTGATGATACAAAAGATATAGATGATGCTATATCAATCAGTAAAAAAGGTGAAAATTATATTTTAGGAGTACATATTGCAGATGTATCGTATTATGTAAAAGAAGGTACAGCATTATATAAAGAAGCATATTCTAGAGGAACAAGTGTATATTTAGTTGATAGAGTTGTACCAATGCTTCCTCATAAATTATCTAATGGAATATGTTCACTTAATCCAAATGTTGATAGACTTGCAATATCTTGTATAATGGAAATAACTCCTAATGGTAAAATAGTATCACATGATATATTTGAAAGTGTTATAAGATCAAGAATTCAAATGACTTATAAAAAAGTTAATAAAATATTAAATGATGAAGAAACTCCTGAAGGATATGAACCATTTAAAGATGATTTAAAATTAATGTGGGAACTTGCTAAAATTCTTAGAAAAGAAAAATTAGCAAGAGGATACTTAGACTTTGATGTTGATGAACCTAAAATATTAGTTGATGAAAATTGTAAACCTTATGATGTTGTTTTAAGAGAACGTGGTAAAGGCGAAAATATGATTGAGGACTTTATGATTGCAGCTAACGAAACAGTTGCAGAACATGTTTTCTATATGGGACTTCCTTTTGTATACAGAGTACACGAAGTACCAGATAATGAAAAAGTTGAGGAATTCTTAAATTCAATTAGCATGCTTGGTTACCATGTCGTTGGTGATAGAAACTTTGTTTATCCAAAATCAATGAAAAAAATACTTGATCAATTGAGAGACAAAGAAGGTTTTGAAATTTTATCTACATTATTATTAAGATGTATGAAAAAAGCAGTTTATAAACCTGAAAATCTAGGTCACTATGGTCTTGCTTCAAAATGTTATACACATTTTACATCACCTATTAGAAGATTCCCAGATACAACTGTACATAATTTACTTAGAAAATATATATTTAATGAGCCAAATGATAAAGAATTAAATAGACTTATAGAGTATTGGGAAGAAAATTTACCTGCACTTTGTGATCATGCATCAGAAAAAGAAAGAGATTCTATTGACTGTGAAAGAGATGTAGAATCAATGAAAATGGCAGAGTATATGGAAAGTCATATTGGTGAAGAATATGATGGAACTATTTCTTCAGTTATGAATTTTGGTTTATTTGTACAATTAGATAATATGATTGAAGGTCTTGTACATATATCTGAAATTAAAGGTGATTATTATACATTTGATGAAACTACTCATACATTAAGAGGAGAAAAGAAAGGTAAAATGTATAAATTAGGACAAAAAGTAAGAGTTGTTGTAACTAATGCTTCAAAAGAAAATAGTACTATTGATTTTAATTTAGTAGAAGGTAATAAAAATGGAAATAATAAACAGAAAAGCTAAGTTTGAATATGAAATATTAGATAAATTTGAAGCAGGAATAGTACTTACTGGAACTGAAATTAAATCAATCAGAAATGGTAATGCTAATATAAAAGATAGTTATGCAATAATAAAAAATGGTGAAGTATTTTTACTAAATATGTTTATATCAGAATATAAAGAAGGAAATATATTTAATCATGAAGAAACTAGAACTAGAAAACTTTTACTTCATAAAAATGAAATAAGAAAAATTAATGATAGAATTAAAATAAAAGGATTAACTATAGTACCTTTAAAAGTATATTTTGTAAGAGGAAAAGCAAAAGTAGAAATAGGAATTGCAAGAGGTAAACATACTTATGATAAAAAAGAAAGTATTAAACAAAGAGATATAGATAGAGAAATGAAAAAGTCATTAAAAGAAAGATTCTAATTTTGACTTTTTCTTTATTTTATACTATAATTTTGTTATGGGCCTGTATATGGTTTCGACAGAAATGTTTAAAATTAAGTGGCAAGTCGGAGGCACCCGTTAGTGTGCAAACAAAAAATAAATGGAAACAAAATTAAAGATGCATTTGCATCACTATTCAGAACTAATAGTGTAGTCGTAGGTGTTTAGTCACAAATGCAATTTTCTATTATCTTTTCTTGCGTAGATTATAGAAAATTCGAACTTTAGCAAGATATATTATTACTTAGCCTAGAAGTAATAATGAATAATTATAGGCTTACTAATTTGTAGGTTGTTAGTTTCTTTTATAAATTAGGACAAATAAAAAACTAACTAAACTTGTAGAAGCTTTCTGGTATGCATTTTTGGACAGGAGTTCGACTCTCCTCAGGTCCACCAAATTGATAAAAAACTTGTACAAATATGTCCGAGAGTAATAAATGAACTAACTATTTCTAGTTAGTTTTTTATATTTGTGGGGATAACTACTTGACATTTGAAAACTCTGATATTGTCTTTAAAAATATCTAGAATGAGAAAATACAATTACGAATTATAAAGTAAATCATTTACTATAAAATTTTCGAAAGCAAAATTATTATGATATAATGTTTTATATATAAGCTTTAAATAAAAAATATATAAATGTTTATATTAAATAATGATTGTTCAGATTATAGAAAATTACATTAATAAAAATTATTTAGGAAGGTTGGTTTTTTAATGAGAATAATATATATGCATCATGCTGAGAGAAATATAGGACCACATCATCATGATCCTATTTTAAAACAAGAAGAAGATATTACAGAAGCTGGTATAAAAGAATGCGAAATTTTGGGTGAGGAATTTACTCATAATAAAAAGTATCACATAAAAGCAATTATTACATCACCATATTTAAGATGTAAGCATACAGCCCAAATAATAAATAAGTATTTAAATGTCCCAATAATAGAAGATGATAGATTTAATGAAGGAAATAAGGAAGATGACGATGCTGGATTTACTCCATTATGGGAAAGAATAATGTCTGGAATAGATGATGTTGTGAAAAATGAAAAATACACAAATGAAGATGATATTTTAATTGTAACAAGTGGAATAAATATTACCGGATTTATTTGCTATTTTTATAATATTGATCCCAAATCACATCCAAAATTTTCTCAAGGAACTTTCTGTTCACCAGTTAATTTTATTTTTAATAAGAGTAATATAACAAGAGTTGAATTGGGCATTTTACTAGATAAAGATTATGATTATTATAAGGATTTAATTATGAAAAATAATGAATTAGATCACGAATATATAATTGAAACATGGGATTCATATTATACTAATAAATCTTTAGACAATTTAACAGAAAACGAAATGAAAAAAGCTTGTATAAGACAAAGAAATGTAAAATTTGAGAGCAGTAATGAAATTAAATATTCTTTACAAAATATGAAAATTATAAACAAAAATGATTCATGGTATTCTAAAGAAGAATTAGATGATGAAATAAGTGAATTAGAAAAAATTGGTTTTAAAAAAATAGAAAAGTTAACTACTCATAAAATAGATTATCAATTACATTTAAAAAACACTTCAAAAGTTGGATTACAATTTCAGTTAATAGATAAAATTGGTTTAGTTTTATATTACGATAATAAAAAATATTATGATTTAGAAGAGCAAGATCAAAGAAAAAAATTAATTGATGAATTAAATAGCTATGGTTTAAGTATATCATATGATACTTTGGGATTAGATAAATTAAGAACTTTATATCATGGTGAAAATAAGTATAGTTTAAATCAAAATAAATAGGTATATTATGGAAGAATAATATTGGATTTGTATAATATCGACTTTAACAAATTAAATAAAATAAGTACCAAAACGAACAAAAATAATGCAATTATATGTAAAAAAAGAATACAATTATTTATTAGTTGTATTCTTTTTTTCTAATTTGATTAATTTAGCATGTAAAACTAATTTTTCATTATTTCTGTAACATGTTGATAATGTAAGAATTTTATCATTATCTAAAACATCAGTATCAAATTTATATATACTTCTATTTTTTACCATTTTAATATAGTTTTCAAATTCATTATCGCTTGTAAATTTTATTTTTAAATAATCATCTGTAGTAGGAATATGATATATACTAAATACTTCCCACAATGTATTTTCTTCTTCTGTTGAAATTCTAATTATATAATTTTCTTTATCATTAATCCATTCTTGTTTTAAAGTATTTTTAAGACTTCCGAACATTGTTTTATCAAGTCTTGAATGAGCATATATTATTGTATTTTTATCATTAAATCCATCATTTCTATAGTCCTCAAATAACCATCCTGCATCATTATATTTTTTATCGAATGAATGAGTCAGATAAAAATTATTATCTGTATATTGGACAAATGGATAATTTATATTTGTTCCTTTTACATCTATCCAACCAACAACATCACTATTTTTATTTTTTAATTCACTAAAATCAACATTATTTAAATTAGTGTTTTTAAGTGTAGACGACTCATCTTTAACAATTGTATTTTCATTATCTTCTACTTTTTCTATTTTAACTAGATCATTGATTTCATCTAACTGTTTACTAATTTGATTATTCTGTTTATTCCATTTATTTATAAAATTAAGAGAAAAAAACAAAAGTAATAATGAAATACCTAGTAATAAATATGCAAAAACTTTAATAATATTTTTCATCATATCATCCTACCTTACAATTATTATAACATTAATATAAACAAAAAAAAAGAAAACTATTCGTTTTCTTCAATTTGTTCATAAATTCTAAGTAATCTGTTATATTTGCATACTCTATCTGTTCTAGATAAAGAACCTGTTTTTATTTGGCCTAAAGAAAGTCCAACAGCTAAATCAGCAATAAATGTATCTTCTGTTTCACCACTTCTATGTGAAATAATTGTTTTATATCCAGCTTTTTTAGCCATATCAATAGTTTCTAAAGCTTCTGTTACTGTACCTATTTGATTAAATTTAATAAGTATTGCATTTGCAGCTTTTTCTTTTATACCACGAGCAAGTAACTCCTTATTAGTAACAAATAAATCATCACCTACTATTTGAACTCTATCTCCTATTTTTTTAGTTAATAATCTAAATCCTTCAAAATCACTTTCATCTAATGGATCTTCTATTGAAACAATAGGATATTTGCTTATTAAATCTTCATAATAGCTAACCATTTCTTCTTTTGTTTTCTTTTCACCAGTTCCAGAGAATACGTATAAATTAGTGTCTTCATCATAAAATTCTGAAGCTGCTACATCAAGTCCAAGTTTAACATCTACACCAGGAGTATAACCTGCTTTTTTTATAGCGTCAACTATATATTCTAAAGCTTCTTCATTTGAACTTAAGTTAGGTGCAAATCCACCTTCATCACCTACTGAAGTATTATATCCTTTTTCTTTTAATACTTTTTTAAGGTTATGGAATACTTCCGCACCACATCTAATTCTTTCTCTAAAGTCTTTATTTTGTGGTAATATCATAAATTCTTGGAAATCAAGTAAGTTATCTGCATGAGCTCCACCATTTAAAATATTCATCATAGGATATGGTAAATCTTTTCCATCTCCAACATATTCATATAATTCTACATTTTCTTCATTTGCAGCTGCTTTAAGACAAGCTAATGAAACTGCAAGCATAGCGTTTGCGCCTAAATTACTTTTTGATTTTGTTCCATCTAACATAATCATTTTATTATCTATCTCTTTTTGGTTTTTTACTTCCATTCCTAGTATTTCAGGTGTAATTTTTGTTTTAACGTTATTAACTGCTTTTAAAACACCTTTACCCATAAATCTACTATCATTATCTCTTAATTCTAAAGCTTCGTTACTACCAGTTGATGCTCCACTTGGTACACTTGCGCGACCAAAAGCACCATCTTCTGTAAGTACATCTACTTCTACAGTAGGATTACCTCTTGAATCTAAAATTTCTCTTGCTTTTACATCTATTATTTTACTCATAATATCATCCTCCAATATTTATTATACCTCAAAGTTTTAGTTATGGCATAAATTTTATATGTTTTGTTGTAAAATATAAGTATAATATTAATATTATTTATGATATAATATAAAAGTAAAGGAGTATAGCTTATGGAATTAATTCAAATAACTAAAGAAGAATTTGATAATTTTGCTGAAAATTACGAAATTAAGAATTTTTATCAAACAGGATCATACGGCGCACTTATGGATAGACATTCATTTGATGATTATTATTTAGCCATGAAAGATGAATCAGGTAATTATAAGGCAGCAACTTTAATATTAATAAAAAAAGAATTATTAGGTTATAAATGGGGATATTGTCCAAGAGGATATTTAATTGATTTTAACGATTTTAATTTACTTGAAACATTTACTAAATTGCTTACTCAATTTTTAAATAAAAGAAATTTTATGTTTGTTAAAATAGATCCATATATAATATATAAATCTAGAGATAAAAAAGGTAATGTTATTCCTGGAATAGATAATTCTAAAATAGTTGATGAACTTATTCACATAGGTTATGAACATACAGGTTTTAATTTGAATTTTGAAAACTTAAAACCAAGATGGAATGCAGTAACAACAACAAATAGTACTGAAGATTTATTTTCAAGGTTTAGTAAAGAAATTAGAAATAAAATTAGAAAAGCAGATAAAATGGGTATTGAAATACTTGAAGGTGATGCATCTAGCGTAAAACAGTTTTATTCATTAGTTGATAAAAAACATTCAAGAAAATTAAATTACTACTTAGATATGATGGAAATACTAGGGAAAAAAGATATGATTAAATTGTATTTTGCTAAACTAGATACCGCAAAGTATATTGAAAAAAGTAAAACATTGTTTGAGGCAGAAGAAAAAAGAAATAATGAAATAAATCAAGAGTTAGAAGAAAATATAAATAGTAATAATACAACAAACATAATAAAAAGAAAAATGGCTTCTGATATTTTATTAAACAATTGTAAACAAAACGTAATAAATGCGACTAATCTTTATAAAGAATATCCATCAGGAGTTATAGTAGGCGCAAGCGCTGTAATAAAATATAATAAAGAAATATTCTTCTTAATTGATGGATACAAACAAGAATTTAAAAGATACTGTCCAAACCATTATTTAAAATACCAAATCATGAATTTTTATAGAAAAGAAGGATATACTAGAATGCATTTAAATGGCATTTCTGGTGACTTTAATAAAAGTAGTGCATTTTATGGATTAACAAGATTTAAGCTTGGATTTGCCTCAGAAATAGAAGAATACATAGGAGAATTTACTTTAGTAATAAACAAAGGTAAATATAAAAGTTATCAAAATGCATCTAAAATAGTTGATTGGTTAAATGAACCTTTGTTCAAAAAGAACTAAGGTTTTTTTATACATAAAAAAAAGTTCTTTTTCAAGAACTTTTTATTTATTATTTATCAATCTTAGTAACAATACCAGCACCAACTGTTCTACCACCTTCACGAATAGAGAACTTAGTTCCTTCTTCAAGAGCGATAGGAGCAATTAATTCAACGTGCATTTTAACATTGTCACCTGGCATAACCATTTCAGTTCCTTCTGGTAATGTAACAACACCTGTTACGTCAGTAGTTCTGAAATAGAATTGTGGACGATAGTTTGTGAAGAATGGAGTATGTCTTCCGCCTTCTTCTTTACTTAATACATATACTTCGCATTCGAAAGTAGTATGTGGAGTAACTGAACCTGGTTTAGCAAGTACTTGTCCTCTTTGTACTTCTTCTCTTGAGATACCACGTAATAATACACCTGCGTTATCTCCTGCTTCAGCATAGTCTAATTGTTTACGGAACATTTCGATTCCTGTAACAACTGTTTTCTTAGTATCATGTAAACCAACGATTTCAACTTCATCGTTAAGTTTTAATTGACCTCTTTCAACACGTCCTGTAACAACTGTTCCACGACCAGTAATAGTAAATACGTCTTCAATACTCATTAAGAATGGTTTGTCAGTATCTCTTTCTGGAGTTGGAATATATTCGTCAACAGCGTTTAATAATTCATCAATCTTTTCTTCATACTTTGGATCTCCTTCAAGAGCTTTTAAAGCTGAACCGAAGATAAATGGAGTATTGTCTCCGTCAAATCCATATTGAGTTAATAGGTCTCTAACATCCATTTCTACTAATTCAAGCATTTCTGGATCATCAACCATATCACATTTATTGATGAATACAACGATTCTAGGAACACCAACTTGACGAGCAAGTAAGATATGTTCTCTTGTTTGAGCCATAGCTCCATCTGTAGCAGCTATAACTAGGATAGCACCATCCATTTGTGCAGCACCAGTGATCATGTTTTTAACGTAATCAGCGTGACCTGGACAGTCAACGTGTGCATAATGACGTTTATCTGTTTCATATTCAACGTGTGCTGTATTGATTGTAATACCACGTTCTCTTTCTTCTGGAGCTTTATCTATATCAGCATAAGCTTCAAATTTAGCTAATCCTTTATCTGCTTGTCTTTTAGTAATAGCAGCAGTTAAAGTAGTTTTACCATGGTCTACGTGTCCAATTGTACCAATGTTAACATGTGGTTTTCCACGATTAAATTTTTCTTTTGCCATTTAATTTTCCTCCTTTTTTAATGTACAAAACTATTGTATCTAATTCTTGAAAAAATATCAAGTATTATTCTTATTTAAATCCTAATTTTTACCCATTTTTTTAATAATTTCTTCAGTAATATTCTTAGGAACTTCTTCATAGTGATCAAATGTCATTGTAAAGTTTCCTCTACCTTGTGTATTTGATCTTAATGTTGTAACATAACCAAACATTTCAGCAAGTGGAACCATTGCTTCAATAGCAAGAGCATTTCCTCTAGCTTCTTGTCCCATAGGACGTCCTCTTCTTGCTGTAACGTCACCCATTACGTTACCTAAATATTCTTCTGGAACGATTATTTGAACGTTCATTATTGGTTCTAGAAGAACTGGTTTACATTTATTTCTAGCTTCTTTTAAAGCAAGTGAAGCTGCAACTTTAAATGCCATTTCGTTTGAGTCAACATCATGGTAAGATCCATCAAATAATGTTGCTTTAACATCTATCATTGGGAATCCTGCTAAAATACCAGATTCCATAGCTTCTTGTAATCCTTTATCAGTTACTGGAATATATTCTCTTGGAACTACACCACCAACAACTGCATCAACGAATTCATATCCTTTACCTGGATTTGGTTCAAATTTAACCCATACGTGACCATATTGTCCACGACCACCAGATTGTTTAATAAATTTACCTTCACAATCAGCAGCTTGAGTTATTGTTTCACGATAAGCAACTTGTGGTGCACCAACAGCTGCTTCAACGTTAAATTCTCTCTTCATTCTATCAACGATTATATCTAGATGAAGTTCACCCATACCAGCAATTATAGTTTGACCAGTTTCTGGGTTTGTAGAAGCTCTAAATGTTGGATCTTCTTCTGCTAATTTTTGAAGTGCAATTCCCATTTTTTCTTGGTCAGCTTTTGACTTTGGTTCAACAGTTAATTCAATAACTGGTTCTGGGAATTCCATAGATTCAAGAATACAAGCATGTTTTTCATCACATAAAGTGTTACCTGTAGTAGTATTCTTAAGTCCTACTGCTGCAGCTATATCACCTGTGTATACATCTGTAATTTCTTGTCTGTTGTTAGCATGCATTTGTAATATACGTCCAACTCTTTCTTTTACATTCTTAGTTGAGTTAAGTACATATGAACCACTTGATAAGTGCCCAGAGTATACTCTGAAGAATGTTAATTTACCAACGAATGGGTCAGTCATAACTTTAAATGCTAATGCTGAGAATGGTTCTGAATCAGATGGATGTCTAACGATTTCTTCTCCGTCCATATCAGTTCCTTTTATAGATGCTATATCAGTTGGTGCTGGTAAATAATCAATAACGGCATCAAGTAATAATTTAACACCTGTATTTTTGTATGCAGATCCACACATAACTGGGAAGAATTCAGCAGCAAGTGTACCTTTTCTAATACAAGCTTTAATTTCTTCAACAGTTGGTTCTTCACCTTCAAGATATTTTTCCATTATTGCTTCATCAAATTCAACAACTGTATCAATTAAATCAGCACGTCTTTCTTCAACTAAATCTTTTAATTCAGCTGGAATTTCAATTATTTCTGGATTTTCTTCAGGTTTTTCATCATATTTATAAGCTGTTCTAGTGATTAAATCAATAATACCAGTTAGCTCATCACCTGCTCCTATTGGCCATTCAATAGGTTTAGCAAGTACACCAAGTCTATCCTTAATTGTTTTTAAACTATATTCGAAGTCTGCACCTGTTTTATCCATCTTATTTGCAAAAATAATACGAGGAACTTTAAATTCAGTTGCTTGTCTCCAAACTGTTTCTGTTTGTGGTTCAACACCTGCTTGTGCATCAATAAGTGCAACAGCACCATCTAATACACGAAGTGATCTAGATACTTCAACTGTAAAGTCAACGTGACCTGGAGTATCTATTATGTTATATCTATATCCTTTCCAGTATGCTGTTGTAGCAGCTGAAGTAATAGTTATACCACGTTCTTGTTCTTGTTCCATCCAGTCCATTTGTGAAGCACCATCATGAGTTTCACCAATTTTATGGATTTTGTGAGTATGGAATAATATACGTTCTGTTGTTGTTGTTTTACCAGCATCAATGTGAGCCATTATTCCAAAGTTTCTTGTTTTTTCTAACGAATATTCACGAGCCATATTCTATTCCTTTCCTACCATCTATAATGAGCAAATGCTTTATTAGCTTCTGCCATTCTATGAGTATCATCTTTTTTCTTATATGCTGCTCCTGTTTGATTTGAAGCATCAATTATTTCACTAGCTAATTTTTCAGCCATTGATTTACCACTTCTACTTCTTGAAGCATTAACTAACCAACGAAGTGCTAAAGCTTGTGCTCTATCTGCTCTAACTTCAACTGGAACAGAGTAGTTAGCACCACCAACTCTTCTTGATTTAACTTCTAGAACTGGAGTAATATTTTCTAAAGCTTTATTAAATACGTCCATAGGATTTTCATTTGTTCTTTCTTGGATCATATCAAATGCTTTATATACGATTGTTTGAGCTTTTCCTCTTTTACCATCAAGCATAATTTGATTGATAAGTTTTGTTATAACTTTTGAGTTATAAATTGGATCTGCTAAAACATCTCTTTTTACTGCACGTCTTTTTCTCATTGTGTTCTCCTTTCTATTTATTTATTATTTCTTTGCTTTTGGTTTTTTAGCACCGTATTTTGAACGGCCTTGTTTTCTATCAGTAACACCTGCTGTATCTAAAGTACCACGGATAATGTGATAACGAACACCGATAAGGTCCTTAACACGTCCTCCACGAACTAAAACAACACTATGTTCTTGTAAATTATGTCCTTCACCTGGAATATATGCATCGATTTCTTTACCATTTGATAATCTTACACGAGCATACTTACGTAAAGCTGAGTTTGGTTTCTTTGGAGTCTTAGTTCCAACACGAGTACAAACTCCTCTTTTTTGAGGTGATGCAGTTTCAGTAGATTTTTTAGTTAAACTATTTAATCTTACTCCTAAAACTGGTGATTTACTCTTTCTAGTCTTTTTAGTACGATTTTTTCTTACTAATTGATTAATTGTAGCCATTTTACTACTCCTTTCTTTTACACACAACCTGGTGTATCAAATTTGTTTTAAATTAAAGTTTTGTAAATAATACAAAACTCTAATTAATAGCATTAATAATATAACACTTTTTACATAAAAATGTCAATACCAATTGCATTATTTGCTCTTTTAATTATATGAGAAAAGGAAGATTATTTTTCTTCCTTTTTATCATTTATTTCTTTTTCTAATTCTTCTTTATTTAATTTGCTATAACCTTTAATTCCAAGTTCTTTTGCTTCTTCTTTTAATTCTTTTAAAGTTGCATCTGTTTCTTTAGAATCTTCTTCTGGCATTTTACCATATTTTACTAAATAATCAATTTGTTCTTTAGTAATTGTTTCATGTTCTAATAAGGCATTTGCAATTAGGTTAAGTAAATCCATATTTTCAGAAATAATCTTTTTAGTAACTTCATATTGTTCAGAAATTATTTTTCTAACTTCTTGGTCTATTTCAAGTGCTACTGCATCTGAGAAGTTCTTACTCTTATTATAATCTCTACCTAGGAATACACTTGATTCTTGATGTTCTAATTGAACAGGTCCAAGTGAACTCATTCCATATTCTGTTACCATTGATCTAGCTATTTTTGTTGCTTTTTCAAAATCGTTATGTGCACCTGTTGTAACTTCATTGAATACAATTTCTTCTGCAACTCTTCCACCTAAGAATCCACTAATTGTTTCAAGTAATTCTTTCTTGGTAGACATATATGTTTCTTCTTTAGGAAGCATTAAGTTATATCCACCAGCCATACCACGAGGTATGATTGTTATTTTTTGAACATCATTTGCTCCATCTAGTTTAATACCAACAACAGCATGTCCTGCTTCATGGAATGCTACTACCTTCTTTTCATGTTCAGTATATTTATGAGATTTTTTAGCTGGTCCTGCAATTACTCTATCATGTGCTTCATCTATTTCCGCCATAGTAATTGAATCTTTATTTCTTCTTACAGCAAGAAGTGCGGCTTCATTAAGTAAGTTTTCTAAGTCTGCACCTGAAAAACCTACAGTTCTTTTTGCAATATTTGCTAAATTAACATCACTTGCAAGTATTTTATCCTTGGCATGTACTTCAAGTATTTCTTCTCTTCCTTTTGCGTCTGGAAGTGAAACAGTAATTTGTCTATCAAATCTTCCTGGTCTTAATAACGCTGGATCAAGAACATCAGGTCTATTAGTAGCAGCAATGATTATGATTCCTTCATTTCTTCCAAAACCATCCATTTCAGTTAGTAATTGGTTTAATGTTTGTTCTCTTTCATCATGTCCTCCACCAACACCTGCTCCTCTTTGTCTACCAACAGCATCTATTTCATCTATGAATATTAAACATGGTGCTGTTTGTTTTGCTTGCCTAAACATATCACGAACTCTTGATGCACCAATACCTACAAATAATTCAACAAAATCTGAACCACTTATAAAATAAAATGGTGCATTTGCTTCACCAGCAACAGCTTTAGCAAGTAATGTTTTACCTGTTCCTGGAGGACCTACTAAAAGTACACCTTTTGGAATTCTTGCTCCCATTTTTGTAAATTTTTTAGGTTCTTTTAGGAATTCAATTAATTCTTCTAATTCTTCTTTTTCTTCTGATAAACCTGCAACATCTTTAAATGTTACTTTATCTTTATCTTCTTGAAGTTTTGCTCTACTTTTTCCAAAGTCCATAGATTTATTATTACTACTAGCAATACCATTTAACTGTTTCATTAAAATGAAAGCAGCTGCTCCTATTAATAATAAATATGGTAACCAATTCAAGAATTTAACAAATAAACTTGATGCTGGATCTGCAGATACAGTCATATCAAAGCTACTTTGTTCTTTCATAGAATTGATGTAATTTAATGTATCATCACTTAAAGGTGCTACAACATAGAAAGATTCATTTTTCTTTGATTTTTTCAATTTACCCTTAATATCATATGTAGATCCTTCTGAATTTGGTGAAATAGTAATTTCTTCCACTTTATTATCTTTTAAATATTTTTGAAATTCTGAATACGTTAAATTTTTTGTACTTACTCCAACGCCACCTACAACAAAATATATTACTACCATTATAAATAATAATGCTATATATGGGCTTACATTTCTTCGTATATTTTTATTCATTGTTTTCCTCCTTCGTACACCATACTATTATATCATACTTTCCAGTCTTTAATCTATCATATTTGGATTTTTTTATTCCAGGAATCCATAAAATTGTATCATCACTGTCAACAAGTATAGGATAACTTTTTCTATCTTCCTTATTTATTTTCTCATCTATGAAAATATCTTTAACTTTTTTCTTACCATTAAGTCCTAGAACTTCAATAAAATCTCCTTGTTTTCTATTTCTAATATATAAAGGTAATTTTATTTCATTACTATTTAAATAGCAAATATAATTATTAGTTAAATTTGAACTAGGAATTATGCTAATATTACCAAATCTAGTTTTAATAGTACTATCTAACTTAATTTTATAATCTTTTTCTTCTATTTTGTTTTTAATTTCTAAAGCATTATATTTTTTTATAGCAATTATATTATTTTTCAAATCAACACTTAAGTTAGGTTTTTTTGATCTAATTATTTTTATAATACTAGTTATATTTTGATCATTAATCTCATTAATATTTTCTTTATATACTTTATAAAGTACACTATATATAACTTTTTTTAATATATAATCTTCTTCTTTAATTAAATATGTTATATCAAGTACATAATTACTATAGTATTTATTTAATAAGTTATCCACATATTTATTTATAAAGTTGCTTGCACCATCTAATTCTTCACTAAATTTTATAAATTTCTTGTGGACAAGTTTATTTTCATCCTTTAATTTAGGTAAAATATATTTTCTATATCTATTTCTTGTGTAATTATCACTTTTATTTGTTTTATCTTCTCTATATTCAATACCTTTTTCCTGTGCAAAACTATATATATCTTGTTTAGTATAAAAAATAAGTGGTCTTAGAATATAATAATTATTTCTTTTTGTAACTTTTTCAAATCCAGAATATCCATCTATTGATGAACCTCTTACCATTCTCATTAATATTGTTTCTATTAAATCATCACCATGATGAGCAGTAAATAAATACTTTGCATTATATTTATTAACAACCTCATCAAAAAATTTATATCTTCTTTTTCTAAATTCAGACTCTAAATTACCTGATATATTTTTTTCAAATATTTTTCCTTCAAATATTATATTGTTCTTAGCACAATAACCTTTAACAAATTCAAACTCTTCTTTACTTTCTTCTCTTAAGTTATGATTTATATGAGCACATATTATATTTATATTAATACTTTTTCTTATAATCGTTAATAAATATAAAAGTGTCATAGAATCAACACCACCAGAAGTAGCGCAAACAACATAATCATCTTCTGTCACATAATTTTTAATAAAATCAATAGATTCTTTCACATAAATCACCTTGTCATATATTATAACATCTTTTTTTATATAAAAGAAAAAAATATCAGTTTTTTCTGATATTTTAGCAACCGGATACTTCATGATAATCACAATGATCAACATTTTCTTGATCTGAACCGATAAACATTGCTTTATATTTCCAAGTTTGTTTACCAAGTAAATTATTTGTGTTATCCATTGCTGTTCCAAGATTATTTCCATCTGAATCATAACATACAAATTCAATTGAAACATAAGAATAATCTTTGTCTTTATTATTTGTAACAGTTCCTTCTATATAATATGCAAATGTATCCCTTGTTGTATTATCAACAGTATATGAAAATTTTTCAACTTTCTGATTTGATTGATTACTTGTAGAATTATTTGTTGCATTATTATCAGTAGTATTTGTATCATCTGTATCGCCACCAAAAGCCATTGCTAATACAATTATTGCAAAAATAACTATTAATACTATTGCCCATTTAGGGAGTCCACCTTGCTTTTTCTTACAAATTGGACAATATTTAGCATCAGAATTAATTTCATTTTTACATTTTTTACATATTTTACTCATCTTTATCCTCCTTTTAGACTATTATATACTTTATTTGACAAAATGTAAAGTTCTAGTTTACATATATTTTTTATTTTTTTTGACATAATATATATAGGTGATCAATATGAGTAGTATTTATGGTCAAAACGATTTATATGAAAAAATAGCATTAAATATTAAAAAATATAGAAAAGAAGCAGGTATAACCCAAGCAGTTCTTGCAGAGCGAGTTGGTGTTTCACATGAATTTATAAGACGAATTGAATCAACTAAAGGAAGAAAGACATTTTCAATAGATACAATATATAAAATTTCTTTAGCACTTGATATACCAATTTCTAAATTATTTGAAGAAATATAAACAGATATAAAGAAATATCTGTTTTTTTATAACACAAAAAAAGAAGAATTATAACAATTCTTCTTCTAAAACATCAAGTGGTTCTTCATCAAAGAACTCTTTCTCTAATGTAAATTCAGTATTTCTATATTTCTTAACACCTGTTCCTGCTGGGATTAACTTACCAATTATAACATTTTCTTTTAATCCTTCTAGTTTATCAACTTTACCTTTAATTGCAGCATCAGTTAATATTCTAGTTGTTTCTTGGAATGATGCAGCTGATAAGAATGAATCTGTTTCAAGTGATGCCTTAGTTATACCAAGCATTAATGGTCTTGCTGTTGCTGGTTTCTTACCTTGTAAGATAACCTTCTTGTTTTCATCAGTAAATTTATTAACTGATACAACTTTACCAACTAATAAGTTAGTATCTCCAGCATCTACTATTCTCATTCTTGAAATCATCTTACGAACGATAATTTCAATATGTTTATCAGATATATCAACACCTTGAGAACGATAAACTTTTTGTACTTCTTGTACAATATAATTTTGTACAGTAATTGGGTCAGTAACTGCAAGTAATTCTTTTGGATTTACAGCACCTTCGTTTAATCTATCTCCTGGTTTTACTTTATCTCCTACTTCTACACGTAACTTAACGCCATAGTTAGTAGTTTGTTCTCTTGTTTCTTTATCATTTGTAATACTGATTTTGTATTTACCATTTTGATTTTCAATATTAGTGATTTCTCCTGCGATTTCTGCAACAGAAGCTTTAACTTTTGGATTACGAGCTTCAAACAATTCTTCAACACGAGGAAGACCTTGAGTGATATCGTCACCACTAGCAACACCACCTGTGTGGAATGTACGCATTGTAAGCTGAGTACCTGGTTCACCGATTGATTGTGCAGCCATAATACCAACTGCTTCACCAATTTCAACTGGGTTACTTGTTGCAAGGTTACGTCCATAACACATTTGACAAACACCGTTTTCAGTTTTACATGTAAGTGTTGTTCTTATTTCAACAGCAGTTACCCCTGCTTTAGTTATCTTATCTGCAAGTTGTTCAGTAATATAAACACCCTTATCTACGATAACTTCTTTTGTTTCAGGATTAATTACTTTCTTATTTGTATATCTACCAGTAATACGTTCTGCAAGTGATTCAATTACACTTCCATCTTTTTCGTTAATAAATGCTTCAACAACAACACCTTGTATTGTTCCACAATCATGTTCTTTAACTATAACATCTTGTACAACATCTACTAAACGTCTAGTTAAGTAACCAGAGTTTGCTGTTTTTAAGGCAGTATCAACGTTACCTTTTCTTGAACCATGTGATGACATGAAGTATTCTGCCACTGTTAGACCATCAGTATAGTTTGATGTGATTGGAATTTCAACTGTCATACCATTTGGCTTAGCAACTAGACCAATCATACCAGCAACCTGTCTAAACTGTTCCAAACTACCACGAGCACCAGATTTCATCATGATGAATATTGGGTTATTTGGATTTTCTTCAGCAAGTTTACTTAAGTCATTTTTAATTTGTTCATTAGCATTATTCCAAACTTCAATTACTCTTTCATATCTTTCTTGTTCAGTAATTAAACCTCTCTTATATTGTTTACCAATTTGATCAACTTTCTTTTTACCATCAGAAATAATTTGTTCCTTATTGCTATCAGCAATTATATCAAATGCTGACATTGTAATTCCTGAATAAGTTGAATATTCGAATCCTAGATTCTTTAATTTATCAAGCATTGTAGATGTTTCTGTTGTTTTATATCTTTTAAATACTTGAGCAATTATACTTTGTAAACTCTTTTTACCAAGTGGTTCACTAATTGGAAGATTTTTAATAAATTCTTTTAAATCAGTTCCCATTGGTGCGAAATATTTACTTGGAGTAATTGTATTTATATTTTCTTTACTTCCATCATTAATATATTGATATGCATCTGGTAAAATTTCATTTAATTTAATTTTACCAACTGTTGTAATTAAGTATTTATCCTTTTGACTATCAGCAAATATCTTATGTTTGAATGATTTAACTGGTACAACTAATCTTGTATGTAAATCAATTTCTCTTCTATCATAAGCCATTAATGCTGCATCTGGACTTTTAAATACTCTACCTTCATCTTCACTTTCTTGTTCCATTGTTAAGTAGTAGTTACCAAGTACCATATCTTGTGATGGTGTAACTATTGGTTTACCATCAGATGGTTTTAGTATGTTATTAGCACCTAACATAAGGATTCTTGCTTCTGCTTGAGCTTCTTCAGAAAGTGGTACGTGTACAGCCATTTGGTCTCCATCGAAGTCTGCATTAAATGCAGCACAAACTAGTGGATGAAGTCTTATAGCTTTACCATCTATTAATTTAGGTTCAAATGCTTGAATACCTAATCTATGAAGTGTTGGAGCACGGTTTAATAATACTGGATGTTCTTTAATAACTTCTTCAACAACATCCCATACTCTATCATCTTGATTTTCAATCATCTTTTTAGCAGATTTAATATTATGAACTATTTCTTTTTCTACAAGTCCACGAATAACATGTGGTTTAAATAATTCAAGTGCCATTTCTTTTGGTATACCGCATTCATACATCTTAAGAGATGGACCAACTACGATAACTGAACGTCCTGAATAGTCAACACGTTTACCAAGTAAGTTTTGTCTAAATCTACCTTGCTTACCTTTAAGCATACTTGATAATGATTTTAATGCTCTGTTAGATGGACCAGTAACATTTCTACCACGTCTACCATTATCGAATAATGCATCAACTGCTTCTTGAAGCATACGTTTTTCATTTTGAACAATGATTGAAGGTGCACCTAACTCTAATAATTTCTTTAAACGATTGTTACGATTAATAACACGTCTATATAAATCATTTAAGTCACTAGTTGCAAATCTTCCACCATCTAATTGAATCATTGGTCTAAGTTCTGGTGGAATAACTGGAATACAATCTAGTATCATCCATTCAGGCTTATTTCCTGATTCTCTAAATGAGTCAAGAATTTCTAGTCTTTTTAAAAGTCTAGTTCTCTTTTGTTCTTGAGCTCCTTCTAATTCTTTTTCTATTTTATCAATTTCTTCATCAATATTTACTTCTTGTAAAAGTTTTTTAATAGCTTCTGCACCCATACCTACTTCGAAACCATTACCATATTTTTCATAATATATTCTATACTCTTTATCTGATAATGTTTGTTTCTTTTCAAGAGGTGCATTACCTGGATTAATTACCACATAACTTACGAAATATAGTACTTCTTCCAAATCTCTTGGTGACATATCTAGTACAAGTCCCATTCTTGATGGAACACCTTTAAAGAACCAGATATGTGAGACTGGAGTTGCAAGTTCAATATGACCCATACGTTCACGACGAACTTTAGCCTTTGTAACTTCAACACCACATCTATCACATACTATATCTTTATATCTTAATCTTTTGTACTTACCGCAAGAACATTCATAGTCTTTAGTAGGTCCAAAAATCTTTTCACAGAAAAGACCATCTCTCTCTGGTTTTAATGTACGATAATTTATTGTTTCTGGTTTTTTTACTTCACCATGAGACCATTCACGAATCTTTTCAGGAGAAGCAATAGATATTTTTAATCCTTCAAATCTACTAACATCCATTATTCTTCATCCTCCTCTTCTTCGTCATTTTCGAATTCTTCTTCTGAAGGTAATTCTTCATATTCTTCTTCATTATTTTCTTCAGTTTTTAATACATCTTCTAAGTTGTTTTTCTTTATATCTTTTATTTCTATTTCATCAATAGATAATGCTGTATTTTCATTATTTTCTTCTTTTTCAAGTTCTGTAATTCCAACTTCTTTACCATCTTCATCTATCATTGATACATCAAGACCTAATGCTTGAAGTTCTTTAACTAGAACTCTGAAACTTTCTGGAACTCCAGCAGCTTCTATTTTATTTCCTTTTACGATAGATTCGTAAGCTTTAACTCTACCTACAACATCATCTGATTTAAATGTCATTATTTCTTGTAAGATATTAGCTGCACCATAAGCTTCTAGTGCCCAAACTTCCATTTCACCGAATCTTTGACCACCCATTTGTGCTTTACCACCTAAAGGTTGTTGTGTAACTAATGAATAAGGTCCTGTAGCACGAGCATGTAACTTATCATCAACCATGTGATCTAGTTTAATCATGTACATTACACCAACACTGACTCTACTATCAAATGGTAAACCTGTTCTACCATCATAAAGTACTGTCTTACCATCTTTATCAAGTCTAGCTTCTTCCATCATTTCAGCAATATCTTGCATACTTGCACCATCAAATACTGGTGTTGAGCAATATACTCCAAGTTTCTTAGCAGCCATACCTAAGTGAAGTTCAAGTACTTGTCCTAGGTTCATACGAGATGGAACACCTAGTGGGTTAAGTATGATATCTACTGGTCTACCATCTGGCATAAATGGCATATCTTCTTGTGGTAATACTAGTGAAACAACACCTTTGTTACCATGACGTCCAGCAACTTTATCTCCTACTTGGATTTTTCTCTTTTGAGCAATATATACTCTTATTTCTTTAGATACTCCACTTGCAAGTTCGTCGTTATCTTTCTTAGTGTATACTTTAATATCATGAACGATACCATCTCCACCATGTGGAACACGAAGTGATGTGTCACGAACTTCTCTTGTTTTTTCTCCAAATATTGCATGTAATAATTTTTCTTCAGCTGTAAGTTCTACCATTCCTTTTGGAGTAACTTTACCAACTAAAATATCATTTTCTTTTACTTCTGTACCTATTCTTACAATACCTTCAGCATCAAGATTCTTTCTTGCATCCTCAGATATATTAGGAATATCTCTAGTTATTTCTTCTGGTCCAAGTTTTGTATCACGACATTGGATTGAATAACTTTCTATATGAATTGATGTAAATGCATCATCTTTTACTAATCTTTCATTTAATATAACAGCATCTTCATAGTTATAACCATTAAATGTCATAAATGCTACTGTTAGGTTTTTACCAAGAGCAAGTTCACCTTTATCTGTACTTGGTCCATCAGCAATAATCATATTTCTTTCAACCTTGTCTCCAGCTTTAACTATTGGACGTTGATGATAACAAGTTCCACCGTTTGATCCTTCAAAGTTCATTAGTGTATAAACGTCTTTACCACCCTTAGTTTTTACAATTATCTTTTTACCATCTGCGTATTCTACAATACCATCTGCTTTAGCAACTATTGTTGCACCACTGTCTCTAGCAGCAATATATTCTATACCAGTTCCAACATATGGAGCTTCTGCTTTTAAAAGTGGTAATGCTTGACGTTGCATGTTTGATCCCATTAGGGCACGGTGTGCCATATCGTGATCTAGGAATGGAATACATGATGCTGTTACAGATATAATTTGTTGTGGAGATACATCTATATAATTAACTTCATTTGCTTTTACAATTATATTTTCACCACGGAATCTTGCTGTAATTTCATCATCTACTATTTTTTTATCTTTAATATTTATTCTTGCTTGTGAAATAACATAATCTAACTCTTCATCAGCAGTTAAATAATCTATTTCATCTTGTAAAACACCATCTTTAACTCTTCTATATGGAGTCATTATAAATCCATATTCGTTAACTTTTGCATAACTTGCAAGAGATGTAATAAGACCTATATTAGCACCTTCTGGTGATTCAATAGGACAAATTCTACCATAGTGTGATTCATTAACGTCACGAACTTCCATAGCAGCTCTATCTCTAGATAATCCACCTGGTCCTAGAGCAGATAAACGTCTCTTATTAGTTAACTCAGACATTGGATTTACTTGGTCCATGAATTGTGATAACTGACTGCTTCCGAAGAATTCTTTAATAACAGCAGTTATTGGTCTAATGTTAATTAATGCTTTTGGAGTAGCTTCTGCTTCATCTAATGTTGTCATTCTTTCACGAATAACTTTTTCCATTCTAGTAACACCAATTCTAAATTGATTTTGAACTAGTTCTCCAACTTGTTTTACACGTCTATTTGATAAATGGTCAATTTCATCTATACTACCAACACCTGATAAAAGGTTTATATAGTATGAAACTGATGCATAAATATCAGAAATTGTTAATCTCTTTTCAGTTATAGTTGGGTCATTACCTACTATAGTTAATATTTTATCTTGATTATTTGGTGCATAGATTTTAACAACTTGAACCTTATTATAAGTATCAAGGTCTTCATTAATATCTACTTCTTTTAAATTTAAACCTTCTTTAAATAATGGTTTTAATTCATTTAATACTTCTCTATTTATTACAGTACCTTTTGGATATTTAACTTGTCCATCTACTATAATATCTTCTGCTAAAGTTTGTCCAAATAATCTATCACAAACATCTAACTTCTTATTGAATTTGTATCTACCAACCTTAGATAAATCATATCTAAATGCATCAAAGAATCTTGTAATAATGTGATTCTTAGCACTATCGATAGTAGCTGGTTCACCTGGTTTTAACTTTTCATAAATTTCAATTAAAGCTTCATCTGTATTAGATGTAGAATCCTTTTCAATTGTATTTAAAAGATATTCATCCTCACCGAATAAACTTATAATTTGTTCATTACTTGATAAACCAAATGCACGTAAGAAAGTAGCAACAGTTACTTTTCTGTTTCTATCAATTCTAACATCAATACAGTCTTTACTATTTAGTTTGTATTCAAGCCAAGTTCCTCTGTTTGGTATAATTTGAGATGTAAAAATATTTCTACCATTTTTATCCATTTCCATACCATAGTATACACTTGGTGAACGAACTAATTGTGATACAATAACCCTTTCAGCACCATTAATAACAAATGTACCGCTGTCAGTCATTATTGGCATATCACCAAAAAATAATTCTTGCTCTTTTACTTCACCAGTTTCGTTGTTGAATAAACGAGCTTGAACTTTTAGTGGAGCAGCATACGTTGATTTTCTCTCTTTACATTCTTTTATACTTAATCTAGGTTCATCGAACGAATAATCACCAATTTCTAGTGATAAAGAACCAGAAAAATTATCTACTGGAAATAATTCATCTAATACTTCACGTATTCCAACTTCGATAAAGTCCTTATAGGAACTTTTTTGGATTTCAAGCAAATCCTTAAGTTCTAGTGAATTCTCACTGCGTGAAAAATCTCTTCTTTCACGATCTTTACATACTTTTTTTACTTTATAAGCCACGTGCTTTCACCCCTAACAATAATATTCAAAGAACATGTTTCCAGGCTAAAAAAAGAAACATAGTACCAATTTAAAATGTTACCAGAAAATGTTTGTATTGTCAATAAATATTGAAAAATTTATATTAAAAAGTTTTAGAAATTTTTAATAAAGAAAAAAGATAATTTTCATTATCTCTTTCTAGGCATATTATTTTCTGGTTTCATACCTAAATTATATGCTTTTATATCTCCTAAATTATCATCATTTAAATCTTTTTCCGCATATGTTACAGGAATTATTCCTTGTATTTGAAATAGATTGTTTAAAATATCTTTTTCATATGCTTTAGTTTCACCAGATAATGAAACATTTTTTGGATCTTTTGCTATTTTAGAAAGATACATTTTGCTTAACATGTTCATTTTAAAAAATGTTGATATAAATTTTTTATATACGTTTTTTTCTGATTCTTCAGGTAATACAACATAATACATATGTCTTTTAGTATCAACTGTAAGACCCATTACTGAATTATTTTTCTTTTCTTCTTCTTCATTTGCATACACATCAATATCATACGTACCATTTTCTTCATATACTCTTATCATATATATACCCCCTTGATTGGCTTAGTATACTATCATACAAGTTAATATTTGTCAAATTTTTCAAACCTTTTAATTGAAAAGTATTATTAATATGTTCTTTATAATATGATTATATTCATAAATTTTAAAAATAGACTGGTAATTTTATCAGTCTATTTTAATAATTTACATCTTATTTGCTCTTAATATATAAAAACCATTATCTCTTTTTACTATTTCAAAATTATATATATCACTCATATCTTTTATAAGTGATTTAGCACCTTGATCTTTTCTTATTACTATCCAAAGTTCGCCTTTTTCATTTAAATAATTAGATGCACCTCTTATTATTTCATATACTTTTGTTTTGCCTGCATGTATTGGTGGATTTGTAATTATCATATCATATTTATTTTTTATATTTTCATATACATCACTAATAAATACAGTTGCATTATCTATTTTGTTTTTTAATAATGATTTTTTTACTAAACTAACTGCCTTTTCATTAACATCAATCATATCCACAGTATAATTTTTATTTTGTTTTGAAATATATATTCCAATAGGTCCACATCCACATCCTACATCTAGAAAAGATAATTTATTATTTAAATCTATATTCTCTAGTAAAACTCTTGTCCCATAATCAAGACCTTTCTTATTAAAAACTCCGTTATCCGTATAAAAAACAAATTCAGTATCTTTTACTTTTGCATTTATCTCATTTATATTTTCTTTTAAATTTTTATTATTAGTAAAATAATGTTCCATTTTTCTTCACCAAATATATTCTATCATAAATAAAGAAAAAAACATAGATTTCTCTATGCTTTAAACTTAAGCTATTTCTACTGAAGCTCCAGCTTCTTCTAATTTAGCTTTGATTTCTTCTGCTTCTTCTTTAGAAATTTTTTCTTTTATAGCTCCACCATTATCAGCGATATCTTTAGCTTCTTTTAATCCTAAACCAGTGATATCTCTTATAACTTTGATAACTGGGATTTTAGTAGCACCAGCACTAGTTAATGTAACAGTAACTTCTGTTGGTCCTTCATCTACTGCTGCTGCAGGAGCTGCTGCAACTGCAACTGCACTTGGATCTACTCCAAATTCTTCTTTCATAGCGTCTACTAAGTCTTTAATTTCTAAAATTGTCATTTCTTTTAATGAAGCGATAAAATCTTCTCTTGTTAATTTAGCCATTTTAAATTCCTCCTAATTTCTTATTTTTTATTATTCACTTTTTTGTTCGCTAAGTAAATTTAAAGCGATTGATAAATCTTTGACAGTTCCTATTAGGCCACCAGCAAGCATAGTAAGTAGTCCTTCTCTTGATGGAATTGTAGATAATGCTTTGATTTCATCTAGAGATGTTACATTGCCATCAACTATACCACCTTTAATTTCTAAAGCTGGATGATCTTTAGCAAATGTACTTAATGCTTTGATTGGAGCAATAGCATCGCTTGAATAAGCAATTGCACTTGGACCTGCTAGGCAATCGTCAAGATTATAGTTTAGACTATCAAGTGCTCTTTTAGTTAAAGTATTTTTCCAAACTTTGTACTTTGAATCACTTTCACGAAGTATTTTTCTAAGTTCAGAAGTTTCTTCAGCTGTAAGACCACGATAATCAAATAATATGAATGAAGCGTTATTTTTAGCTACTTCTGTTATTTCATCAACAACTGTTGCTTTTGCTTCTACTATTTTTTGACTAGCCATATTCTTCCTCCTATCAAATTTATATCAAAAAAGTCTTTGTACTAAAGACAAAGACTTAAAATAAGTATTAAGTAATTGTCCTCGGTAAGAAATATTAAGCTTTCGCTCTTACTGTCTTAGGTACAGAAAAACTTTTTGATAAACTAATTATATAATTATTTTTATTATTTGTCAAATGAGCTTAAATCGATTTTAATTCCAGGACCCATTGTAGGTGCAACTGAAATATTCTTTAAGTATTGACCTTTAACTGTAGATGGTTTTGATTTAATTATAACATTTACAAAAGCATCTAAGTTTTCAACTAACTTATCAGCATCGAATGATACTTTACCAATAATAGCATGAACGTTACCATATGAATCTGTTCTGTATTCAACACGTCCTTTTTTAATATCATCAATAGCTTTTTTAACATCTGTAGTAACTGTTCCAGTTTTTGGGTTTGGCATAAGACCTCTAGGTCCTAAAACCTTACCTAATTTACCAAGCATTGGCATCATTTCTGGTGTAGCAATGATTACATCAAAATCTAACCAGTTTTCTTTTTCGATTTTTTCAACTAAATCAGCATCTCCAACAAAGTCAGCTCCTGCTTCTTTAGCGATTTGTGCTTGGTTTGTTTTAGATAAAACTAAAATTCTTTTTGTTTTACCTGTTCCATTTGGTAATACGATTGCACCTCTTAATTGTTGATCAGATTTTCTAGTATCTAGATTTAATTTCATAGCTACTTCAACTGAACCATCAAATTTACTTGTGCTAACTTTTTTAACTAGTTCTACAGCTTCTTCTTTTGTATATGCTTTACCTTTTTCTATTTGGTTTAAAGCTTCAATATATTTTTTACTTTTCTTTGCCATTTTACTTTCCTCCTTTGTGGTTTTAGCGGATATTCCTCCCACATAGGTTTAACCTATATGATAAAATTCCTACTCAGTTATTTCGATTCCCATATTACGTGCTGTACCAGCAATTATTTTTTCTGCTTGTTCAACTGTATAAGCATTTAAATCTGGTAATTTAGTTTCAGCTATTTCACGTAATTGAGCTTTAGTAATAGAACCAACGATTTCGTTAGCACCTTTACTTGATGCTGATTTTACTCCTGCTGCTTTCTTAATTAAGAATGCTGCTGGTGGAGTTTTTACTTTGAAATCAAATGATCTATCGTCATAAACGAATACCTCAACTGGTAATACATCTCCCATTTTATCTTTTGTAGCGTCATTAAATCTGTTACAAAAATCTGGTAATGCGATACCTGCAGGTCCTAACGCTGTACCAACTGGTGGTGCTGCTGTTGCTTTACCAGCAGGAATTTGAAGTTTGATCTTTTTTACTATTTCTTTTGCCACGAAAAACACCTCCTATTATTTTTTTTCGTGAGTGGTCAAACGGACTATTTGCCTCCCAACTTAAATCTATATATATAAAAATACATAGCCGGTTATTATATTATCACTTTTCTTTATAAAAATCAAGTGATTAATTATCATGTTCTATTTGAGTTAAGTCTACTTCAACAGCAGTTTCTTGACCAAATAGATCTATATTAACTTTTGCTTTACTATTTTCTTTATCTATTTCAAATACTTTACCAACCATTAATTTGAATGGTCCATCTGTAATTTTAACTCTATCTCCAACTTTTAAGTCAACAATTACTTCTTTAGTACTCATTCCCATACTATTTAGTATTTTCTCTATTTCATGTGGAAATAAAGGGAATGGTTTAGCACCTTTACCAGATGATCCTAAGAAACCTGTAACACCTGGTGTATTACGAACAACATACCAAGCTTCATCAGTCATAATCATTTCTACTAAAACATAACCTGGGAACATCTTTTTTGTTTTTTCTTTTTGTTTTCCATCTTTTATTTCTATTTCTGTAGTTTCTGGAACAATTACTCTAAAAATGTAATTTTGCATTCCCATAGATTGAATTCTCATTTCTAGTTTTTCTTTAACTTTAGTTTCATGTCCAGAATAAGTATTTACTACATACCATTGCTTTTCTTCCATTTTCACACCTCTATATTAAATCATTTATTTTTTCAATTAAGCTACTAAAATCTATCATTTTAATTAATGATACAATATATTCAATTAATACAAAGAATATTGCAAAAAATATAATAAATAATATAGTAACTATTACATTCTTTAATAAATTCTTTCCTTTACACCATCTTATCTTATCCAATTCTTTTTTCATATCAGATATAAATTTCTTAATTTTACTCATATATACCTTCCTCAAATCAAAATAAAAAACACTTTCGTGCATCTACCCCGATATTACCACAAAAAAAAGGATTAGTCAATCCTTTTTATATTATTTATCTTAGTTTTTATTCTACTAAGCGCACCATCTACTGATTTTGTAGTTGTATTTAAAAGACTTGCTATTTCTTGATAAGTAAATCCTTTTGCTCTTAAAGTATAAACTTCATATTCTTTATCAGTAAGTACAGTTTTAATTTCTTTTAAAATTGATTCTGCTTCTTCTATATTAATAAAGGAATTTTCTGGATTTGCAATATCTCCATCAGAGAAAAGTTCAACAAAAGTTCTACCAGAACTATCTATTGCTGAATCAATTGATATAGATTCATTTAATACTCTATGTTTATCTCTTGATACATTTCTTATAAAAGATAGTATTTGTCTTTCAATACAAATAGCTGCAAATGTATTAAATTGGACATTCTTTTGTTCTTTAAAGTCATGTATTGCTCTATTTAATCCAAGCATACCCTCTTGATATAAATCATTCATTTCATATCCTTTATTCTTTATGAAAGGGTAATATTTAAGTACATAACTCTGTACTGTTGGTTTATATTTTTCAAAAAATACTTCTTTTGCTTCTTCATTCGATTCAGAAATTAAATATAATAATTCATAATCATTTTCATCATTATACATATTATCCCTGCTTTCTTTGTCTTACAACCTCATATATTGCAATACCTGCGGCTACTGATGCATTTAAACTATTTATTTTTCCAAACATTGGAATACTTATTATAAAATCGCTGTTATCTCCAACTCTTTTGCTTACTCCTGTTCCTTCAGCACCAATTACTAATGCAGTTTTTTCAGCATATTCTACTTTTGTATATTCTTCGCCATCCATGTCTGTTGCATATATCCAAAAACCATTATCTTTTAATTTTTCCATTGCAGAAACTAAGTTGTTAACTTCTACTATTTTAATATTGTTTAAAGCACCTGCACTAACTTTCATAACTGTAGAATTAACTTCAACACTTCTGTTTTTTGGAATAATTATGTAATCAACACCTGCAGCTTCAGAAGTTCTTATAATCGCTCCAAAATTATGAGGATCTTCTAAATGGTCTAAAATAACAACAAAGTTACTATCAAATACTTCGTTTAATTCATGGTATTCATAGTCTTCAATATCAAGTACTATACCTTGTGCACCTTTACCATATTTTTCATCCATTTCTCTTTTATCCATATTAATAATTTTAATATTATTATTTCTTAAATAGTCTAAAATATATTTATTATCAAAATTCTTTGTTACAAAAACTTTTTTGATTTTTGTTTTACTGTTTATAACTTCAGTTGCTACATTTTTACCAAATACTAACATATCTCTTCTCCTATTATTATTTTCATTAATTCATCTATTCTTGTTTTATCTTCCTTTAAATACAAATATCCAAATAAACACTCAAAGGCAGTTGCCCATTTATAGGTTACTATATCAGTATTTTTTGGATGAGAATACACTTTCGCATTTCTTCCTCTTTTTACTTCTATAAGTTCATCTTCCTTTAAATATTCATTGTCAATTAAATAATTAATTATTTTGGCCTGCCCTTTAGCAGATACATATTTTGTTACCTTGCTTTGAAGAGTATTTACTTTACTAATATTTTGTTTAATAAAGTATTCTCTTATTAAAAGTTCATATACACTATCTCCTAAATAAGCTAAAACCAAACTATTTGTGCTCTCTATATTCACTTTTATCCCTCGCATATAGCCATATAATAACACATTTTTAAAAAAAATCAAAATAAAAATACCAATAAACTGGTATTCTTACAATTATTTAGTTTCTATTATTCCATAATTTCCATTTTTTCTTTTGTATAATACGCAAACTTCATTTGTGCTTACATCTTTATATACAAAGAATGAATGACCTAACATTTCCATTTGAATTATTGCTTCTTCCTCATCTATAGGTTTTAATTCAACATTCTTTCTTTTTACAACTTTTTCTTCTTCTGATAATTCATCAACTAAATCATATTCAAAATCATTTATTAAAGTTTTATTAACTTTTTTATTTATTTTCTCTTTATTTTTTCTTATTTGTCTTTCTAATTTATCAACAATTTTATCAATTGCAGCATATAAATCCTCGTTTGTTTCTTCATTTCTAAGTGTAAAATGCTTTGTAGGAATTGTAACCTCAATTGTTTGCTTTTTACCATTCACCTTTGTTAAAACATTGGCTTCAATTTCATCTGAGTCTTGAAAATATTTATCAAGTCTTGCTAATTTGTTTTCAATATATTCTTTGATTGCATCTGTATTTTCCATTTTTGCACTTCTAATAATATATTTCATTCATATCATCTCCTTTTAAAAATTATAACATAAATTTTAAAAAAACCACTATAATATAGCAGTTAATTCTTTTTCGTTTACAGTTTTTACATCTGTAGCCTGTAAACCTTTATCAGTTTTTATTAAATTAAATTCAACAACTTGACCTTCAGACAAAGTTTTGTACCCATCTTGTTTTATAGATGTATAGTGAACAAATATATCTTCATCTGCTGAACCATTTATAAATCCATATCCTTTCTCATTATTAAACCATTTAATTATTCCTTTTGACATCATATATTCCTCCTTCTTATGTCTATATTTATGATACCGCTATATATACGTGACATTCAAGGAAAAGCGTACCCAAAAATTCGACAAAAATTGCGGTCAACAATTTTATTTTATCACTAATATATATGTAAAAATTAAAACACGACAAAATTAGATTTTTTTTGAGTTTTTTTTCATTTTTTTAGTATTTTTTTAATATTTTTTACAAAAAAGTTTAATGTTTATTTATTATTTTAAAATTTCATTTACATCATAATATTGGTGGTAATATGTTGACAAGGAGTAGTTATGAAGAAATTAATTATAAATAAATGTATGGAACTTGTAACAACATATAACAAAGATTTATCACAAAGAGATATTGATAAAATCAAATATGGGTTGGAAGGATTATATCTTACAATAACAAAATTAATTTTCATTATAATTGTTTCAATAATATTAGGTATATGGAAAGAAACTTTATTATTAATACTTATATTTAATGGTATTAGACTTACAGCATTTGGAGTACATGCAAAAAGAAGTATTGATTGCCTTGTATCATCAACACTATTCTTTATATTATTTCCAATAATATGTATTAAACTTACTATACCATTAATTGTAAAAATAATACTATTCATACCACTTACTGTATTAATTGGAATATTGGCTCCTGCGGATACAGAAAAAAGACCGCTAATAAATAAAAAGAAAAGAAAGATTTATAAAATATTATCAATAATAATATCAATAATATATATGACTATAGCTATAGTAATTAAAAACAATATTTTTAGTAATTGTTTCATATTTGCAATAGTTATACAAATTATTATAATGCTTCCTATAACATATAAGATATTTGGAGTTAGTTATAATAATTACAAAACTTACGAGGTTAAATAATTGACCATAAATTAAGGAGGAAAATTTATGAAAAAAGCTTTAGCTATTACTTTATCAGCAATTGGTGCAGTTCTTGGCACAGTTGCTACTACTGGATGTTTCCTAGCTTTATTAGATGAACCAGAAATGCCAAAATCTCTTATTGATTAATTATTAAAAAAAGTTCTCAAAAATGTGAGAGCTTTTATTTTTTAAAATATATCATTGCAGTTTGTATAAATTTATCACTTTCTTTAGAACTAAATGTTTCTATTTCAGAATTTGTTTTAGCAATATCTTTTACTATTGAAAGACCAAATCCATGACCAACACCTTTTGTTGTAAATCCCGATTTACCTACTTTATTTATATCTGTGTTTTTATCATATGTGTTTGAAATAGTTAATAGAAGACAATCATCTTTATCCTTTAGTTCAACCTCTATCTCTTTTTCTTCTGACTTTAGAGCTGCATCAATAGCATTATCTAAAAATACACCTAATAATTTTGTTAAGTCACGATATGTTTTCAAATCAAAACTTTCTATATCTTTATCTTTTAAATTTTGATCTACATATAAATAATATTTTATATTATTATCTTCCATTTTACTTAATTTATGATAAAGCAAACCTTTTACACCACCATCTGGTAAGAAACCTAATTGTTTAACTGTATAATTTTGACCAGTTTTATGCTCACCAATAACTTCATCTAAATATTCTGAAAGTCTTTCAGGCTTATTTATATAACCTTTTATAACCATCAATTGGTTATTATACTCGTGATTTTTCTTACCCTGTTCATTTATAATCTTTTCATATCTTAGTACATATTCCATTGATTCATTATATTTATCTTCAATAGCTTGCATTTGAAATTTATTATAAATAACATAAACAAATGAAGCTATAATAAATATTACCATTCCAGCATTTATATAATAATTTATACCTGATCCTAGATTATTTTTATTAAATACTATCAAAAATGACAATAAAATTATTATGATTATAATATATACCCAATCTTTTTGATTTTTTGATATTATCAAATTTAGTTTTTGAATACTTTTATTTAAAACTTTTATTTTCGATAGTAAATATACCATTAAACAATTACATATAGAGAAAATCAATAATGAAAACTGAAATTTTTCATAACCTGATATATTAATTTTAAAAATAGAAACAAATACAACTGATATTATAATTTCACATATAAATACAAGCAACTCATAAACAATTGTATAATACACAGAATTAGAAATATCCTTTTTAAATATTGAAAAATATAAAGAAATAATTATAAATAAAATGCTTAATATCAATTTTGTAACATCAGAGAAAAATATATAAGGAATAAATAATAACGGTAAAAATATTAATAAATAAGATATAAAGCTTTTTAAATTCTTAGTTTTGCCAGATATATTTACTATTGCCACATATGACATAATACCTGATAATACTGCACTTAAAATTAGATTTAATAAATTCATATTACATCACTCCTTCTTTTTTAGTTACATCATCTTTGATTTCGCCATTATATGAATTTAGTGCTCTATTTAATACGGAGGTAAGATTTTTTTCATAATCATCAAATTTTGATACAAAATCAAACAGCATCAATTTTGATTTTAACGTATATGGTAAATAGTCAACATAAGATGTTGAAATAATTATAAAACTATTTAAGTCTTTTTCTCTTATATTAATTGCAATATCTATACCTGATACATCTTCAAGTTCTATATCTAAGATATATATTTTCTTACCAATATCTGACTTAATTAACTTTTTTAAATCATCCGAATAATTACTAAAAGAATAAACCCTATAATTGATATTATTCTTAAACATTACCCTATTAATAATATCAATATTTCTTTGTAAAATTATTTTATTATCTTCACATACTACAAAATTTATCATTTTTCCTCCAACACTTTCCAATTATACCATATTTTTCCATTTTTTTGAAAAACATAAAAAAATAGGAAAAAATCACTATTTTTCCCCACTTTTTTCTATTTTTTCTTTTTCTTCTTTATTTTTTTTATTAACTTTATGAATTATATCATCTTTTATAGTCTTTCTATCAAAGACTATATCCGTTGTAAGTACAAACCATAGTACGATAACAACTAGAATTGCATATATTATTTGACCTAGTTTTGCATTTTTTATTACATATATTATTGATGCACATGAGAATAATATATCTACTAAATATATTATAAGTACTGTTTTTACTTGACTAGATGTCATTTGAAGCAATTGATGATGTATATGTTTCTTATCGCCTTGAGTTGGTGATTGACCTTTTATTATTCTTCTTACTATTGCGAAGAATGTATCAAGTATTGGTACCGCTAATATAAGTAATGGTACTATTACTGATGTTATTGTTACATTCTTAAATCCAAGTAATGATATTACTGCAATCATATATCCTAAGAACATTGATCCACTATTTCCTAAGAATATTTTAGCTGGATGAAAATTATGTACTAAAAATCCTAATGTTGCACCTACCATTATTAATGATAATGATGCATCAAGTCCATTATATATTCCTGTATAATTTATAATTATTGAAATAGTTACAAAAAATATTGTTGCAATTCCACCTGCAAGACCATCTAACCCATCTATAAAGTTTAAGCAATTCATAAGTGCTACTATAAAGATAATAGTTAGATATGGCGCAAATGCACCAAAATTTAAATATATTCCATATGCAGATACATCTTGCATTACTATATTACCATAAAAGACTACTACTACAGCACTTGCGATTTGACCAATAAATTGAACAGATGCTGGAAGTCTTTTTATATCATCAAATAATCCAAATACTAATATTATAAATCCACCTATTAATATTGAAATCATTTGTGGTGTCTGATTACAGAAAAGCATATATCCTAATAAGAATCCTGTGAATATAGCAAGTCCACCAAGTTTTGGCATTATTTTACTGTGGATATGTCTTCCACCAGGGATATCAACAGCACCTATATATAAAGCAAGTTTTTTTATGAATGGTACTAAACACGCAACAAACAAAAAAACGATTGCAATTATTCTTAGGTTATCTAATAAATTACTACTCATTTTATCACCCACTAATAGAATTATAACATATATATAAATGAAAAAAAATAAGTATTTTACTTATTTTTCAAGTAATTTTATATTATCTAACATAACTGCAGTTCCATCTACTACACATGTAAGTGGTGAATCTGCTATTTTAATTGGTACTTTTAATTCTTCTTCTAGTAACTTTTTAAGTCCATTTAATAATGCTCCACCACCTGTTACAACTATCCCATTTGTAACAATATCTGCTGATAATTCTGGCATTGTTTCTTCTAATACTGACTTTGTAGCAAGTACTATTTTATGTATAGATTCATGTAACGCTTCTTCTACTTCTTTTGAGCTTATTGTAATCGAACTTGGTAAACCTGTTATCATATCTCTACCTCTAATAAGCATTTTTTCCTTTTTAGCATCAGGATATACTGTACCTATTTTTATTTTTACATCTTCACTTGTTCTTTCACCAATTAATAGTTTATATTTATTTTTTACATATTTAATTATTTCTGTATTAAATAAATCTCCTGCAACTCTAATTGATTTACTATTTACTATATCTCCTAATGAAAGTATTGCTATATCTGTTGTTCCTCCACCTATATCTATTACCATACTTGCAGATGGAGCACTTATATCAAGTCCTGCTCCTACAGCTGCAACTTTAGGTTCTTCTTCTACATATACTTTTTTTGCCCCTGCACTTTCTGCTACTTCTCTTATTGCATTTCTTTCAACCTGCGTAATATTAGATGGACAACAAATAAGTATTCTAGGTCTTGTAAAAACTCCTTTTACTTTTATTTTTTTTATAAAATTATTAAGCATTGCCTCTGTTAATTCAAAGTCTGCGATTACTCCATCTTTTAATGGTCTAATTGAGCGAACTTTTCCGGGAGTTCTGCCTAACATTTGATGGGCTTCTTCACCAACACTTAATACTTTTTTACTTTCTGTTTCTATTGCAACTACGCTTGGTTCATTTATGACAATACCTTGTCCTTTTACGTATATTAAAACATTGGCTGTTCCTAAATCTATTCCTATATCTTTGCTTAGCAAGATATCATCCCTTTCTTAATTTTTCATATTTCATTTTAGTAGCATTACCGCCATTTATATGTCTTATTTCTAAATGGTCTTGCATAATTTTATCTACTTTTTTAAATAAATTTTTATCAATATCATAAAGTCTTTCATGTAAATCTTTATGTACCGTACTTTTACTTACATTTATTTTTTTTGCTATTTCTCTTACTGTTAAATTTTCTTTTAAAATATATTCTGTTTCTAATCTTATTCTTTTATATATTTTACTATTCAAGTTAAACACCCCTATAGTAAAATATATATAAATATTATTTTTTTATGATTATTTTATTGTCCATTATTTTTTTGTTCTAAATATGTTAAAGGATTAATATATTTTCCGTCACTTATTACTTCAAATAGTAATCCGTTTTCTATTTCTTCGCCTAAATTTAGTTTACCGCTTTTACCAATTACATCACCTTGTTTTAAAAGTTGATCTTTTTTTACATTTACTGTGGATAACCCTTCGTAAGTTGTGATTAAATTATTTGAATGTTTTATCTCAACTATATTACCTAATACTTCATCTTTTTTTACATCTACAACTGTTCCATCTAATATAGTAACTACATCAAATGCTTCTTTTGATTTATATAATACACCTGAATTTTGCATATATGTATCATTATAATATATAAGTGCATTTTGTTTTTCTTCGTCACTTGCATTTGTATCATAGAATTTTTTTGCGATTTCTACATTATCACTTTTAAATGGCTTTATTGTTACTTCTGTTGTTTCTTCTTTTACAACCGGTACATTACTTGATATTATACTATTATTAACATATGTATAATTATCATCTGCTTTTGATACTTGTTTATTTTGAATAGTATCTACTACTGATAAAGATAATACTAATGCTGTAAACGCTAATGCATATACCATTGGCATTACAAATGGTTTTAATTTTCTTTTTCTTTCTTTCATTTTATCCACCTCATTTTAAGTTTGGTAGATTTTTCTTATTTTATACAATTTTTTTATAATTTTTGTAAATTTGTACCTTGATAATAATATTTAAGTATTTCATCATATGTTTTATGTCTTTTTGCAAGTGCATTTGCGCCATATTGGCTCATTCCAACACCGTGACCAAATCCTTTTGTTGTTATTGTTATATTTTCGTTATTTTTTTGTATAGTAAAATCATTTGATCTAAGTGATAATCTTTTTTGAAAATCTCTTCCTGTAAAAGCTTTCCCATTTACCATAATACTTGATATTCTACCTGATTCTGTTCTTACTATATCAGTTATGTTTAATTCATCACTTTTTTCTAAATCTAATTGTTTATAAAAATCATCTAATGATACTATTTTTACTGTGGTAAAGTTCTTTGTTTCGGATTCATCAAAACTACTATCTACAACTTTTAAGTATGGTAAATCTTTTCCAAATACATTTTTATTATCTTCTGTTTTTCCATTACTTGTGGAAAAGAAAAATGCATATATTACTTCATTATTATATGAAACATATTCTCCTTCTGTTTCATTTACGCATTCCTTTATTTTTTTAACATATTCATCATAGTTATTACCCCATTTATTTCTTAATTCTTCATCCGTTTGATATACCTGTGATGATGTATCATCTTTTACATCATATTCATAATTTTTGTGGTTTTCTATTTGTTTTAATGCATATGTTCTTGCCGCTACTGCTTGTGCTTTTATTGCTTCTTTTTCAAATGAAACGGGTACTTCTCCTGATACTACTCCAACTAAATAATCCTCTAAATTAATTTTTTCCACAGTATTATTTTTTGTTAGAACTCTAACTACTGTTTCATCTTTATTTGAATTAAATCCAGATTTTATATGTTGTACTTTATACTCATAAAAAAAACTAGTAATTATAAAAGGTATAAATATAACACTTATTATGATTACTACTATTTTTTTCATAGTCTTCACCCGTTAAAGTATATGTTAATTTAATCTTTCATATTCACTAATTTTATTAATTCTTTTTATATGTCTTTCTTCATTACTAAATGGTGTATTTATAAATTCTTCTATCATTCTTTTTACTTTATCATAATTTACATCACTAGAAAACGCTATTACATTTGCATTATTATCATTCTTTGTTACTTTTACATCTTTAATAGTTGTAACTCTTGCACATCTTATTCCTTTTACTTTATTACATGCAATACTTATTCCTATACCTGATCCACATATTGCGATTCCTAAATCAACTTTTTTATTTATTATTCCTGTGCATAACTTAAATGCATAATCAGGATAATCCACACTCTTATCTGAATCTGTTCCAAAATCTACAAATTCTATATTTTTCATATCTTTTATTATTTTTTGTTTTAAGTCATATCCTCTATGATCTGACGCTATTCCTATTTTCATTTTATTCACCCATTATTATTATAAAACATTAAAAAAAAATAAACTAGTATTTAGCTTATTTTTCTTCTGATTTAAATCCATATTTAGCATTAAATTTTTCTACATTACCTGCTTTAGATGCTCTTGTTTGTTTTCCAGTATAAAAAGGATGACATTTAGAACAAACATCTACACGAATTTCTGGTTTTGTTGACTTTGTTGTGAATGTTTCACCACAAGCACAAGTAACTGTAGTATCCATATATTCAATATTTCCTTGTTTTGCCATTTTTATTTCTCCTTCCGCCATAACTATTTTTTTAGTCATAGAATTACTAAAATCTTTAATATTATAACAATTTAGCGTTGTTTATGCAAGTATAATTGATCAATTTTACGATATAATTTATTAAAAATTGCAATATTACCCTCATTTGTTATATAAATATTGTTTCCTTTTGTTAAATAATCTTCATTTTTATTTAATACATCAAATAAATTTAAGTAATCTATATCATTTGAATGCATTAATAATTCTAATTTTTCATTTATATATTTATAATATTTATCATTATCTTTATTTCCTGTATCATTATATATTCCAAGAAATATTATTTTTCCTTCATTTAAATTTTTTACTTTTTCTATTAATACTTTAATATCTTTATACACTTCATCTAAATAACTATATATTTCATTATCGTTATTTTCATTACTATCTACTTTCGATAATTTATAATTTATTTCATTGTTTCCTGTATTTATTATAAGAACATTTGTCCTTTTTAATATATTTTGTATATATATATTATCTATACTTACATTATTATTAATGTTATTTATCATATCAATTGTTCTTATATTTTTATATGTAAATTCTTTTGAATAAAAACCAAAATTATTTTTTTTTGATAATTCATCATATATTAAATCAGAAAAATTTTTGGATATAATATTATTTGAAAATAGTTCTTTTTCTCCTATTATTGTATAATTTATTTCTTCTTTATTACTCTTTACATAAGAAATAAATATAATGCCTGTAAAAAACAGAAATATTATTAATATTTTCATCTTCATATACCCACTCCCTAGTATTACTACTAGTAAATTATATTTGAGTTAGTTCTATTTTAGCACCTAAAGATGTAAGTTTTTCTGTTATATGTTCATATCCTCTTAATATATAATCTGCATTATTTATTGTTGTTGTTCCTTCTGCGATAAGGGCTGCGAGTACAAGTGATGCACCCGCTCTTAAATCTGTTGCATTTACTGTTTTTCCTCTTAATTTTGTAGGTCCAAATATATATCCTTTATTACTATTTATCTCAACATTTGCACCCATCTTTTTTATTTCATATAAATTTTGAAATCTATTTTCATATATAGTTTCTTCTATTACACTTCTACCTTCTGCTGTAGTCATAAGTGAAGACATTATCTGCTGCATATCTGTTGGAAAACCTGGATATACTTGTGTTTTTATTTTTACAGCTTTTAGCTTATTTTTATTTGATACATATATTGATTCATCCTCTATTTTTAAATCTACACCCATTTCTAATAGTTTTTGTGTCAACGCTTCTAAGTGTTCTGGTATTATATTTTCTACTACAAGACTCTTACATGCACATGCACCAATCATTATATATGTTCCTGCTTCTATTCTATCTGGTATAACTTCATGTACTGATGAATGCATATTTTTAACACCTTTTATTCTTATAGTGCTTGTTCCTGCACCTGTTATTTTTGCTCCCATACTGTTTAAAAACATTGCTATATTTACTATTTCTGGTTCTCTTGCTGCATTATCTATTATTGTTGTTCCTTCTGCTTTTACTGCTGCAAACATTATATTTATAGTTGCACCTACACTTGCAAAATCTAAATATATATTACTTCCTTTTAATTCTTCAGCACTAATAATTATATTATTTTCTTCATATTCAATTTTTGCACCTAGACTTTCAAATCCTTTTAAATGTAGATCTATAGGTCTAGATCCAATACTACATCCTCCTGGATATGAAACTACTGCTTTTTTATATTTACCTAGAAGAGCTCCCATAAAATAATACGATGCTCTTAATTTATTAGACATTTCTTCTATTATTTCTCTATTTTGCATTTGTTTTGTATCTATTCTATATGATTCTTCTTCATAATTATCAACTTTTGCACCTAAATAATTTAATATATCTACTAATGCATCTACATCTGATATATCTGGTACATTATGTAATGTAACTGTATCATCACATAATATTGTTGCAGGAAGTAATGCTACCGCACTATTTTTTGCGCCACTTATTTTTACTTTTCCTTCAAGTTCTTTTCCTCCATGTATTTTTAAAACCTTCATATTTACCTCCTATATCTAATATATGTCGTATTAATATTTTAGCATACTTTAGATAAATAAAAAATATAAAATGTAAAAAAGTAGACAAATGTCTACTTTTTAGTTTACACATTAATTATGCTCTATAACTATATGATTTTGATTCTTCATTTTGATTATTCATTGCTGCTTCAACCATACTTAATATTTGCTTTTTCTTTAATAATTCTGATTTTAATTCTGTTTTATTAGAATCTTTTGCTTCACTTGTTTGATTCATATTGTTTTCTTTTACTTTTTTAATTAATGAAGCAACTTCACTACATTCTATTTCTATATATTTTCCTTGTTCACTTTGAGCAAGTAACTTTCTTAATTCTTTACCGTCTGCGAATGCTACATCATCAGTTCCAGTATAATCATATACTTTATTACCATCTTTATCAACACTTACTGATACATTTGAAATTAAATATATAGTAAATCCTTCTGATGATTCCATTTCTGGTTGATTTGCTGATACTGCATTTAAAATTCCAATTATGTTTTTTTCGTAACAGCTTACAAGCATTGTTTTAGATGATGATAAATAATCATCGTCAATTACAGCATTACCTTTACGATAACTTATTGCTTCAGCATCTACAAGTTTCGCAGCATTTTCCATAGCATTTTTTCTATCTTCTTTTGAACCTGTTGCATAAGCACTGTAAACTTCATCTCTTAGGTTTTCAGTTCTAATTAAGAATTCTTTTATTCTTTCATTATCATTTGATACAAGTTCTGATACTCTTGGTTGATCATATACCTTTATAGTATCTTCATTTTTTTGAAATATATGTTTATCTATTTGATAATGCATATTAGTTGAGAATATCATTTGATTTATTAATGAATATGATGATTTAATATCATCTGCTGTAATACCTTCAAAATCCTCATCTAATATTTTAACTAATTTTTCAATATCTTCTGGTGTTACACTTATATCATCATAAAATTCTTGATATGTTTCATATGAATTTAATGCAACTTCTCTATATTGTTCTCTATTTGATTCTAATTGTGCTTCTTCTGCAGATAATGTTGTTTCTTCTGTTGTTGGTACTTCTGTTGTTATATTTGATTTTTCTTCACTTGATACTTGTTTTGTATTTGAATTACATCCTGTTAAGCCACTTACAAGTGCCATTGCACCTAAGGATGTTGTTACTATTTTTTTCTTTATATCTTTCATCATTTTGCTACCCCCTTAACAATTTTTTGAAGATGTATAAGTTAATACTGGTCCTGATTTTGTTTGATTCATATTTGCTAGTTCTGTCATTATTGCTGATTTTAGAGCAATATAATTATTTTTTAATGAACTAATATATGAAATATCATTTTCATCTTCTTCTATAATTTCTGGATCTTTAAAGTCTGGTTTCTCTTCTGTATCCTTTGGTGTATTATCCTCTGTTGTTGATTCATCTATCTTTGGTGATTCAGTTGTTGGTTTTTTTGTTGGTTCGTTGGAATTATTTTTATCACCATCAACATAAGTAACATCTTTTTCGTCTTCTTCTATTTCGGTTGGTTCCTTAAAATCTGGTTTCTCTTCTGTATCTTTTGGTGTATTATCTTCTGTTGTTGATTCATCCTTTTTATTATCGTCTTTTTTAGTGTCATCTGTTTTATCATCTTTTGATTCTTCAATTTTAGATGGATCATTATCAGATGGTTTTTCTTCTTTTTCTATAACAGTTACTTTTTCTTTATCATCATTATCTTTTTTTGAATCATCTGTTTTATTATCATTTTTGTCATCTGTTTCATCTTTAGTTGGTTCAACTTTTTCTGGGATTACTTCTGTTTTTTCTGTGTCTTTTGGTTTTGATGGTAAAGTTACATTTGGTATTTCTCTTGTAGTTACTGTATCTTCTGGTTTTCCACTAGTTGGAAATCCATTTTTTTCAGCATAATCATCTATAGTTTCACCATTACCTTTATATTTAAGATTTTTATATGATTCATCTGTTTTTATTTCATCATTGCTAAATGATTTCTTTTTTACATTTTCAGTATTTTTTTCTTTTGTAGTTTGTTCTGTAGTGTTATCGAGATTATCAGTAAGATTATCTATTTCTGTAGTTTGTTCTTTTTTAACAAGATTTTGTTTATCTTTATTTTGTTTGTTTAGATTTAATCCTACTAATCCGCCAATTACTAAAGCTGCCGCTGTTATACCTATAACAAGTTGTTTCTTAAATTTTCTTGATACTAAAACTCCTTGTTTCTTTTCATTTTCTTCTTTTGTTTCTTCAATTACTCCTTTTGCTTCTTCTAATGATTTTGAAGCTATTATTGCATCAAATAAATCTTCTTTATCTTGATATTCTTTTTTATTTTTTAATATCCATTTAGCTCTTTTTACTTCTTCTTCATCAGAACTATAATTTGCTTTATCTTTCATTTCTTTTTCATCATATTTTGCAAAAAAGTTTTCCGAAGCATTTAAAACTGCTTTTTGATATTCATATTCTTTTTTTAATTCTTCCATTAATTTCTTATTATTGTCTTCTTTTGCTTTTTTGTAATCTTCACTAATTTTTAATATTTTTTCGCTGATTTTAGATATTGACATATCTTTGCGAGCTATCTTAACCTTTTCCATTAAAATCCCCTCTCTTTCGAAATAACGTGCTATATACTAACACAAAAGGGCCATTTTGTCAAATAAATTAAGCTAATGTGTTGTTTAAAAAGTTAAATGCAACTTTTTAACTTGAATTAAT
>UMEZ01046173.1_pt1 | contig 51853 bp, 52 predicted proteins | sample 1964841 | NCBI WGS metagenome assembly UMEZ01 (sample SAMEA4836029, study PRJEB28245) | human gut metagenome | biome: gut microbiome; material: fecal sample | place: Denmark | collected 2008 | reverse complement strand
GGGGAGCCTTACCGTGCGCGGGATAAGTGTCTTGAAAACGAGGGGGCCCATGTAGTTTTTAACCTCTGAGAGCACCTGCTTCGAGAGGTTTGTGCGCGAGTCGTACATCGTCATGATAACGCCCCCGACTTCGAGGGTGTCGCTGATGCCCGCGTTGCGCAGCTGTTCGACAACCCCCATTATTTGTCCCAACCCCTCCATCGCCAAGTATTCGCACTGCAAGGCGATAAGCAGGTAGTCCGCGGCGGCGAGCGAATTCATTGACAGCAGGCCGAGGGATGGCGGGGCGTCGATTACAATGGCGTCAAAGTCGCCGCTTTCCTTTAAAGGTTTCAGGCAGTCGCGAAGGCGCACGAGGTAGTTTTCCTCGCCAGACAGCTCGACCTCTATTGCGGACATATCTGTTTCCGAGGGGATTAGCCATAGGTTTTGGCGCTGTGTCTGAATGAGCTTGTCGCGGGCGGAGCCTTCGCCGTGGAGAACTTGGTAGAGACTGCCGCCGAGGGATTTTTCGTATCCGAGGGCGCTTGTGGCGCTGGCCTGTTGGTCCATGTCAACGAGTACAGTTCTGATTCTGCGCCTCGCGAGCCCAGCCGCGAGATTTACGGCGGTGGTTGTCTTGCCGACTCCGCCCTTTTGGTTAGCGATTGCGAAAATTTTAGCTGCCATAACGCCTTTATTGTATGTTGCGATTCATTATTCGGACAAAAAATAAAATGGCCGAATTTTTTGCGCTTGCAAGACAAGTCTTAATGTTTTGGAATTTGGGGCAACAAAATTCGCAGGCAAAAAAGCCGGGAAAATATACGCTCCCGTAGTTCAATGGATAGAGCAACGGTTTCCGGTACCGTTAATCGGGGTTCGAGTCCCCGCGGGAGTGCTTATTGCAAAGTGAAGTTTACGTGCGGGGCGAGTGGCTGGTACGCGGCGCAATCTTTTGACTGCGGCGGGTCTTACAGCGGGGCGATGGAATTGAAGTAAATTGCAGATGGTGTAATTGCCAAATACTGCGCGTTTTTGAAAGTTTATTTGGCAGAGAATCTTGCGATATTTATGGCAATAAATTAACTGGAAAAATAAAATTTTAGAATGCAGATAAGTTTTATTTATCTTCCCATTTTGTAATTCGCGGAATCCAGCGCGGGACGTTTTTTTTGTATCTTGCATACTCTTCCCCAAAACGCTTTTCGAGCCCGATTTCCTCCGAATATTTGAAGTAAAAAGTATTTATTATAAAAAATGCGGCTCCCCAGATGAAAACCCCCAAAGACGCAAAAACGGCCGCTTCCCCCATAATCATCATGATTACCCCCGAGAGCATCGGGTTGCGGACGTGCGAGTAGGGGCCGGATACTACCAATTTTTTAGTAGGCGCCCACGGCGCAAGTGTGCCTTTGCCTATTTTTGCAAATAGTAGCATTGTCCATATGGCAAGGAACAACCCCGCAAAAAAAATAAGAGCTCCAAAAACTATCGGAAGCGCGCCGCTTGAAAACGATAGATTGTCTGTAAAAAACAATATTATAAACGGTATAGTTACCGTTGCATTAAACGGCAGTGCGATAATCGCTTTTAACCATTGCAATTTCATAGTACATTTGGCACAGGTTAGTATCCTTATGCTTTAAAGCGAAAAGAGAATTAGAAAAACTTTTTCCGATTTATTTTTGTCGTCGCAAAACGCGTGAATCAGAATGCATTCAATGCCGTTTTTATCGGGAAGGGCGAGTGAGCACTTGTAGGACGCGTCTTTGAAATTGCAGTCGATATCGAATGCCAGGGTGGAGTCGCCCTGATTTTTTATCTTTACGTTTGCGCGCGGGTCGCGCATGGAGTCGGAAAGTTTTAGAAATTCCGATTTTGGATTTTCTCCATTTGCGCTTCGGATGTACGCCAGATAAAACTGCCGGGTGGCACCGCCTCGATCTTGGGAAGCCCTAAAATCGTCGATTATTTTTTTGCACAATTCCGGAAGTTTTTGGTTAGGTTTTTTTGAAATGCGTGGATTGGAGATTTTCAAATTTCTGATATGTGGCGAATTATTGAGGGATTCGAGTATTGGATAGTATTTTGCCAATTCCCCAGTTGGGAAGTTGCCAGTGGATATTGTCCATTTGCCGGAGTCCAATTTTAGGGGAGTAAAACTGCCATTTGTACAAATTACGAAGCAATAGTCTCCGGATAAAATATAGCCTTTGATTTGCTGCTCGATGAATGCAAGCTTGGAGTTTGACATCTTTTCCCGCATTTTTTTTGGGTAGAAAGAGGAAAATTTTTCGATATTCCCTTTTTTTAGATAGTACATTGCATTATTGTATGCGGAAATGGGGGAATCGCCGCCAATGACTTTTTCGCCGATTCCGCTGACGGGGGAATCAAACCAATCGCCACGTATTTTTATTTCTTTTGAGCCGTCTTTGCCGTCGGGAATTTTGACGGAGACTTCGCGCGGATTATATTGTATTGATTCTATTGGAGCTGCGCAGATTGCGGCCGCGGCTGTGATTACAGCTAAAAAGAGACAAATTCTCATATAAGGAATCGATTTATATTTTGTTAAAAATGGAAAGGAATAATGTGGGGAGACGAGGATAAATATGTAAAAATAAATCAAAGAATTTCTTTTATAAAAATAACTTTGATGTTTTTTTGCCGTGAGCGCAATTTTTTTCGCCGGCGCAGTTTGCATTGTAATCGTAAAACTTTTTTTATTTGAGCCATTCAGGAATTTTAAGCATTAGTTTTCTGCGGTTTAGCTTTCTGCCGTCCGCAATGAAAGTGCCGTCGCCTACGGCATGGAAAGCCCTGCTTTCCTTCCGCGCGCAGGTCCATGCATAGACGCCTTCCAAAATAAAGAGGTCGTGCTTTTTTATATGGTCGACCACCTTGCATTCGATATTTCCGAGGCAGTCTTTTATAAGGGGAGGCGATATGAATTTTGAAGGAGCTGTTTCAAATCCGCAAAGCTCGAACTTATCGGTGTCTGAGCCGCTGACATTGCCGGCTTCGATTACTTTGTCTATCAAGTCTACGCCTGGGATTGCGATTACGCATTCTTTTGTCTTTACGAGAGCTTCATACGAATAGTTCCAACTGCCGGTGCATAACGCAAAGCGCGGGGTAAAGTCGATTACAGTAATCCAGCTAAGCGGCATTATGTTGTTTTTCCCACGGCATGAGGTTGAAATCAAAACTACTGGGCCTTTTTCAATCATCAGAAAGGCATTTTCGAGCTTTACGGGTTTCATTTTAGCCACTTTATTCCTCATTTTCTGTTTTTAATGCATAGCCATATCATTTGATTGGGCTCGGAACATTTTTTTATAAAATGCCAATCGGAAAACTCGGCAATAAAAAACGCCAAGTACCGAAGATTATGCGGAATACGGAGTAACCCTATGAAATCGAAAACTAAAATATCGCGCCATTCCACAACCTTTGGTGTTGACCCAAATACTGGCTTTGCTGGGCATCGCAGCCCCGCAAACCGCGTGGATACTGGGTTTGACGCGAAGTGTAGAAACAAAAAAAGCCGCAAGTGTTTGAACTTGCGGCTTTTAAAGTGGCGGGATGGACGAGACTCGAACTCGCGACCTCCTGCGTGACAGACAGAGTAATTCTATATAACTATCAGTTTATTAGGAAATTATGTTGGAAAATTGTTGGATGCTCGTCCTCAAAACATATGTTGTTTTATCTTTCTATAAATCTGGCAAACTATCTTTTAATTGCAAGTAAAAAGTCTATTTTTTACTCTTCATTTTCGGTATGGTTTTCAACGCCTGTACCGCAAAATTGTCCTAGTCTGATTCGCAGGAAATTTTCATCCGCTTGACTCCGAATGCCACGCCGTATTCCGCCCTATTTTCTTTACGCCTGTAATTTCGCCCTTTCGGCAAAGTCCTACGACTTGGCGTGGCGTTATATCCCATAACAAAACTACTTAACTAACTGTAATAATGTCTTCTTATCGGACAAATATGAAAAGAATTTCACGTATTCAGTTAAATATATTTCGGAAATATATCACAGATAATTTGGCTTATTTCGGAAATATGCCAAACGAACAATGCGAATATCGGAAGAAAATACTTACTTCATGACTCTCGGTGCCGAATAACGCGCCAAAGAAGCTGAAATTCACCCAACAAACTCCTCATAGTTTTTGGGTGTGACGCAGGCGGTTTGGGCTGTGGGGTAGGCTTTTAGGAAGGCTGCGGGAAGTTTTGTAGTGAGCTTCGGGTTTGATTTAAATTCCCATGCCGACAATGTCTGCGGGGTTTCTTCTATGTAGTCAACTTCGCGCTGGTCGGTTGTCCGCCAGAAGAAGCGGCGCGGCGGAAACGGCGCATTTATCAGCTGTTTTAGACGCTCGGCAACAAGGTAATTTTCCCACATCGCTCCTGAATCAGTGCGGGAATGCAGCGGAACGAAATTGCCGAGTATCGCATTTCGAATGCCGATATCGTAAAAGTAAACTTTCCTGCCTTTTTTGATTTCGTTGCGCAAGTTGCGGCTAAATGCAGGCAGCGAAAACACGACGAACGATTTTTCGAGGAGATTTATATATTTTTCGACGGTTTTTGCGTCGCAGTTGGTAAGGTTCGAAATCTCCTGAATTTTTACTTCCGAGCCTATTTGCAGGGCAAGCGCGCGCACGATTTTATCCAAAAGCGCGGGGCGTTTTATGCCCTCCATTGCGAGAACGTCACGGTAAAGGTATGAACTTGCCAACTCGCCGAGAATTCGCTGGGTATCTTGCGGATTATTGACAACATCTGGATAGCTGCCGAAGAGTAAACGCTGTTCCCTTGCGCCCTTTTCCTCGATTAGCCCGAACTTGCCCGTAAGTTCGGCAAAGGAGAGCGGCAAAAGAGTATATTCGTATTTTCTACCCGTAAGCGGTTCTTCGGTTTTGTTCGCCAAATCGAAGGAGGACGACCCCGACGCTATAAGCTGGCGACCTTTGATTTCATCCACAAAGATTTTCATCGAAAGCCCGATATTCGGAATGCGCTGCGCTTCGTCTATAACGACAATTTTCTTGTTGCCGATAACTGACAGCCATTTTTGAGCCGACATATCTGAAAGCGTGTCGCGGACGTTGATGACATCGGCATTTAGCCACAACACATCATCGCCATAACTTTTGCAGATATGGGCAATCATGGTAGTCTTCCCGCATTGGCGAGGGCCGTATACAATTATAACCTTGCCTTTGAAAAGCTTTTCTTTGATGTCGGACTCGATATTTCTTTCAATGTATTCCATAAATATGTATATATTTTAGGATTTATTTACTTAAATATCGAATGTTTTGTGTAAAAGTCAAGCTATTTTAAGGGTTGGCTTACTTAGTCAAACACGGATATGTCGTTCTCGGAAATTTTGCCCTTGGCAAATTCTTTTATTATTTATGCCAAATAGATATTTTGAAATTTATCTTTTATTTTTACAATAAACAGTCATTTTATGACTACTTCATTGAAAAATCTTGTCCAGTCTGGACAAAAATAGTTCGGAAGACCATAAGGATAGCGAGGGTTGTTCGTTTGATTTCATGAACCGAACAACATCGGCTTTTGCCGCATTCCAATCAATGTCTTTTATTTTGTCGGAAAGTGTCTTTTTTAGCCAATTCCCGTCAACTTTTATTCCTTGTCCCTGCCACGGCCCCATTTGGTTTAGCGCAGAAGAAAGTAAGTCGTAGTTCACGCCAATGCCGTTTGCGATATACCACAGAAAATCATACCAATCGCGCCCTTTAACATATTTTCGGCAAAGAAGCGCGTGTATCTTTGTTGCAAACAAACTCGGTTTATCCTGCGTGGTAACCGATGACAGAAACGGAAAATCGAGATACTTCACTTCGTATCCGCTTCCCTCGGGCGGTTCTGTATCGACCTCCAATTTGATTTTTATATCGGGCAACAGACCGTGCTTATTGGGATATGATAAACTGATAATCTTTACAATGGAATCATCTTTAATTATCGCCTTTTTGACAACGGAATCTGCGTTGCTTTTATCCGAGACGGCAATGTTGAATCCGTAAGATTTTAGCTCATTGCTTAGGTTCTTTATATGCGAACCAATCGAAAAGTTCGCGTCAGCCTTGAGAAGAACGAAATCCATATCCTCCGAGAAGCGTTGGAGGCCGTAGAAAATTCGCAGGCACGTTTCTCCCTGAAACGCTGCATATTCGAAAAAATCGCCCCGCCCGAGCGCAGCCAAAATAACCTCTTGCGTGATTTCTCGCAGGGCTTGTTGCTCTTCGTTTGTTGTCTTACAGTTGTAGGAACGCAGTCGTTCCCTAATTATTTCTATGCTCATCGGAATTGCCTTTCAGTCTGTTAATCCAAGTTTTCAGAAACCTTACCACCCGCATATTATTATAATTCAAGCTCAGCTGTTTTAATGCCGAAATTTTTACACCGTCCACAAATTCATCGTCAATGCGGAGGCTTTCTATTGCATCGTCGATTGACCATTGCAGGCGTTTCTCGTAAACGTAGTCGCACAAAGCCTTTTCGGGACTTGCGATTAAGAACACTCCCGAAGAATCTTCGACCCGATTTACGCCGAGATAGAAACAATTTTGGGGAATTCGCGCATACATAAAATATCCGATGGGCGTGTCAAAAGATTTTGCATTTCCAAACGAAACACACGTTGTAGCACAAACCCCTTCTGGGATCCACCCGTAATGGCTGAGCGCGCTTTCAAGACTTACATAGCTCGGCCCGTAAATCCGCTGGGCAATGACAAATTCGGACAAAGGTTTTTCCGAAAATTCCGGCGAAAGCACATATAGCCCGCGACGAATGCGAAAAATGTCCTTTTCTTTCATTGCGCGTTTAATAAGTCCGTTGCGGCTGTTTCGCGTTCCGCCAAGCAAAACTGAAACATCCGCCGTGTTGAAAATGTTTTCACGCCGTCTGAAAAAAGTCTGTGTTAGCTTGTTCATATTTTATAGAAGTAGTCATTATATGACCGTTTCTATAAAATTTGTCAATATAATAAACGGAAACTAAAAGGGAGTAGAACACACAATTTTTGCCGAAATTAAAGACATCGAGAGAGGTGCATGTTTATGGGAATTAGAGAATTTTTGAGACAAAGACAATCTCTTGAAGATTATTCACCATATAATGCAAATTTTAGTTGACTTGGCTGTAAAAAATCTGATGATAAACGTAAAATATGCAACATATGGCAAATTCGATTGGGCAGCAGATTCGTGAACGTCGCAAGGACTTGAAGATAAATCAAGCCAAGCTTGCGCAGCTTTCGGGCATAGGGTTGAATTCGCTCTCGCGGTTGGAAAGCGGCAAGGGGAATCCTACGTTGGAATCGTTGCAAAAGATTGCCGAAGTTTTGGGCTTTGAGCTGAAATTCGTAATCAAGGGAACGTAATATATGCGAGAGGTTTCGGTATTTTTTAACAAGACCTTGGCGGGGAAACTTACAGAGGAGTCCGCACAATCCTACGTTTTTGAATACGACAAATCCTATTTGGCAAATTCTGATAATCCGTCAATCGCCTACGAATTCCCCAAAACACAAACGAAATTTCACTCAAACGCCCTCTTCCCGTTTTTTGCCAATATTTTGCCGGAAGGGAAAAACAAGAGTATCTTGTGCAAGATGCGAAAAGTTGACGAAAACGATATTTTCGGGTTGCTCGTTGCAACTGTCGGTGCGGATACAATCGGGGCAGTGTCTATAAAGGAGGTTGCGCAATGAATATAACAAAATGCCCGTCGCTGTTGGCTGACGGATATGACACATATTCGCCGAAAGCCTTAAAATTTTTGTTTTCGGGTAAAAAAGTTTCGCACATTTTGCCATACGATGCCCCCGAAATTTCGGAGGATACAAAAGAAAAATTCATCGAAAACCGTAACGTAATATCCGTTTCGGGAGTCCAGATAAAAGTCGGGCTTATCCAAGTCGGCAACAAGTTGCGCCTATCCGAAAGCGGAGAACAAAGCACTCACATTCTTAAAACGGCCGTTACGGAGCTCCCGAACGGGCGTTTTTCGTGTGCGAACGAACATCTTACAATGCAACTGGCGGGGCAAGTTTTCGGAATAGAGACTGCGGCAAACGCTCTTATATTTTTTAAGAACGGCGAAGCCGCATATATAACGAAGCGTTTCGACGTCCTCCCAAACAAAATGAAGCTAAAAATGGAGGATTTTGCGTCGCTTGCGAAAAAATCGCCCGCCGATGGAGGCAATTTCAAATACGATTTTTCATATGCGGAACTTGGCGCACTAATCCGCAAGGTTGTGCCCGCGTGGCACGTCGAAATTGAGAAGTTCTTTTCGATAGTGCTTTTCAACTATCTTTTCTGCAACGGCGATGCGCATCTGAAAAATTTTTCCGTAATACAGGGCAGTGCAGGAGATTATAAACTCGCGCCCGCATACGACCTAATGAACACGCGCCTTCACTTAAAAGACAGAACTTTTGCGCCAACCAAAGGATTGCTTGCCGACAGACAACTGTCATTTGTCCAGCGAGCCGATTTTCTCGAATTCGCCGAATGCATAGAGTGCAATTTAAAATCGGCACAGACAATTCTCGAAAAGTTTACTTCGAAGGAATCCGAATCGGCTACTGCCGAACTTGTGGATAATTCTTTCCTGTCGCCCCGACTAAAACAAAACTACAAAGAATTGTTCTTCGAACGCCTCGAAACATTGTCGTAGTACATAAAACGAAAAACATGTGCGCCCAACGGCATTTAGAGATGCTTCCGTTCTTTGGGGGGCGGCGGACAGGCAGCTTCTACAAAAACGGGGTCATATATAAAGGCAGATAGCTGATGCCGCCCTTTTCCTCGAAATCCAAAGTGTGCAAAACATACGGTGTGTGCAGCTGTTGCCCGAACCTCTTCCCGAATTTTTGCAGGGAATTGATCGTGTAGTTCTTTCCAGATTTTACCTCTATCGGAGAGATGTTGTGTCTGCTTGTTATTTTACTTTTCGATACCAGAAAGTCTATTTCCATACGTTCGGAAGCATCGGTTCTGCTCGAATTCGAGTAGAAATACAGTTCGTGCCCCGCCGCCGTCAGCATCTGGGCTACGATGTTTTCCATTATCATGCCTCCGTTGAATTCGAGCGAGTCGAACAACAGCTTTTTGTATATGCCCTCGGATACGATACCGTTTTCGTCGAACGCGTGGCTTACCAACAATCCGGTGTCGGCCATGTAGCATTTGAGCGTCATTCTGTCCATGTTCAGCTTTAATCCGACGTTGGGTGCCGTGGAGTTATAACAGATATTTACTATCATCGCGTCCGACAGCCAAAACAGGGCATCTTCGTAGTCCCTGTACCGCGCCTGTTTGGATATAGAGGCAAGATTGAAACGCTTTTTGTGTTTTTGCAGTTGCGCGGGAATTTCGTAGAAAATTCCCTCGACCTTGCGCTCGTAGCCCTTCGAGTATTTTACGATATCGGCGCGGTAAAGAGTCAGAATGTCGCGCTTGATAGCGTCCACTTTTTCGAAATTCCGCGTTTTCGAATATTCCTCCACCGCCTGCGGCATTCCGCCGACAATCAGGTATTCGCGGAACAAAGACATCGCCTTTCTGTGCATGGCCTGTCCGAGCGGCTTTTTCTCTTCAAAGCACCGCGAAATCAGCGGCATCATCGTTTCGTTCCCAATAGCCCAGAGAAATTCCTCGAAATCCAGCGGAAACATTTTAATGTGTCGCTCCTCCGACGGAATCACGATCCCGTTCACGTTGCTTTTTATGGACATCAGCGAACCCGTCTCGATGTAGTTGTAACGACCGTCCTTTACCAGATATTTTATGGCCGCACGCGCTTTCGGGAAAAGTTGGACTTCGTCGAAAACTATCAGGGATTTTCCGCGGACGAGCCTGACGTTGTAATATGCAGAAAGATACGAAAAGAACGTGTCTAAATCGCTCAAATGGTATTCGAAAAGATTTCTTACGTCGTCTCCGGCAATGTTGAAATCGACGATTATGTACGATTCGTATTCATTCTTCGCGAATTCTTCGACGATATAACTTTTCCCGACACGTCTCGCCCCGTCTATAAGGAGGGCAGTTCTGTCCGAATCGTCGCGTTTCCATTTAAGCAGTTTGTCGTATATTTTTCGCCTCATACCGATCCCTTATCACGTTTTCAAGATTTTATGAGGTCATTATTATCACGTTTTCAAGAATTATCAAGCCCATAATTTTCACGTTTTCAAGAAAAATATTGTCGGTTTTTTGACAAAAAGCGTCCATGTATGAATTTTGCCGACGAAATGTCAACGTGGCGTAATTTTACTCAAAGTGTATTTACAACATAAATTAAGCCTACATCAAAACTTCACAGGCAATCGCCTTTTCTTGGCAAAACCCCGCGACGTTGCAGATCCACAGTTATTCTTTTTATTGAGCGGAGAGATTTATCTTTTCGGCAAGTCATTGTTGGATAATCGCAGAGTTCGCCCCTATCACGCCCCATAACGCCAATTATCAAAAGTGCATTTTAAAGCGCCATTTTGGACTTTGGAGCGGCTGAGATGGCACTTCTAGATACGTTGCTTCCATGCGGAGCATTTCCCTATTTCTCAGGGGTTATGTTTTCAAAGCATGAGATTCATAAAAAACATTAATAAGATACGCCATTTTGTAAATTCGTGTAATTTGCTCGAAAACGATATTTATTACAGCTTGAACAACATTGATTTTAAGTGCATGTCGCTAATTGAAGCACTTTGCGCTTTGCTTAGTTTATTCCATTGGAATTTGTCGAAGTGCAGAAAAATTTCCCTCGGGCACTTTGCGGCAAGAATCGGCCATGTTTCGATAATCTTGAACCATTCCTCCCTTGTAAACCTATTTACGCTTTCGGACTTTTCGAAATTTCGGTAATCCTCCAATATTTTCTCGATGGAACTTTTCCTGAATTTCGTCCACAATTCGGGATGTACAGGCACTATTTTGTCGCAAAAATTGTCCATTTCAGTCCAGCATTCGCACATGGCAATTATTTGCGGATTCCGTTTAAGAATTTCGGAATTGCGTTCGTCCGAGAGGATTCTGAACCACCCTTTTGGCGAAATTTCGAAATACTCCGGCGGAATTGCGCCTCCAAGTCCGTTAACAAACAAAGCGAACACGCCTGCCGGGAATTTTTTTGCCTTTTCGCGCAATTTATTTCGCTTTATCAAAATGTCCCAATGTTCGAATCCGAACCTCGCAAGTTGCGAATCGGAAAATTCTTCGGCAAAAAGCACGGCTCCGTTGAGATGTTTTAATGCCTCTCTTTTCAGGACGGGCTGAGAAATTATAATATTTTCCCATTCTTCAACCGACAAGTCGGAGAGAAAAATTCCGAATTTGTATGCAAAATTAGGATGATTTGCCAGAAACTCTATGATTTTCTTTCTCATGCCTCATGAGTTTTTTGCATTTTAACAATCTGGATATTTTTGTCGAACGACACGTCGTTGCCGTCGGGAGAAATAACGACGAGCGACTTTTGGGGAAGACTGAATTCGTTGCCAGCTATGCTGTCCGTCAAAAACACAAAAAGCGACGAAGTTTGAATATCTGGATTTTCATCGACATACTTTTTGACACAGGAAATTTCCGTTCCGCCGCCCGATACAAGTGCGCCGGATTCGACCAATTCCGAAATATTCCGCCGCGTGAAAATATCGTCGAAGGAGACGTATGTAGACCACGCGAGGCATCGAATTTTTATGTCGTTAACCTGTTTTGCAATGTTTACTATTTCGGAGATGAATATTTCAAGAGTCTTGTTCGTTATGCTTCCCGAAACGTCTATGCAAACCGTGATTCCGAGCGGTTTTCGCAGAATATGGGGTTCGTAAAATCCGACCGCATACGAGCGTGCCGCGGGTTTTTCGTACGAAAAATCGAACGGCATTATGTTCTGCAAGTACCTTCGCAATACAGCCCGCCAATCGATCTGCGGTTTAAGAAGTTTTCTTATAAACCGTTTGAAAAAATCGTTCCCATATCCCCTTACGTTGTTCGGAGATTGCATTTCCTGATGACCTTGGGCGCAAACGATGACGTCTTCCCATTGCGACGCCAAGTCGTTTTTCTCTTCGTCCGAAACGTCGTTATCATTGTGCTCGTCAAATCCGAACGGATTGTTTGTTCCCGATTGTCCGTCTTCGCCTACGTTTGAAGAGGAATTTTCCTCGTCTATTTCGTTGTTATTGGCATTTCCGACATTTCCGGAATGGTATGTGTCCGAATTTCTGAGTCCGAAGTCATTGCCCGAAAAATCTATATCGATGTTCTTTGCCCACCCTTTAATTAAATCCGTGCGTTTTTTTGTATCCTGACGAATTGGAGATTTCTTTCCATTGAAGAAATGCGAAATTTCTTTGTATATTTCTTCCGCAGGGAGGTCTCCCACATAAACGGCGGTATTGTTTATGAAGAATTTCCCGTTTTCATCGGGACAACACCCCAACAGCGAAACGGGATTGAGTTGGGACAAGTCGATTTTTTCCGTCCGCATTTTTAGGGGGTGATGCTCAAAAGCTTCGGCTTCGAGCTTCTTCCTCAATCCCAAGCCGTAAACGAGGGCATTGTTGACCTCCAAGTCTTTCGCCAGATTCATTGCGCGCACGTCCGCCGAATTGCAGTCGATGGCGTAATGCTGAAACGCCATATGCAACACTTCGTGCGCAAGCATTGCTTCCAAATACAACTGACCGTCGGTGTATTTCAGTACCCTTTCCTGCAAGAATTTTCTGTTGTATAAAACGTCTCCGCGCGGATTCACAGAGAATCTTATTGCATCGGGATTCTCTTCGAAACTCATTCGCGCTGAAATAAACCCCAAAAACGGATAGTCTATTATCAGCGATGTCTTCGCGACTTCCAATGCGTACCGAACCTTGTCCATATCAATTCACGGCGGCGATGATTCCGCCATGTCGCTCGCCTATAATTTTCCTCGTTTGGGAATCGGTTTCCAAAACGTCCATGACCGTCGATTCGTCAATCGCCTTGATTTGCCTGAACGCTAGGACAAAAAGATTTGTGGGCAGGTAGGCGGCAACGCGCATCAGCGCGCACATGTCGGCGATTTTCTCTATATTGCTGCCAGTAGAAGTTCTGAAAATCCGCGAAAAACGTTCGATAAGTCCGCCCATTACCGCATAAAGCCTTTCCGTATTAAAAGAGGATTTATCAAGCAGACTTTCGGGATTCGAAATCAGGAATTTGAAATTAATCCGCTCATAAATACTCATGTACGCCTTGAATTGCAATGCCCATGACTCCCCGACACTCGCCCCGATAAGATCGACGATGAACGGGCTGAGCTGGTCGCGCGAATTTATGTCGGCTGACTTTAAGATTGTCGAGACCCTTTCGATACCGCGCGGAGTTATATTCTTTTCCTCGCCTTTCGGGAACGTGTGGTGAATCCATTCCGACTTGAACGAACAAAACGCATACACATACGGATGGCAATTTTGCACCGCCCAGTTCTTCAACCAGTCCTCCGCATTGAATTCGACTTCGATTTCGGCAAAGCGGTCTTTCAACGGATTCGGCATTTCGTAGATGATGTCGGTGTCGCGCAAACTGTTGCCGGCGGCGACAATGTTTACCCCCGAAGAAATACGCCTGTCTGAAATAATTCTGTCGTTGATGACTTGATAGGCCGATGCGGCAATTTGCGGAGCTGCCAAATTGATTTCGTCGAGAAACAGCGTTCCGCTGGCATCGTCGCGGCAAATGTAGACAATCCACGACCACGGAATTGTCTGCAAACACGGATTCTTCCCATGCCCGAAAATGTTCGGAATTCCGCGTATATCGCTTGGTTCGAGCTGGCTCAGACGAATGTCAATAAACGCAAAATACTTTGACGGATTTTCGATGGCGTCGGATTTTTCTTCGTTCGAGGCCGACATCCAGTTCAAAAACTTTCTCGACGGCATGGACTCCGCCTTGTCGATAGCCGATTCCCGCACAATTTGCGACTTTCCTATGCCGAAAGTTCCGTATACCATGAGGGGAATATTCGCCTTGTCGAAAAATCTGATATGCCGCTTTAAGTCTCCTATTCGTATTTTTTTCATATATAGAATATATGCGCAAGTTGCGGCAATATATGTCGCGCGATACAAAATTTTGTAAATAACTCGGCATTTTCTCCCCAATGTCTCAAATAAAAAAGGCTTGGAATTATCCCCAAGCCCTCCGAAACACGCAGAGAACACCGCGCCTTAAAAAACTAAATTGAACAAACAGAACGCACTAATCGCCCCGCTCCATTTCACATTTCTTTTTCCTATCCGCTAACTGCGGCTGCGAAGATAAAAGACGATTCCAATGGATAGAGTCAAATTTAGCCCAACCGTTCACTTTATCACATCTATCCGCGAACTGCGGATACTTCAAGAGAAGCGTGCACCAAACGCGAGAATCAAATTTAGCCCAACCATTTACTTTGTCGCACCTGTCGGCAAACTGCGGCTGGTAGGCAAGAAGCTCTTCCCAATCTTCCAAACTGAGTTTCGCCCACCCATTTACTTTATCACACCTGTCGCCAAACTGCGGCTGTTCAGTGAGAAGACAACTCCAACTTGATCCATTGAATTGTTCCCAAGCATCAACTTTATCGCATTTATCTGCAAATTGTGGGGAATCGCAAAGCAAGTTACTCCAATTTCCCGAGTCGAATTCCGCCCAGCCATTCACCTTATTGCAATTGTCTATAAACTGTGGTTTAGCAGAGAGAAGGATGCGCCAATTTAATCCGTCGAATTGTTTCCAACCATCCATTTCTTCGCACTTATCGTCAAACTGCGGTTGTGTAGACAGAAGTTTACACCAATCAAGCGAGTCAAATTTCGTCCAGCCATTAGCCTTATTGCATCTGTCTGAAAACTGCGGTTGAGCTGAAAGCAAGATGCGCCAATCTGATCCGTCGAGTTGTTTCCAACCATCCATTTTATCGCATTTATCGACAAACTGCGGCTGAGCAGAAAGAAGTTTACTCCAATCCCCCGAAGTGGATTTTACCCATCCGTTTACCTCATCGCATCTGCCAGCAAACTGCGGTTGTGTAGACAGAAGTTCGCACCAAGCCCATAAACTCAATTTCACCCACCCGTTTACTTTATCGCATCTGCCTGCTAATTGTGGTTGACTAGAAAGAAGTTTACACCATCCCCATGAACCCAATTTTATCCAACCATTGACTTTATCGCATATATGTACTAGGTGCGGTTGTGCATTGAGAATAATGAACCATGCGGCTGAATTAAATGTTTCCCAGCCATTTACTTTATCGCATTTACTCACAAGCTGTGGTTGTTTCGAAAGAAGTAAGCTCCAGTCGCCCGATGAATTTAGTTTATACCATCCATTTACCTCATCGCATTTCGCCGCAAACTGTGGTTGTTCCGAAAGGAGAATAACCCAACCCGACGAATCTATTTTCTCCCAAGCGCAGATTTTATCGATCCTATCGGATAATTGCGGTTGTAATGACAGAAGTTTTCCCCAAACATATGGTTCTAGGTTGTCCCAATATATTACAGCTTTATCAATAAACTTGGGTTGAACACAAAGAAGATGAAACCAATCATCTGAATCAAAATTTTCCCAACCGTAGATTTTATTACATCTATTCGCAAACTCCGGTTGAATAGAACAAAGCAAACTCCAAGTGGAAGAGTCAAAATTCCTCCAACCATTGACTTTATCACACCTATCTGCAAAGTGCGGTTGCACAGAAAGAAGTGCCTCCCAATCATTTCCTCTAAAATCTTCCCATTTGGTGCATTTGTCTGCGAGTTCGGGGCTTTTTTGTAAGACTTCAACCCATTCCTGGACACTAAAAGATTTCAATTGTTCGTCTGTATGCTTCCTCATCTTATATCTATATGCGCAGTTTGTCGCCTAATATATCTTTTGACAATTCATTTATTTGAAAAAATTGTAGCAGGTATGCTGGATTGTTTTAAACGCCTGCCGCAGTAACATTGACGTCCATACGATTAAGGCGATGTCATGAAATGCTATTCACCCATGGGCTTTCTCCCGTCCGCAATTCCCACACCTGAAAAGTAACCCGACAGCGCAATCGAAATCGTCTTCTTGGGAGGCAAATTCCTGACCCAATACCTCGACACCAAGAAAGTAAAATACACCGACCTCCTCAAAGGCAAGAAAATCGGCGAACGCCTGAGTTTTCTTTCTTAAACAGATTGAGGGAAGCATGAAGCCGCGAGATCTTCCTTTCAGAGTAAAAATTAATTAGCATCTGTATTTATTTTGAGTTTTTCAAAGGCTACGAGACTGTCGCTTGGTAAAAAAAAGGAGGGGAATTTTCCCCTCCTTTACATTTTTATATCCTACCATCGGTAAGTAAACCTACGATATACGATGTACTTGCAGTGCAGCCCGCGCGCGTAGTTATCGACGCTATCGGGCTTATTAAGGTTATTGTGCCGTTGTTTACAGCGTCTATTACCCTTTCGAGATTGCTGATTGTGCAGCAGTGAGTTTTTCCGTTAACAACGCCGACATAGAATGTATTTCCGCCGTCATAGGTCATTGTGAATTCGCTCCCAGTGCGGGTTTCGAACGTTTCGCCGCTGTGGATTTTCATGTTTTTTCTTACGTTTTCTATATTCATTTTATTTATATCTTTCCGTTTTTTAAGTTAAAATTGAAACTGCTGTATATATGAATGCATCTTTCATTTACCTTTCAAAATTTTTTTAGAAAGAAATGATTTATGTGAACGCATAAATTATAGTAATGGATATTTCAAACTTAGGAAATTTGTCTGTCAAAGAATGGATAGAGATTCTTGGGGAACACCCAGAACTTGAAGAAAAATGCGATAAATTCGACGACTTTTCCGACTTCGACTGGCTCGCACTTTATAAAAAGCCTCTCTTCGCCAAAAAATTCGACGAATATCGGGCAAACTACGCCAACACTTGGGTTCAAATACTCAAAACATCTCCCGAACGTGCCTCCGAATGTGATTGCTGGAAAGAAATTGCTAAATGCGCCTACCGCGGCTTCGTAAAAACGGAATATCTTTCCCTTTTTGCTATACGGAACCCCGAAATTTTGGCCTTTGTTGAAAGTGAATCGCCGGAATTGAAGCAGGAAGTCCTGGGAAACATTGACAGAATCAAAAACTCGGAAGCTCTTAAATTCCTCCTAAAAAACGCAATCCCCATGCCACAAGGAGTGTTCGATTCAATCTATGACGACGTGGATTTCGACAAAATTTTCCGACTTTCTCTCAATAACAAAGAAATTCTATCGAAGTCGAAACTTTGCGGTTGCTACCATTGCGGACGCATTTTTTCGCCAAACAAAGTTGAATACTACATGGAATCGCAAACAGAACAAACGGCAATGTGTCCGTTCTGCGCAATGGACGCCGTAATTCCGTCCACCGATGAATTTCCAATCACGGAAGAAAAACTATCTTTGTTGGGAGCAATCTCATTCGGTAGTTTATGCGGGAGATTGAATTTGACTTTTAATACAAAAAGCACAAAATACAATAACCGTTTGCACGTTATATGAACGACACAAATGACAAACTCCGTATCCCCGTCGGGTTTCCGCCTAAGTCGGAACTCGATTTGATAGAAGCATTGGGAAACAGCCCCGAACTTACATCAAAATACAGCGAGCTAAGCGAACTTGCAAAAATAACATATATGGGGTGGCTTGAGATGGACTTCCTTGCTGCACTGGCAATACGGGATTCGGAAATTATTTCCCGCATAGAGCGGGAATCGCCGGAGCTAAAAGACAAACTGTTCAAAACAATAGAAATCATAAAAAAATCGCAATACCTACGCTATGAGTTAAAGTTCGCCGTTCCCATGCCTAAAGGCGTGATGGATTCCGTCTACGACGGCATAGACATAGACGCATGTATGCATAACAGTTTCAAGAATAGGAAAGCACTAGAAGAAGCGGGAGTTTGCGGCTGCTACCATTGCGGAGAAATCTTCCCCTACCCCAAAGAAATTCCCGAAGAATACTTTACTGACAATGGACAAACCTTAATTTGTCCGTATTGCGGAATTGATTCCGTAATTCCGCCCACCACAGACATACCGTTCAATAAAGAAACCCTGTTTGTAATTGGCGATATGGCTTTCATAGGCTACTGCTCCAACGGAAGCGCCTGCATAAAAGCAATCTTAGAACAAAGACCAATAGAATAATGGAAAAATCAAACAAAAACCAGTTATCACGTGCGGCAAAATGCGAACTAAGTAGGTTTGACAGTATGCATCGTAATGATTCAGACTCAGAGCTTATAGAAAAAATATTGAACAATCCCGACGAATTTCGTCTTATAAATGCAATAACCAACTGGAGTCAAATGAATCATTTTAGAAATGCGAACATAGTAATATCGCATTTCTTAAAAAAGCCAGAATTGTCAGTATATTATAACGGGTGGCAAAACATCGCGTATTACCACTGGGAAATTTTATTTTTAACCAAACTCCCAATCTATTTTATTTTAGCCAAAAACTTCTTCCATGGGCGCATTGCGTTGTTGTTTTACGACAAAGAAAATATATATAATTTCACAGAATGGGACAACATAAATGATACTTCAATATGGTTGGATCTATTGGATATGTACCCGGAACTCTCAGGAAAATGTAATATTCTACAAAAAGTAAGAGAATTACGAAAGATGCTAGACGATTTAAATGCCGATAAACTATTTGCAGTACACAGAAAAATATTAAGAGGAATGGGAAAACCTGAATTTATATCGCGCTTAAGCCCTGTTTCTCTAAAAACATTCCCGAGTTTCAATGGGGAAAAAACGATAACTGGGAAAGGATTAAACTCTAAAAACGGCTTTCAATATGTGAGAAAAAACGCGTTAGTCACTCTGCCATTTACTCCGATTTACGAAACCTACTTGCATTTTTATAGACGGAAAGAAATCATATCAGAAATGGTCGAAGAACAGTTAGGAACATACAAATCCTATGCTTCGTTCTGGATGGCACTGATGCTTGCAATGGGATTGGCAATCCGAAATGCAACAAATCCCAACGCTATTGATATGTAATATACAACAAGACCCCACAATAATTGCGGGGTCTTGTTGTTTTTACTTAAAAAAGCAAAATTTCAACAAGCTCACCAGAACATAGATTTAATTTTTTTGCAAGTTTTTTCAAAATATTATTATATAATTTATAGAGAACAAGTTGCTTTTCAACATCTTGATTCCTAAAATTAAGTTTGGCATCGGAACGGAATCCAAGTCTGCGAGAAATTTCGGAAGTAAGCCCCAGCGGATTTAGTATTTCCAAAAGGTGTTCATTTGTAAATTTATCCAATATAAACGCATCGTTTTTCTTAGAATAGAAAAACATTATTTTTGAAGCGAACGAGATTCCAACACCCGGCAAAAGCAGCAAGCTTCTCATATCAGCATCAGAATACCCATTGGCATTAATATTTTTAAGCGTTGAAGTCAGGCTGGAAATTTTGGCTGTGTCAGCAATCCATGTTTTCCAATGTCGCCCACTGTGCGCAATATTTGCTGCACCCCATGCAAAAATGGAAATTATAACATCGGTAATTGAATATAATGGAGTTGCCGACACAGAATTATTCGCCATCAGCCTCAGTGCCAATCTGCAAACCTTGTAATTGGGAATATTTTTAATGTCCGCACCGGCGAAGCAATCGGAGTGTGAATAACTCGCGGGAATTTTCATTCCTTTCAGCAACGTAGGATCTTGGCAATAATTGTGTCCAAATTCCTTGCACAGGCATGAGACAGGAGAAAAGTTTTTACAAACATTGTGATATTTTGACTTGCAAACACAATCACAACCGCTACCGCAACAATCACAGAGGATTCGAGGCCCCAGTTCTCCGGCTTTATCGTCAAAAATCGAAATCGGAATTTTGGCTACTATTTCATTTGCGATTTTTTCAATTTCAGAATCCGTCATTTTATTCTCCTTCATTTTCATAATTAACGTCGTCTTTTTCTATCTTATCATTTTGTTTCTGTTTTGCAATAATTTTATCCCAAAGTTTTGATATTTTAGTTTTATTGAGAATTAGCGTCGGGTTTTCAACGCCCCCGACATCGCATTCATTCCAATCGTCGTTTTCGCATCTGCGCGAATCCGAAAAATCAAAACTGGGGTATTTTCCCAAATCGCGTTCGGCGGGTTTCAACTTCCCCAATTCGGGACGAACCTTTAATACTTCATTCCAGTCGTTGTCGGTAAGGGAATAATACGCCTGAAATTCTTCAAATTCGGCGTCAAACTCCTTTGTAGATTTAAGCAATTCTACCCATCCGTTTTCGCCACTGTAATACTCGCTTAATTCGTCTTCGTCATAACCGATGAGCTGTACCCGAATTTCATCGCCTTTAAACAGACACTCCAAGACTTCGGAAGGCAAGGGGTCTGGCGATTCGGAACAAAAATCGGCAAAGCCGTTGTAAATTCTGCACTTATTTTTGAAGCGCGGCTGCGCCCGCAAAAGATTGCCCCAATACGAAAGCACTTCCGAATATCCCACATGCCAAGAACCGTCGTCGCTCTCTTCGTGGAAATAGATTAGTTTTTTAAACCCGTCGTACCTGTCCGCAATAGCTTCAAACTTCTCGGGATGCTTCGACAACAACGCGCACCAGTGCCCACCCTTAAAGAGGTTGAAGCATTTGCATTTCTCGGCGTCATCGGGAGTTTCGAGCAAGTGCGAAACCGCCATATCGGGACTTATCCGCCAAAGAGATTCATCCCGAAGATATAAGCTTATTTCCCGATAAAAAGCGTTCCTTACATCCTTATTATCAAAACAAAACATAAACGCGTTTATGAAATTAAGAATGAAAGTCTGGGCCTTGGTATCTCCTTTATCCAAGGACATGCTTATCATGTTCGAAATAAATTCGGCCGCGCCTTTCATTGCCGCGTATAGAAATCCCGGTCCATAGCGATACATCGCAATCAGCTCCATTTGTGATTTGATGTCTGAATGCTTTTTCATCGTTTCATACTTCACTTCGTCGTCTATCGAAAAGTCGAAGATGATGGCGGGAAATGTCAATTTTGCGGGTTCGTTATCCATCTTTTTAGTACCTTTTTTTGAGTTCAATAATTATTAATGCCGATTAGACGTTTAAAAATTATCGAAAAAATAAAGAAATGCATTTCTTTAATTCAAGTTCCGCCTGAGCGGTATCGGTCGAGCCCCGCCCAAGCACCGACAGAGCGGCGAGAAATTCGGTTTGCGCCAGAATTTTCTTTGCCGCAGTGTCACCGATGCCTTTTCCACAGGCGTTCAGCAAGTCGGCGAAAATTCCGCTTACCAAGCGCAGGCACATTTTTTCGTGCCTATCGCGCTGCGCCCACGATGTGCCGTTGTACAAAAATTCGGCGGCGTCTTTGCGGATTTGCTCGGTATCTATCATATACGCGTGCCCGTCGTCGCCAAGCACCCAATTTCCGGTGTGCCCATCGCGGAAACGAAGCCCCGCCACCCACAGGGGAATCCACACGCCGCGGAACATATCGTCCAGAATCGTTATTGCTTCGTCTTCCGAAAGGCTCGGGCTTTCCGCCTCGACGACGTCGCGCAACATTCGCCCTTCGATGAACTGAAATACCGAGTACGGGGTGGGATTGCCCTCCACTTCGAATATTCCGCATTCAAGGCTTTGTTGAATAAGCGGATTTTTCAATGCGCCGATTTTCGGGAAGTCGCGCTTGTGGAACGGCATGTAACCTTCGCAGAAGCCCTTTGTCGAGCCGTCGCCTTTGTAGAATTTGCAAACCGCGCGGGCAAAGCTATCCGAAAATTTATGCGCCCCGACGGGCACATACATTCCGACGTTTCTATTGCCCTTTTGCGGCAGCCGTTCGACGGCATTTGAACCGAGAATAATTTTTGCTTTTTCTTCGTTTGTCATCTTAAAATCAAATTTCTTTCAGGTTTAAAATATTTGTCAGGATAACCGAAATAGGCGATGTTCACCGCCCAATTTGCGAACGTTTCAAGGTCCGACTGCGCCGCAGAAAGCACGCCGTCGAGCCTGAACGGAGCTTCCATCTCGGCGTTGTCCCAATCTTTGGCGGCGAGCGCAACGCACGCACCGTTGAGCCACGCCGTTTTCAATTTGAGTCTGATTTTATCGGGAACTTCAACGCGAACCGGCGTCAATCCCGTTTGAAAAAACGTTATGAATTTTTGCTCGGCGTCCCGATGCGGCGGAAGCAGAAACATGCGCCTGCCGACCTCTCCCAATTTGTACTGAACGACCTTTTCGCCAAGTTCTTCGTACGAGTTCGCCCCCAAGGCTTTCCGCATTCCGCGAATTACGGATTTATCGCTATCCTCCGCCGTTATAAAAACATAGTCCGACTTTTCAAGAAACGCCAAGTAATCCGCCGGAGACTGGTATTTCGAAAAGTCGTGAACAATCAGCGACACGAGCGGATTTTCGCGCTTTCTAATTTTCTCAACCGCCTTGGCAAGCCCCGCTCTCGGACGGTTGACGAGGATTGTATCGAATTTCACGCCGACCGAATTCTCGATTTCGTCGATGTCAAACGCGTGCTTGAAGGACTTGGAGGAAGATTTTTTTATAACAACTTCGCTCAATTCTCCGCACGGACAGACGCATTTAAATTCGACGTGGCTGTCAGAATTTTCGGCGGTTTGCAAAGCGGGAATTATCTCCCATTCGGAGAGGAAATCCCTTATTAGCCGTCCGCAGCCGCCGTTGCCCACTTTCGACGAAAACGCAACGCCGCTTTCGGGAGAAAAGTTTTTCGCCACCCGAAGCGGAATCGCAATCGCGCTGCGCGGGCCAGATATTTCGACGTTCAAGATATTGCCGATATTTTTCGCGACGTAGTCTACAAGCGAGCGCGGATAATTTTCGTCGAAAATCCCCGCCTTTACCTGCGTCCGTAATTCGCCGATTTTTTCGCCAACCTGCGCGTCAAAACCGTTTTCGGTCTCCACTTTTACGCGCAAAACGCAAATGCTGTCTCCTATAATATTTCGTCCCATTTTTATTTAATAATCCATGAACCGTTAATTGCGAAGTTTGCGTCGGGGCTTTCCGCGTACGCCAGCTGAACCGACCAATCCGCAAACTTTTCGAAATCCGAATATGTCTTCGGGAAATAGCCGTCCAGCGCGAACGGAGCTTTACCCGACCAGTTTTTCAACGCAAGTCCAACGCACGCGCCGTTGAGCCAAGCCGTCCGAGCCCTCGGGCTGTCGGGGCATTTGACTTCAACACACCTGTTGAAACCCGCGCAGTAAAAGCGCAGATTTTCGCACTCGTCCGACGGCGGAACGACGACCATTCGCCTAAGCCCGTTTATTTCAAGAATGCGGCGGGCAAGTTCATCGAGCGTTTCGACGTCGAAATAGCGTTTTAAATCGCGGGCGATGGTAGGGTCTTTTGCGGGGTCGGTGATGAAAATGTAGTTTGCAGATTCGAGCATTTCGACATTCTCCGACACTCCTACATGCCTGCTGAAATTGTGAACTCTGTACGAAACAAGCGAACCACGTTCCGACAACTGCGACGCGGCATTCTTTGCGCCCGCCGCCGCTCGATTCAGCAATAAAACATCTATTTTCGAACCGAGCGAAGCCTCCGTTTTTTCCAAGTTGAACCTATACTTAAACGATGTGCGCGAAGCCTGATAAACACGCGCGGTTTCGTGCTCCGAAAGGTCTTCAAACATGACATCAATTTGGCTGTCGCCCTTACCGTCGGGCAGATAATCAAAAAGCGGGCGAATACCCTTTCCCGACAGGGATTTCTCGACTGCCGCCGTCGCCCCGCCACTGCGTTCGCCCGATGTGTACGCAATAGCGCAATCGGCATCGTCTTCGCAAAAATTTTTAACCACCTTCAACGCAAGTACTATCGAAGACCTCGCCCCCTCTTCGTAAAAATAACCCGGCTCAACATCCCCCCACGAACGGATTTCAGCGAAGAGACTTTCGGGATAGTTTTTAAACAAGCGTCCGCCTTTTCTGATTTCAGATTTTAACGACTTTACCCTGCCTACAACCTCTTCAATGTCGCCCGACTTCATTCGAAAATGAACAGCCAACGGGCAAACACCACTACCGACAACCATTTTACTCATACATAAAATCATATACACTCTACCGATAATTATTACAAACAAAAAATGGAGTTTAAAACTCCATCGACTCCTCTATTTTTTTCTCAACCATTTCATTTACATCACTTATGTCATACCCTTCTACTTTTTCCAACATCTCCCTCCAAAACTTTTTATCTCCACCACCTCTTTCTACTATTGTACTTATTATGCTTTTTATGCATTCTTCATACTTTTTTTTCCCTTTTTCATCCTTAATTTTTTCATCTTCGTATTTAATCTTTATCATTTCACATATTCCCAACAATTCTTTGGAAGTCATAAAAGCTACATTTTTCACCAAGCTTTTAAGTTGAGCGGCCGAAAACAAACCGGCAAATTTTTCTATAAACGTTTCAAACGGAACGCTATTGAACCCATTTTCCTCTTTTATTTTCTCAATCACACGACTTGCAACAAATTTTTTAATTATTTCAACAAGTTCTCCAATTTCAAGCAGTACATTCGATTTAGTTCCAAAATTAACTTCTATGTATTCTTCATCTCCCGACAGGATTGTTGAAATATCGCAATCCTGGAAGAGCGAATTTATAATTTTTATAATTTCTTCTTTAACATTTTCGATAATCATATTTCTCCTTTTTTTAATTTAATAGTTTAATTGTACGAAAAAAATGTCCTAATATTTTAAAGGACATTGAATTTAAAAAAACTAACAGATATACAAACTGTCAAAGAACACGCCCAAGATACAGTTGACAGAGAAAATATTTCTCTTAACAAAACCTGGCGAAATAAATAATGCATAAAAAATGCCAAAATATTTCGACAAATATTTAATTTTTTACAATCAATGAGCGGATTATATAGATTAACTGTCAATATGATAATGTGAATATATTGCTTAATTGCAAATAGATGCAAAATATATATTTTTTATAAAATGAGACTTTTCTCGTTCCCAAAAAGAAATGTTATAGGATTTTTTAAAATAGGGGTAAAAGATTTGTCATCGTCCCGATTTTTGTTATCCGCGTTAATATATTGACTCGGATACTTAGGCAAAATTGGCGTCATATCTTTGATTAATGTTGAGCTGTCTTGCCTCAAAATTTCCATTGCAGTTACAGAGCAAAGTTGCGTTGAGGAGAAGGGGGAAGGGAGGGGTATGGGTTTCCCATAATGTCAAAAAGGCAATTTCCTTGTGGGTCGATTATTATCTTTTCGTTTTTCCGAAATATTCGTAGCAAAGCAAAAATTTTAGAATATTTAGCGGGTTTCTGTGCATTTATATTATGTGACAAGGTTTGATTAAGTAAATTCTATATCAAAAAAAACAAAACAGAAAGGTAAAAATGGGAATATTATCTCTATTCAAAGAAGCGTTTAGCGACTTAAGCAAATATCAAAAGGCGGAAACTGAACGTAAACGCAGCCGTTGTATTGGTGCTTGTAAGCAAGATGGTAATATTATTTACGTCTACGATACAGACGGTAATTATGTATCCAATATAAATGGGTTATTGGTCGGGTATACTCAACAATCTGTTACGGTTAGAGATTCCGGCAATACTCTTGTGTATGATATATACGGGAATTACATTCGTTCACTATAATATAACATTTTATGAACATCAATAAATACAAATACTTGGCATTGACATTAATTTTACCTATCGTTTCGTATGCGCAAGAGGCGGCGACATCCGTTTCGGACGTAGCGACTACAAATTCGGTTTCAGACATCAAAATGGGGTGGACGGATTTAGTGGTTTTTATCCTCTGTCTTATTCCCGCTTTGTTTATTGCAAAACCATTTGGGTGGATATTGGGCGTTATTCCGTGGGATGGGCAAAGAGCCGTGGGGAAGGGCTGTGGAACATTGCTTGCGTGGCCCTTTGTTGCGGCATTTATGCTTGTGCTTATTAAAGAAATTTTAGGATTTTAGTCTTAAAAATAAAAAGCCGCTCATGCGGCTTTTTTTGTCGGTTTTTATTCTATTTTATTTCTTCGTTAATTCTTGAAATCTTGGCGGAAATTTTATCGATTTCATCTATTAGTTTATTAAGATTATCGTTTTTGTCAGGCATAGTTTGATATTTTATATATACTTTTTCTATATCCGAATTAAGCTCGCACAATTTTTCCGCGAAAGCCATCAAGTCTGAAAATACCGATTCCCGTTTGATGTCACAGATTTTTCTGGACGGGGTTGAATATGTCTTGGATTTTGTCAGATCTAAATTGTTATATATTTTACGTAATTTTGCGTATTTCTTTAGAAGAATAGCGCGCTCTTTTTCCACTATAGGCATTGCTTCATGTAAAAACAACTCGACCTCGGAGGGTAGATTAAATTTATTTTCCATACGAGCAAGTGTAGTTTCCTTGCGTTCGTTCCATGTAGGCGTTTCACTTTGAATTCGTCTGTTTTCGCATATCTGACAGGATTCGTCGCATATACCTTGTAGTATTTTCCAAGAAGGTTCACCGTGTATACTAACAGGATGACACCTCTTGCAATATTCAGGGCAACGCATATACGGATCGATTTTTTCGACAAATGCGCATCCCGTAAGGAGTGCGCACAGCATTGGAATGATAAACTTCATTTTAGTTGGTTTCCAACATTGCCACATCAAGCTCGGCATTCGCGTTGTCGAGTTCCCTTTCGAGCGACTCGATAAGTTTTTTTTACTTCACTGTTGTTTGAGGAAAAATCGTAGTCTTTTATCAGACTAGAACTTGTTTTTGCAATGGAGATTTCTGTATCTATCATTTCGAGCTTTACGCGTAGTTCATCCAGCTTCATCTTGCCATTAGTCAAAGCCTGTTCCCCCTTCTTTTCGCATTTTTCAAGCGACGCCATAAGCTTCGTATAGTTTTCCTTTGATTCTGTTGACAGGTTTGAATCCTCCATTTTGCGCTTTAACATGCGCTTGGTGCTTTTTACTGCAATCAAGCGTTTCCGAAGCGATTCCATGCGTTTCTCGGCCATTTCGAGAATTACTTCTTGTTTACCAGCAACGTCAACCATCGCCATTTCGCTTTTGGAAGCGACAACACTTCCTGCCGCCTTCACTTTCTCCATTTTGTCGTCGCTCGAAAAGAAATATATTCCGAGGACAATTGCCAATATTATTAATACAGTCTTCATAAACTAAACCTTTCTATTCTTTTCTATGTGCGCTTAAAAAAAAATTATTTCATTCCCACTAAAATTTTCTCCAAATATTCTCGAATCTTCATAACAAACAGCTCGCGATAAATCGGCGGACAAGGAGCATAATCGAAGCAGGAAACAAATTTCCCGTCGCGATTTACAATGCATTCGACAGACCCGTCAACGCTGAGGGCGAAGTCGTATTCGATATTTTTGTAGGTTGTAAAAATAATCATTGAGTTACAAACTGGGCGTTCGTAGTAAATAGCGTAAACCTTGTTTGCTGTACCTTTTATTCCCGTCAAAAGTTCGACCGACTTTATTCCTTTCGCATATGTGCCATGCCCTGCCGACAAAAAAAATTCTTTCGCTTCCGCCAAGAGGTCTTTGTTGCACTTTGGACATGGCAAATTCTGCCAACATAAGAAACCTGTTCCCGCGAAGAGATACTCGTTTTGTGTTTGCACTGACATTGATTCCCAATCGGGATATACACTGAGAATTTCCCGATAAAACGGCTCTATGTCGGCAACAATCTGAGGCTTTTCTTCGCCGAATACATTTTTAAGAACAAAACCGAGATATTGCTTTCTACCGGCAGGTTTGTCGTTCGCATTCATCTGGACAAACCGCCCATACGACGCCCAGCCGAGCGTTGCCCATTTGCGGATTTGACGCGGAGTCATTTTCGCAAACGAGCCAAGTAACTTTCGCGATTTCTCGGGGATTATTTCCATAAATCATTCATCTCTAATCCCAACATACCATCATCCCCTGACAGCCTACCTACTTCTTTTTGGATTTTTTTGTATATATCGATATCGATTCTACTCCACGCCAATCCGTCAATTTTGGCATAATCTCCTATCTGTTTTATCTTTAAGTTCGCCCCAAGTTCTTTTAGACTCCACAACACTTTCGAATCAACGGGAATGGGGAGTGTATTTACAAAGTCCCTATCTTTCACCCAAGGATATTTCTTACCTACAGTTCCCGAATCGAATTTTTCTTCAGTTCCCGAGCAGAAGTCTCCGTAGTAATTAGCGACAATGTATTTTATCATTATCCCCACAATCTTTTGCACAATTCCAATGGGAACGTTGCACGTATTCGCTATTCTTTGCATTTCGTTATAAATGCTTACCGTTCCATTGGGCGACAACCTTGACAACAAGTCGAGAATCATCTTCTTCATCTTCTCGAAGTTTTCTTCACGCCACTTACGGTAATCTTTACCATCAGCCTTTTTGATATTACCCAATGCCCGAGCAACAGTTGAATACGCCGAGTTGTACCAAACATCTTCATCAAAGATTGTGATGTCCCTCGACGGTTTCCTATTTTTCAGAAGCAAGATGAATTTTCTACATTTTTTATTGAACGATTCTTTCATAATTTTTTCTTAACATTGTATAATCACAAGTTGGGTCATAATTCTTGCAAAAAAAATTAAAGTGCGGGTATTTAATTTACACGTTGAGTCTTCTGTTTTCTTAATCAATTTTTTGTTTTTTCTATTCTACATTACAACTACATACCAATATCTATCTTCAACGCGTAAACCATAAATTTAAAACAGCCGCCGTCGCACAAGAAATTTTATAGATAGAGAAAAAGAGGAAGGTAAAACGAGGCAAACAACGCAAAATCCCAATTCCTTTTAACGTGTCATCCCTATGGGGAAATACCCTTATAATGCGGCAAATCTTCTGTTGAAATTTCGACTATCGGCATTCCTTGGGCGTTGGGCATAAGCGAGAGTTCATTGAAAATTAAAATCAGCGTATCTCGTCCCGTGTAGACAAATGAATGTATGTATTTCGGCTTGTCGGGGCTGGTGGAAATTTCCGCTTCTATTTCTGCGGCGCTTCCGTCCCAAAAAGCTTCCGCGCCGTATTCCCTTTTCAGACCACGAACGGCTCTTATCAAAAGGGGAGTTAGCCAATCTTTTGAGTTGTCGAACAAGTCGGAAATGCGCATAAGCTTTACGCTGCCGTCGGGAAGAATCCTGAAGTTAAGCCCCGTCTCGTAGATTTCGCCATGTGCGCCGTTATTATAATAATACATTTTGTTTTTTACCGACACAACTTCGGGAGTACACATATAAAGTTCGCTCGTTCCGCGAAGCTCACCCCTGTAGGACGGAAATTCGGACACAGCGGTTTCAGTGAGAGTCTTCAAAATATGGGCTTCTTTTTTGTGAAACTCGTCTAGTAGCATTTTATTGATTTTCTCCTGTGGGGAATTTTCCGCTGCATCTTCAAACTGAAAAATTCCGCACCGAACCGACATCGATACATTGTATTGACGCCATCCCGAATCGTAAAAAACAACGGGATCAGTAATGTTCTCTTCGCCGCAGGCGGCAAGAAATATGGTCGCAAACAACACTAAAAAAATATTTTTCATATAGTATATGATGTAAACGTTACGCCGCGATATTTCGAATGAAAATATTTTTCTTTGAAATATAGGGGGCGAATCGGCAGATTTATATGCAGGAGCGATATGACAAAAAAGGAATTCAGCAAACTATCACAATCCGAAAAAATCGTTTTTTTGAAGCGGAACATCGGCGAGTTCGGCAAATTTTTGAATTTGTGCGATTTTTCATATACGGAATGGGAGGACATTTTCTGGAAAATTCCCGTCTGCGTTTTGAAAAGCACAACACTGTCGCCATACAACGGAAGTTTTGCCGTCGCAAAATCCGTAGTCGCAGGAGAAATAGACAAAACAAATGCCGAAGATTTCACCTTCTCCGATTGGGAATATCTGCTGCAACGCCGCCCTGAATATACGAGTGTTGCGTTTGATTATCCCAATGGTGGAGTTATCGCGCTTTTGAAAGATCCTGAGAATGCAAATAAATTCCAGAATTGGATAAATTTTGATGTAAGCCATTGGGATTTCCTATTGAGAGAAGAGCCGTTTTTTGAAAGATTAGCAAAGCAATACCCGCGCGGACGTATGTCGTTATACAAAAAAGCTTTCGGATCGGAAGGAATTATTCTTCCCGACGATGCAAAAAACTATGACTGGGACGCGCTAAAAGTGTTGTATCCGAGAATGGCAGTAAAATACGGGAATTGGGACAAAATTGAGTTGTTTGACTGGGTTCAAATCCTCGGAAGATACCCCGAATTTTCATTATGGTTCGACAAATGGAATGAGCTTAATTACGCCAAATGGATAGAACTATTTTCCGCATCCGTAGGAAGAGATTTTTATGAAAAACTGGCAAAAAACTACCATTCTGGTTGGGCGGGAATACTTTGTTTAAAACCAGAATTAGTTATGGAATGTAATATTTTAAAAGAACTGACTGTCGAAGATTGGATCGGTGTACTTCGGTTCAAGCCCAGACTAATAAAATACTGCAATAAATACAGTGAAATTCCCCATGATGACTTGGTGGAACTTTTTACCCACTACGCAGACGGGCTCGAAACAAGCCTTGAAATTCTAAAAAAATGGAACGAAGAAGATATTTTTTAAACACCTTCGATACACAATGGATCGGAAATTAGAGGGGGATACACCCTCTCAATTCTTTGATTGTCCTATGTTTGTTCAAGAAAAATTTTGATGCGATAATTCCATATTTTTGAGAAATGTTGTCAGTTCCAAAACCGTTTACAACTGAGTCGAAAACCATATCAAAGTTTCTTCTTTTAGTTCCCGACAGCGAATTTTTCACCGCATCAAAGAGATCTCTGAGTTCGATTCTCCTGAAACCGCAGTCTTCGTACGGAACGTCGTACGTTTCGATTGCATCCAAATCTTCTGAATTCCCGCATATATCGTCAAGGTAGAGATACCGACTCATCCTTTTAAAATGTTCAGATTTTTCTCTTTTTAATATATTTTTGACAATGTTTTTTAGATATTTTGTAAAAGAACTGACAGCAATTTGCGGATCGGAATCTAGTTTGAAGTCTTTCAATTTGTTCCACAAAACCTGCAAAGTTTTACTTGTAATGTCTTCCCCGAATATGTTATATTCGTGATCGTAAGTATTTGAATAAACAATCATATTGATGTCATCTATAAACACAGTAGCAATTTTATTGAAATTCCTTTCTGTGGGAGCGTTGACGTAATTTGTAAGAACAGTGTATTTAACGTTTGTTGAAGCCATACTGTTCTATTATATCAATTAATTTTTTTCTAGTCAAAATTTTTAAAATATCGCAACACAATGGAAGATAGTAAAATAAGAAACAATGAGCAATTCCAAGAGGAAATAAAAATGAGACAGGTTGTTTCGTTTTGTGTTTCAGAGGTAGAACGTTTATACCCAGATATATCACCCGAAGAAAAAGAGGAAATTGTAGAAAAGACACTAATGGAATTTATTTCCCCCAAGCTGTTTGAGGAAGTCTTTTCAAAAAGGAAAAAGAAATCTTTTAGTACAAGAGAAAGAATTTCCATTGCAGTTGATTTTGATAAATATTTTATAACTGATGTCGTAAAAGAACTAAACTCAAGATACTCCAAAAAATTTTTAAAAGGGAATAAGGATACATCGGTTGGGATTGAATATGATTACCGCATGGAATACCACATTCTACTGTTAAAGGATTACTGGGGAATGGGGAAAATAGGGAACAAAGAATATCTTGCGATAACAGCATTTCTCGCATTTCTATCAAGGATTGAGCCTGATTTGTTTCTTAAAATTATTCCGGAAATGCAGCAAAAAGGACTTCCTAATAGAATAATCGTATACTTGCTACGATGCTCTAAAATTACTGCGCCCAAATTGATAAAACTACTTGGAGAATCTCGTGCGAATGTTTACCGCTGGAAAAATGACTTCGAAGCGTCAGAATCCATTAGACGCAAGCGTGAAAGAAAATATGTTGCAGATTTAAAAAAGGGAGTTAAATGCCCAAAAATAGATAAAGACGTTCCATTTATAGACGGGAAATTGTTATCGGCGAAATGAAATTTCTTTACTATAGGATGAGATACATAGTGTATGTTAATCTTTAGAGAAAAGGAAATTTTGTCTGTAGCCAAAAGCGCGTTTATTGAAAATGCCGATTTTATTTCAACTCAAAAATGGTGTAAAAATAGGCTTTGCAACGGAATTTTGTTTAAGAAAAAAGATGTTTTTTTCGAAAAAATCGGGATCCACAAAACCGAAATAAACACAGGAAAGTTAAAACGTACATACGATACACTGTCGCGAGGAAATCTGTTTGACAGCTTCTCTTTATTGGGCGAATACTCGCAGAAATTGACACTTCGCGAGAAATCTACGATAGGGACAATGCTTGCCCCAAAACATTGTCCGCTTGCCGACGTAAAGATATTCAAAAATCTTTCATTCGATTTTTCGGAAAGAGATTTCTTCTTTTATGCCGCTCAATGCAAATTTTTGGCAGAACGCTTGAATAAGTCGTGTTTTTATACTCCACTCGGTTCGAATTGGAGCGTTTCGGGGGTAGATATTTGTATTCGGCATTTATTTAAATAAATCTGCAAAATAACGTATTTTTTGCGCATATATTATAGTATGGCAAGACGGTATCAGGAATTAAACGAAGACAAGCTCGGCGCATATTATATCTACAACATTTTCGGTTCAAAACTCGTTGAAGAATATCCGGGAATTTCCGAATTTGTTTTATATTCGCGTGCGCTTCTGCCCAGTACGTTTTTGGGTGAACTCTCAGCGCATTTCGATTTTGACGAGAGCGCGGGATTCCCAAATAAAAGAAGATTCAGCGGATTTGACTCGTGTTTTGACTACCAAAAGGCTATGACACCTGAAAATGTGAAAACATTTCGGAAAATACTTTCGGACTTTTTCGGGAAGAAACCGCGTTGGCAAAATTATAAAGGGTTCGAAGAAATCAGGGGATTCTGGAATTTTTCCGACGCTGAAATGTCCGCGCTTTTATATTGCGTAACTGCTACGATTCTCGAAAGGTTTACAAGCATACTCAACAATTTTTCTGTGAAGTCGCGCCAGCGTATTATTATGGCTGCTCTTAATTTGAAAGCTTCTAACTTTCACTGTTTATTCGGTATAAACTCGGCTCTCCGCAAAAGAGGTGTCATCGATGAAAATTATGTTTGTAACGACGACATTCTTGATTTCATCAGCAATGGAGCAGAGGGATATTGTGAAAACATGGTCTCGAAAATCGAGCCGTCAATTTCATTCGGGCTGGATACATTTGGACTTAAAGAAATGGAACTTAAAATCGTCAAAGGCCTTCTACAATCGGGGAAGCGGTGTAAAATTCTTTTCTATGGGCTTCCAGGAACGGGCAAAACCGCATTCGCAAATTCGCTCGCAAAAGAATTGGGTAAGCCTGTCTTTTCCGATAAGAAAAATTCGAATTCAAAGTCAAACAGAATGAAATTCTTGTTACCGTGCAGAGTCGCTGAACAACAAAATGGCATTGCGTTGTTCGATGAAGTAGATTCCTACATAGAATCTAATGTCGGAATTTTCAAAAAAAGCAACTGCGATAAAGGTGAAATTAACGAAATTCTCGATAAGGCCGAGGGTAAAAGCATCTGGATAACAAACAGTATCGACGGAATGGATGAATCTACACGCAGACGCTTTACATTCTCAATCGGGTTCAAAAACGTCTCAGAATGCCTAAAAAAACATTCGATTTTGAGCGCGTTGGAGTCCACCAATTTGAAGCCAGTGATGTACAAAGATATCTCGAAAATTTGCGAAAAATACTCGCTGTCGCCCGCGGGAATCAGCCTTGCAATAGAAAACGCGGCGGTTGTTGCGAACGGGAATGAACACAAAATACTACCGATAATTGACTCCTTTGCATCGGCATACGCAACCCTGCGCGGCGAATCGGATTTCACAAAGAAACCAAAAACATGCTCGGATAAATTCGATTCAAAAATAATAAACGCCGATTGCGATATCCAAAAACTTCTGACGACATTGCGTTCCTATCAAAATGCAAAACTTGCGGGAGACGTAAATTCCTCGATGAACCTATTGTTTTTTGGAGTTTCGGGTACGGGGAAAAGCGAGTTTGCCAAATATATAGCCGAAACGCTAGATTGCCCGTTAATAGTAAAGCGAATGTCCGACATTCTCTCAAAATTTGTCGGAGAGGCCGAACAAAATATAGCGTCAGCATTCTCCGAGGCGGAAGTAAAAAACGGAGTCCTACTTATTGACGAAGCTGACTCACTTTTTTCTGACCGCAACTTGGCGCAACAACGTTATGAAATAAGCCAAGTCAACGAGTTCCTCTCCCAGATGGACGATTTCCGAGGAATCCTTATTTGTACAACAAATTTGTTCGAGTCGTTCGATTCCGCCACAATGCGGCGTTTTCAAAAGAAAATCAAATTTAGTCCGCCGACAAACGAAGGAATAAAATCGCTTTTGGAAAAATACTTTTCCATAGACGCAAATACTGCAAACACACTCGACTTGGAAACGCTAGACGGTATTTGCGCAGGAGATTTCAAAAACGTGTACGAACAATTACGCTTCGAGGGAAACCCAAGTACATCTGAAATAATCAATACCCTACAACGTGAATTAATTTTTAAGCAAAAGCAAAACACCCATCCTATCGGATTTTGCGTTTAACGGCATCTTACAACAAGCATCGGCGGCAAAGGGGACTTTGCCGCTTTTTATTTTTAGTGGGTGCGCCCGAATGGGCGCGGGACGTGCTACGCACGTATCAAGGGATTCTGTGTTTTGGTGGAAATTTTATCCGCGGAACACATTCCCTTGTATGAAGAAAAATTCACTCAGACTGGAGTACCGCGACGGGCGCAAATCGCCTTATTTGGTGTTTTATCCAGACGCGGGCAAAATAAAATCAAGGTCGTTTACGACCCAAAGCGAAGCGGAATCTTTTATGTTTTCGCTTAGGAACGAGTATTCGCTCCCAGAGGATATGATAATTCCAAGCGGCGTTCGTTTGGCCGTCTTAAAACTCAACACGGAATGCCATAAGCGCGGGCTGTCCACCGAGATTGTAATCAACGATGCCATCAGGCGCGTCGAGTTAAATTCATACAACAAGGTTGTATTGGTGCAAGACTGCGTGCGCAACTTTATGGCGCACAGTAAGCGTATAAATCTCCGCGACAAAACGCTCAAAGAATACGACCAATACCTGCGTGTCCGATTTATCCCATACTTCAAGGGAACTCGGAATTTTGCGACAATTCTCAAAAGCGAAATCGAAGCTTACATAGGTTCGAGCGGGTCTCAGAAGAACAATCTCAAAGTAATCAAGGCGTTGTTCAAGTTCGCCAAGCGTGAGGGATATATTACGGAAGACGTTGCCGCCGAGGTTACGCTTGTGTGCAAGTATAGCGACACGATGCCTGCGAAAATTCTGTCGGTCGAAGAGGTCAAAACGCTGCTTAAATCAGTTCCGAAAGAGTATCTGGCAGGCTTTGTGTTGATGACGTTTTACGGAGTCCGCCCGGGAGAACTGATTGGCAATTTCGAGAAGCGTTTTATGCAGTGGTCGGACATCAACTTCAAGTCGAGGGTTATCACGATTCAGGGGCAGACATCGAAGGTGCGCAAGCAACGTGCCACTCAAAATGTTTCGGAAAACTTATGGGCGTTTTTGGAAGCCGTTCCCGAGAAGGAGCGGAAAGGAAACATAATTAAAGGCTCGTATTGGAAGTTTCGGAAAATGCGTCGCAGTCTGCCGGTAGCCCTCTCGCAGGATGTTTTGCGGCATACTTTCGCCACATACGCGTATTTCAAATTCGGTCCGCAAAAGACCGTTGCCGATATGGGGCACATTCGTGGCTACGCTACATTGGCTCAGCATTACATGGGTAGCGCCAATGTTGATGATGCCGAGAAATTCTTCTCCATCACGCCGCAAAGCTTGGCGGAGGAATCGACGGAAAATTTACAGGCGTAAATTTTTACCCAGTAAAACTTTGATAATAATAATTAATAAAATTATAAAATGAAAATAGAAATAAATAACTCAGAAATAGAGTCGCTACTTAAAATAGCGCAAACAATCAGGACGACCGCCGAATTAAGTGACAAAAAATTGTCGGAATATTGCGGAGTCGAACTGATAGACATTCACCAGACGCTCGCAATATTGCGAATGTCGCGAAGGACATTCGGGAAATACCTGAAAAAGTATCCCGAAATGCGGTGCATTGGAAAACCACATTCCTATGTAAAATCGGAGGTATTGCGCGTAGAGAAAATTCTCAAAGCTAAATACGACCACCGCTTCGTTCAACCCCAAATGGAAAGGTAGACAATGGAACAACCTGATTTACCAGAAATGCAAAATACATTCGGCAGAGATCCCTCAGCAAAAATCGACGAGGTGGAAATTGCCGAAGAAACATGTCCGACAACGTCAAACCAGAACGCCACTTCACAAAAAGTAGTTCCAGAAAGTTTTGCCGAAATCGAGTCTTGTATAGATTCATATCTCGAAAACAACGGAGGTGATTTAGGCAAGGCGATTATCGAATTCGGAGAAAGCGCGAAACGTATCAAGGATTTTGTAGAATCTGGCAAGGGGCAAATGACGTTGCGGATTTTTCAGAAAAATCCAGATATTGTCCCGCAAGACGGGAAATCAAAGGGAAACATCAACTGCTATGCAAAATTTAAGGAGATGTTCCCGAACGCGGGAAAATTTCTCATATCGCGTAGCGAATTCTACAAATGCGCGAAAGTTAAGAAACTGTTAGATGCGATAAACGACGAGCAGTTGTTGGGCAAAATCAAAACACTTTCGTATACGAAAATAAAAAGCGTGGCGAACAAAGCAATACCCGTAGAAAAACAAATTGCAAAATTGTGCAAAACTCTAACTCCTGGCACACCGAAGATACCGTCTTCGCCGAAACCGAAAGCTGTCGAAGAAAAACAAACGCGCTCGATGAAAGTAAAAAACATTTTCAGCGGATTTACCAAAGCGCAGAAATTTTATAAGCGCGCTATTGATTCGGCGAAAAAACGCATATCCCCAGAATTGAATCAGATTATTACCGATTTGGAAAACGCTTTGGAATTTTTAACTCAAAAAGCGGAGCCGGTATTGGCGCAGTTGAAAGCCCAGTCTCCCAAGGCGACAAAGAAACTTCAAAAGGTCAAAACACGAAGACAGGAAGGGGGGTATATTGAAAGGTAACCAACACGGGTTTCGCAGTGCAAGCATAGGGGAATTGTCCGTACACGGACATTACCCCAGCTTGCCGAGGGTGGTTGACACCCCCTCTGGACACCCCCGAAAACGCTACGCGTTCATCCCAAAATATGGGGCAACTGGCGGATAAGGCGAAAAAGCCCAACAAGGATAAATTCATAAAAATCCGTTTTCAGGACGAAGAAAGAGAAGAGCTTTTTGAGGCCGCAAAGAAACGCGGAATGAAATTATCCGACTTAATCCGCAATGCAGTTTGCGGATATATCGGGCGGACCCAGACCAAAATAAAGCCCGCCATGAACATAGTTGCCGTCCCCGATAAGGTGATAATCGCCGTAAACAAAATAGGCACAAACGTCAACCAACTCGCAAGGAGCGTCAACACAGCCATTAAGTATGGCGAAAATTTTGATGCGATAGCCATTCAAGCGACCCTGTTTGAAGTGCTCTTTGCGCTATACCAAATTATTGAATCTTTAAAAACAGAAAGGAAAATGTCAAATGATTGAGAAATTCATAAAGCTTAAAGACGGATTGGAGTATCTTTTGGGAAACATTGATTCTGCCGGAAGAACGCGCCGCAGCGAAATTGTTGGCGGATGTTTTCTGCCGGCAGTAAGAGAAGCCCGAAAGGCTGCTTCAAAATTCAAAGAACCCGAAATTACATTTTCATATCGCGACCCAAACCCGATAGAGGAAATGGGGGGAGGCAAATTTGAAGATGAATTGCAGGAAGCGATACTGGAAACATTCTTGCCGGGGCTTGACCGAAGCAAATTCAACTATTTGTTTATTCGCCATCACAATCCGGATAAAAGTTATGAGCTTAACTTCTATATGGTCGGGATAGCGGATGGTAAACAATTTTCACCCTATCTTGTAAAACGAGATTTACGGGCGCATAAATTGTTATTGAAAATGCTCCATCAAAAATACCCTGCGTTGAAAAATCCCAATGGAATAGAAAGATTGCGTCTCTTTGTCCCGAACCCGAGAAGCAACGAATTCACAAAGAAAACATACGAATTTGTGAACAATTGCGCGAGGAACGTTTTATTCTCCGGAATTAAGAGCAAGAACGACATTATACACACCTTGGAAAATCGTGGAATCAATATAACGAATATAGGGAAAAACTATATCACGATTCTTCACGAAAACAGGAAAGTTCGTCTCCGCGGTCCTGCTGCCGAAGATGGCTTTAATATGGATACATTTTTGTCCCGAAAGGATTCAAGAGGCATCCATACTTCACAGAACGTAGACTATACTAAATTGTGGCGTGAAGAAAACCAACGCCGCGAAAAAATACTCGCTAAAAAGTATAAAAACCTAACAACAAAGGAAATTCACCCAAATGAAAGAAATACCTCAGGAAATGAAATTTTTAGAACCATTGCTTCGCGAAGTGAGCGAAACAATCAAACAGAATGCCATGTTGGAGATGAAAGCGGCAAGGCAAAAAGAGCTGAAGCTTTTTGCAGAATCGGCTTGGAATCCAATGGTAAAAAACGTGAAGGATTTGACCGATGCGGTGAATTCCTTATCGCTGAAATGTGCAAAACTGCAGGGAGAATTGGAAGAGTTAAGTCCCCTGAAAGAGGATGTAATAAAAGTGACAGGGCTTTTGAGGAGTTTGCAAATGTCCTTGGAGAATTACTACGGCCGGGGAAATCATCACTGAGAATATTATTTATACGAATATGGAAAGAGATTAGCAGGTTATTCGTAGAGAGGAGTTCTCGCGAAATGGGTTCTTTAAAGCCCAAAGAACCTCCCCAAAAAGACAACGGCATGTATTTTGACCGTTAATAAAAGTGCAGGCGGCGGGATTTCCCGCCGCTTTTTGTTTGAAATGGGAATATTCTTACCCGCAAAAGCGTAAATAAATGCGTAAATATTTCTTGGCTGCATTCCCCTAACTAATTTACCATTAAATACGATAAATATTTCAAAGCGTAAATAAAATCGCCAAGTGAACAAGAAATAAGAAATTTCATCGTTGCCAACGGCGCGGTTTCCTCGTCCGATGTAATGAAAGCATTTGGCGTATCAAAACCTACCGCAATAAAGCTTTTGAAGAAACTTACTTGCGTGGCAATAGGCAATTCGGTAAGCCGTTTATATACTTTGCCGAAGCCTGTCGGGGCTGTCGGTTCGCAATGGAATTTGTATCGTGTAGACGAATCGGAGAATGTTGAAAGAATCGGCGTGCTCTATTCAACCAGTGCGGGCTTCTATCTTGACGGAGACTACCCCGCCTTCTTCGGGGACGAATTCAAAAACAAAATATTCCCGTCGCTTCCGTGATTTTTGTTTGAACACCGTCCGCAGGGATTTGTAGGCAGGAATATCGTCTACAACCTCAACAAAACTTTAGGCATCTCAAAAGAACTGAAATCATGGGGCGATTCGGACATTCTGGAATATGACGTCCGCTTTGGCGGCGACTTGGCGGGTTCTCTGATTTTGGGTGAAACCGCAAAATCGGCATTTTTGGCGGGCAACAATTTCTTTATCCCCGAATCGCGGCGCGAAGACGAATATCCCGAACTTGCGCTAAATGCGGTCTCTAACGGAGTTCCGCGTTCTTCCGCCGCAGGCGATCAGCCGAAATTTTGCACAACAGTGCAGGGCAAAAACGGAGAGTTTAGGAATGTTATCGTAAAATTTTCGGGTGAGACGACAAACGATATCAACCGCCGTTGGGCAGACCTGCTCATTGCAGAATACACCGCTTTGCAAGTTCTGAGAAAATACGGATTCCCCGCCTCTGAAGCTCAACTTGTGTTTGCCAAGAATCGCGTATTCTTGGAATACTCGCGCATTGACCGAGTTGGCAGATACGGCAGACACGGCACTAGTTCGCTTTCGGGAATCGATTCGGCGTTTATAGGGGATGGCGGCGGCCCGTGGGCACAAGCAATGCGCAAAGGGGAAGCCTATTTTCGCGCGGAAGACATTGAGCTTGCCGAACGCATTTACGATTTCGGACTTGCCATCGGCAACACCGATATGCATTTCGGCAACATCAGCTTTTACGTTGAACACGATTTGCCGTTTGCGCTCGCGCCAATCTACGATATGCTGCCTATGTTCTACGCACCGCTAAGCGACGGCACATTGCGCAATGAACCGTTGCAGTCCATTCCGCCAACGAAAGAATCGCGCGAGATGGCAAAAAACTTTTGGAAGTCAATCGCCGCAAATGCAAATGTAAGTGCATCTTTCAGACGTATTGCCAAGCAAAATAACATGTTATATTAAAAATTATATATCCAAATGTTGGGCTCAATCGCAAAAGCCTTACCCATCGTTTTTCATAGCGACAGATAAACTCGGGCAAATTTTTACTCCATAAGACATAGCTCTATAAGCTATTTTTTATGAGTAAAGAATATTACACATTAAGAGAACAAATAGACAATAACGGCGGGCTTTTGAATGACGAAAGTCTGCATTTTATAGCCAAGCACGGCTCGCTGTGCGAGTTGCTGCTTTGCGACAATCAGCTTGGAGAGGAGGCGTTCTTGGCGTTGCCTGCGATGGGATATGCGCCAAACAGCAACGAGCTTGCGTGTTATCTTTATATGCGCGACGCCCTCGATTGCAAAATAATGTCGGCACTAAACCTATCGGACGCTGTGATGTTGGAGTTGCTGTGTCTTGACCTCTCGCTTTTGCCTGCGGCAAGAGCGAAGGGGTTGTTCAGGCGAATCGATGAAGGGCAATTTGCGAGGATTTTCATCAACGCGTATCGCGCGGCGGAAAATACAGAGCTTGTTGCGGAGCTACAAAAGCGCGGGTGGAACTTTATGGACGCAGTAATTTTGGACTGCCCCGAGATAATTCCCACGCTTGAGCGAATGGGTGCAGATTTAGAGCAGTCGCGCTATGCCGTATATCTTTCAAAGTAAATTTTGTGAGTAGGAGACATTTTCTGTCATGAAAAACAAAATAGTTTCTACAATCAAAACGAGCGCGGGGAAGCTTAAACTTTCCGAAGACGCACTCTGCAAACACACGATATTTATCGGAAGTACGGGCAGCGGGAAGACAACTTCGCTAAACGTGCTTTTGCGCGATATCATCGGATATAACGCGGAAGACGAAACGCAGAAAGTCGGCTTGCTTGTCTTCGATTTGAAGGGCGACAACACGTTTTTCAAAATCCGAAAATGGGCGGAAGAATTCAGACGAGAGGAAGATGTGATAGACTATTGCGCCGATTCCAAGTTCTGCTTCGACCCGCTCGGAGGCTTGGACAGTTTCCGCAAAATCCCCGAATACGTCGAACGGCTTTACAACATCTTTCCATTCCAGAGTAGCGAAGTTTATTGAGAACAATCGCTTAAGAAACGGTTTAAAACAGTGTTAACTTACTGCTTATTCCGACACGGGAAGACAACGTTTAAACTCTTCTTGGATGAGCTGCGAGAGTTCACAACGACAGACTCGTCAAACAGTAATTGGCGCGACGTGATGGACTCAGTTGAGATGGTTTTGCGCGCACTTGAAAAGAAGTTGAAGGGTATATCCATCGAATCCTACGAAGTCCTACGCGAACTTTTAGAGGATACGCGGGCGAGTGTTAACGAATGGCAACGTCTCGACCCTCGAACCAAGAGCAATGAGCTAAGCACGATGTCGAACTTGATTTCAAGTTTCGGCAACCCGATTACAAACGGGCACATTTTCGAGGGGAAGAACAAGACGTGCTTGGACGTTGGCAAGCTTGTATGCTCAGGAAAGATTGTTGTGGCGAGTTTCGACGGAATTGCAAACAGGCATTCGGCGACGGCAATTTGCAAGCTCTTGAAGAGCGATGTCTACGGACACATTCAGGCGCGGAAACATCCAAGCCGGCTTGTTGGTATTGTAATGGACGAGTTTCCTCTTGTGGCAACCGACGGTGAAAAGATCTCGGGAGATGGCTTCAATATGCAGACAATCCGCTCAAAGCGCGGTTTTGTGATTGCGGCAACGCAAGGGCTTGTCGGGCTTGATTTATCAATAGGCGAACAAGCTCGCCACAGGCTTATGACGAATTTCAACAATGTCTTCGTCTTCAAAAGCAACGAGCGAGAAGTGATCGAACTGGTTGAAGATTTGAACTTCTGTGAGCCTACAAAAGGCAAAATTGGATTCGGTAGTGATTCTCAATCTTGCAATAGACACGAACCTATTACGCTTGCCAACGCTCCCGCGGGCTACGCCGCGATAAAGCTTGCCGACAGCTTCCAGTCGAACGGTCTCGTTGAAATCGAACGGCTTTATGTCGATGCGCCGCCAATGCCAGAAAGCAAACGCGAATCGGAAATCGACAAATGCGCAAATGTTCTCCGCACCTACTTAAAGGCAATAGATTTTAACTCCTGCCTTAACGGTAAATTTTTAGACAAAGATACTTTATAATCTATGAAATCTCATCATTCAAAATCATTTTCGCGATATTTGCGCGAAGTCAAAATCAGATACAAATGCGAGTCGGCAAAGCGCAGTTTTGTTATAGCTTACGAACATTGCAATCTGCCGATTCTCCACACGACGAGGCTGCTCGCCGACAAACAGCTCGCATACGAAAGGAACTAAATGAACGAAAAACTTTCTTACGCACATAAAGACACACACAACCCGAACACCCCGTATCCCGACTTTGTCCGCCAAGCGGCAAAACGCACGAAAGTGCCAATCGAACTTTTGACGCGCAAAAAATATTGCGGAAAGTCCGCCGATGGCAAGGGCGACAACCACCGTATCTTGGATAAATCACTTTTTCCCAAGAAGGGCACGCCAACTATCAGTGTCTCAAAAAACAAACACTTCGAACTTCAATGCTTGCTCGCCCAAGCCACAACCCTACAAGGCTACTTGGACTACGAACAAGCCGTGAAAGCCGAATGCCCCGAAATCCAAGTCCCCATCGCCCAAATCTACTGGCGACGCATAGAATCCCTCCACACCCCATGGCGAATTAGGGTGGCTCAATTGGCGAAGAAGATTTTTAGGTTTTACACGCCGTAGGTAATCCGGAATACACCAACCGACGGGCGAAAACCGCTCGCCGGTTGGTAACAGGGCTACTACTTCATTGCTTTTTCCATTAGATCTTTGTAATCACGCACAACCTCACAGGTAATGTTGCTTTGACAGATTGCGGCGAAGTGTTTTTTTGCACAGTCAATTTTTGCGTTTTCAACGCCGCGCAGGTTTAGGCTCGACATATCGCCTTTTGTTTCTGCCACAAAGTAGATATGCTTTGCTTTGTCTTCCTTGAAAACTATTGCCCAGTCGGGGCTGTAATTGCCGACGGGCGTGTTTATATAAAAGCTCTTGGGTAGCTTTGCATAGAGAACAACATCGCCCTTAATTTCAAATTCCTGCGCAAAATTCTTTTCGATAGAAGAGTCGTAAATAAGGTAGTCGTAAAGGTGGTGCGGCGTTTCTATCGCATTCACGTTCAGCCTGCCTTTTAGCGTGGGTTCTGTGAAAATGCTCGTGTCGTATTTTGCGTCGATTTTGTTGTAAACAATATGCTGAACAATAACCGTTGCTTTTTGCTCGTTGATTATCCGCGAAGCGCGTATTATGAAGTCTTCGGGGTTAATTTTGAACATATCGAACTTTTCGGGCAGAATGCCGCGCAGAATTTCGACAATGGTTTTGCGCGTAAGCCCCGTTTCGGCGACGATTCTCCCGATAAGGTCGTAGCGGACATTTGCGAATTCATTGGCACTTGAAGCGAATTTTGTTTCGGACTTTGTAGCCGTGAAAGCCTCGTTGTTTTCGAGAGCTTCGCGCGAATCAATCTTTGCCATCGAACCTTCGGTTATCGTGAAATACCGCTGCCCTACAAACAACTCTTTATTCAAGTGCTCGATTGATTTTGCGACAAGCTCCGACGTATCGAAATCAACACAGTAGGCACTTTTTGCCGAAATTTTTGCCCACAACGCCTTGAACTCTTTGCTGGCGATTTTGTTTTCGTTTATTCGAGCTACAACATTGTTTGCGGCGGCGTTTTCCGCCTTAATTTTGCTTGGGTCGTAAATGTTGTCTAAAACTTTCACGATTGTTTCGGCAAGCGGTTTTAGCTGCTCGGGCAGCGTAAAACGCTGGGCGGATTTGTCGTCGTAATACTTGGCTGTAAGGGTGTTTTTGTCGTCTATGTAGTCGTTTTTTATAAGGCTGTGGCAGATTGCGTTTGCCTGTTCTTCCGTAATTGCGCATTCCGTGCCGTCGGGAAGACGGGCAATTTTGCCGACGAAAATTTTTGCCTCAACCTTGCAGGGGCGGTCGGAAACGGCTTCGGCATATTCTGTTTGAAGCGAGCTTGCGAATTTTTCGTATGATTCGCTTGCAATGACTGTAAGCACGTTGACGTTGTGAACGTCCGCGCCGATGGCGTTTGCGTCCATACGCTCGCCGTTTTGGTTCACACACAAGCGCAATCCGCGGCCGACTTCCTGCCTTTTGCGGATTTCCGCCGAACTTTGTTTTAGCGTGCAGATTTGAAAAACATTGGGGTTGTCCCAGCCCTCGCGCAACGCCGAGTGCGAGAATATAAAGCGCACGGGTTCGTTTAAATCGAGCAGCCTTTCCTTGTTTTTCATGATAAGGTCGTAGGCGTCAACGTCGTTTGAAATTTTGGCTTTTCTGTCTTCCTTAACGTCGCTGTCTACAAAGTGCTTGCTTTTTTTGTCTATCGAAAAATAACCCGCGTGGATTTGCGCAGCAGTGTGGGCTTTTAGGTAGTTTTTGTAATCTTGGTCAACCGCCAAATCGTCAAGAAAGTCTTGAACTACGCTTGCGTATTCCTCCTCGAAAATGTCGGCAAACGCGCCGTTGCAGGCCTCGTTTTTGTCGTTGTAAACCTTGTAGTGGGCAACTTGGTCGATAAAGAAAAGCGATAACACTTTTATGCCCTTTTTGAAAAGCTCGCGCTCGCGTTCGAGGTGTGAAATTATCGTCTCGCGAATTTGAATGCGGCGCAGCTGGTATTCGTCTACCGCGCCTATAACGTCGCCCACAAAAAGCTTTGTGCCGTTTAATAGCTCTACGGAATTGTCCCTGCCGTCGATAGTTTTTATAACGTAGCGGTCTTTGTATTCGTCGAGCTCTTTTGAAGAGGCGTAGATGTCGTCGCCTTGGTCGAAAATCTTTGTGGTTCTGCGGATTTTGTCCGCGCCCTTTATATCGAATTCAAGCTTTGCGCGCGGCGGTTTGCTGGGCGAAAGAATTATCCCCTGCAAATACAAGTAGCCCGAAGTGCCTGTTGTTGTGCTTTGCGAAATTCCCTTTACCGCGATTTTCTTTACAAGCTTTTGATTGTAGGCGTCGATTGCGTCGAGCCTGTAAACCATATTGTAGATGCTGTCCTTTTTATGCGTTGCCGAGTAGCGCAACGTGAAGAGCGGGTTGAAGTCCTTTAACGATTCCTTTGTTGTCTTGCCCTCAACCGATTGCGGCTCGTCTATTATCAAAATTGGGTTTGTCTTGGCTATGACGTCTATCGGGCGGCGGCTGTTGAATTCGTCAAGCTCCATTCTGATGCGGCGGGCGTCTTTGCCCTTTGCGTTGAACGCCTGCGAATTTATTATCATTGCGTTTATGGAGCTGTCGCTTGCAAATTGCGAAATGTTTTGCAGGTTGCCCGAATTATAGATGAAAAAGCGAATCTGCTTGCCGTATTCTTCCTTGAAATGCTCTGCCGTTACCGAGAACGACTTATACACGCCCTCGCGGATTGCAACCGACGGCACTACTATTATGAATTTGCTCCAGCCGTAAAGCTTGTGCAGCTCGTAAATGGTTTTTATGTAGGTGTAGGTTTTGCCTACGCCCGTTTCCATTTCGACGGTAAGATTTATCCCGACGCCCTCGATTTTGTCGGAGGGCTTTATCATTTGCTCGTGCTGAATGCGGTTGATGTTTTTTAGCAAAACCGCGTCTGTAAGCGCGGGAATTAGCCTGTTGTTTGCAAAGCCCGTGAATAGCACATTGCGGATTTTTCCCTGCCGTCCGTCGCGCCCAGGGTCTATCTGATAGGTGGAAACAACACGAGGCTGCCCCGCAAAAACATCGCAAACCGCTTTTGCCGCATCCGCCTGAAATTTTTGATGCTTAAATTTGAGTTTCATTTTGCAGAAAATTTACTTTGTATCCACGAACAAAGATTGCATTGGACGCCTTTTGATTTTTGTTTTTCTAATGTTCCAATTTCTTTTTTCATCATTTTGATTAAATTTTCTTTTTTTTCGGGAAATACTAACTTGCTATATTGCTCGTATCGCAATCTACTACCTTCCTCTAACACCAAAAGGCTGTAAATTATACCAGCAATTGGACGAAATTCAGAAAAAGCCATTTTTACTTCTTCTGATGCATATAGAACAAACCTACTATTTAATTTCGCAAATTCGTTTTTTATCTCTAACGCTATATTTTTAGCCACTTCTTGATCGGTATGTGGTTCTATTTTATCTTCCATCAAAGAAAGTATATCTAACGCCTTAGAATACAATTGCTCTCGTTTTTTTCGAAGATATAGGTTGTCTTCTCTTTCGGTTTTCAAACGGTCAAGAAACAAAGCCGATATAAATGATATAATTGCACCTACTACGGTGCCAGTTAAAATACATAACCCTTCTTCCATTTTTTATTTCTCCATACTCCTTTCTTATTTACAACACCTTTATTTCCGTTTCTGGCGAGTATGTTTTGAAGATTTCGGTTAGGTTGATTTTTGCGGGGCTGTCGGCGAAGGAGGAATCACGGAAGACGGCGCGGAGGGGGTGACGGGCTGCTATTTTGCGGACTATCGCTTCGGGGATATTTTGCGCAAAGCAGGCTATCAGTGCGGGAGTGTCGCCGTCGTTCATTGTGTGGATTTCTACGCAGTCTATTGATTCAGTTCTTAACGGCATTGAAAGTTCTACGCCCCAGTCTACAAGGCAGGCAAAGAGCAAATCAAGGTCGGTGCGATCTTCTTTTATGTTACTTTCAAGCGTGCTTAGCAGGTCTTGCGAAGTCTCGTTGGGCGAATAGAAAACGTCTTTCATAATACTTTCGTCGATTTTCAGCACGCGGAAGCCTATGTCCAGATTGGGCGCGGTTGTGGCGTGTTCGGCTTTGATTTTCTCACCAGCTCGGCGGATACGCTCTTTGCCGATTTCGCAGATATTTTTGTAGCCCGCTTTTGCCGCTTCGGAATCTGGCGCGCAAACTTCTGGGAGCTGAACCATTATAAATTTTCTGTTGCCGCCGTCTTCCGCATTCAACTGCATACACGCGTGTGCCGTCGTTGCTGAACCTGAAAAGAAGTCGAGAATGATATCGTCTTTATTAGAAATAATTTTCAAAAAATAAGTTAATAAATCTTGAGGTTTGGCATTTTCAAAAACTCTTCTGTCTTCAAATAAAATTTGCAAGCTCTGTGTCCCGACGTTATATATACTTATCAGGTCTTTGGGTAATAATGAAGAAGGCGAACCTGTTCCTTCTCCTAAGTATTTTTTTATATAAATATTCCAATTTGCTTGAGAACCATCGACTCTTTGCAGAGGACCTGTTTTAGTTTTCTTAAAAACGACCAAATCACTTTCAAGCGATTCATTAAATGTATCTTTTATAAAACGATAAATATACCCATTCTTTGGCATAACTTGTTCCCCATCTGGACAAGTTATAACATATTTTTGATTTATATTAGTTGATTTATTTTTAAAAACAAAATCTTTTTCCCTGTAAACACCTTTTGTATCTTTTTTATTGTATTGCTTTAATGCTTCTAAAGAAAGAGGTGCATCCAATTGTGGCAGGATTTCTATATTTTTTGAATATGCTACAATGTACTCATGAGTTTTACTTACAAACTTCGGTCTTATGCCTCCTGCAGTAGCACAATTCCATACAAAGTTAGCTACAAAATTACTTTCTCCAAATATTTCGTCGCAGATTTTGCGGAGGTTGTGGACTTCGTTGTCGTCTATGGAAATGAAAATAACGCCGTCGTCGCGCAGGAGGTCGCGGGAGAGTTTTAGGCGCGGGTATATCATTGAGCACCAGTCGGAATGAAAGCGTCCGTTAGATTCGGTGTTTTGGAAAAGGTTATTGTCGGTCTCTTCGTCGCGGACGGTTTCGTCTTCTTTGCCTTCTTCGGCGGATTTGTGGAAGTTGTCGCGGTAAACAAAGTCTTTGCCCGTGTTGTAGGGCGGGTCTATATAAATCATTTTTACTTTGCCAAGATATGATTCTTGCAAAAGTTTTAAAACTTCAAGGTTGTCACCTTCAATGTAAAGATTTTGAGTGGTATCCCAATTTTTGCTTTCTTCGGGGTAAGGGCGCAGGGTTTTTGTGGTAGCCTTGGCGGCTTCAAAAATTGCTTCGTTCTTGCCGGGCCAAGTAAATTCGTAGAACTCTTGCGGGCGTTCTGCGGCGGAATCGCCCAAAAGCATTTTAAGTTTTTCAAAGTCGGCAACGCGTTTAATTTTGCCATCCTCGCCCATTGTTTCGGTAATAACTTCGGGGAAAGCCTGCGAAAGTTTTTCAAGGTTAACATCTACGCCGTCGGCAGTTTTGAAAGTAAATTTATCCATTTTTAATTTCTTCTATTTTTGTTTTTAAAGTTTTGATTTCCGCATTCAGCCTAATTTGCTTGTTGAACTGCGGTTCCTTGCGCAGGCGCGATTTTAGTTTCTCTATTTCGCGTTCGAGTTTGGCGATATCGTCAGCGGTGTTTACGCGCGTGCGCAAATCGGTTTCGGGTGCGGCTTTGACGTTTTCGTTTATTTGCGAGATAAAATTCGCGTAAACGTCGTCGAGCGTAAGCCCGCAAACGGCAATGGGCAGGCTTTCAAGGTCAGTCCAATCCGTCTTGTAGTAGGTTTTTACGGTAAGGCTAACGCCGTTTAAGTCGGCTTCTTTATAGCCAATCCACGCTTGGAATTTTTCGCCAAGCTGAACGAGAAACAAAATTTGGTAGGCAACGGCGTTGTCTATTGCCCGCAAAATTCCGTCTACGGGTTTATCCTCCCGCAATATGACGTGGAAAACTTGAATTTCCTTAACGCGCGCGCCGTCCTGAACGTTGAGCGTTCTGGCGGAAAGCTTGTTGCGCCAGACGATTTTTTCGATATTGCCGAAAGGCAGTGTCTTTTTGGAAAGCGCAAGTTTTCTGAAAAACTTCGATTCGGAAAAGGTTTTGCCGACGAATGTTGACTGGGGGAAATCCGTCATTTCGCCTCCTTTACAACAAGGAAGCACACAAGCTCGAAGTCGTCCAAACCCTTGATGTCGTTTTCAAGCGCGGATGTGCCGCCCGCCGAGAAAAGGCTGTCGAAGTCGCTTTCCTCCTTTACGGATATGATGGATTTTATGGCGTCGCCCAAAAGTTTTGAGTATTTGCCCATTTTCCTGCCGTCGGCGGTTTCGCGATTAAAGGCTTTGCAGAGGGCTGGAATGGGTTCTGTTTTGCCCTTGCAAAGCACGCGCATGGCGTCGAGCAATTCTTTTGGTTGAAGGTGGTTTAGGTGAACATCGCCGCCGCTTGTGATGTAAACCATATAGAACGGATGCAGGCGGTTTTGCCTGTCTATATTGACGCTTTCGTTAACATTGCGTAGCACGAACACAACACCTGCGGGGTTGTCGGCAGACGCGGGCACAACGGCGCAAAGTCCCGACGGAATATTGTTCGGGTCGCCGTGTTTTTTGATATAGTCGAGCAGGTCGAGACGAAATTCGTTAAGCCCCAAGTCCATAATGGACACGCCCGAATTCATTTCCTCGATGTCTATGACTTCGTCGCGCAGGCGTTCGAGCTGCTTTTTGCGGTATTCAAGGTCTTCGTCGCCGCCGTCAATTATGTTGTCGGAGCCGACGCCCGTTGCGGTCATAACGGTAATGCGCATACGGGTCTCGACGCGGTTTTTCAGATTTATGTAATCGTCAAGCTCCATATCGGGCCAGAAATTTACGAGCTGGATTTTGTCGTTATGGCTGCCGATACGGTCTATGCGCCCGAAGCGCTGGATGATTCTGACGGGATTCCAATGAATGTCGTAATTTACGAGATAATCACAATCTTGCAGATTTTGCCCTTCCGAGATGCAGTCGGTTGCAATTAGAATGTCGATATTGAAATTGTCGTCGGGCGAAAGCAGCGACTTTTCTTTCGATATGGGCGAAAAACAGGTGAGAACCGTGTTCAAATCGGTCTTCATTTTCGGCACGTTCGAACGCCCCGCAACTTCGCCCGTAACAATGGCGGTGTGCATTCCGTATTTTTCGAGGGCGTATTTTGAAACGTGGTCGTAAAGGTAGTTTGCGGTATCGGCAAAGGCGGTAAAGATTATGATTTTGCGGTTGCCGGTATTTATTGGGTGGGCAATTTTTTCGTCAATCTGCGCAAGAAGCGTATTCAGCTTGTTGTCGTGCTCGGGCGTGATGTCGTTTATCATTGCAAGGAGCAGGTCGATGTTCTCGACGTCGCTTTCAAGTTCTTTGCGCCAAGAGGTGCAGTCGATGTCGGCAAGCTCGTATTTCACTTTGCGCCCTACGGTGAAAAGGTCGCTGTCGCCGTCGTCTGCGTCGAGCTCCGCCTGAGTTTTAAGCTCTTCCATTTCGAACAAGTCAGCCGACGCCGATTTTTCAAAGCGGTCGATTATGCGGATTGTCTTTTCGTTGAATGCTTTTATGCGCTCAAGCGTGAGGCGGAACGAATAAACCGAGCTTTCAAGACGCTTCAAAAGTCCGATTCCCGTAAGGCGGTGGATTCCCTTTTCGCGGTCGCGCTGGGTGAAGCGCACGTTTGTGCTGACGTCGCTTGAATATTGGTCGTCGTATTTTGCCAGCGCACTCGGGAAGACGAAGTTGGACGGCAAATACACGCTGAGTGTAAGGCATTGCAGTTGCTCGAAAATTTCCGTGTAGTTGATTGCGCGTTTTAGCGTTGTAATGCAGGGGTTAAGCGATATCGGTTTCAGGCGCGTCGGGAACTTGCCGATTGCGGCTGTGTTGTAATTCTTTTCTATATGCTTGCGCGAACGCGCTATTGTAACGCTGTCGAGAAGCTCGAAGAAGTCGAAATCCAAGCGGTCGAGAAGGTCGGCGGTTGTGCGTTTTTTGAGCGGCTGTTTGCTCCACGCGTTGAATGCGCCTTGGGCTCGGCGGAAGATTTCGTCTATGCCGCGCTTTGTGTTGAGCTTGCCGTCGATATTGGATGAATCGCCCTCGTAGGCAAGGGCAAGCTGATTGCGCAAATCGCCAAAGCGGTTGTTTACGGGCGTTGCCGAAAGCATAAGCACTTTCGTCTTTACGCCGTCACGGATAACTTTGTTCAAAAGTT
>UMEZ01043355.1_pt1 | contig 54509 bp, 61 predicted proteins | sample 1964841 | NCBI WGS metagenome assembly UMEZ01 (sample SAMEA4836029, study PRJEB28245) | human gut metagenome | biome: gut microbiome; material: fecal sample | place: Denmark | collected 2008 | reverse complement strand
GTGGAACATCTTTTTTTATGTCCACTTTTATATTACAACTTCACTAAAAATCTTCCTTTTAACATTTTTTATCAATAGAACAAGAGTTTTTATTTTCTGTAACACATTCTAAAACACATTTAAATTTATTATATGTTTCTTTTTTCATTTCATCTGTTAATTTCATATATGCATCTGTTTGTGCATCACTTATACCAGTTGTCATATCTTCTGCTTTTCCATCTACAATAGAAACAACTGTTGGTGCATATATTCTTTTCTCATTCGCACTTACTCCTTCATTATCTTTATTTGTAAGTGTATAATCATCTAAAACATTATCTAGTAATTTTAATAATTTATAATATCCACTAGTTCCTTTTTTATCTGTTTCTACTTTACCATCATCATTAACTTTCATTGTATCACGAATATCTTTTACATCTACATAATATATTTCTTCTAATCCTAAATCACTTGATACTTCTATTAATGATTCTATTACACTTCTACACCATGGACATTCTTTAAATCCAAAATATACTGCGAATGTTTCTTTATTTTCTATTTTCTTTGCTACTTCTTCTGCACTAGAATAAATAAATGGATTATTCTTATCTATATTTACTTTTCTTACAGATTTACCTTCTACTTTTGTGCCATTTAATGATTCATATTCATTTTTAAATTTCTTTGAATCACTTTGATTAAATGAACAACCTGTAACTATTAATACTAAAGAAATAAAGAAAGCAAAAAATAATTTATGCTTCATTTTTTGCCCCTTTTTTTGTTTTCTTAACAGAATCCATTTCTTCTAATTTATCCATGATTTCTAATTTATTTTTATTATTGAATAAAACAATTATAACAGTAGCAACCGCAATAAATAATAAATTTACAATAATTATAAGCGCTGTTGTATCTGATGATTTTGTTGTAGTAGTTTCTTCTGCATTATCAGAACTTTCTGCTAATTTTTTCATAACATCATATTCGTTTTTTGAATCATATTGTTTCTTTATTGCTTCTTTTATTTCATCATTATAACTTTCTGCATATCCTGCGAAAACCTTATCACCAATTACTATATAAGGTACTCCTTCAGCCTTTTGACCTAATAAATTACCTACTTTTTCCATTAATTCTGCATTATCATTGTCATACCAAACCTCATATGATACAACTTTAAAATATTTACCATAATCATCAACAATACTATTTAAATATGTTAAAAATTTCTTACAGTAAGCACAACCCTTTCCTCTAAATAAATATATAATTGCTTGATCATCTGTTTCTTGATAATTAGAAAAATCATGATCAATTTCTTCTTCTTTTAGTGCTTCATCTAAATTAAGAGTTTTGTATTCTTTTTCTTCTGCATTAACACTAAAAGGAATAAAACACAATACTGAAATTAATATTGCTAAAAATACTTTTTTCATTTTTATTACCTCCACTATCACATTATATCATTTACATAATGATTTTAAAAGACAAAATACTACATTTTTTTACTTTTACATATAATGAATACCAATACTTTTATATATAGTAGTTGCTTTTGGAAGATTAAAAAGTTTAGTGAATATTAGATTATAAAATTCATCTGCTAAAAAGATAGAACATATACTTATTGTAACAATTAAAAATACCTTTTTATTTGACTTGTTTGCTACATGAAAACAAAATGGTACAATAACGTACATTAAAAGTAAAGCAGATAGTCCAAAAAACATTACACTTCTAAGACATACAAATCCATTAATATTTCCAAAATTTAATATTTCTGTATTATAATCCCAATATCTAAGTCCATCACCTATAATATAAATTCCAAGACCAGAAAAATACTCTAATAGTCCAGTTGAAATAACACTTATTAAAAATACCTTTAATGGATTTTTTCTATATTTATATGTAAGAATATATATCATAACAGAACCTGTCGCATATATATTTATCCAAGGAAGAAAATTTCCTCCCCTATAATAAAATTCTTTCATACCACCATTAAAAAAATAAAAGAAATATTCATATAAAAAACCAAATACACCACCTATTACTATAATCATACAAAAAATGCCAATCATTGTTTTTTTATCAAATGAATGATTCTTTTCTAAATAATCTTTATACATCATAACTACTCCTATTATATAAATTATTCTAACATATATTTATGCAAAATAAAAGCAGTTTGTTATTCTGCATTTACTTATTCTTTACTTAAGATTTCATCTTCTTTTTCCTTAGTTATTTTTTTATATTGAACCATTTTATCTAAGACTTGTTTTTGTCTTTCTTTTGCAAGTTTTAAATTTTCTTTTGGATTATATACTGATGGAGCATTTGGAATGCCCGCTAAAAGTGTTGCCTCACTATCAGTCATGTCTTTAGCATCTTTATTAAAATATCCTTTACTTGCCTCACTTACTGTATAATAACCATTACCAAAATAAGATGTATTTAAATATAATTCAAATATCTCATTTTTTGTATAATTTTTTTCTAAATCAAGAGTTACAAATACCTCTGCAACTTTTCTTTTTAAATCTTTTTCTTGAGTAAAATACATATTTTTGGATAATTGTTCTGTTATTGTGCTTCCACCTTCTAAAAACGCTTTAGCTTCTATATCATGTAAAAACGCACGAACTATTGATGTAACGCTTACTCCATGATGCTTATAAAATTTATGGTCTTCAACAGAAATAACTGCATCAAGATATATTTTTGGCATATCAGTTATTTTTGTATAATTTTCTTTATTTTGAATTTCCTCTACTTTTTCACTCAATGGTGTTTTATCTATTGCATCCTTATACATTTTATATCCACTAACTGTAAAATATATACAAAATGATACTAAAAAAAGTAATATTATAAACAAAATTTTCTTTATTATTTTCATTTTTACCACTTAACTTTCTAATACAATTTTAATATATAATTATTTTTTTGTCATTTGTTTAATATTACTTAATATTACATTTTTGAAATTTAATACACATTGTTTACACATTTAATTTTGAAATAACATTTTCTAAATTTTCATGTGTTACTAAAGTAGCATATTCATCTAATGGCGTATCATTTTCATTTATTATAATTAGGTTATTTCCACTAAAATTTCTAACTAAACTTGCGGCTGGTTCTACTGTTAATGAAGAGCCTAATACAATTAAAGTATCTGCATTATTTATATAATATATAGCCTTTTCAAAGTCATCATTTAACATTTCACCATATAAAACAACATATGGTTTTATTATACCTTTGCAATCACAATAAGGAACCCCTTCACTATTAAAAACAAACTCTGCACTATATTCTTTACCACATTTTGCACAGTAATTTTTATATATAGTACCATGTATTTCAAGTACATTTTTTGTGCCTGACTTCTTATCTAGTCCATCAATATTTTGAGTAACAACTGCTTTTAGTTTTCCATCTTTTTCTAACTTTGTTAAATATTTATGGACAATATTTGGTTCTTTATCTAAAACATTCATATTTGATTTATAAAATTTATAAAAAGTATCTGGTTCTAAAAAAAAGCATCTTGAACTTAAATAATACTCTGCACTATGTTCAAACTTTTCCTTATATAAACCATTTTTACCTCTAAAATCTTTTATGCCACTAAGAGTTGAAACTCCTGCCCCAGTAAAAGCAACTATATTATTTGAATTATTTATTATTTCTTTTAATTTTTCTATTTTTTCCATAATCTTTTCACCATAATAATTATATCACTACAAAAGAAAAATACTAATAAAAATTAGTACTTTATTTTGCAGTAAATCCACCATCTATAGGAATAATTGCTCCTGTTATAAATGATGCATCATCACTTAATAAATAACATATTAAATTTGCTATTTCTGTATCTTTTCCAAGTCTTCCAATAGGAAGCTCAGTTCCCATTGCTTCTTTTATATTATCTGGAACCATACTTAATATTGGAGTATCTACATATCCTGGTGCGATAGCATTAACTCTAATATTTTCTCGAGCATAAGTTAAAGCTAAAGATCTAGTCATTTGATTAATTGCACCCTTACTTGCTGAATATGCAAAACTAGTTGTTGAACCTACAAGACCATACATTGATGATGTATTAACAACTGCTCCTTTACCACTTTTAAGCATTTCATTAATTACATATTTATTTAATAAAAATATACCTGTTTGATTTACTGAAATAACTTTATTCCATTCATCCATACTTACTTCATGTGGTTTACTAGAGCTTCCGCCAATACCAGCATTAGCAACTAAGTAATCTATATGATCAAACTTTTTAATTATTTCTTCTATACAATTTTTAACATTTTCTTCATTTGAAACATCACATTTTAAATAAAGTACATTCTCACCAAGACTATTAATAATTTCTTCATCCATTTTTAAGTCAAGAATTACTACATTTGCGCCTTCACTTAATAATTTTTTTGTAGTTGCAAGTCCTATTCCACTTGCACCACCTGTTACAACAGCAACCTTTTCTTTAAACATATTATTCACCCATTTCTATTATTATCTAATTCTATAGTGATTATAACATATTTTATATTCTTATTAAATACATTTTTTTATTCTAAATATAATATTTCCTTACCTAATTTTTTTGCATATTCTATCTCTAAATTAGTACTTTCACCAATATATTTATCTTTATTTATTACAAATATTGCATCTGATAGTTCTATCTTTTTAAAGTGAATTTTCTTTAAATTTTCTTTTGATAACAGGATAAACAGGTGTGAAAACACAATTGCCTTCCAAAGATAATTTTTCTGAAACACTCATCATTTCATTTTGAAATTTTAAACTACCATATATTGTTATTACCTTCATATTATCAATTTTCCTTTATTTTTCGAAAGTTATTTTTGAACCAAAGCATAAAGTTTTTTCGTTGTAATTATTATTCTCTACTTCTTGTTTTTTTACAGGTTCAATACATTCTAAAGCATTTTCCATTAATGATGCTTTTAATACATCTGCTGGTAAACATGACATATATTTTCCTATTGCTCTTTCTAAATCAAAGTCCGGTTTTAAGATGTAATAAACTTCATCTTCTTTATTTCTACTTATAAAATAAATTGGTTCATCATTATCATACCAAATGCTTGCGTAAATTAAATTTTCACTTACATCGCTATTCATTTCATCCAAATTTTTTTCTACAGCATTATAATATTTTTTCAAATCATCCAATAATACCATTTTCTGCATACCATTGCTATCCATATATGCATATAATAGTCCTAAATTATATATATCTTTATAAAAAACTCTTGCCAAAACAATCACTCCTTTATATAGAAAATTATAACATAAAAAAAGTAGAATTACCTACCTATAAGTAAATTAATTATTTTAGGAATAAATATCATAAGTCCAATTATTGCTGACCCTATCGCAAGTACTAAAACTCCTCCTGCCGCTATATTCTTAGATTTTTTAGCATTGTCATTTATTTTAGGCATTGCTAAGTCAAAAACAATTTCTATAGCTGTATTAAATAATTCACCACCAATAACAAGTACAAATAAACAAATACATACTATCCATTCCATGTTTCTAATTTAAAAATAATATCACATTTTATATTTTTCAACAAAAATTTATTTACAATATTTTTCTATATTTTGACTATCATAATTATTATTTTTAAGTATTTTATAATACTCATTTTTAGTATCTTTATTACATCTAATAACATCATAAAAAGGTGTATCGTAATAAATAGATGATTCAGACGATATTTTGTATATTGCAAATCTTGGTGCTTGCTTTATATTAATTACACTTATGTAATCAATAACAAATAACATAATAGTAAACAAAATAAAGTATGTAACATTAAGAATTAATCTTTTCACATAACCAAATTTTTTTGTAAATCTTGTAATACCAATTAATGATACTAATCCTCCAAATATTGAATAAATACTTCCAAAACTACTTTCACTTTTAAATATACACATTGCACTTACTGCAATTAATATTCCAAATGTAACAAGTATAATACCTATTATATTATTTTTTTCTATTACCTTTTTATTTGTATAATCAATTGTACTAATAATATTTTCTTCTAATTTTTCTTGATATTTATCTTTTGTTACTTTTTCTCCACTTACTAAATCATTAATTGATATATCTAAAATTTCACATAATGGTTTAAATAAAGATAAGTCAGGCATATTTCTTCCATTCTCCCAATTGCTGACTGATTTATCACTAACACCTAATTTTTCTGCTAACTCAGATTGAGTTAAATTTTTTGCTTTTCTGCATTCTAAAATAAATTTTCCTATTTTCTCTTGATTCATAAAAATTTCTCCTTTTCATGCTCCATTATGATATAAAAAATTATATTTTAACAGGAAACATTACTAGAGTTTTTAAATATTCATTATTCTAAATTACTTTCTATATCATTAATAGAAGTAAATACATATGATTTTATTCCTACTTCATTTGCAGCTTTAACGTTTTTTTCTTTATCATCAAAAAAGATTGTTTCATCTTTATTTAGATTAAATCTATTAATTAATAGGTTATAAATATCGTAATCAGGTTTTATTAAATGTTCTTGATATGAATATATTCCACCATCAAATTTTTCATTTATATTTATTAATTCATTTATATAATTATAACTATCTTCTGTTATATTAGTTAATAAGAATAATTTATATCCTCTTTTTCTTAAATCTTTTATATATTCAAAATTATTTTTTATTAAAGGATATGATTTTATTAAATTTTCTTTTTTTAAAATGTAACTTATATCATTAAAATCTTTTTCATTTTTTAAACTATTTATATGTTCTTGAACACTTATTTCTCCTAGTAAACATTTTTTAAATCCACCACCATAAGCAAGTTTGTAAATATTATCACAATTTTTATTTAACAATTTTTGAATGTTCTGTTTACTATCATCAAAAATAACACCACCAACATCTAATACTATATTTTTAATCATTTTATTTTTTCCTTTCTAATTAATTTAAATACATTTATACCTATTAATACTATCAAGATTATGAATAAAAGAAATATAAGATAAGGCTCGATCATCTTATCAACAATTGCAGTTTGAATAATAAATTCAAAGTTAGTACCTCCAAAAACAAATTGATTCTTTTTGTAACACCATAACAAAGTTGTAACAGGAAAAATAATAGTTAATACTAGTTGAATTATTCCCATTTTTTTATTGCCTTTAATTAATGTTAATATTCCTATTATTAAACCAATTATAGTTATAACTCCTATTATCCATTCCATATTTAACACCACCTTTAAAAACTAAATTTAACTTATACATTACTATATTCTTTTAAAAATTGTTCTAAATCATCTTCATTTGAAAATATCTCTTGAAAGATATTATATAAAGTATCTGTTGCCTCATATTCTCCAATTGCATAACATTTTTTACCAAGTCCGTATGCAATTCCGGCTTCTATATGTGCTGCTTTACCTGCAGGTAAAACTAATAATAGATTTTTTGAGTTTTTTTCTCCCTCTAAATCATTATGAAACAAATTCAAAACAACATCACTTTTTAAACCTAAAGATTCAAATTCTTGTTGCTTTTCTTCTGGAGTTTGATTTTTATTTCCATACCCCCAATCATCTTCATTTTTCAAAAAACAATAATAAGATATATTATATTTATCAAACAAATCACATATTTTTAATATATTTTCTTTGTTTCTTGCTCTACCAGCTATAAAAAAATCATACTTTTTCATAAATTCCTCCCAAATAACTTATTTAGAATATAATTAAAATCTTTATTACTTGCAAACATAACATTTTTAATTTATATTACTAGATTAATTATAACATAAGAAAAAGTAGAATTAAATATACTTAATCTACTTTATAAAACTCTTTATATAATTCATTTACTTTATTAATAATATCTGTTAAATCGTTTTCATCAATATTTAATTCATCACTTAATTTAGATATATCTTTCCTGTCATTCTTATTTAGACTTGATGATGATCCAATTACAACATTCTTTGTATTAATTAATGTAAAATCATAATCATCATAATTCATAAATCTACCTTGAAGATAATTACCATCTTCATAATTTATATCTACATCAATAACCTTATTATGAAAATCCATTGAAAAATCAAATAACGATGGCATTTTTTGATTTGGTACTGAAATTATAATATTATTTTTATATTTAAGGGAATAATAATTATCTATATTTTTATAAAACTTATTATTTTTTATAGATGTATTAAATTTTGTTTCAAGTTCATTTTTTACACTATTATATCTTACCACATATATTCCAAACATAATTATTATAAATAATAATACAACTCCTATTACTATTAATATTTTCTTATATTTTTTACTATTTCTTACTTCTTTATCAATATTATCTATCATTTGAGTATCACCTTTTAATAAGACATCTAAAGAAACAGAAAATTTATCACTAATTTTTACAATAGTATTTATATCTGGATAACTTTTGTAATTTTCCCAATTAGATACTGTCTGTCTTGTTACATCAAGTGCTTCTGCAAATTCTTCTTGAGACATCTTATTATCCTTTCTTAATTTTAATAATTTATCACCCAGATTCATAAACTCTCCTCCTTTCTTTAAATTCATCTTATTACATATGATACTATTTTTACTATCAAATTGTTTTTACATTTTATTATTTTGTTCATGTTCTAATAATATTTCTTTGTTTTTTATTCCTCCACCATAACCTGTTAATTTTCCGTTTTTACCAACTACTCTATGACATGGAATAATTATACATATAGGATTTGATCCAACTGCTCCACCTACTGCTTGAGCAGACATTTTCTTTATTCCTCTTTTTTTAGCAATTTTTTCTGCTATATCATTATAAGTAATTGTTTCACCAAATGGTATTAAATTCATTATATCAATTACTTCTTTTCTAAAATCTGTTATATTATTTATCTTATATTTTGGAGTAAATTCTGGAACTTCTCCACTAAAATAAATATCTAACCATTTTTTTGTTTCTTTAAAAATTTCTAATTCTTTTTCTTTAGCATTTTCATCATGTTTAATAGAATCTTTTGATCCTTCAAACCATAATCCAGTTAAATATTCTCCATCACTATTAAGTATAATATCTGATAAACCATTTTTTGTTTTATAAATACTTTTATAATTCATTAGTGCCTCCTTTTTACAAACTAAGTAATATATAGGAAATAAATGATAATATTATTAATCCTACTCCAGCACACAAAAGTACTATACCTACTGTTTTATTTATCGTAACTACTTTTTCTACAAATCCTTGTTTTGGATTTTTAGGATTATAAAATACTGGTAATTCTGTTCCTAATGGCCATTTTTCTTCTGCTAATAATCTATAGTTATGATAAACTCCTATAGTATTTATATAAAATGTATCATCTAGTATATAAAAATTATCACTTTCATCATTATTTAATACATATTTATTTTTTGATATAATCTTTTTATAGTGTCTATATGCATTATATTTTTTACCATCTACAGTGTACTCAACAACTGGTGATATAGATCTAGCATTATTTGAGCCAAGATATTTATACTTTATAACATTTCCTTTTGCCATACTTATACAATTTTTCTTAAGTCTTTTTTCTTTTAGAAAAAATAATATTGACAAAATAACTAATAAAACACCTACCAAAGCTATACAAATTGAGGAAATCATCTGTGTATTCATCTTTTTCACCTCGTTATAATTATAACATAAAAAAATAGAAGAACTAATCTCCTATTTTATTAATATAATTAATTATTTCGTTAGATAATTTTGTTACACTCATTTCATTTTCATCAAGTAATTCATCTGCATTAAAATCTGTATGGAATTTTTTAGATATACCATAATTTTTAACTAACATTTTATCTGTTCCATAATATGATGCGATATTTTGTCCATATCCACCCATTAATTCACCATCCTCAAGTGTAATAACAAGTGAATGATTTTCTTTTAATTTTTCAAGTAATTCCGTATCTAAGCCAGTTAAGAATTTAGGATTAATTACAGTTATATTTATATTATTTTCTTCTTTTAATTTTTTAGCAACATCCATAGCCATTTTCATCATTTGACCAACTGCAAATATTGCAACTTCTTTTCCTTCTACTTCAACTTCATTTTTATTATATATTGAATAATCAGTATTATCTTTTTTTTCACTTTCTATAAAGAATGATGGTACTCTTATTCCTACTGGGTGTTTCTTTTGAGTTATTGCAAATGAGAACATTTTATTATATTGACTTCTTGTTGAAGGAGCCAAATATATAAAGTTAGGAATATGAGCAAACATTGCTATATCACATAATGCAATATGTGTATCAGAGTTCATTCCATATACACCAGGATTTAATACAAGCATAGTTGCTGGGTTATCATTTAAACATAAATCATGCGACATTTGATCATAAGTTCTTTGAAAGAATGGTGCGAATGTACCAAATACTGCAGTACCACCATTTCTTGCTATACCGCTACACATTGCTACTCCATTTTCTTCAGCTATTCCAACGTCTACAAATTGTCCTCTTTTTTCATATTCTTCTCTTACACCTTTTACAAATCCAAGTCCCATAGGAGTTCCTGCATTTACTACTACTGCTTCTTTATTTGTATCTAGTAAATTTTTAAGGCTATCAAATACAGTTGTATCTCCTTTTTGTACTGCAAATTTTGGAGAACCATCTTCTACATTAAATGGACCACCTGCATGCCATGCTTCCCTATTTTCTTCAGCATATTTTAATCCTTTACCTTTAATAGTATGAATATGTAATACTACTGGATGATCTATATCTTTAACACTTTCAAATAATTCTATTAATTTCTTAATATCATGTCCATCATCTAAATAATGATATTCAAGGTTAAATGATTCAAAAAGATTATTTTCACATTTGCCGTTTGTTTCTCTTAATTTTCTTAATGTTTTATATATTCCGCCATGATTTTCTGCAATACTTTGATCGTTATCATTAACAATAATAATTAAATTTTTATCATACTCTCCAGCATAATCTAATGCTTCTAATGCTTCACCACCAGATAATGATCCATCACCAATAATTGCTATTACATTTTCTTTTTCATTTTTTAAATCTCTTGCTTTTGCAAGTCCAAGCGCTAATGAGATTGATGTAGATGTATGACCTATTTTAAATAAATCATGTTCACTTTCTTTTGGATTTGTATATCCTGTTACATCTTTAAAATGTTCTTCATAAAGATATGCATCTTTTCTACCTGTTAAAATTTTATGTGGATAACACTGATGTGATACATCAAATACAATTTTATCTACAGGTGAATTAAATACATAATGAAGCGCTACTGTCATTTCAACCATTCCTAAATTTGGTCCACTATGCCCACCAACATTACTTATTTTATTAATTAATGCTCCTCTTGTTTCTTTTGCAAGTTCATTTAATTCATCTAAATTTAATTTTTTTATATCTTCTGGTCCATTAACTTTTTCTAAATACATTTTTCTTCCTCCTAAATCCAATTTTTTATTTTATCTTCACATGATTTTGCATCACTACCACGAATAGCAATTGCATCTTCTATAACTGCATTTTTACATATTTTTCTTATATCTTCCATTACACTTCCAACACCTGAGCCTTCATGTGTAGTGAATGGTTTTATTTTTTTACCCGTAAAGTCTAAACCTTCTAATGCCGTAAATATAGCCATTGGATAATGACTCCACCAAACAGGTCCACCAATATAAATAACATCATAATCATCAATATTATCTAATTTTCTTTTTACATTTGGTCTTTCATTATTTTCTAATTCTTCTTTTGCAACATCACAACATTTATAATAGTCATATGGATACTCATTTACAGTTTCCACTTTAAATAAATCTGCTCCTGTTAGTTTTTGAATAGTTTCAGCAACTATCTCTGTATTACCTTTTTCTATATTTCTTATTCCATCTTCCATATAATTTTCATCTGTACGTGAAAAATATACAATTAAACTTTTCATTTTATCCCTCTTTTCACATTTTTATTATTTAACTATCACATAATATTAATACTACTTAGAGTTTACTCTAAGTCAAGGTTTTTATAAAAAATTAATATCATTTTACATGTATAATTTACTCTCTAATTAATAAATTTATCTTATTTTTTCCTTGTTCTGTAGATTTTATATTTCTGTATCTTATTTTTTCATAAATCTTGACCATTTTTTTAAAGAATAATAAAAAAGAATACACCTTTAACAAGGTGTACCCGAAAAGCGGCAATTATGTTCAATAATGTCAATAAGAACTATTTTCTAGCAATATAATAAAGTACTGACATTGTATAGTAAAAATTTTCATCTTCAAATTTCAAAAGTAACTTATCTAAAAGTTCTGACATTTCTTTTTTGACATCATTACTAATATTTTTCTTATCATTTGCATTTCTAAAATATATTGAAGATGTAAACAGATTTTTTCTTTCATCTAATGATTTATTAACCGTATCAGTAATATTATGATAAAGTTCTATATCTGAATATCCTATTTCTTTTAAATAACTATATACTTTTTTACCTATGTATCTATCAGTGTATTTTGTTATATCTTGCATTCTCATTATTTTATTTTCATATAGTTCAAATATTTTCTCTAATAAATTTTCTTCATCTGGATAACAAAATTTAAAACTATCATCTGGAACTTTTATAAAAAGTACTCCTCTATCAGTAAGTTTATCCTTTAATATATTTAATACTTTTTTAGGATTTTCTAAATGTTGTAAAACGTATGATAAACAAATTATATCGTACTTATTTTCAGTATCTAAATCCTCAATATTTTTTAATTCAAAAGAATATTTTTTATTATTAACAAATTTTGATTTTGCTTCATTAATTGCGTTTTCATCCACATCAATACCAGTAATATTATCAATATTTTCATATTGTCCAAATAACATTTCTGTCTTACATCCATTTGAACATCCAACATCTAAAACTTTTAAATTCTCATATTCCAATATTTTAGATTGATTTAAAACAAAATTATCAAAATTTTGATTTTCCATCGCTTGTCTTTCTAATTTTTTTAAATTCCAATTTTTATTTTTTTCTTCCATAAATCATTCTCCTTATTTTAATTATATTTTTTAATATATTTACGCTTTTTTAAATACAATTTATATTATTTATCTATATAAATATTTAAATTTATGTATTCCTAAATTTTTTGTTATAGTATCATATTTCATCACATACATTTCATAAATACCAGAATTATCAGGTAATTTATCATACTCATTAGTAGTTTTATTATAAAATAAGAAATATGAACTATTACTAACTTCGCATATTGAAGGAATTAATACTTTTTGCTTCGGTGTTAAATTATCATATCTAATCCATTTATCACTTTTTCGAATATTTTCTATTAGAGTATTAGTTTCGTTTTTTGAATAATATACATTAATAAAAGTATAATTTAATTTATCAGTATCTGGAGATTTTTCAAAGTTTAAAACATTTAAATCACCATCATCAGGAAGTTTTACATCAATTATATCTCTATATGAATCAATAATTTTATAATCCTGTCCAGGAAATAATAATGGAAAGGAACTAAGTACTAGTAATATAAATATAGCCATAATTCCTACCACAATATTCTTTGTGCATTTTAACCCCTTTCTAATGTATTTAATTCCTAATACAAAAGATAATATTGGAATAGGAAGCAAATACAAAAATAAATAAAAGTTTTTTACCAAACCTATAAAATTTTCACCATAATCTTCTGAAAAAAGTTTTATTAAATAAGGAATAATTAATATAGAGATTAATGTAAGTATAAATAATACCTGCATCGTACTATTTGCTTTATTTGATGCTTGTTTATTATTTATTCCTTTAAAACTAATATTATCTCCTAAATGATTTTCTAAATTATTAAATTTTTCTCTAATAAAATTTATTGTTTTTAAATCACAAGAATTTTTCTGAATTATTACTGTCATATCATGCTTTGGATATTCAAAATAAAAGTTAGTATCATTTTCAACACTCTTTGCAATTTCAGAATAATTAACTTTTAATATTATATCTTCTGATGTTTGTGTAAAATACTCATTATAAAATTTGTATTTAATAACCTGTGGCATTTCACCTTTATTTAATAATTTAATATAGGCTTTTTTAATAAAAGTATTTAAACTTAAATAAGGAATTAATATTACTAACATTTGAAATATAATAAAAAAAATTGTAGTAATTATTGAATTATCAGAAATCATCATGATTATTAATGAAAGAAAAATATTAATTAATAGACCCCTTTTTATTAGTAAAACACGTATTTCTTTTTTTCTTTGAGGATAATATTCAATCATTTTTCTGTATTCATTCCAATCGATATTACATTCACAAGTATGTAAACATTCATCATTTGTTTTTTTAGTTATTTTATTTTTTTCTTCTTTCATTTTAAAACTCCTTTTTATATTTTTCATAATATTCTAAATATATAATTCTAATTACCTATACCATAATCTGAATCAACAACATGGACTTTATAATCTTTGTCAATTTTATCATCTAAAAATATAGTTTGTAATACATGATATCTATTATCAAATCTTGCATACATATTTGTCTTAACTTCAGAATTTAATGAATCTTTTGTTCTTTTAACTATTTTTTTAGATTTGTCAGTATCATGAATAAAATAGTCAAGCACTAATATTTTTTTTCTTTCAGGAGTTTTATATACATAAATATATATATTATCATTTATAATATGATATGAATTTATTCTTCCAAGTTTAGTTTTTCCTATTTTCCAAGAATAATTTTCTTTCTTATAATACATAACATTATGATGTCCTCTCTTGCCATATTCAATATAAGCATAATCATCAAAAACATATTTATTTATGATAGTCTCGTTTGGCTTAAAAAAATTAAAAGCATCATCTACTGATTTAAACTTAAACAAAAATGCATCAAAAGAGTTAATATTAAAAAAAACTAATATTATATATAATAATGTAATTAAGGATTTATTTTTTATGTTGTTTTTAGCAAATTTTTTTATAAGTAAAAAAATGAATATTAGAATCAAGGGAAGAAATAACTGCCTATTAAAATAATTAAATATGTCATAATTAAACTTCATATATTATCAACTCCTAATTAATGAAAAAATATATAAATTTCAACAAGTATTTAAATTTAACTTAATTGTACCATTCATTATTTCAAAATTCAATTATATTTTTAAATAAACCATAGATTGAGCAAACATGTCCAGATACTGATCAAAAAATATATGACTTTACTAGGCACTGGATAACAAACATATAATATTATTTCTTTATTTCTAGTTTAATGTTTAATTTATTACACAAATAATCGGTAAAATCAATTAAATAATCAAAATGTTGATAATATTTTTCATCTAATTCTTTTAAAATACAATATGCTAATTCAAATTCATCTTTGGTTATATCGTTATTTTCTAATGCTTCTTTAAGCTCATCTTCATCTATAATTCTTTTTTCACCTGTAGAAGTAATTATTAAATCTAAATACAAATCATCTTCATATGGAATATCATTTTCTATTCCAATTTTTTTTGCTATGTCAAAATACCATTCAATTATATTTTTATTTTGATCAAATATTATCGTAATTGCATAATTTCCTTTATCAGGATATACTTCTATCCATTCATATCCATTATCTCTAATGCATATATTATTTTTTCCATCAAAAACAATTAAAGGTTTATCTATATTATTTAATTTTAAATCGCAAACATATCCTTTAAACATCTCATCATTAATATATATTTTCTTATAATTATCACCTAAAGAATATGCAAATCTTCTTTTCATACCCTGTCTCCTTTCTAAAATACAAACTGTTTCTACATAATAAATTATTGTATTATGAATAGTTAAACTTTATATGTTTAGTTATTACTGAATATTTCATAACATATACACAGTATACTGGAACATTTATTATGTGTAAAGTAATTAACATTAACTTATATTATATATTTATTTTTTTATAAAAAACTTCTTTTATATTTTCTCCTGTTACTTGATAAGCATTAATACCATGTTGCTTAGCTATATTCACATTTTTTTCATTATCATCAAAGAAGATTATATTATCTGGGTCACATTTAAGTGTATTAATCACTTGTAAGTAAATATCACTTGATGGTTTTATACATTTCATTTTATATGATAAAAATATATAATCAAAATTTATTTTTCCTATTTGTTGTTCATATCTTTTATAATCCATTAACCTAAGATTAGATAAGAGCCCAACCTTATATCCTTTATTCTTTAATTCATTTATAATTTCGATAGTTTCATCATATAAAGAAGTATCTAAACTATTATATATTTCATAAAATTGATTAATGGATAAATCACTTTTACAAAGTCTTAATAATTTATCAATATGTTCTTCATCTGTAACAAGTCCCATATGAGCCTTTAATACTAAATCATCATTCCACCAATATTGTAAAAATTCATCATATGAAATTTTACAATTTAATTTATTATACAAATAATAATCATCTAACGATTTTGCTAAAACATTTCCAAGATCAAATAAAAATATTCTATCCATAATTATACCTCAATATTGCTTTCTATATATTTATAAATATCATTATATGTTTCATATCTATCTAATGAAGTATCAAAATAACAAATATTATTTAAAATACATTCATTATAAAGATTTATACTATTATTAATCGTTTCTTTTGAAATAGATAAAAGATCTTCCTCACTGTATCCATAAGTCCAATCAAGATTAATATCATGTTCTAATATTTTATTTTTCAATTTTTCAGCAGAAATTTCTTTACATCCAATACCAATTATTAAAGAATTTTTAAATATTTCTTTAGCATTTTTAATTAAAATATCTGCTGAATCAATAACATAATAAATATTTCTTTTTAAATGTATATTGTTTTCATTAATTATAAAATTTATAAATTTACAGAAATCTTTATTCTCAATTGTATTTTCTACTGTATATCCAAGTTCAGGATATATATTAATGAAAGCATTTCTAATGCTATCACCACTCATATAGTTAAAATTATATTTTGCACACAATATAGATGCTAATGTAGATTTTCCAACTCTAGATGATCCAATTATTATTATATTTTTCATATTTTTCCTTCTTTCAAAACATGCTTTCGTAATTTATATTTATTATTAACTCTACAACACATACAATCTTATATAGTATGAGGAAACATATCCTCCTCAAACAATCTTTATATTTATTTAGTATTTTTTGGATCAAAAATGTCCTTTTTTTTTATTAAAAATTGTTCTTCTTTTTACACCTAATGTATAATTGATTTTTCTTTAAATTTCAAGAGTTTGTTTACGTTTTAAGATACATACACATTCAACATGGTAAGTATTAGGAAACATATCAAATGCACTTACATCTTTTATATCATACTTTTCTCTTAATACATTTATATCTCTAGCAAGTGTTATTGGATTACATGAAATATAAATTATTTTTTTAGGTTCTATTTCAAGTAATGACTTTAATGTTTTTTTATCACTACCGCCTCTTGGAGGATCCATAATTAAAGTATCAATATTAGTTTCTTTTAATGTATCTATTTTATTTTCTACTTTATCACAAATAAATTCTATATTATCAATATGATTTAAAAGCATATTATTTTTAGCATCTTCTACAGCTTCTTTTACTACTTCAATACCAATTACTTTTCTGGCCTTTTTGGCAAGTAACATTGTAATAGTACCAGTTCCAGAATAAAGATCAACAATAGTATCTGAATTACTTACAAAACTAAGTGCTTTACTATATAATTTTTCAGCAGTTACAGGATTTACTTGAAAAAATGATTTAGGTGATACATCAAATACAAGCCCATTTAATTTTTGATTTAAACTTTCTACTCCATACACTAACTCATCATTAATATAAATACTGCTTACATAATTAAATAATTCTATAAACTTTTCTTTATATTCACTATTTAAATTATCAATACTTATCATTAATTCATCAGAACAAATTCTTATCATGACATTTTTAATTTTATGATTAATATTTTCTTTTATAAATCCTCTAAGTTTTAAAAGAACTTCATTTATTTTTTCATCAGTAATAATACAGTTATTTATATCTATTATTTCATTAGTTCTTTTTTTATAAAAACCAATTTTATCATTTTCTACCTTAAATACAACTTTATTTCTGTAATTTTGAATATTATAACTGTTAATACTAGATAACTTAATATCCATATTACATATTTTTTTAAAAATAGATTCTATTTTATTTTTCTTAAATTCAAGTTGTGAACTATAATTCATATGCATTAAATTACATCCACCACAATCATAAAAATATGGACATATTGGTATTCTTCTATTAATACTTTTCTCTTTTATTTCTATAATACTTCCTACAGCATAATTTTTATTTACTTCATCTATTTTTATTTTTACTTTTTCATTTTTTAAAGCACCTTTTACAAAGACAATAAATCCATTTACACTGGTAACTCCATCACCTTCATTATTTTCTCTTAATATTTCAACATCATATTCTTCATTAATATTCATAACTAACCTCTTATATTTTTATAATAATTAACTTCTTATAATTTATCTATCTTATTTATAAAATTATTTGTTTCTTTATACCATGAATAAATACCTTTTTTTCTCTCTTTGTACTTATTTAATTCTTCTGCATAATTCCATCCGTTTTGTTTATGATTATTTATCCATCTTAATATTGTTCTATTATAACAAGTATCAATATCTGTTCTAATAATTATTATTTTTCCTTTTAATATTGATATATCTTTAACACAATGAAACTGTGCACAATCTATAACAATAGTTTTATCAAAGTTTTTACAATACTCTAATATCTCATTATATATTAAATCAAAATCATCCATTAAATTTGGCAAGGTATCATATTTTTCTCTAAAATATTCTCCTAATTTTTTATTTAATCCTGATGATTTTTCATACCTAACTTCACTAAATATTTCATCAGTATCAATTATTTCATATTCATTACTATTAAAATTATTGTTTGCGTAAGTAGACTTCCCTGAACCACTTTGTCCAGTTAAATTAATAATTTTATCATTCGTTAATTGTTTAACATATGGTTCTTTACCTACAAATCTACTTATTAATAAATCTGATTTAACTTCATATAAATAACTTTCTACTTCTTTCACAAAATTATTTGCATCTTTTCTATCATCTTTATTACCATGAGAAATAAAATCATTCCATTCATCTAACACTTCATCTATATTATTTTTATTAACCTTATCTTTAAGTATTGCATATGCTGTTTTCTTGTAATTCATAATACTTACAACACCTAAAGCTTTATAATATGATTTTTCTGGTATTTTTGATATTTCATAAAAACGAAGGGCTAAATCATCATCAACTTTTCTTGGATTTTTTATAATTATCTTATTAGTTCTATAAATGGTTGTTGATCCCTCTAATTGTACAACTTCAGCATCTTTTGGAATATCTACATCATAGATTGTATCTCCTCTATGTAACCATCTTAAAATACATTCTTCACTACAATAATTAAATCCACCAAAATCTCTTGGATTATCTGCTTTTGAATTCCAATTATTACTTATATTTACTTCACCAATTTTATAATTAAAATCACTCTTTGCGCCACTTGTTGTACCATACATTACTTTTACAAATTTACTCATATTTTCACCAACTAATCATGTTTTATATTTTCAATATCAATTAACTCATTATCATTAAATGTAAGTTTAAATGTTTCACAAAAATCAAAATGTTTACCACAAAACAATTCATTGCCATTAAAGAAAATTTTATATTTGTCACTATCTGGCACTACTTTACACCAAGTCATAATTAAAAATAACATTGCAGTCCCATGAAATACAATTGCTATTTTCTTATCATCACTTTTTAATACATTCATTAAAGCATTAAAAGTTCTCTCTCTTACTTCTTTTTGACTTTCACCAAATTCTGTTTTAAAATTTTCATCTAAAAATTGTTTTTCTCCAAAATTGTCTGGAAGTTCATCCCATGAATTAATTCCAAATTTTCTTTCTCCAAAATCATTGATTACATTAATTTCTATATTATTATTTTCTGCTATATATTTAGCAGTAGATATTGCTCTTACATAACTTGATGAATATAATTTATCAATATCTTTTAATTCTTCAATATTTAACTTTTCTCTAGCAATATTTTCTCCTTCAATTGATAATGGTTGTTTTTCATTTTGAATTTGTAAACTATCTATATTTTTATCATTATTAACCTTTAATGGTTTCGAGTGTCTTACAAAATATACTTCTTTAATCATTTTATTACCTACTTTCTTTATAATATTATTTTAACATATTTTTTAGCATAATAAAACTTTAACAATAAAGTTAAAGTTTCATATTCTATTTATATAAAAATTTTTTATAATATTATTTTTTTTCTTTTCTACCATTTCTTGGTACAAAAGCTAGGATTTTGCCTTTATTATCTATTTTTGTTTCTTCATAATAATTTTCTGGTTCTTTATTTCCTTTTAGTACAGCTTTTATTTTATTTTTTAAATCTATATATCTATCATCTTTTTGCATTCTTTCGTATTCTAATTGGTCCATGATATCTACAAATTCTTGTGCTTCATCATCACCACTTTCCTCAAAAGATTTTATTAATGCTCTCTCTTTAAGTTCTCTTTCAAACTCATAGTCATCTTTATCGTCAAAAGTTTCATAAAAATCTTCGTCAGACAATAATGAATTAACACCATATTCATTATTATAATCTTCAATTTCATTTTTTATTGTTGGATCATCTGCTATTTTTAAATCATTAGCAATAAATTCTAACAGTTGTGTTCCTGAAAAATATCCGCATAAGTCTTCTGATTTTTTTTGTACATATTCAATAATCCAATACATCATTTCTTCTCTTTTTATATCATTATAATTTTCAAAATTATCTTTTATCCTATCTAAGTCATTTTTTACCGGTTCAATTAATTTTATGTTTGCTTGTAAATATTCAGCTAAATTTGAATCATATGAGGCAATATAATTTATAATAAAATTAATAGTTCCTACTTTTTCTAATTTTTCTTTACTCTTAAATTTTGAATGTACTAATTCTTCTAAAGATAAACCTTCCTTAGTAAGTATTAATGAAACCATTTCTTTTGCAATATAATCAATTATAGTTTTTCTACCTTCATAAGTTTCCTTAAAACAAATAAATCCCATTTGAAGAAAATTAATTACATCATAATCTTCTTCACCCTTCATTTCACTCATATATGATAAATTTAATAAATGGAACATACCTTTAGCATCAATAAAACTATCATTTTCTGCTATATTCTCATAATCTATTTTTACTAATTCACTAACAATAATATTAATTTCAAAAATATCTGTTTCATTATCAGAACAATTTGAAAAATCACGTGCTATTTTTTTAATAAATTGTTCATCATCTTTAAACTTTAATACTAAAAACTTCATCAAATTAAAATTCTTTTTTAATTCGTCGTCACACAAATTATACATGCTTTTATCATTACTAAAATCAATTATTTCTTTTATAAACTCTGGATTACTTTCCAATTCGTCTATGTCATAATCATCAATACTTTTTCCTAATAGATAATCAGATAATAATTTTCTACTATATTTTTTCAATTATATCTCCCCCTCTTTAATACTGGCACATATACTACACTTTTTTTTCTTTTTTGTCAAATTTTCCATTACTTCACAAAATTTAAGTGTGGTTTCACTTTTCTAGATACAAAAACTAAGATTTTACATTTATTATCTATATTTCTTCATAATAATTTTCTACTATATTTTTAAAGTACCTTTAACATTTATCTTGTTAATACTAATTTTTTTACCAATTTTTTTCTATCACTCTTTAAAAAGGCTATATATTTATCATTAACAGTATCAACCTCTAATTTGTTTTCACCTAATAAATGAGCTTTTAACTCTAATAAAACCTTTATCTTTTTTTTACAATCTTTGTCTTTTATAGAACCATACATTCCAACACAAATATCATTATTATTAAAGTGAAGTAATTCCCAATTTTCAATTAACTTATCATCATATGGATTTTGAGTAATGAATTTACCAACAAATTCCTCCTCACTTTTAGGACCAACAATTATTGATTTATCTTGACAAATTGTTAACTTAGAATTTTCTTTTCCCATAGTTTCACCAAAAGGTGATATTATTTTTGTATTTGGTAAAGCAATTGAATCATATTTTCCTTTACCTACTTCCGCAACTTTTGAATCATTTATATCTAATCCAAAATTATGTAAATAACTCCTATAAATTTTTGAAATTTTTTCCTGTGTTTCTAGCCATTCACTAAATTCTTCAAAATAATATATTGAATTTAGATCTATTTTCTTAAATCCCTTTGATTTGTTAAATTGTGTTAACAAACAATATAAATACTCATTCATTTTCATTCCTCCTAATCAATATAAATATTCCTTTTTATTTTTGGATTTCTTAATTTTTTCAACGCATTTTCTTCTATTTTTCCTATTCTCGCTCCACTCAAACGATAAATATTTCCAATTTGTTCTAATGTCTTAACACTTTCATCACCAATACCAAATCTTTTAATTAATATATCGATTTCTCTTTCCTGTAGTTCACTATGATTTACTATATAATCAATAGATTTTTTTATAAGTACATCGTTTATTACTTCATCTTCAAAATTAGAATCATCTTTCGGTGTTAAACTAAAATCTTCCCTCAATGATATATCCGCCAATAAATGTCTCATAAACATTAACTTTGTTTTAGATGGAATATTATTATCATTTATATTTATTTTAGAATAAATATTTTGGAATGTTTGAAAACATTTATATAAATAATTTTCTGAACCTTTATAACAATTCCATCCATCAATATATTCAGCATTTCTAACCTCATTTAAATAATCTTCGAATGTAATATCATCATTATTTCTTTTTAACAATAAAAATATTTCCATCAAGTCTCCAAAGTTATATAGAGTTATAAATTTACTTATTTCAATATCTTCTTTTTGAGGTACAAATATACTACTTAAATATGAATAATACGTTTTTCCAAATAAAGATGAAAAGCATGGAACATTTAATAAATTTCCATTATCAACTTCATTTATATAATATTCTATAGTTGAAGAGATAATATCATCCATATCATAACTACCATTTTCTAGAATATCCAAATCACTATTTTTCAAGCAATTTAAAATGACATATATTGTTGAATTAATAAGATTATTTCTCATTTTAATTTTTTTATCATCATCATTTTCTTTTATCATTTCTTTATATAATTTTTGCGCTTCATTTAATTTCAATCGTGGATAATTTTTTATTCTTTCAAACCACATTTCTAATTTATCCATAAATCCCCCTATTTTTGTTTTAAATAAATCTTTTACATTTTTTATAGATAAACAACAATAATAATATTCTTTTGTTTCATAAATAATACTATAATTATCATTTATACTATTTATTAAATTTTTTATATGATAAAATTTTTTCTGTTTATTTTTATCTTTATTTTTTCCAAACATTCACTATTATTGTGTAATATTCCAAGTTGTGCAATATCAACTGTAGTAAATAAATTTTTATGTAAATATGTATCAACGACCCGACCTTTTATAATTATAGAACCCGATTGTTCCCCTTGATACACCATAAAATTCTTTTTTTCTCAACTAAAGTACCATATGTTTCCTTAATTCATACAAAATCATTCAATATGATTTTCTGAATTTAATTCAATATTTTTATATTTTCTTTTCTTATTAAATTGATTAAATACTTCATTTATAGATTCCTCCTTTTTGAAGGCAGGAGATTGATGATACACTTTTTTTAATCTTTGTCAAGTCTTTTTAAAATAAAAAAAGGTTTAAAAACCTTTTCTAATTGAAAGACTGCGCTTATAAACCATATCATGAAAATAATTTGCTACTTCTCCTAAATCAAGTTTTTCAAAATCATTTTGAATTTCTTTTAAAAACTGTGCTTGTTCTAACCTACTAAAATTTCTTAATACTGAACCAGATCCATCATCTGAAGATAATTCTACTCTAGTTGTAATTGCAGGAATAGAATCTTGTTGTAATTGTTCGAATTCATTAGGTTTACGCAAGAAAAGTGATTGAAAATATCTTCTATCTTGTTTCTTATTATAATTTGCAACTAATGTTGAATATTTAAATTGTTCTGATAATTTATTTTTTGAAATCAATAAACTATGTTGTGGATTTTCATCTTTTGATTGTTTAATTATTTTATATCCTTCAGGAAAGTTTAATACTAATGATAATTCTTCTAATGGTTTAAAATCAATAAATGCTTTACTCCTCATATTCCATTTAGAATATTCATTTAATAAACTATCTTTATTATTTTCTACTGTTTGATACTGATAATTATCTATTTTTCTTAATCTATCTTCCTCAAATTGTAATAAATTTCCATTACTAATATCAACTATTCTATGTAAAACATCAATCGTGGCACTTCCATTTGGATCTAAAGTATATGTATTATCCATTATATATTCTATTTCCTTTGGAGTTATATTAAACAAATCAACATATTTTTCATTCATAACTATTTTTTTCATATTAACGCCTAATAAATGTGCCAATTCAGATTCTTTTATCTTAAAATTAATTATTTGTTCATCTGTAAATGTTGCGATTAATGTTTTATTATGATAAATTTCATAATAATTTCTAACTGCTTCATTTAATAAACCCATAGTATTTTGAATATCTTCCAATTTCATATATAAATCTTCTGATTTAATTATTTTATCTTTTGGTTTATTACCATTAGTAATTTCAACATATCTATCAAATTTTTCTTTTCCTGTAGTCATTAAACTATCATAATAAGACAAAATTTTTTTCATGTATTCATTAATAAATAAAAATATTTCATATGAGGAATTATCACTAAATACATAATTATAAGTTGGTGAATAATTAACCAATATTTTATTGGTTTCACTAATAATAACATCACTCAATTTTTCTTTAGAAACATCAAAATTTTCTCCTAATATTACTGACATTTTTAATAATAAATTATTAATATTTAATATATTATTATATTTTAATTCATCATTAATATTGGACAATATTGCAAGACCATTCTTAACTACTGGATTTTCTAAAATTTCTTTTTCCATAAAATTCTCCTATTAAAACTATTTATATTTTTGGGTTTTCTTAAAATGATATTCATCATCTTTTATATGTTCAAATCCTGCCTTTTTTACAGCATTTATAGAGTTTAAATTAGTATTTTCTATTCTTGCGACAACTTCATCAAATTGTGGATATTTATTTAATAAATATTCACTAAATTCTTTTTCAAACTGTGAACCTAAATGCTTACCTCTAAATTCAGGTAATATTCCAAGCCCTATTTCTATTTCTTCTTTTAGTAATTTGTTATCTCTTTTTTCTTCTGGATGATAATTTAAAAATGATAATCCTATTAATTCATTATTATATTTTATAATATAACAATTAGTTATATTATCTTTCTTTTTTAACTCAATATTTCTCTCTACAAATCTTTTTATATCCCCGCTAATTAATTCACTACCATCAGATTTAATCATGTTTTCAAGAAAAATTAAGTGTTCTTTATCACTTAAATTAAACTCAACTAATTCAAAGTTATCCGTTTTCATCCTCTTCCTTCTTCCTTTTAATTATATACCTTTTTATAACGTAATTTAAACATGACTTTATTTTTCTATAATATGCTTGATATTCTTAGAAGTTTTTATAAGTTCATATGTTGAATTAGGTAATAATTTATAATTTTGTAAATCATTTATATTAACCCAATAAAATATTTGACCTTTATTATCGTTACAAATAAAACTTTCTTGAGTAATATCTTGATTATATATAGATTTATAACAAAAACAGTATTGCATAATTTTTTGATTATTTTTCTCTAAAAAATTTTCTTGAATAGAACAAAGTTCAAATTCTAAATTAAATCCTGTTTCTTCCTTTACCTCTCTTTTTACCGCATTTAAACTATCTTCATAAATTTCTATTCTTCCACCTGGAAGCATAAAATAATCTCTATCAATAATCTTAAATAACAAAACTTTTGTTTTATCCTTATTATATATAATTGCTGATGCTCTTGCATTAAATCTTACATTATCTATTTCAAAATCTAAGTTCATATTTAATTCTCCTTTAAATTATTATACTATATTTTTCATATTTTTGGTTAAACTAACTAAAAAAGGAGTTTTTTTTATGAATATAGAAGATTTAAAAAAATTTAAAAAGTATAATCCTGATTTAAAAATAAGAGAATTAAAAAATGGTAATACTACCGTTTACATTATATATTTTGAAACATTATGTAAAAGTAATACCATTAATGATTTTATTTTAAAACCTATTTATGATGATAAGATAAAGTCATTAGATGATATAAAAAATAAGTTACCTTCTGGTAATTTATTAGAAATAAATGACGAAAATACATTATATGATAATCTTTATTCAGGATTTACAATTATTTCAATAGATAATAAGTTTATTTCTTTTGAAACAAAGGAATCACTTGATAGCGGTATAATTGCCGCGACTAATGAAAAAGTAATTAAAGGTCCAAAAGATGCATTTACAGAAAACTATCAAAATAATGTAGGCCTTATTAGAAAAAGAATTCGCTCTAAGAATTTAAAAGTTAATGAATACACAATTGGTACTAGTAGTAAAACAAAAGTTGCTTTATTTTATTTAGATGATATTGTAAATAAAGACTTAGTTAACAAAATAGAAAAAAAACTAAAAACTATGAGTTTAGATTATGTTGCAAACAGCAATTATATCATTGATGCGATGAGTAAGAAAAATAATATTATGCCTACGAATATAATGACAGAAAGGCCTGATTTAACTAGTTTTCTTCTTATGGAAGGAAGAATTGCAATTATGGTTGAGAATTCACCTCAAGTAATCATTATACCAATGTTTTTTTCTGATACGATTCATACTATTGATGATTATTATCAAAATTCAAAAAATGTATCTGTTACCAGAATAATTAGGGTTATTGCATTTATAATATCCGTAACAATACCTGGAATGTATCTTGCACTTACTACATTTAATCAAGAAGCACTGCCTACTAGTTTATTAATTAATTTTTCTATTCAAAGACAAGGAGTTCCTTTTCCAAGCATTGTTGAAGCACTAGTTATGTTTCTTATATTTGAAATATTAAAAGAATCTGATACAAGAATACCTTTTGTAGTTGGTACATCAATGTCAATAGTTGGTGCATTAGTTTTAGGACAAGCCGCTGTTGATGCAGGTCTAATATCACCTATTATGATTATAATAATTGCAGTCTCATCAGTAACATCTTTCTTATTTAATGATAATGATCTTGTTAACGCTATTAGAGTTTGGAAACTAATATTCATTCTTTTATCTGCCTTTGCAGGACTTTATGGATTCTTTATCGCACTTTTATTATTCCTTGTAAAAATATCAAGTATGGACTCATATGGATTTGATTATGTAACTGTAGATGGTATTTTAAAATCTAATATACAAAAAAATGGTATTATTTTAACTAAAAAATTTAAACTAAATAAAAGAAATTCTGTTTTAACTAAAAATACTGAAAGGAGATAATTTATGAAAAAATTTGTATTAATTATAATAACTTTATTTATTTTATTAATATCTTCTGGATGTTATAACTATAAAGAAATAAATGATATGGCAATAGTAAGTTCAATAGGAATTGATAAAGATAATAAAAATGATAAATACATTGTAAGTGCTCAAATAATGAATTCAAAGGAAAGTGAAGATAGTGAAGATAGTCAAATTACTGTATATACAAAGGAAGGAGATACAGTACATGAAGCACTTAGAAATATAACTTTAAAATCTCCTAGAAAATTATATGGTAATCATTTAAGCAAAATCGTTTTATCTGAAGAGGTTGCAAAAGAAGGTATTGATAATATACTTGATATATTTAATAGAATAACCGAAGTTAGAAATGAATTTATTATAACAATTGTAAAAGAAGATAAAGCAAGTGATGTATTAAAAGTTTTAACAACAACAGAATCGATACCTGCAGAATATGTTAAACTTAGTTTAAAAATTGCAGATAAAACAAGTGGTCTTACATACGCAACTAAACTAGATGAATTCATATCACTATATCTAAAAAAAGGTATTGATCCTGTTGTACCAGTACTTAAAATTGACAAAAAAGAAAAAAAAGGTACTACTATAAATAATATAACAACTACAAATCCTATTTCAAAAATAGTAATTGAAGATTTAGCAGTAACAAATAAAGGAAAACTTGAGACTTATTTAAAAAATGAAGAAATAATTGGTTATAATTTTTTAAGGAACCAAATTCAAAAAATGATTATACCAGTTAAATGTGATGATGAAAATAATTATGCTTCTATTTTGATTTTAAAAAATAAAACTAAAAGTAATGCTGCAAAAAAAGATAATAAATACATTATTAATTTTAATATTAATTCTGAAGCAATTATAACAGAATACAATTGTAAAAAAGATTTAACTGATGAAAAAGTAATAAAAGAATTAGAAAAAGATACTGAAAAAAAGATTAAGAGATATATAAAAAAATCTTTGAATAAACAAAAAAAAACAAAAGGAAAATTTTTAGGACTTGAAAGACTTATATATCTAGATTATCCAAAATATAAAAATGAAGATTATAGTGTTAAATATAATGTAAAAGTTAATTTAGTAAGAAAAGGAGAAATAAGAAATTCAATAAAAGGAGAAAATAATTATGAATAAGAAAATTGGATATAAGGGTTTTGCAAGTCTACTCTTTTTCTTATCACAAGAAATATTTTTAGGAATTGGACTTACAAGAATCCTTAGTATTAGTGAACAAAATTCTTGGATATCTATAATTATTGCTTTTTTAATAGGTTTTATATTTTTAGGTATGATTATATATGTTATGGACTATGAAAAAGATTTAACTGTATTTGAAAAAAATGAAAAATTATTTGGTAAGTTTGGTAAAGTAATTAATTTCGTTTTATCTTCTTTAGTAACTATTTATTTTATGTTTTCATTATGGAATTTATCTATTTATATACAAAATAAATTCTTAGATCAAACTCCTAAGTTTTTAATTATGCTTTTATTTTTAATCCCTGTAATTTATATTGTTAGTAAAGATATTAAAACTATTTCAAAAGTGTCACTAATATGTTTTATTTTATCAATTGTAGAGTTTTTAGCCTCTGTTTTTGGCCTTGTTAATTATCTTGATTTTAATAATTTTAAACCTTTATTTACAAATAGTTTTAATGAAATAATATCTAGTTCATTTATAATTATGTCTTACTTTATTACTCCTTTTTCTCTTCTTTTACTTGTACCAAAAAATACTATTGATGAACCCAAAAAGTTAAATAAAAGTTTCATATGTTTTTACATTATTGGATTTTTAGAACTTTTCTTAGTTACAACTTTTATAATAAGTATATTTGGTATTGACTATGCAAAATTATTTTATTACCCTGAATTTTCTCTCTTGAAAAAGATTAGTTATTTTGACTTTATTGAGCATGTTGAAAATTTATTATCTTCACAGTGGTTATTTTCATTATACATTGGTTCAGTTATAAATCTTTATTTTATAAAAAATTATTTAAAGCATTTAAATATTAAAACACTAAAAACAAAAAAATTAATTTATTATATTATTATATTTGTTTCATTATTTATATCTCCAAGATTATTTATGAATACTACAATAGAGTACCATGTAGTAAAGGAATATTTTATTTATTTATATAGTATTCCTATTTTTGTACTTTTAATTATTGCAATAATTTTAATAAGAAAAGAGAAAAGAGCAAATTAAAGCTCTTTATTTCTTTTGTAATGAAACATATATTGAATAACAAGTCCTGAATATTTACCAAACTTTTCTTTTGTAAATTTTCTAATATTATTAACTCCCTCAATATTATATTTTTCTTTCATAAATTTTTTTACCCATGTATCTATTGGAAACACATCAAGTCTACAGTATGAAAAAAGTAAAATGCATGATGCAACTTTTTCCCCTATTCCTTTATTAGTCATTAAATAGTCTAATGCATCTACCGAATTCATATCATTTATCTTTTTTAAATCAAATTCTTTATTATTTACTTTTTGAACAAATTCATATAAATACTTATCTCTAAATCCAGTTTTTAAATTTCTATAATCTTCTGGTAAAACATTTTTAAGTTTCTGGGCACTTGGAAATAAGTAATATTCTCTTTCATTAAAAATAATTTTTTCTCCATATTTTTCTGATATTAAATTTAATGAGTTTCTAATTTGAGGGACACCATTATTTGCGGACAAAATATAACTTATAGCGCATTCAAAATTTGGTTGATTTATTATTTTGTATCCAGCACAACCTTTAACCATATCCTCTAAGGTATTGTCACTTTTTAATATTTCTTTATCCATTTCATCGTAACTTCTATTTAAATCAAAATAATTCCTAATAACATTTTCTAAATCTTTTTCTTTATTTGATGTTATAACTAAATCATTTTTATCTTTTTTTATATTTATTACTCTATCACTTAAAATAATTGTATATGAATTATCTACTTCTTTTTCATATCTAAAAATTTGACCACATGTGACAGTTCCATCTAAATCAATACATATATCTTTTATTCTTAACATAATACCGCCTTCTTTAAATTAATTTTATCATATTTAGTATATTTTTTACATAGTTAGCCATAATAAAACTGTAAAAGGAGAAAAGAAATATGACATGTAAAAATAAAAATAATGACAGTAAAAAGAAAATAGTTTGTAAGAAATGTGAATGTAAATATGATGAAAATGATAATATTGTAGTTACATGCACAGAATGTGAAGACGGAGGAAATAAAACAATTACTTGTACTTCTTGCGATTGTACTGACAATGATAACGGAAATACAGAAATTTGTTTAAAAGGATGTACAGATGAAAATAATGATACTGTTTACATTAGTTGTACAGAATATACTGAAGATTTAGATTAATTTTAAATCTTTTTCTTTACAATAATAGTTATTATCTGTAAAATTAATATAGTAAAAGGAGTGTAAAATATGGAATTATTATTTTTATGTATTAAAGTATTTTTAGGAAGAATGGTAGATGTATCTTTATCTACATTACAAACAATGTATTTATTTAAAGGAAAAAGAAGTTTAGCAACTATAGTCGGATTTATTGATGTACTTATTTGGTTCTTAGTTGTTAGAGAAGCATTAAATACAAATTTACAAAGTATTTGGATAGCACTTGCATATAGTGGTGGTTACGCTGCTGGTACTTTCTTAGGAAGTGGTCTTTCTAAGATAGTTATTAAAGGAACTGTAAGTGTTCAAGTAATAACTAAAAATACAAAGAACAAAGTTTTATCTGCATTAAAACATTCTGATTTTGCAGCATCTGTTGTTGAATGTAAAGGTGTTCACAGAGAAGATACTAACTATATGATTTATGCACAAATTGATAATAGAAAATTAAAAGATTTTAAGAAGATGATAACTACATTAGATCCAAGTGCATTTATAACTGTTACTGAAAACAAAGAAATTTTAAATGGATATTTTGGTAAATAAAAAATTACTTCGTAAATTGAAGTAATTTTTTTATATTATTTCATCTATATATTCATAACTATCATTAATCTTTAAAACAGTATTAACTAAATCAATGTTATTAAATGCACTTATTATATTATCACTATCTTTTAGAAATATGTAATATCTATTTAATAATAATTCATCAATATTTCGAATTCCAATATTTTTAAAGAAATCAATTATTTTTTTTACATTTTCATGATTACATGCTAAACACAATACTTCATCATATTCTAAATTTTTCATTAGTTTTTCAATTAAATTTTTTCCTACTCCAATAAGTTCAATGTCTTGAATCATTGTAAAATCCTCCTATTTTCATTAGAAATATTCTCATCTATTTTTAAACTTTTCAAAGATGAAATTATGATATTCATTTCTTCTTCATCTAGCATACTAAGTTTTGTTATTACATATAAAAGTACATCATATGATGGTTCTATTTCAGGAGAAGATATTAAAGTTTGATAAAATCTTAAAACTTTTAATCTTGATATAATTACTCCACCAAAATCATATATTAAATCATTTTTCATGTAAACATTATCTAATTTTTGTATATAATAATCTTTTTCTGATATATCAGTTATATTAATATTTTCGTTACTCTTTAATATTTTATCATATAATTCAACAGTATCAGAATCGATATAATCATCAATTGTAACTGCACTATATTGATTAAATGTTTCATCTTGATCTTTTCCAAAATCTTCTCTTTTTAATGCGCTACGTCTTAAAACTTTTTTAACTCCTGAATTATTTTTCATATTTACTTCAGAAAAGAAATCCGAAGCACTATAATTTTGCTTTTCTGCTAACTTAATTCTATACATATTACTTCTGCCATCAATCAAAACTGTTATATTATCCTTATAGTATTCATAACATCCACATTCAATACCAATATCTAAATTATCAAAAATTCCAAAATATTTAAGTGCACTAAATCCTTTTTTAGTTCTTCCATATTGGTCTTTTAATGGTATTAAATATTTTTGTAAGAATTCATAATTCTTTTTATTATTACTTGCTTTGAATGAAAAGAAAGTTACACAGTCTGAAAGTACATCAGAACACTTAATATTTTTTGAATTTAAAAATTTTACATTATTTTCATAATTACTTAAACCACCTGTTATTGAAGAGTTGTTTTCTCCTGGAGTAGAATTTTTATCAGATTTTTTATTCATACGAACAGATGGATAAAAATATGCTGGACATCTTAATAGTGCATCTCTCCAATCCATTCCATTTTCCTCTGAAACATTAATCATATTTTGTAATAATTCAACTGAACTATATAATAATGTATTTGTTAATATCTCTGGATTATTAAATACAAACTCCAAATTTTTTGATTTTATAAAATCTATAAGTGATTGCATCTTATCATATTTACCATACTTGCTTAACTTATTATATAACAATAATAATTGTGAATATCTTGGTGATTCTCTTCTTTCATATATAACATCATCAAAACATTTAATTTCGTTTTCTATAAGGAATGAATTTAATTCATCAGATTGTAAATTTGTAACTTCTAAATCATCTTCTGATAAAACATTTTCTTCTTCATCATTATTTTGATTCATCAAATCATATATTTTTCCATTATTTTTATTTATTTCATTATATATTTCTATTTTTTCAAGTGTAGTAAATTCATCTTTTCTTAATATTTCCTCTATTAAATCAAATTCATCAATAAGAAGTATATCATTTCTATTGAATTTTGATAATAATGACTTGTATTTATCTATTTTCATTTTAACTTTTTCAACATTTTCATTATTCTTTTCAAGATTATATGCATTTAATTTATCAAAAACTGAACCAAATATACTCCTTTGTACTTCACTTAATCCATTTGTTGCTTTTTTAATTTGCTTTTCTTCTTTTGCATACTTAGAAAATACAATTATACATTTAGTTTCTATATCAGTTAATTTATCACCAATTTTTGAAATAATATCATTCGCTTTTTCTTCATTCAAATTCCAAACTGTATCATCTAATAATATTTCTTCACTTAACAAATTATTTAAATATGCTATTTTATTATTTAATTCTAGTATAATTTGTTCAATTTTATTAGTAAATTTTTCAATACTTGTCATTATTCTACACCCCCAGTTCCTTTTTCATTTTCTTTCTCTTTTATGTTTGCTTCTTCTACAATTAAATGTCCTAATTTTATATTTTGTTCTCTAATGCTATCTTGAATTTGTTTTCTTATACTTTGTTTTTCTTCCTCTGTACAATTACTTATATCTGTATTAAATAATTTTCTTATATTTCTTAATTCTTCTCTTCTATCATAGCATCTTTTATATGCTTTTTGATTAATTCCATTTTTCTTTTCCTTATCAGTTGATCCATAAGCAATTTCATATATATAAATTATGGATGGAATTTTGTCATACTTTTCTGGAAATATTTCATTTAATTTAGTTGAAAACTTACTATAAAAGATTCTTAAGTCAGATCCACATGAACTACTTCTAATTTGAAATTCCTTTTTTATTGCTTCTGAAAAATTTGAAGTTTTTACATCATGACCATTTTCAATTTCATATTCATCATTATCAGCAAATAATCCAAGTTTATGAACTGCATTACTTAATGCTTGCGATTTTTTTGTTATCTCTCTTGAATTATTGATATCATCCTCGATATAAGAAATTCCTGAATTATTACAAACAAGTAATATTTGATTTGTATTGTTATATCTATCATAAAAGTCTAATGCACTAGTTAAATATTCATCACCAAGATTACCGTTACTATTTTTACTATTTTTTTCTACTGTGTACATATTATAAACACCTAAAAACTCATTATATGTTTGTACTAGATTTGGAAATGCTATATCAAACAATATTTCTTTTAATTCGTCATCATCTTTCTCAAAATAATAATCTTTTAAAGCATCAACAAATTCATCAAATGATGCATTTAAATTTATAGAATATTGACTAATTGCATTTCTAAAAGCTGTTTCATTTTTTGTTCTAATACTACATTCAGTTAATAAAGTTTCTACTTTATTACATAGACTAATTGCATCTTCCATTTGTAACTCTGAAAGAATATCCATGTAATTAATTTGTTCTTTTTTCTCTTTTAACTTTTTCTTTGCTATTTTTTCTTGCTCCTTGTTAACAACTTCTTTAAATTCATTGTATGCAAATTCTAAGTCTTCAAATGATTCTTCACTAAAAATACCATTACTTAAATCTTTGTTTATTTCAAAAAGAATTTTATTTTCAATATCATCTAAAATAAACTTTTTTGCTTGATCAAAATCTTCATAAATATAAACTTCATATACTCTTTTACGTTCTTCACTATTATTTATAGGAATCAAACTTGTAATTTCAATATTTTCCATCTGACTCTTATACTGTTTAATTAATTGTTTTGCTTTTTTATATAAAGCAAGATTTTCATCTCCAATAAGTTGTAACAATCTATCTTCAGATATAGTTTGTTCACTATTTTCGTTATTTTCATTATTATCTTCTACTATATCCTGATTATCAGCATTATTAATTTGTTCTATTTGATTTTCAAGTTGAACCATTTGAAAATCTTCATTGATAGTTTCTTCTGCTGGTGCGTGTGCTTGCTCTTCTACATTTTCTGTTACTCTTTCATTTAATCTTGCTGAAATTCTTTCAGTATTTATTTGAGAAAAAGTTCTATAAAAATCAAATTTTTCATCTAAATTTAACTGCTCATTTTCATTTATCAAATATGTATATAATTTTTGAATTTCATCAGACAAAATAACTTGTTCATGTGAATATTTATCAATAATAATACCAATATTTCTTATTTTTTTTAACTTTTCAGTAAGTTCTCTTTTTTGAGAAGTAATCTCATTATATTCATTTCTTTTATTAGCAATAAAATGTTTTATTTCATCTACTAAATTTGTAAATACTTTGGAATATTTTTCTATATCATCGTCAAAAAATCCAGAAGTTTCTTCATTATCCCTCTTCATATCTTTAAGCATTTCATAGATTTTTTGATATGTTTCTGGATTGCCAACAACCATCTCACCAAGTTTATACTGTGGCATTGAATCAAGAATTGAAGAAATTATAGAAAAATCAATTTCATTATCATTTGATAATTGAGTAATTATATTTTTCGCAGTTGAAATATTTGAATTTATATTTCCTAATATAGAAACATCAAAACTATCTAATTCTGTTATTATATCAGATTTGTTTTTTTCTATTTCTTGTCTAATTTTATCTAAATATTCATTCATCACTAACTCATCCTTTTACTATTTTCTTTTTTACTTTTTTCTTCATTCTTTTCTATTTCTTTATTTAAACATCTTTCAAGGGATTCAGGAAAAGAAACTTTTAATTTAAGCAAGCATTCCATTTCTGTTATTAAATCTATTGTTTCCTTCGTTTGATCTTTATCTTTTAACTCAAAATTTGAAAAATAACTCTTTAACAACAAATAATCATTTGATATTCTGTTATAAACTTTTTCATAATTTTTACCATTATCTAAATAATCTTTTGAAACAACTTCCTTTGTTATATTACTATATGAAGATAATAATTTAATAAATAATTTCTTATCTGTTTGTTCAGTAGTATCTTTATTTAAATTTTTTAAATACTCAGTATATAGTCTATACATTAATACTCTTTGTGATAAATCATTACATTTTTCAATTTGCACATTAATTTCATTTAAATAATCTTTTTTTACCATTATATCATCCCACCATTTTATATATATTAATTATATCATCTATAACATTAAAAGTAAAACAAAAAAACTACTTTAAAAGCAGTTTTATTCAAACATAGAACTAATTACTATTATTAGTATACCAATTAAAATTCCTATAATAGATAATATTTTATTTTTACTATGTAATACATGTGGAAGTAATTCAAAAAATACTATATAAATTATCATTCCAAGTGTTAAACAAAGTAATATTCCTATTACAAAATCACTTATTAATGAACTTATTAAAGCCATTAAAAGGCCACCAATGAATGTAGATATTGTAGACAAAAGAATCATTAATATTCTTTTTTTCTTATCTTCTTTTTTTAATGTTGAATATATAACCATTCCCATAGGAATATTATGAAGTCCAACCCCAAGTGCCATTAAAAGTCCTACCTTAACTGATTCTGTTGTTATACTGTAAACAGCCATACCTTCAATTATATTATGAAGAACGATTGCTATAGTTGATACAATACCAATATGAAGTAAATTTTCTTCTGTACATTCATGTGATAAACCATGTTCATGATCATGTTCTGGTATAAATATATCAAGTAATTTTAATATAAGAACACCAATAACTACAAATATAATTATTAAATAAATCTTATTAGAAAAAGTCTCATATATTTCAGGAAATAAATCAGAAACAGCAAGTGAAATCATACATCCAAGTGCTACTGAAATAGATAAATTTTCTATTAATTTTGTATTCTTAGGTATTTTAACTAAAAGTACACCAATAAGAATAAAAAGTCCTAAAATAAGTGTAATTAATAATCCCATTTTTACCTCCTATATTGTTTTAATTATTTCTCTTGCCTTATTAATAAGTTCTTCTTTTGAATTAGAATTCATATATTTTCTTTTTAATATAAATCTTTTCATAAATTTTATTCTTCTTCTAAAGAAACTATCTCTTTTCATAACTTCTTTAAAAGCAATATTATTATATATATCGCCATATGTAAGTTCAAGTACTCTAAATAAATAACTTAAAAGTTCTTTTTTACCTTTTAAATTTAAATTTTTCCACAGCATAATATCATTAAATATATAAATACTATTCATAAGTTTTAATGATTCATATTTTTCTTTATCAAATTTTAAACCTTTTGTATACTCATCTAACTTTTCACAAGAAGATAATATATCTAATATTTTGGCACTTCCAAATAAATTCATTCCCATAATACTTTTAGGATTAAATCTATATCTATAAAGTACTTCATTTAAGTAAACTATTTTTTTAGCCTTTAGTATATTTGAAATAATAAGTGGTAAATCTTCAAAATATATTCCTATTGGGAATCTTGAATCACCTATTAAACTTCTTTTAAATAATTTATTACAAGGACCTGCAGTTTCTAAAAGAAAATAATCTCCTTTATTTATATCTACTTCTATAGTTTTTTCCTTTAACTTTGGATATAACTTTCTATCTGCATATTCTATATTTGATATACTTCTACTAAAATCATATCTAACTACATCAGCATCATATTTTTTAGCGGCACTAAATGCATCTTCCAAAGTATTTGGTTCAATATAATCATCAGAGTCAATAAACATAATGTATTCACCTTTTGCTTTATCAATACCTTTATTTCTTGATGCACCTGGTCCTGAATTTTTTTCATTTTCTATAACAAAAAAATTAGAATATTTTTTTTCATATTCTCTAATTATATCAAGACTACTATCTTTTGATTTATCATCTATTAATATTACTTCATAATTTTTATAACTTTGTGAAAGTATACTATCTAAACATTGTCTAACAAATTTTTCTACATTATATACTGGAATAATAATACTAATCATTTTTACTTCACCCTATCCATAGATAAAATTATATCACATTTCGAAATATTTTTTAGTTTTTTCTAAATATTTCTTTCTTTTTTCTAACTTTTCTGGATTATGTGCAAGAGCATCACATCTTTGTACTTCAAGTCTTTTTTTAAGCAAAGAAGGATTTTCTTTTACTTCTTTCTCTCTTATTGGATAATCATGATTTTTTACTAAATAACATACTTCTTCAGTAAATTCTTTATCATATCCTAATCTTTCTAAAACAATTCTTGTTATTTTTTCTGAATAAATAGGATGATTAGGATAATGCCTTATTCCACCCTTTTCAACATAGCAATATGGCTTACTTATATCATGAAATAAAAGAGCCATTCTAATAGAAAAATCTTTTTTAGATAAGGAAAGCGCATATAATGTATGATTAAATACGTCTAGATGATGATGTGGATGTTTATGATCAAACCCTATCATAGGTTTAATTTCCGGTATTATATTTAAAATATATTCTAAATTATTATTAATTTCTAAAATAACATCATCACTCATTAAAATACTATATAAATTCATTATAACCACCTGTGTTTATTATAACAAAAAAGGTAAACCTTTTAAAGTTTACCATTATTTTATTTCAATACTCTTTTTAGTATCAACTTTTTCTTGTTTTGGAATAACAAGTTTTAAAGTACCATCTGTAAATTCTGCTTCAATTTCATCTTCTTTGATATCTCCAAAGTTAAATGATCTTTCACATTTTTCATATACTCTTTCTTTTCTTATATATTTCTTGTCATCTTCTTCATTTTCTTCTTCTTTCTTTTCACAAGAAATTTTAATTACTCCATTATCACATTCAATATTGATATCTTCCTTTTTAAATCCTGGAATATCCATAACTACATTATAGTTTCCATCCTTTTCAAAAATATCACATTTCATAGATTTTTTAAATCTACTATCCTCATAATCATCTAATAAACTATCAAAAAATATTCTGCTTGGTAACATATTCATCATTCCTTTCTTATTTATTATGTACCTAATCTATATTTTTTATTCTATTTTGATAATAAGTCACATATTAAATTACTAATTTCTGTTGGATTTTCTATTGAAAGTCCTTCAATTAATCTACTTTGTGAATAAAGAATTTTAGTATATTCGTTAAATTTTTCTTTATCACTTTTATATAATTCTTTTAATTTATCTGCTATCTTATGTGAAGAATTAATTTCAAGTATTATTTTTGCATTAATACTTTGATCAGTAGGCATAGCATTAAGTACCTTTTGCATTTCTATTGAAACAGGTCCTTCACTTACTAAACATACTGGATGATTTTTAAGTCTATGTGTAAATCTAACATCTGAAACATCACTACCGATAATTTCTTTCATTGAATTTAACATTTCTTTGTTTTCATCATTTATTTTCTTAATTTCTTCTTTTTCTTCTTCAGTATCTAAATCTAAGTTTTCTTCAGAAACATTAACGAATTTTTTACCATCATATTCCATTAACGATTTAATAGCAAATTCATCAACATATTCTGTTAAGTAAAGAATGTTATAACCTTTATCCTTTACTTTTTCTACTTGTGGAAGCATATTAATTTTATCTATTGTTTCACCACAAGCATAATAAATATTTTCTTCATCATCTTTCATAGATGAAACATATTCTTTTAATGTTATATATTTTTCATCTTTTGATGAGTAGAACAAAAGTAAATCTTTAAGTTCATCTTTATGCATTCCATAATCATTGTATACACCTAATTTTAGTTGCATACCAAATTCTTTAAAGAATTTTTCATATTTATCTCTCTCATCTTTAAGCATACTTTCAAGTTCACTTTTAATTTTCTTTTCAATATTACTAGCGATTAATTTAAGTTGTCTATCTTGTTGTAAGATTTCTCTTGATATATTAAGTGATAAATCATCACTATCAACAACACCTTTAACAAATCCAAAATAATCAGGAAGTAAATCAGAACATTTATCCATTATAAGTACGCCATTAGAATAAAGTGCTAAACCTTTTTCATACTCTTTTGAATAATAATCAAATGGAGCATGTGCTGGAAGGAATAATATTGCTTTATAACTTGTCATACCCTCTACACTTGTATGAATAACTTTAATTGGATTTTCATAATCATAAAATTTACTTTGATAGAAATTATTATATTCTTCTCCAGTAATCTTATTTTTATCTTTTTTCCATAAAGGAATCATACTATTTAATGTTTCTTCTTTTGTTACATCTTCATATTCATCTTTAGAACCTTTCTTAAGTTCTCTTCTTGTAACATTCATTTTTATTGGATATCTAATATAATCAGAATACTTTTTAACAAGTGTTTCTATAGTATAAGTATCTAAGAAATCACTATAATTATATTCTTCATTATCTGATTTAATTTTTAAAATAATTGTTGTTCCGTAAGTATCTTTTTCATCTTTTGTAATTGTATAACCTTCAGCACCAGTGCTTTCCCACTTATATGCATCTTCTTCATTATATTTTTTACTAATTACAGTTACATCATCACTAACCATAAATGATGAATAAAATCCTACACCGAACTGTCCTATTATATTTACATCTTTTTTCTTTTCGTTTTCTTCTTTAAATTGTAATGAACCAGACTTTGCAATCATACCTAAGTTATTTTCAAGTTCTTCTTTATTCATACCAATACCAGTATCAATAATCTTAAGTAATCTATTTTCTTTGTCTATTTCTATTTTAATGCATAAATCTTTTTTATTTACTTTTATACTTTTATCAGTTAACGACTGATAATAAAGTTTGTCAATTGCATCACTTGCATTCGATAATAATTCTCTTAAAAATATTTCTTTATTTGTATAAATTGAATTAATCATCAAATCAAGTAATCTTTTAGATTCTGCCTTAAACTGCTTCACATTACGCCTTCTTTCTGTCATTTTCTACCTGACAATTACATGATAGCACTTTAATTAGCACTTGTCAATAGCAAGTGCTAAAATAGACAAATTTTTACATTTTTTTATATCTGTTTCTAAGATAATCCCCATAATATTCATTACCTAAATTTTCACTTATAAATTCAGTCGCCTTATATGTTTTTTTGATTTCATATTTTGAACCATGTCTATATGCATCATACATAAGAAATCCTACTAAAAAAGTATTTATAGTCATCATATTTTTCTTATAATACATATCATGTAATTCTTTTTTAGTACTATTTATATAGACAAAACTTGTTAAATCATAGAATTTAAAATTATCTGAAGTAGTATAATTATAAAAAATATCTTCTATTTTAAAACCACTATAACTTAAAGTAATTATATCTTCCTTTATTTCAAGTAAAACATTTTCATCTATATCTTGATTTTTATCACTTATCTCAAGTTTATTTTCTGTATAACCTATTATTTTTTCATTATCATAAATAATATCAATTGGCTTATTAAAATGTTTTAAATCAAGAGTACTTAATTTTATAAGACCTTCATCACTTATTCTTTTAAATGGTGATGTTCTTTTTTCCTTAAAAATCTTAACAACCTTATCTCCATAATCATAACAAATTGATTCTTTACCTTCACCTATTATTTTATCTAATTTTATATTTTTTATATCTAACTTATTCATATTATACCTCTATAAACATTATAACAAAAAAAGATGCATTTAGCATCTTTAATTATATTATTTACGTATTACTAATTTATTATCTTCTTCATCTATATTAACTTCTTCACCAAATTTAATATTATCATTAATTATTTCATTTGCAAGTAATGTTTCTAGATTTCTAGATACAAACCTTTTTATAGGTCTTGCACCATATTTTTCATCATAAGAATTATTAATAATAAAATCTTTTGCTTTAGTAGTTAATTTTAATGTAATTTTTTTATCATCTAATCTTTTTTCTATATCACTTATAATTTTATCAAGTATTTCATATACAACTTTTTTATCAAGTGATTTAAATATAATTATTTCATCTATACGATTTATAAATTCTGGTTTAAATGTATGCTTTAATTCATTCATTACAAGTTCATCTTTATTTTCAACATTTTCCAAAATATATTCACTACCTAAGTTAGAAGTCATAATTATAATAGTATTTTTAAAATCTACTGTTCTACCTTGTGAATCTGTTATTCTACCATCATCTAGTATTTGAAGTAATATATTAAATACGTCTTTATGAGCCTTTTCTATTTCATCAAATAAAACTATACTATATGGATTTCTTCTTACAGCCTCAGTTAATTGTCCACCTTCATCATATCCTACATATCCTGGAGGTGCTCCAACTAATCTAGATACTGAATGACTTTCCATATATTCACTCATATCTATTCTGACAATATGTCTTTCATCATCAAATAATTCATAAGCAAGTGTTTTAGCAACCTCTGTTTTACCTACACCTGTTGGGCCTAAGAATATGAATGAACCTATTGGTCTATTTGGATCTTTTATACCCGCTCTTGAACGAATTATTGCTTCACTAACAAGTTTTAAAGCTTCATCTTGTCCTTTTACTCTTTTCTTCATGTTTTCTTCTAGATGAATTATTTTTTCTCTTTCTCCTCCAACTAATTTACTAATAGGTATTTTAGTCCAATTTGAAATTATTTTAGCAATATCTTCTTCATCTACTGTATCAGATAATATTTCATTTTTTGCTTTTTTATTTAATTCTTCTAATTCTTTTTCTAGTCTAGGAATTGTACCATGTCTTAATTTGGCAGCTTCTTCTAAATCATATCTATTTTCTGCTTGTTCTAATTTAAAGTTAGCAGTTGATATTTCTTCTTTTTTATTTTTTATTTTATCATTGATACTTTTTTCTTCTTCCCAGTCACTTCTTAATTTCTTTTCATCTTCTTTTAATTTAGATAAATCAGTATTAATTTCTTCTACCCTTTTCTTACTTATATCATCTTTTTCTTTTTTTAATGCTTGTTTTTCTATTTCAAGTCTCATTATTTTTCTTGTTAAAGTATCAAGTTCTGTTGGTACTGAATCCATTTGTACTTTAATAGTAGCACAAGCTTCATCTATTAAATCAATTGCTTTATCAGGAAGAAATCTATCTGTTATATATCTATTTGAAAGAGTTGCTGCTGCGACTAGTGCTCTATCTTTTATTGAAACACCATGATGAACTTCGAATCTTTCTTTTAAACCACGAAGTATAGTTATTGTATCTATTACTGTTGGTTCTTTAACAATTACTTTTTGAAATCTTCTTTCAAGTGCACCATCTTTTTCAATATATTTTCTATATTCATTAAGTGTTGTTGCACCAATACATAATATTTCACCTCTAGCAAGCATAGGCTTTAACATATTACCAGCGTCCATTGCGCCTTCTAAAGCACCCGCTCCTACTATCATATGTATTTCATCTATAAATAAAATTATTTCTCCATTACTTTCTTTTATTTCTTTTAATACGGCTTTTAATCTTTCTTCAAATTCACCTCTATATTTAGCACCAGCAATAAGTGCACCAAGGTCAAGCTCCCATATTGTTTTATTCTTTAAACTGTTAGGGACATCACCTTTAACTATTCTTTGTGCAAGTCCTTCAACAATAGCTGTTTTACCTACACCAGGTTCACCTATTAAAACTGGATTATTTTTAGTTTTTCTAGATAATATTCTAGTAATACTTCTTACTTCTTCATCTCTACCTATTACAGGATCGATTTTACCATCTTTTACTGCTTTTACAATATCTCTACCATATTTTTCTAGTGGATTTTGTAAATTTTCTTCATATGGATTTTGTCCGTTCATAGTTATCCCCTCCTTATATAATTGCATATAAAAAGCATGCTTTTTACTGCATACTTTAATTATATCACTATTTTAGCACTTGTCAAGTAAGAGTGCTAAAAATTAATAAATTCTTTTAATATTTTTTTTACTTCTTCTATATCTTTAGAATTATCAATTTCAATAGTTTTTATACTACTATATTTTTCTTTTATTTCTTTTGACATTTCTAAATATGTATTTTGTTGTTTTATACTATTTGATACATTAAATTTAGCATATTTAGGTTCTACTTTTCCTTCTCTTTGAAGTCTTTTTTCATATAATGACTCGTCACTTAAATATAAAGTAATATAATATATATCAAAATCTAGTTTACTAAATTCATCAAGTAATTTATTATATACTTCTGTAAATGAATAATCTTTCAAACCTAATCTACAGTAATTTTCTTCTGTAAAAAATGTCCTATCAAATAATAAATTAATACTTTTGTTTTCTAATTTTTTTATATAATCTATTAGATCAATGTACATTTCTTCTGCTTTTTTTAGTCCTGATATGGAACTATCAGATGTACCACATAATCTATATAAATTTGTGTATTTTACACTATTTCTTAAATAATCTGTTATTGTTGTTTTACCAGCACCTTGAGCGCCTTCTACAACTATTAATTTTGAATTTGCCATATACAACTCCTATTGTTCATCTACAACGTTATTTTCGATTTTATCTAAATCTTTTTTAAAATTTTTAACTTTAACTTTTATAATAACGCAATCAATAATATCTAGTACTGCATATATACATAAAATTATTCCTATAAAACTAGTAACAGTAGTTGCGCCACTTATTGGATTAACTATAAAGTATCCTCCTAAAACTATTATTAATATTGAATATATAAAAGTTATAATCCAAGACTTTTCTCCTAAATCTTTTATTTCAAAAGAAACTTGAATTTTGTTTATACCATTAATAATCATCCATACACCAATAAATACTGGTATTAGAATCATAAGTAAATCCTCATTTATTAAAAGCATAAGCCCACATACTATACTAAATATACCAGAAATAAGTCCTACACTCGCACCTAATCCTTCTTTTCTGTATCTAAAATAATCAATTACTGGAAACACACCAATAAGTAATAAAACTACTCCAATCGCAACTGTAATTGATTTTATGAATCCTTCTGCATTAACTGCTAAAATTAATCCAAATAAGAATAATAACACTGATGAAATTATTGAAATATTAAATACTTTCTTTAACATACATATCCTACCTTTCTTTTTTATTATATCACTTTATCAAATAAATTTAAAGTTGATAATTTTTTTAATTTATAATCAATTATTTTGCCTTCATAAATAAATTTCAAATTTTCTATTTTTTCAAAATCCATAGGTTTTACTATTTTTTTAGTTTTTTCAAATAGCTTAACACTATCATCAGAAAGAATTTTATATATAAATTCTGAACAATAATATTTTCTTCTATTTATTTTCTTATTAAAGATTGCTAAAACTAATCCTAAAAAATTGTACCCTTTGCAAGGAATACCATATTCATCTAATAATCTTTTTATATTTTCATACTTTTCATCTGATACAGTTAGTTCATATATAAGTATTTCCGCTCTTGGTGATACTGAATAAAGACCCTTATAAATACTTTCATTCATATATTTTCCAACAAATGGACAATATTTATATTTTCTACCTATAGAATACATATTTGTACAATCTTCATCAAATGAAATTGAAATATGTGAATATTTATCTTTAGTAAATAATTTTATTGTTTTGGCAAGCATACTATAACTTTGTGATAATACAATATATATTTTTTTCATAACTACTCCTAGTATCATTATAATATAAATTTATAAATATAAAAAGTTTAAAAAAGAAAAAAACTAGATTTCTAGTTTTTATTCATTTATTATTTTTATTTTTTATATAAGCAATCAATAAGAAAAATAAATATAAAATGAAAAGTGGAAAAATTATATCAAAGTATGATATGAAGTCTTTTATAAACATAGTATTACCTCTTATCATATTATATTTTTAATTTTAAATAATGTTAAAAGGAATAAATTATTATTCCTTTTTAAACTTTTTATTTATCCAATTTTTTCCGTCTATTACTCTTGAAACAAGCATAGAAGATGATGTATCACCTACAACATTTAATAAAGTTGCGGCAGGATCTATTATTGTTGCGACAATTGTTAAAATTGGAAGTGCTGTAAGTGGGAATCCCATCATTGTAATAATAAGTGTTTCAGATATTGTTCCACCACCTACTGGAATTGCAGTTACTAAAAGTGTTGAAATAAGCGCAACTAATATTACTTTTCCTGTGCTTACATCTGCATTAAATAAATATACTAAAAACATAATTTTAAATACACTACCTATAACAGAGCCATCTTTATGGAAACTTGTTCCAAGTGGAATCATTGTTTCAGCTATATCATCTGATACACCAATATTCTTTGCACTTGTTATATTTACTGGTATGGATGCTGCTGATGAACATGTTGATACAGATGCTACTGTTGGTGGTAATATATTTTTCCAGAATAATTTAAATCCTTTTTTACCACCTGAAATAAATGCATATAAACTATATATAACAAAATAGAATGTTATTGCAGTTACCGTATATATTACAAAAGTTTTTGCATATCCTACAGCAATTTCTGCACCAAATGTTCCAATAAGATTTGCAAAATAAGCACCTAATCCTATAGGAGCATAATAAAATGTAAAATCAATAAATTTAAATATTATTTTATTAAAAGACTCCAATACTTTTATTGCAGGTTCTGCATCTTTTCCAACCTTTGATATAGCAAGACCAATTAATATTGAAAATATTACAAGTGCTATTATATTTTCTTTTGTTAATAATAATGAAAAATCACTAACACTTATAGCTTCTACTGTTCTAGATAATATACTTATTTTTTCACTATCTTTTGTGCTTTCATTACCTAATACATCTATTATTTTGCTAGAATCCTTAGTGTCTACAAGCTTTATAGAACTTGTTACAACAAGACCAACAAGAGCTGCAACTATAGATGTAACTAAAAATGTTAAAAATATTGTAATTAATACTTTTCCTAATCTTTTTGGTTCTTTTATTTTAGCAATTGATACTGTTATTGTTAAAAATATAAGTGGAACAATAATAACAAACATTAGGTTCATATATAAATCACCAAGTGGTTTAAGTACTGTTACTTTTTCTTTAAAGATAAGACCTAATATACCACCTATTATAACCCCTAATAACAATAGTATTGTTCCTTTATAATTTTTCCATACTTTCTTCATACTACTTCCTCCCTACTATAATGATATTCATAATTTAATATAATATCAAGTAAAATAATTAAAATATTTCAAATTTTATTAAATATCTTAATAAATATGTTATAATGTTTCTAGTGTCTTCGTAGCTCAGTAGGATAGAGCAATCGCCTCCTAAGCGATAGGTCGGCAGTTCGATTCTGCCCGGGGACACCAGATTGATTAATATCCAAATAGATATGTTTGGTAATAAATAAATGAACTAACAGAAATGTTAGTTTTTTTATTGAATAATTATATCTATAACTATTAAGTCATGTTATAATTATAATACAAGGAGGTTTAAGTATATGGATAATAAAGAAAAAGATTATGCAAGATTAATAGCAGCACAAAATGAATCTGCAAGAAGACTAAAGATAAAAGGTATTAATAATACATTATCTGAAGAATATAAGAAAAAGAATAGCTTTGCAATTGCATCTGGTATATGTTTTGCAGGATTAGTAGTTGCAACTCATTTTTCTGGTGTTGATGTAAATCAAGCAATTCAAACAGAAATTCAAGCATTACATTCTTTTGATGCAGTTAAGGAATATCTTGGAACATTTACACCTGCAATGTGGGGAACTATGGTTGCTGGAGTAACAACTCTTTCTAAATATATAAAACATAATAAGGCTTACCAAAAAGCAAACCAAGAATTTTATGATATGATGAATAATGAGCCTGAAGATTATCAGGATATTGTTGAACATCAAGCAAAAAGTAAATAGGAGGAATAAAATGTTTGAAATTGGAAATATTTTAACTCTTGCTGATGATAATGAATATAGCGTTGTTGATAAATTTAATGATAATGGAATTATTTATGTTTTTTTAGTTGATATAAACAATAATTCTAATATTATTTATGGTAAATTAGAAAATGATGAAATTGTTGAATTATCTGATGCAGATGAATTAGAAAAAATTATAAAACTTGTTTATGAACACACTCATAAAAATTAATATATTAGGAAGATATTCTTCCTTTTTTATATCTTGTTACAAAAAAACTATTTCAATGAAATAGTCTTTTTTAATGTTTTAATGCCTTTAACATTTTCTTCCATAATTTGTTACTTGAATAGTTAAGTATACCCTCTTTATAAATTTTAAGTCCATACTTAAGTAATAAATATATTACAACAACCATCAATAATATAGATAAAATTATATCTTTAAATCCAATTACACCAGTTACTAATAATGATGGAGATAATATAGCAGATATAAATGGTACATAAGAAAGTACTCTTATAAATATCGCACCATCAAACATAGTATTCATTATTGCCAAATAAAATCCTACTAGTGAAACTACAAATATTGGAGTTTGAAGTTGTTGAAAATCTTCCATATTTGTTGTCATTGATGCTAATATTCCAGCAAGAAGTGAATAACCTAAAAGTGTTACAGCCATAAGTATTAATACAAGTGGTATATAACCTACTAAATTATTTATCATACCAGTTATATCCATTCCGCTAGTAACGTTTGAAATTACATCAACATTTTGAATACTATCTAGGCTTTTACCACCTCTTAACAATATTCCAATAAGTGAATATAATCCTAAAAGTGCGCACTGAATTATTACAAATAAATTAGCAGCAAGTATTTTTGAGAAAAAGTGCACTTTAGCAGGAACATTTGAAATAATAATCTCCATACTTCTTGTAGATTTTTCTTCATTTATTTCAGCACCAACCATTTGTACCACAAGTGTTATAAGCATAAAGAATGGAAATATTACAATAGGAGTTACAATTCCCATTATAAATTCATTTTGTTCTTCTTCTTTACTTTTATTTGCTTCAATATATTCTCTTTTTATTTCAACACTTTTACTTATCTTAGCAAGCTCTTCAGCACTTATTCCAATTTCTTCCATTGCAAGATTCTGTTTAGATGCTGTAATAGATGAATTTATTAATTGATATAAATTTGAATTAATATATCCATATGTAATCATTGTTACATTTATAATATCATTTTCATCATTATTAATTATCAATAATATATCTTCATCTTTTTTTATTTCTTTTTTAGCCTTTTTTTCATCACTAACTTTTTTTACTTTATATTTTAGTCCTGTATCTATAATTGTTTCTTCACTATCTATTGTTTTTTTAAATATCTCATATGTTTTATTAGTATTATCTAAAACCATAATATTATTTTGTTTATCAAAGTTACCACCAAATAACATTACTACTCTATCAATATTTATAAGTGCGACAAGTACTATTAATAACAAAATATTTACAATTATAAATGTCTTACTTTTCATCTTCTTTTGAAGACTATTTTTTGTTAAAAACCAAAATTTATTTGTCATAAGAAACACCTACCTCTTTTGTAAATATCTCATGAAGTGATAATTCCACTACTTCAAACTTAGTTACATTCTTACATTTTGAAACATAATCAAATATACCTTTTGCATAACTTTTATTTTCTATTTTTAATTCTATTTCATCACCTTTTATTATTGTACTTTTAACACCATCAAGTTTACTTAGTTCAGATTTAGATACATCTGCCTTTATAAGTATTTTTCTTTCATCATAATTATTTTTTATATCTTTTAAATTACCTTGTATTATTGTTTTACCATGATTTAATATAAGTAATTTTTCACAAAATAATTCAACATTATTCATTTGATGTGATGAAAATATAATAATTGTACCATTTTCTTTTAATTCATTAATAACATCTATAAACATATCTACATTTATAGGATCAAGTCCGCTAAATGGTTCGTCTAATATTAATAATTTTGGTTTATGAATTATTGAAGATATAAATTGAATTTTTTGTTTATTACCTTTTGATAATTCTTTTATCATTTTATTTTCATATTCTTCAATTTTAAATCTTTTAAGCCATTTTTTTAGTTCACTTATTATTTCATCTTTTTTCATAGATTTTAAAGTTCCATAATAAATCATTAATTCTTTTACAGTAAGTTTTAATAACAAACTTCTTTCTTCTGTCAAAAAACCTATTTCATCAGTTACATTATAATCTATTTTTTTACCATTCAACGTAATTTTACCACTTGTTGGTTCAAGCAAATTCATAATCATTCTAAATGTAGTTGTTTTACCCGCACCATTCGCACCAAGAAGTCCAAATATTTCTCCTTCTTTTACTTCAAAAGAAAGATTATCTACGGCTTTAAAATCGCCATAATATTTTGATACATTTTCTACTTTTAACATATTTACTCCTTTTCTTCTAATGGTTTCATTATTAATATACTTTTATTATCAAGATTAAGTTTATTAAATACTTCTTTTAATTCTTCAAACTTTAATTCTTGAAAATCTTTAAAATCTGTTGTTAATATTTTTTTATTATTCGCATAACTACCAAATAGATAACTCATAACATTTGAAACACCAGTAAAACAATATACAAAATCTGAAATCATTGATTTTTTTATCATATTAAAATATTCTTCATTAAGAGAAAATTCTTTAATTTTTTTATCTAAAATATCTATTATTTTTTCTGGATAATCCGTAGATACATTAATACTTGGAACAATATAATCCATATATTTATTTGTTCCTATACCAATATTACCATTTATTAGATTTTTTTCTTTTAAATCAAGTCCAAAACCAGTTAGTTTACCAAGATTACTAATAAAAATTATATATAAATATAAATCAAGTTTATGATATGGAATCTTATAATCATTAATAGGTAATTTAAATGAATAAGAAAGTTCACATTTAGAAACATTTTGATAAATTACATCAAATTCTTTATTAACTTTTTTTGGTTCATTAATTTTCTTTACTTCAATATCAGTTTCAATATCTACTTTTCTTTTTTCTTCAATCTCTTTAACAAAATTAATTACTTTTTCTTCATCTTCATTTGTTACTATAATTAAACACATATTACCTGGATTATAAAATGTATTATAACATTTATATAAGTCTTCTTTTGTAATACTATCAATATCTTTTTCTTCACCAACTATTTCTCTTCCATAACCCAAATTTACAAATAGATTCTTTAATTTTTCAAAGGCAAATACTCTATATGGATTATCTTTACCCATAAATAATTCTTGTTTAATAATACCTTTTTCTTTTTCAACATTTTTGTCAGTAAAATATGGATTTTCAACAAAGTTAATTAATAAATTTAAATTATCATAAAATTTTTCTGTACCACTTACTTGATAAACAGTATGTGTATAACTTGTAAATGCGTTACTTGATCCTCCTATTAAAGGAAATTTTTCTAAAACATGTCCATCTTCTTTTTCAAACATTTTATGTTCTAAAAAATGAGCAATTCCATCAGGAAATTTATGCATTTTTTCTTCATTTATTGGAACAAATTCTGTATTAAGTGCTCCATAATTAGTTACATAATACGCATAAAAAGAATGAAAATCTTTTTTTCTATACACATAAACATCTAGATTATTATCAAGTTTTTCATAAGCAACATATTCATTTAATCCTTCTAAATTAATCTTCTGCATTTTTATTTGTCCCTTCTAACATATATATGATATTTAAATTTATTTTTTTAGAAAATTCTACTATTTCATCCTTTGTTACTGTTTCTAAGTTTTTAATTCTTTCATCTATATCATCATTATTTGTAAGAATTTTACTAACATTAGAATAAAGTATTGAAGTATTTTCATCTAGAAAACTATTAAGCATTGATCTTCTAGAAATAATCGCATTATTAAATTCATCATCTGTTATTTCACCATTTTGCATATTTTCTAATTCTTCTTTTGTAGCATTTACTACATCATCCTTACTTTCTCCATTAATACCCGCAAATACTGATAAAACATTATCTTCTCTGCTTATATTTGATCTAATAACATACGCTAATGATTTTTTCTCTCTAACATTTTTAAATAATTTAGAATCCGATCCAAGACCGAATATTCTATTAAATAGTGGTAAAATAACATTTCTTTCTCTATCAGTAATATCAGAAAGTTTAAATAACATAACTAGTTTTGATTGATTATTTTTATCTTGTTCTATTTTTTCTGTTACTTCTCTTTCTAAAGCAAAGTTATTATGTCTATATTTATTTTCATTTTTGCTAAATTTACCTTTAACTCTATCATTAATTATATTTAATACCTTATCATTATCAAAGTTACCAAATACAAATATATTTACATTTGAACTTTTTAAAAACTCTTTATAATATTCATACATATTTTCTTCATTTAAATCATCTAAACATTCTTTATAACCAATTGTTGGATATCTTAAATATTCTGGATCAATCATTTCATATGCTTTTAAATATGCATATCTATCTTTATTATCTTTTTCAGTATCATATAAATCACTTAAAGATTTTTTTGCTAATTTAAAATTATTACTATCAAATTTACCATTTTCTACATTTGGAATAAACATTGTATTAAAATAATGATCTAGTGCTTTTTCTAAAAGCCCTGGTTCTGAATATTTATCTTCTAAAATTTCCATAAAGAAGTCTGTAGATAAAACATTATTATGTAAAATATTTTCTATTCCTACATAAGAATTATATAAATTATAACTCATTTTAACCATATCTGTTTCTGTTTTTAATATTCCATTTGTATTTGTAAGTAATCTTCTAAGTAATGCACTTTTTGTTAAAGATTCCTTTGTAAATTCATTAATAAAAATAGTAGATAATAATATACTTTTAAATTTATCTGTATTAAAGAAATGTACTGTATAATTATCATATTCATATTTTTTGTATTCCATATATTTCCTCCCTTATTAGTATTTATAAAAATTATTATAATATGCTTTCAAGGGCTAATATTGTCATCTTATCAATACTATTTTGTCTTTGTTCTGCAGTTAATTCTTCTTTTTTAGCATGTGAATCTACAACAGTTAAAAGACAAGCTGCTTCTTTATTAAGCAATTTTGCAATATAGAATAGCGCAAATGATTCCATCTCTGCCGCTATTATATTTAAATCTTTTGGTAATCTTTCTAAGAATTTACTTAGATCTGTCATATACCAATCGAAACAATCAGATGAACATACATTACCCCTTACAATATTTATATTCTCTCTTTTTGCTACGTTTTCCACTAAATCTGTTAAATTTTTACTAGATTCTGCTAAATTTACATGTTCATTGTTCAAAGTATATGAAAAATTACTTTCTGTATAACTTTTATCAACAAGTATTATATCAAGTAAATTTATATCTTTTGAATATGATCCACATGAACCAAGTCTTATTATTTTTTCTACTCCATAAAACTTAAATAATTCATATGAATAAATACCCATACTTGGTATTCCCATTCCATGAGCCATTACTGTTAACTCTTTTCCTTTATATGTTCCTGTATATGCATATATATTTCTTATGTTATTTACAAGTTTTGGATTTTCTAAATAATCCTCTGCTATTTTTTTTATCCTAAGTGGATCACCTGACATTATAACTGTTTTTGCTATATCACCAGGATTTGCCATATTATGTGCTGTTGCCATTTTTATCACCTTCCATTTTAATTATATCATAGTTTATATACATATTAAGAAAAAAAGATGAATTACTTCATCTAATAATACTATTTTAAACTTTTAATTTCTTCTACTGTTAAACCTGTTGCTTTTGATATGTCTTCAAGTGGCATATTCATTGATAATAAATTTTTAGCAGTTTGTTTTATACCATCATTAATACCTGATGTATAACCTTGAGATATACCCTCTTCTTTGGCCTCTGAAAGCAAACTATTTTGTATTTTTCTTT
>UMEZ01037380.1_pt1 | contig 54536 bp, 41 predicted proteins | sample 1964841 | NCBI WGS metagenome assembly UMEZ01 (sample SAMEA4836029, study PRJEB28245) | human gut metagenome | biome: gut microbiome; material: fecal sample | place: Denmark | collected 2008 | reverse complement strand
CCGTAGCGACAGCCGTGTTGGCCATGATGGCAGCAGCGCCCATTTCCATGGCTTCACAGGCCTGGGACGGACGGCCGATACCGGCATCGACGATGACCGGCAGGTCGATTTCGTCAATCAGGATCTGGATGAAATCTTTCGTCGAAAGACCTTTGTTGGTGCCAATCGGCGAAGCGAGCGGCATGATGGCAGCGGCGCCGGCATCGACGAGGGCGCGGGCGGCGTAGAGGTCCGGATACATGTAAGGCATGACGACGAAGCCTTCTTTGGCCAGGATTTCCGTAGCTTTGATCGTTTCGTTGTTGTCCGGCAGGAGATATTTGGAGTCGCGCATGACTTCGATCTTGATGAAATCGCCGCAGCCGACTTCACGGGAGAGGTGGGCGATGCGGACGGCTTCGTCAGCCGTGCGGGCGCTGGACGTATTCGGCAGGAGGGTGACATCCTTCGGGATGAAGTCGAGGATGTTGTCTTTCTGACCGGCTTCGACGCGGCGCAGGGCCATGGTGACCATCTGGGCACCGCCCTGTTCGACAGCAGCTTTGATCAGGTCGACAGAGAATTTGCCGGAACCTAAGATGAAACGCGATGTAAATTCATGGCCGCCAAGGACTAAGGTATCTTTCTTTTCCATTGGGAAACACTCCTTTTATGATAATCGATGAAATATATCTTCAACTTTGCCGCGGGAATCAGCCCCCGCCGACGAAGTGGACGATTTCCATGGAATCGCCGTCTTTCAGCGTTACGCTGTCATAGGTGCCGCGCGGCACGATTTTGCCGTTCAGTTCGATGGCGATGCGGTCTGTGCGGTATTCCTTTTCTGTCAGATAGGTCAGCAGGTTCTGGCCGCCGGCGTCGATGTTCTGGCCGTTGATCCGTACCATTGAAGTCCCTCCTTTCGGGATAATGAAAAAAGGGTCGCACGAAGATTTACACCCAAGGTGGTGTACCCCTTCGTGCGACCCTTATCTTTCGGTCTCACTCTGCCTACGATTATAGCTCATTGTCACGAAAAGTCAACACTTGAAAATTAGTTCCTGCCGGCAGGAAAGACGACAAACGGCGTGGAACATAGTATAATGAAGATATATTTTGCGTGAGGTGAGCACTGCCATGGAAGAACGGATGGACTGGACGGATATTGCCCGTTATTTTTATTTGACCGATGAAAGGATGCAGGGGATTTCCCGCGGTTTTGCAGCGGAAATCGAGAAGGCCCTGAGCCGGCAGGCCGAGGCATCGCTGGCGGCGGAGAAATCCTATGCGCCCCTGCCGGACGGCAGCGAAGCGGGCGTCTATCTGGCCCTTGATTTCGGCGGCACGAATGTGCGGGCAGCGCGCGTCCGCCTCTTGGGACGGCACTGCTACATCGTCGAAAAAAAAGTATCCTGCCCGCTCTATGTGCCGGGGGCGTACGATTACCGCTCGCCGTCGACGACGCCGCAGGAACTCTTTGATTTCCTGGCCGGCGTCGTCGCCCGCGTCGCCCACCGTCATGAAGCGTACCGCCTGGGTCATACTTTTTCCTTTGCCGTCGACCGCAACGAACTGCGTGACGGCAAGCTGCGGGAATGGGCCAAGGAAATCGCCGTTCCCGGCGTGGAAGGAGAGCTCGTCAATGCCCAGCTGAAAGCAGCCCTCGTCCGCCGCGGCCTGACGGACATCGAACCGGCGGCCCTGATCAACGATACGGCAGCGCTTCTCCTTTCGGCGGCCTATACGATGGAACGCGTGCATATGGGCATCGTCTGCGGCACGGGCTTCAATGCCTGCTACTACGAGCCGGCCTTAAAGATGATCGTCAATCTGGAAGCCGGCGATTACAGCGGTCTCGTGCGCAATCGCTGGGATGAAGCCGTCGATGCCCGGTCGGTACAGCCTGGCCTGCACCGCTTGGAAAAGATGGTCAGCGGCGCCTATGCGGCAGAAATTTTCCGCCAGACCCTGCTGACGTACTTCCAGACGCCGTCGCTGCCGCCTTTTTCGACAGAAACGATGAATGAAATCGTCAGCAACGATAATGACCGGCAGTGCCAGCTCCTCATGGCCAGGACCTGGCAGCGCATCGTGCCCTTTACGGACGTGCGGCCTGTGCGCAATATCGGCGCGGCCATCTTCGTCCGTGCGGCCCAGCTTGCCGGGACCGTGGCCAGCGGCATCCTGCACCATCTCTATGGCGATCATTTGATCCCGGCCCAGACCATCGCTGTCGACGGCAGCGTCCTGGAACACGTCCGCGGTGCCCTTTTCATGATGGAAGATGCCATGCAGGCCTGCGAGAATGAAGGCCAGAGCCGGGAAAAACAAGTCCCGGCCGAACCCTTCCTGTTCCAGGACGGCCCGCTCACCGGCGCCGCCGTCGCCGCAGCGTTAGGAGAGAAATCAGTTTTTAGTTTGTAGTGTTTAGTTTGCAGTAAAAAACAAACCCAAAATACTAAAAACTGCAAACTGCAAACTACAAACTCTAGCCCTTCGCCGGTTTTTTATGTACAATATAATATTGCAGATAGCGACGATAGCGAAGGGAGGCGTCAGGCGCAGTGCTGCAGCTCGATAAGTCGATCAGTAAGCCTTATTATGTACAGATTTATGAATATTACCGCCGCGAAATCGAAGCGCACCGCATGGTCGCCGGCATGCGCCTCGAGTCGGTGCGCGATTTAGCCCAGAGTGCAGGCATCAGCAAGATGACCGTGGAAAAGGCCTATTACCAGCTGGCCAGCGAAGGCTATATCCTGCGCCGCCATAAAGCCCGCTATGAAGTGGCGTCTCTCGGCGTGCGCGAAGAACGGGAGGCTGCCGGGACGGAACCGGCAGCGCCGGCCGTTGCCAGCCGCCCGGTGTACCGCTATGATTTTGCCAGCGGTGACATGGCGCTGGAACGCTTTCCCCTCGATATCTGGCGCAAATACATGAATCGGATCCTCTCCGAACCGGACCGCCTCCTGGCGGCCAACGACGACCAGGGCGTGCCGGACCTGCGCCGCGCCCTGAGCCGCTACGTCTATGAGACGCGCGGCGTCCACGCGGATCCGTCGCAGATCATCATCGGCGCCGGCACGGTCTCTCTGCTCGGTGTCCTGACGAATCTGCTGCACGATAAATATTCCTGTATCGGCGTCGAAGATCCGGGCTTTCGCCTGGGCCGGGAAATCTTCCGCAACAGCGGCTATTCTATCGTGCCCATTCCCATCAGCGGCGGCCTGCTCCACGTCGATGCCCTGGAAGCCAGCGGCGTCCGCCTGGTCTATGTCAGTCCGTCCCATCAGTTCCCGACGGGGACGGTCATGCCCGCCGGCATCCGCCACCGCCTGCTCCATTGGGCCGATGCTACAGATGGTCTGATCATCGAAGATGATTACGACAGCGAGCTCCGCTATTACGGCCGGCCCGTACCGGCCCTGCAGGGACTGGACCGCGGCGGCCGCGTCATCTACATGGGGGCCCTTTCGAAGGTCCTGCCTTTTTTCGTCCGCCTCAGTTATATGGTCCTGCCCATGCAGCTCATGCCGCTCTACAATGCGCGGCGCAGCCTCTTTAGGCAGGGCGCGTCCGTGCCGGAACAGTGCGTCCTGGCCGATTATATTCAAAGCGGTGAATTGGCCCGCCAGGTCCGCCGCCTGCGCAAGGAGTACCAGGAAAAAGGCGAACTCCTGCGCAGCCTCTTAGTCGACGCCTTTGGCGAAGATATCGTCGTAGGCCGTCTGGTCTCCGGCGTCTACTGTCATATCCGCCTGCACAGTTCTCTTTCGGAGAAGGAACTGCGCGAAAAAGCGGAAGAAAAAGGCTGCCGTGTCTTGTCGATGCAGTCTTTTTATGAAACACCGTCACAGGAAACGGATAAAGAATTTCTCCTGTCATTTTCAAAAATTCCCAGCTGCAGGCTTCGCGAGGCCGTTGCGGCCCTGCATGCAGCGTGGTCAGAGAAAGAAGGATTTTAACGTATGGCGAAAAGTTTACGGTTCATCCAGTGCGGCGACCTCCATCTTGGCAGCCCTTTCCATAATCTGTCCGCCATTGATGAACGATGGCAGCGCATCGTCGGCAAAGCGCCGATGCGGGCTTTTCAGAAAATCGTCCAAGTGGCCATCGATAAACGGGTCCACGCCGTCCTCGTCACAGGCGACGTCTATACCAGTGCCGATCATAACCTGACGGCCCAGCTCGATTATGTACGGCTCCTGCATAAATTAGCACAGAACAATATCCAGGTCTTTGCCGTCCTGGGCAATCATGACCCGTTGGCAGCATGGAAGGCGAAGATCCCCTTCCCGCCCAATGTCCACGTTTTCCCGACGGAAGCCGTGGAACGGGTGCCCCTCGTCGTGGAAGGCGAAGAAGTGGCTGCCATTTACGGCCAGAGTTACGCCAAGAGTGAACAGCGGGAAAACCTGGCCTGGAAATTCAACCGCGCCGCCGGCGACCGCTTTTCTATCGGCATGCTCCACACCCAGGTCGGCAGCCGCGAGTCGACGTATGCGCCGTGTACCCTGGAGGATCTCAAGGAATGCGGCATGGATTACTGGGCTCTGGGTCATATCCATAAACATGAAATTTTATGCGAAAAACCGTATATCGTCTACGCCGGCAATCCCCAGGGCCTGGACTGCACGGAAACGGGACCGCGGGGCTGCTATTACGTCGAAGTCGGCCCGTACGGGACGACGGAACTGCAGTTCATCGATACGAGCATCGTCCGCTGGGAAAGCATCGACATCGCCATCGACGACATCGAATCCGTCTCGGAACTGCGCGAAGCCGTCCGCTTTGCCAAGGAAAAAGTGCGCCGCGACATCGGCAAGCCGACTTTCCTGACCGTCAACTTCACGGGTGCCGGCAGCATGTACCACGTCCTCAACAACCCGGAAGCGACGCAGTACTGGCTGGAAAGCTGGCGTGAAGAAGAACAGGGGAAATATGCCTTCGTCATGGTCGAACGCCTGCGCAACTTGGCCCGTCCGAAAATCAACATGGATGAACGGAGCAAACTGCCTGATTCCGTCGGCGACTATTTGAACGTCTTCGATAAACTGGAAAAGATGGCGCCTGACGAAAAGGCCAAGGCCCTGAGGGACATCCTCATGAGCCGCCCGGAATTCGAACGCCTCGGCGCTTACGGCCGGGCCCTGAGCGACCAGCGCCTCCTGGAAACCTTCGAGAAGGCCAAGTGGTTGGGCGTACAGAAATTGCTGGAACATAGAAGAGGATGAACGTATGAAGATTACACAGATGCATTTGGACAACTTCGGGATTTACCATGATGTGAGCTGGAATCCGCCGGACCACGGCCTGATTGTCATGCACGGCCGCAACGAAAGCGGCAAGACGACGCTCATGAAATACGTCCGTTCCATGTTCTTCGGCTACCTGCGCGGAGACTGGAAGGGCTATTTCGGCAGCATGGGCATCCGCCGCGAAGACGGCAGTGAATTCCGCATTGTCCGCAATGAAAAAGAATATTTCCTGTCTGACGGCAAAGAAAAAGTCCAGGACGAACCGGCCGATTTATGGTGGCACGGCCTGGACCGTCAGACGTACGATAAAATCTTTGCCATGGGCCTCGAGGACCTGCAGGGCTTCAAAATCCTGTCCAATGAAGCCGTGCGCAGCCATTTCTTCAGTCTCGAAGGCGGCATCGGCCTGGGTATGGCCCGCAGCGAAGTGGCGGACCATATGAGCAGCCTCCTAGTCGCTTCCCCTCAGGGGAAGAAGCCCATCAATGCCCTTTTGAATGAACAGAAGGAATTCGACCGCCGCATCAACGGCATGGCCTACGATGAAGATGAGTTCGCAAAACTCCAGGATACGGAACGGACGACCCATGAGATTGAGAACCGCCTCCGTCTGGATATCGAAGAGTCGAAACAGCAGATCGACCGCATTTCCATGCCCATCGCCGCCTGGGATGTCTATAAACGGGGTCAGGACGCGCTGCAGCACATGCAGGCCCTGGCCGATGTTTCCCAGTTCCCGGCCGACGGTGCCCAGCAGTGGGCCGGACTGGAACAGCAAATCAAGGCCATCGATGACCAGGTCCGCAAACTGAAGGCGACGGGCCGCAAAGGGCCGGCCTTCCAGGAAAGCTGGAACCGCTGGCTCGCCTGCGGCCCCCAGCTCGACGACATGTATCATCATGTAGGCGAATGGAAACAGGGCCTGGGCGAACTGACAGACCATGAAGACAAGGAAATGGACTGGGAATTCGAAAGCACGAAGCAGGCCGAACAACTTAAAAAATGGACCGACGGTAAGGATATCCCGACGGCTGTCGACTGGACGCAGGGGATTTCGGCAGCCGCCGCCCTGGAACACGGCCAGCAGGACCTGGAAAAATGGCAGGCCGACAAGCCGAAGAACGTCTCCGGCGCGTCCGGCGATGCCGGCCAGGCCGAAAAGACGAAGGACGAATGGGAAGTCATCGGCACGGCCGTAGCGACTATCCAGAATGTCGTCATGGAACGCCAGAAAATCCAGGAACAGCTCTCCTGGCTGAAAACGGAACCGGCAGGCACGTCGAAGGCCTTCACCATCGTCGGCGCGGTCTTTCTCGTCCTGGCGGCCATCTGCGTGGCGGCTGTCTATCTGGCCGGCGTCGATTCGACCCTCGGCCTTGGTGCGGCTGCGGCCTGTGTGGTCATCGCCGGCATTTCCCTCGTCCGCCAGAGTACGGATACGGACCGCATCCCCCGCAAGATAGGGGAAATGGAAAGCAAACTCGCTGCTGTCAACGGCAAGATCGGCGATTTGGCCAAAGAAGCGGAAATCACGCTCAGTACGGACGAATCGAACGACCGCTGGCTCCAGGAACTGGATGCCGTCCGCAAACAGTACCTGGACTGGCAGACGCGGGAAACGAAGAATGCCTGGCAGAAAGAGCAGAAAGTCATGTACGATGCCATCTATGAAAAATGGCAGAACGACGGCAACGGCTATAAGAAACAGCTCCTGTCCTGTGAAAATGCCTGGGACGGCTGGCGCGAAAAGACAGGCTTTACCAAGCTTGACACGACCGACGTGGCTGCGGCCAAGGTAGCCTGGGATACGTGGCATGACGTCACGACATCGTCTGCGGACTGGAAACGGCGCAAACTGGAACTGAAGGGCGCCATTTCCCGCTGGAGCGATACGGCAGAACAGGTCTTCCGTGAAGTGGGCGTCAAAAAAACGGTATCGCCCGATACGGTCGAAGAAGTCTATCAACAGTGGCAGGACATCCGCGTCCAGGCCGAAGTCGCCAAAGAACAGGACCGCCAGCAGAAGGAACGGGAAGCCCAGATTGCCAGCCTTGGCGAGGAACGGGCCCAGCACGTCCAGGAACAGCAGGCTCTCCTGAAAGCAACGGGCGCCCAGACGGAAGGCGAATTCCGCAGCAAAGTCCTGCGCTTCCGCCAGTTCCACCAGTATAAGGAAATCTACGACCAGACCGAGGCCCATATCCGCCTCATCGCCAAGACGCCGAAGAACCTCACGGAACTGCGTCATGAACTGAAAATCCACACCCTCAAGACCTGGACAGATGAACGCGACTACTATCAGAAGAAAATCGCCGATGCCGAAAAGAAGCTCTCCGAAGTCGTAGAAAAACGGGGCAGCATCATCGAACGCCTGAGCCAGATGGCCAAGAGCGACGAATACGGCAAGCTCCTCCAGGCCAAACAGAACCGCCGCGCCGAACTGGACCGCGACGTCGACGACTGGCTGACCAATATGTACGCCCAGTATATGCTGGAACAGGCCCAGGAATACTATGAACGCGTGCGCCAGCCTATCGTCATCCGCCAGGCCGGTGAATACCTGAACCTCATGACCCAGGGACGCTACACCCTGCAGGCCAGCATGGACGGTAAGCAGCTCTACGCCGTCGACGGCAATCAGCGCCGCGTCCCGGAAAAACAGTGGAGCAGCGGCCTGGGCGACCAGATCTACCTGGCCATCCGCATCAGCCTGGCCATGGCCTTCTCGAAACAGATCGAACCGATGCCCCTCATCCTCGACGACATCCTCGTCCGCTTCGACGAACAACGCCAGAAAGAAGCCATCCAGTTCCTGGCGGACCTCGGCAAAAAAGCCCAAATCTTCCTCTTCACCTGCTCTGACGCCACGAAAAAACTGGCCCAGGAAGTCCAGAAAGAACTGGCCGGAGAAACGGATACGATCCACCTCTTCGAAATCGAAAAGGGAAAAATCGTTTGACATTCATCGTTCGTCGTTTGTCGAAACTTCGCAAAAATTGGAATAAGGCTACCCACAGGATTCGCGCGGGCGCCCGATTATGGGCGCCCCTACATCGGACTGCGGCTATTTATCACGATGAACGACCTACGATGAACGACATAAAAAAAGATTACCGCATGATGGCTGAAGCCCTTATGCGGTAATCTTTTTTTATGCCCAGACGAAGCCGGTCATGGCCATGGATCCTAAGGTACAGGTATTGTTGAAGGCCGTGGCCTGGTCATCTCCTGCAGCGCCTAAGCAGTAGAGGAGGGGCAGGTAGTGTTCCGGTGTCGGCACGGCGTAGTGGGCGTCTTCGTGGTTTTCGTAGTGGATGACAGCGTCGAGGTTGCCCTTTGTGACGTTATCGACGATGTCTTGGTTGAAGTGTTTGGCTGCTTCGGAGCCGCCGCGCTTGTTCCATTCGACGCGGCGCAAGTTGTGGACGATGTTGCCGCTGGCCCAGATGAGATAACCTTCTTCACGGAGCGGGGCGAGTTTCTGGCCGAGTGCGAAGCAGTGGTCCGGTGTAAACAGGCTGTTTACGGAAAGCTGGACGACTGGGATGGGCGCGTTAGGAAACATATGGACCATAACACTCCATGTTCCGTGGTCGATGCCCCAGGAATCGTCGATGGAAACGGCGTTGCCCAAAAGCTGGCAGACGTCCTGGGTCAGTTCCGGGCAGCCCTTGGCCGGGTATTGGAGCTGATAGAGTTCTTCCGGGAAGCCGTACATGTCATAGATTTGCCGCGGCTTTTCCGCACTCTGGATGTACGTGCCGGGCACATACCAGTGGGCGGAAATGGCCAGGATGGCTTTGGGCTTGTCCGCACTGTTGAGAACGTCTGCGCCGACGCGCTGCATTTTGCGCGTCAGGTCATTTTCATCGATAGCCAGCATCGGGCTGCCGTGACCGGTGAAGATAACAGGCGTTTTTTTCATTATGATGAATCCCCCCTTTGCATAGAACCATAAAGATAAAACCATCTTTAGTATATCATGAAGTTACTTTACGTCAACAAACTTCCATTTTTCACATATTTAATAATCGTGGGGGAGCTGCAAAAATTTACGAATGTTATAGTGTTGGATTCCATCGTGGCTAAAGTCGAGTTCATCCATAGAAACGACGTATTTGGGGTAATTGTCCTTTATGTCTTTGTATACGCGGAATTCACGCTCGACAGTTTCTGGTGAAGCGAGTAAATACGTGACCTGGATGTAACATTTTTTGTTTCCTTTTTCGGCGATGAAATCGACTTCAAAATTTCCTGTTTTGCCAATTGTTACCGTATAGCCACGGCGCAACAATTCCAAGCAGACAATGTTTTCTAATATTTGGTCAATATCGCGGGCATTGTGACCATATACGGCTTCCCGCAGGCCATGGTCGACGACATAATATTTTTCGTTGATAGAAAGCAGTTTCTTTCCTAATAAATCTTGGCGGGGGATTTTATAGAACAAATAAGCTGTTGTACAAGCGTTCAGGTAATTCAATACGGTATCGTTAGAAACTTTTCGATGTTCACTCTTCAAGTATTTTGTGATGTTAGAAGCACTGAAAACGTGGCCGATACTGTTAAGAGCATATCCGATAATGCGCTCTAATAAATTGACATCGCGCAGATTATTCCGTTGGACGATATCCTTTAAAATTACAGAATTGTACATATCCTGTAAATACTGACGAGATGGACCTTCTTGGAAATGGAGGTTCATTAAGAAAGGCATCCCGCCAAAGAGAAGGTATTTTTGGAAGGCTTGCGGATTATCGTCTAATTGATTTGCCAATATAAATTCCTGATAAGAAAAAGGATAAATGACGAATTGAACATAGCGGCCGGCTAAATAGGTGGAAAGTTCACCCGAAAGTAGTTTGGCATTTGAGCCAGTGAGATAAATATCGACATCGAAAGCGACGCGTAGTGAATTAATGACCCGTTCCCAACTCGTCACTTCTTGGATTTCATCTAAAAAAATGTATATTTTTCCTTTTATGGCAGCCGCTTTGTCGGCAATCCATTGATAGAGTTCCATGGGCTGACATAAGGGGAGATTGGCCAAATCTTCAAAATTCAAGCTTATCATTTGTTCAGGGCGGATTTGCTGGGATAATAGCTCTTCTTGGATTAATTGCAGCATGACTGATTTTCCGCTGCGGCGTATCCCGGTCAATACCTTTATGAGATCCGTGTTGATGAACGGACGGATTTGTTTCATATAATATTCGCGTTGAATCATGATGCCTCATCCTTTCTGAAAAAACTATTTATACTATTATACCAGTATTTTTTTCTATTTTCTATAATTTAAACTAGTATAATAGTAGAAATCATGGAAAATAGAAAATTTAACTAGTATAGTAGTAGAATTTCCCCGGTTACTTGTGAGGAAAGTCTTCTTTTGCTATAATGAGGAATGTAACGTACAGGTTACGGACTTGAGTTTTTAGAGATAACGACTGTGCGTCCTTTGGGGCGCCTTCGTTATCTCTTTTTTGTTGGGAGGAATTAGCATGGAAGTTCGTCATTATCATTGGAAAGATGGGAAATCGCTGACTGTCGGCGAAAAGACGTTGGTCATGGGCGTCCTCAATTATACGCCTGATTCGTTTTCTGATGGCGGCAAGTGGAACAGCGCCGACACGGCCCTGAAGCATATGGAAGAAATGGTCGCTGACGGCGCGGACATCATCGACATTGGTGCCGAATCGGCGCGGCCGGGCTTTACGCCTATTTCTGCCGACGAAGAAATCGCCCGTCTGGAAACGATCCTGCCGCGTCTCGTCGCCGCCTGCCCGGTACCGATTTCCGTCGATACCTATAAGGCTAAGACCGCAGATTACGCCATGCAGACCGGGGCACATATCATGAACGATATCTGGGGCCTCCAGTATGCACCGGAACCGGGGGAAATGGCCACCGTCGCAGCCAAGTACGGCGTGCCCGTCGTCGTCATGCACAACCAGGACGGCACGGCATACGAGGACATCATCGGTGAAATGAAGCAGTTCTTCATCCGCTCGGCTATCATTGCCGATCAGGCCGGCATGAGCCAGGATCAGATCATCACGGATCCGGGCATCGGCTTCGGCAAGACCTTTGAACAGAATGTCTTCGTCATGAAGCACCTGCAGGAACTGACGGGACTGCCGTACCCGATGCTCCTCGGCACGAGCCGCAAAGGCTTCATCGGCAAGATCCTCGACCTGCCCGTAACGGAACGCATGGAAGGGACCGGCGCGACCTGCGTCGCCGGCATCCTTGCAGGCTGCAGCATCGTCCGCGTCCATGACGTCAAACCCATTGCCCGCATGTGCCGCATGGCCGACGCCCTACGCCAGTAAAACGCTTTTCTTGACCATAGTGACGCTGACACGGTATAATAACCTGATTACAGTTAGCAGTTGCCTCCCTTAATAGGGGAGGTGCTTCGCAGAGGCGGAAGGGTTGCTTTTCACGGTACCTTTTGCAGAATCTTGAAAAAGCAACCCCTCTTTTGTTAATTATCATGATGGGGAGGGGCTTTATGGAAAATAAAAGTTTGCGCGGCCTTGTTGTTTGCCGCAATTTTTTGAATGATCCTGTGATCAAGGCGCTGTTGGCCGTCCAGGAAGACGGAGACAATCCCTACGGCAAGCATGAAGCGGCGGCGGTCCTTTTGGAACGGGCCGAAGAATTGGGATTGAGCGGCAACATCCTGCGCCAGTATTTCCTTTATCTTTTAGGTGAAGGCGATACGGTCGCTGCCGCAGCCATCGAACGTTCAGGCAAGGCCGGCACGGGCATGACCAAAGCCCTGCTCCTGGATATGACCCTGCTCTGGCCGTACCTGCAGAAGTCGGCGTCGGACTTCCTCGATGTCGATTTCCTGGATAACTACGAACCGGCAGTCCCCAAGGTCTACGGCTACGTCCAGACTCTGGAAACGGCCCTCATGGGCGCTTCGACGCCGGAAGAAGCGACGAAAATCCTCCTGCATCATTATGCAGTTTACGGCCGCGGCAAGCTGGCTCAGTTCATGGCCTTCCGCATTGGCGACGACGGCAGCCTCATCGGCATCGAAAACTTCCCGCATCTCGAATGGGACGACCTCATCGGCTACGCGGCACAGAAAGAAAAGCTCCTGGCCAATACGACGGCCTTCCTCGCCGACCGGGAAGCGAACAACGTCCTCCTGACGGGCTCCCGCGGCACGGGCAAGTCGACGGCCGTCAAGGCCCTGGTCTGCCGCTATCACGGACAGGGCCTGCGCCTGATCCAGGTACAGCGCGGCCAGCTGAAAGGCCTGCAGCATCTCATGGAAAAACTCGGCGACATCGGCAGCAAGAAGTTCATCCTTTTCCTCGACGACCTTTCCTTTGACGAAAATGAAAAGGAATATAAATATCTGAAATCGGCTATCGACGGCGGCGTCACACCGCAGCCGAAAAATGTGCTTATTTATGCAACGTCGAACCGCCGCCACCTCTTGAAGGAAACGTGGCGCGACCGCAATGATGAACTGGATGAAGTCTACCGCGACGACAGCACGAATGAATCCATTTCCCTATCGGACCGCTTCGGCCTGATCCTTCATTACTCGGCGCCGACGCAGGACGAATACCTGCAGATCATCGCTCACGAATTGAAAAAAGCAGGCATTACCCTGGACCCGGAAGAGCTCCGCGTCGAAGGCGTGCGCTGGGAAATGGAACACTCCGGCCGCAACGGCCGCATTGCCCAGCAGTTTGTAAAATGGTATCTCGGCAATCGCCGCGCCTAAGAATGTTAGGTGTATAAACGTTTAACCAAAGTTTTTTCAGAAAATTTTCGAAAAAGCATTGACAAACGGCCGCTCTTTTTGTAGAATGTGTTCAAGCTTTTCAAACGGGCCGCAACGATAACGGCTCGCAAAAGCATATAGAAAAATCTGATGACGGGAAAGAGTAGTTCGACCGGACGTTCTCAGAGAGCCGGCGGCTGGTGTGAGCCGGTAATGAATGGCGAATGAAAATCATCCCCGAAGAGAAGTGCTGAAGCAAGATTAAGCACTGACGGTTTTTCCACGTTATAGGAAACGCGTATGTTGGTACGTTGTAGAGAGCCTGTAGGCAGTAATGTCTCAGGAATCAGGGTGGTATCGCGGAATAGTACTCCGTCCCTCAGCGAGGGGCGGAGTTTTTTTGTTGGCCTCTTTCGACGAATCTCTAAATCCCAACGAGAATAAATTATTTTATACTCAAGGAGAGATGTTATTATGGCAAAAGTATTCTATGATCAGGACGTAAATTGGGACGTAATGAAAGGCAAAAAAGTTGCCGTTATCGGTTATGGCAGCCAGGGTCATGCACATGCACTGAACCTTAAAGACAGCGGCGTCGACGTCGTCGTCGGCTTGTACAAAGGCAGCAAGTCTGTAGAAAAAGCACAGGCAGCCGGCCTTGAAGTCAAGACAGTCGCTGAAGCTGTTAAAGAAGCAGACGTCACGATGGTCCTCATTCCGGATGAAAAACAGGCTGACGTTTATGCAGCTGAAATCGCTCCGAACTTGAAATCCGGCAGTGCTCTTGCTTTTGCCCATGGCTTCAACGTTCACTTCAAACAGATCGTTCCGCCGGCAGATGTCGACGTCTTCATGGTCGCTCCGAAGGGCCCGGGCCATCTCGTTCGCCGTACTTTCGTAGAAGGCGGCGGCGTTCCGGATGTCTTCGCTGTTGAACAGGACGCTTCCGGCAAATGCTTCGACCTCGCCCTCGCTTATGCCCGCGGCATCGGCGGTACCCGTGCCGGCGTCATCCAGACGACCTTCCAGGAAGAAACAGAAACAGACCTCTTCGGTGAACAGGCAGTCCTCTGCGGCGGTATCTGCCAGTTGATCACCAACGGCTTCGAAACCCTCTGCGAAGCAGGCTACCAGCCGGAAATCGCTTATTTCGAAACCTTCCATGAAATGAAATTGATCGTCGACCTCATGTATGAAGGCGGCATGGCCAAGATGCGCAAATCCATCAGTGACACGGCTGAATACGGCGACTACACAGCCGGTCCGCGTGTCGTAACGCAGGATTCCAAGAAAGCCATGAAAGAAGTTTTGGCCGATATCCAGAGCGGTGCCTTCGCTAAAGATTGGCTCCTCGAAAACAAAGCCGGCGGCCGTGCACACTTCCTCGCTATGCGCCGTCAGCACGCTGAACATCCGCTCGAAAAAGTCGGTGAAAAACTCCGTGCCATGATGCCGTGGCTCCACAACAACGATCAGAACGACTAATTAAAAACCGTTTGTCGTGAGTCGTTCGTCGTTTGTCGAAGAAGACAGCGGCGAACGGCTTCGATGAACGAACTTCGATGAACGATGAACGTTATTATACACAGAGGTGAATGAGATGAAAATGACCGGTGCACAGGCAGTGATTGAATGTCTGAAACGTGAACAGGTACAAGTTGTCTTCGGCTATCCCGGCGGTGCTGTCCTGTCATTATATGATGAAGTATATAAAACGAAATTCCCCCATATTCTGACAGGCCACGAACAGGGTGCTGTCCACGCAGCTGACGGCTATGCGCGGGCGACGGGCAAACCCGGTGTTTGCTTTGCAACCTCCGGTCCCGGTGTCTGCAACATGGTCACAGGCATTGCCACGGCCAATATGGATTCCATTCCCCTCGTCATCATCAGCGGCCAGGTAGCGACGCCCCTCATCGGACGCGATTCCTTCCAGGAAGCTGATATCTCCGGCATTACCACGCCGATTACGAAACACAACTATTTAGTCAAGAACGTCAAGGAATTGCCCCGGGTCCTGAAAGAAGCCTTCTATATTGCAACGACAGGCCGACCCGGGCCGGTCCTTGTCGATATTGCCAAGGATGTATTCGATACACCTTTTGAATTTGAATATCCCGAAGAAGTTCATCTGCGCGGCTATCAGGGTCATCACGTCGGCCGCGAAGAAGATGTCGACCGCGCTGTCGCAGCCATCGAACAGGCCAAGCGTCCGGTCATCCTGACCGGCGGCGGCGTCATCCTCTCCGATATGTCGGACCGCCTCAACCACATCGTGCAGCAGATGCACGTGCCCGTCGTTACGACGCTCATGGGCAAAGGCGCTGTTCCCGATACGTATGACGCCCATCTCGGCATGGTCGGCATGCACGGCTCCTATGCCGCCAATATGGCCGTCACGAAATGCGACCTCCTGGTAGCTGTCGGCGCCCGTTTCGACGACCGCGTCACAGGGGACGTCGAAAACTTCGCACCGAATGCGCAGATTGTTCACTTCGATATCGATAAAGTAGAAATCAATAAAATCGTCCACGCTGACATCAGCGTCAACGGCGACCTCCGCTGGTCCCTGCCGCTTCTCGATGATAAGCTGGCAGCTCACGAAACGCACCTTGCTGACCGCTACGGTGAATGGCGGGCCTTCGTCCTCGACATGAAGGCCGCTCATCCCTTTGCGACGCGCGATTTGCCCGATGCTGTTTCGCCGCAGAAGCTCTTTGAAGAAGTGCAGAAATGGACCAATGATGATACGATCGTCGTCACCGACGTCGGCCAGCACCAGATGTGGGCGGCTCAGTTCTTCAATCTGACCAAGCCGCGCCGTTTCGTCACTTCCGGCGGTCTGGGCACGATGGGCTACGGCCTGCCGGCAGCCCTCGGCGCTAAGCTCGGCTGTCCCAAATCGCAGGTCGTCCTCTTTACGGGCGACGGCAGCATCATGATGAACTGCCAGGAATTTGCGACGCTCCATAAATACGGCGTCGATGTCAAGACCATCGTCCTCCACAACAACGTCCTGGGCATGGTCAACCAGTGGCAGCGCATGTTCTACAACGGCCACTGTGCCGAATCAGTAATCAACGACAATCCGGATCTGACGGCGGTCTCCGCGTCCATGGGCGTCCCGGGCGCAGCCGTACATAAACCGCAGGATCTGGCCGCTGCTGTCGAAAAGCTCTTTAAGACAGACGGACCGGCTCTGCTCGATGTCTTTATTCCGGCAGACGAAAATGTCTACCCCATGGTCCCCGGCGGCAAACGCCTGGACCAGATGGTCTTGGGAGGTGAAGGGAAATGATGAGACAGCATCTCGCCATTCTCTGCGACAACAAACCGGGCGTCCTGACACACGTCGCCGGCCTCATTAGCCGCAGAGCAATCAACATTGAATGTATCAACGCCGGCTATACAGAAGAAGCCGATGTGACGCGCATCAATATCGTCGTTTCCGTAGAAAACCGCTGGGAACTCGACCAGGCCGTCAACCAGCTGGCCAAGCTCATCGACGTCATCAAAGTCGTCAATCTCGACGATGCACCGTTTGTCAGCTACGAACTGGCAATGATCAAAGTCAAGAGCCCGACGCCGCAGGTCCGCGAAGAACTGACCAATATCGCCCAGCTCTTCAACGCCAAAATCGTCGACGTCCAGCGCCAGTCCCTGATCCTGCGCCTTACAGGCCGGGAAGACCATATCGAAGCGCTTTTAGAAATGCTCAAAGATTATGATATTATCGAAATCGCGCGGACTGGGCAGATTTCCCTCTCCCGCGGTGTCGTTCCTGTAAAAGAAATGTAGTAAAAGAAAGGATGAATATAATGCGCAGTGATGTTGTTAAGAAAGGTGTTACCCGTACGGCCCACCGCAGCCTCTTCCATGCCATGGGCTACAGCGATGAAGATTTGCAGAAACCCTTGATTGGCGTCTGCAACGCATTTAATGAAATTATCCCCGGCCATATGCATTTGCGCGATATTGCCGAAGCCGTCAAACTCGGCGTTGCCGCTGCCGGCGGTACACCGATTGAATTCCCGTCCATCGGCGTTTGTGACGGCATCGCCATGGGCCACCGCGGCATGAGCTTCTCTCTTTCGAGCCGCGAACTGATCTGCGACTCCATCGAAGCCGTTGCCACAGCTCATGCTTTCGACGGCCTCGTCCTCATCCCGAACTGCGATAAAATCGTCCCGGCTATGCTCATGGCAGCAGGCCGCCTCAACATCCCGACAGTCGTCGTCAGCGGCGGTCCGATGCTTGCCGGCCGTCACAACGGCCAGAACATCAGCGTCAGCACGATGTTCGAAGCTGCCGGCAAAGTTGAATCGGGCCAGATGACGCCGGAAGAAATGCACCAGATGGAATTCCAGGCCTGCCCGGGCTGCGGTTCCTGTGCCGGCCTCTTCACGGCCAACACGATGAACTGCATGACCGAAGTCCTCGGCATGGGCCTGCCCGGCAACGGCACGATCCCTGCGGCCTACACGGGCCTGCGCCGCATGCTGGCCAAGAAAGCCGGCGCCGTCGTCATGGACCTCGTCCGCAAGGATATCAAACCGCGCGACATCATGACCCTCGAAGCCTTTGAAAACGCCATCGCCGTCGATATGGCCATCGGCGGTTCCACCAATACAGCCCTGCACCTGCCGGCCATTGCCCACGAAGCAGGCGTCGACCTTTCCCTCGACGAATTCGACCAGATCAGCCGCAAGGCGGCTTACATCTGCAAGATGAGCCCGGGCGGCACGTACCACATGCAGGACCTCGACGAAGCCGGCGGTATCTGTGCCGTCATGAAGGAAGTCTCGAAACTGGGCCTCATCCATACGGACGCCAAGACCGTCACAGGCACGGTTGGCGACCGTATCAAAGATGCGAAAGTCCTCAACCGCGACGTCATCCACTCCGTCGAAAATGCCTACATGCATAAAGGCGGCATCGCCGTCCTCAAAGGCAACCTGGCACCGCTCGGCTCGGTCATCAAAGAAAGCGCCGTCGATCCGGACCTCCTCGTCTACGAAGGCACGGCTAAATGCTATGATTCTGAAGAAGACGCGATTAAAGCGATCATCGGCGGGGAAATCAAAGAAGGCCACGTCGTCGTCATCCGCTATGAAGGACCGAAAGGCGGCCCGGGCATGCGCGAAATGCTCAACCCGACAGCGGTCATCACCGGTATGGGCTTGAAAGTCGCCCTCCTCACGGACGGCCGCTTCAGCGGTGCCAGCCGCGGCGCCTGCGTCGGCCACATTTCGCCGGAAGCCATGGAAGGCGGCCCAATCGCTCTCGTCCATGACGGTGACAAAATCCTCATCGACATCCCGAACCGCAAATTGGAACTGGAAGTCAGCGATGAAGAACTGGCCAAGCGCAAAGCTGCATGGAAACAGCCGGAACCCAAAGTCAAGACCGGTTACTTGTCCCGCTATGCGAAACTCGTTACGTCTGCCAATACCGGCGCTGTCATGAAATAATCAGTCCTATCGATGTGCCTCTTGCCCTGGTCGGGCTTCTTCGGAGTAGCGGAGAATCCCTGTAAGGGCAGGAGGTTCCTTTTTCTGGATTTATAAACATATTGTTTTAAAAAGGGGTATTCATCATGAAAAAAGTCTGTGCCCTTATCGGCAAATATTTCGGCGTTATCGCCGTCATCTTCCTCATCATCGGCATGACCTTGCCGACGAGCTTTTCCTGGGTTCTCGGCAAAGTGGGCGGCATTTCCGTTCTCTCCGTCCTCCTCGGCATCATCATGTTCGGCATGGGCATGACCATGAGCGTCCACGATTTCGCCTTGGTCCTCAAGCGGCCGAAAGATGTCTTTTTTGGCGCTTGCGCCCAGTATCTCGTTATGCCTTTCCTGGCGTACGTCCTTTCGACTCTCTTTCATCTCGACCCGGCGCTGACAGTCGGCGTCGTCCTCGTCGGGACCTGCCCGGGTGGTACGTCGTCTAACGTTATCACTTTCATGAGCAAAGGCGACGTCCCCTTATCGGTTACGATGACCAGTGTGTCGACGCTCATTTCGCCGATTATGACGCCGCTCTTGACATACCTCATCATCGGCCAGCGCATTTCCTTTGACCCTGTGGGCATGTTCTTATCTATCTTGCAGATCGTCATCGTCCCCATTGCCCTGGGTCTCGTCGTCAAGAGCTTCCTGCCGAAGTTAGCGGATACGGCTACGGATTACTTGCCGGCCGTTTCGTCTTTGGCTATTTCCTTCCTCATTGCCGGTATCATCGGCGCCAGCCGCGATGCTATCCTTAACAGTTCGGGTATCATCCTGCTGGTCGTCATCCTGCATAACTGCCTGGGTTATGCCCTGGGATTCTTTATCGGCCATCTCTGCGGCATGAGCTGGAAAAAAATGGTCGCCTTGTCCATCGAAGTCGGCATGCAGAACTCCGGTCTGGCTACGGGCTTGGCTAAAGCGCATTTTGCGTCTTTGCCAATGGCTGGCGTACCCGGTGCTGTCTTCAGTGCATGGCATAATATTTCTGGTGCCGTTTTGGCATACCTCTACGTTAACTACCTGAACAAACGCTTCGATTCTAACTACGAAGCCGATCAGAAAGCTGCTGCCAGTGTATCGCCGACGGCTGCCCATTAAAGGTATCGGCTAAAAACTGCGCACTGCAAACTAGTACTCAAAAAGGAGCTGTCGCACGAAGGCTTCTACCATCATGTGAGGATGGGCGCCTCTACAAATAAAATTAACGGAGTTCGTCGTTCATCGCGATGGGGCGATATTTTTAATCCCCTGCGACAAACGATGAACGACCTACGCTCAACGTAAAAAGAGGCTGTCTTAATGCGACAGCTTCTTTTTTCTGCTATAATAAATACAAATTTACTTGTCAGGAGGAAACTTACATGTTTGTTGTTATCGTCAATGCCGTGACGTCTTCTTTGGGTGCATTGCTGGGATTCCTTTTGAAAAGCGGTATACCGGAGCGCTTTACTAAGGCCATTTTTGGCGTCATTTCGCTTTGCGTGGCCATCATGGGGATTCAAGGCGCTGTCCAGAGTCAGAACCTGCTCCTGGTCCTGGCCAGCATGATTATTGGGACCCTCGTCGGGACGCTTATCGGCATCGAAGATGGTATGAACCGCTTCGGTGAATTCCTCAAGAAGCGTATGAGCCGCGGTGATGATTCGCGCTTCGTCCGGGGGTTCGTCACCTTATCTATCATGCAGGTCATCGGCGCCATGGCCATTATCGGCCCGGTCCAGGCTGCGCTGGGACAGAACGACCTCTTATATTTCAAGAGCGCCCTCGATTTTACGTCGTCTTTTATTTTCGGGACTCTGTATGGCTTAGGCGTCGTTCCCGTCGGTATCGTCCTCTTTATTTACCAGGGATTTTTCTACTTGCTGGCGACTTTCGTCATGCCCCTCATGACGCCTGACGTTGTACGCGAACTCAACGCCGTCGGCAGCGTCATGATCCTCGGCATTGCCCTCAATATGTTCCAGCTGACGAAATTAAAAGTAGCCGACTTCCTGCCGGCCTTGTTCGTTCCCATTATTTATTATCATTTGATTGTTTGAAGTCAGGCGGTGTTTTTATGACATTACAGGAAATGATTGATAAATTAAAAGCAGATGAAAGAAATCAAGATTATACGGCGCGGGGTATCGGGCCGATTTTCCAGATCCATGAAAAGGCGAAAATCCTGATCATCGGCCAGGCACCGGGCAAAAAGGTCGAAGAGTCGGGCATTCCTTTCCACGATAAGTCCGGTGAAAAGCTGATGGCCTGGATGGGCATTGACAGCGACACGTTCTATTCTCAGGCCATTTCCATCATGCCCATGGACTTCTACTATCCCGGCAAGGCCAAGACCGGCGACAAGGCGCCGCGGCGCTTCATTGCCGCCGAATACCATCAGGCCCTGCGCCAGCTCATGCCGGAGATCGAGATGACCATTCTCATCGGCAATTACGCCATGAAATACTACCTCAAAGGCCGCATGGAACGGAACCTGACGGAAACGGTGCGCCACTATCAGGACTACCTGCCGGACTATTTTCCCATCGTTCATCCCAGCCCCCTCAACTTCCGCTGGCAAGCCAAAAATCCCTGGTTTGAAGCGGATGTCGTACCGGCACTGCAGCAACGGGTGTATACTCTTTTGAAATAGCCCTTAGTGTAAAATAGTTCTCGGTAAAACTTGTCAAAAAGAAAGAAGACCCTGATAATAATGAGAGGTCACCACACCAATCTCATCAAACCGAGGTCTTCTATGGAAACTATTGTAACAGAAATCGTCAAAACAATAAAGGATTCCGATACAGTTATTGAACGGGATATGTCGTAGAGCGCCGGAATAGGCGGACGGTACAATGCCTGTGCGGTACCGTATCGTTTGTCCGCCGGCGGATGAAAAAGCCGGAAAAGGTGTGAACTGGCCCGTCAGGATGCCCGCCTCGATGCGCTGCTCCATACGACGATATGTGTGACCATGGCCCAGGGAGCCCAGCAGCCTAACGTCATCCCGGCACACGTAAGCGCTACCATCAGTGCCCGCGTACTTACCGGGGAAACGGGGGACGAAATTCTGGCGTATATCCAGCAGCACCTCACCGGTGGCATTCAGGTCCGCCGCGTATCCGGCATCGACCCGGTCAACGCAGACACACCGGACAGTGAAGAATTCCGTCTGGTCGAACAGACTATTCACGACGTATATGGTGATGACGTCATCGTCATGCCGGAACTGATGCTGTTTGCGACAGATTCCCGCTATTACAAGGACATTGCCAGGCACATCTTCCTCTTCAGCGGCTATGAACAGGACGATACGTGGGGGCCCATGCACGGTGTCAACGAACGCATTCCTGCTGCCACACTTCCGGGATCTCGTAATTTCTTCCGCAGACTGATGGAAAATCACAATGCATAACAGAATAAGCCTAAAAAAATGGTTTATGGAGTATTTTGTTCCATAAGCCAGTTTTTTTACTTATACGAAAGATAGCATGTTGTATTGCTTCATGCGGCGGATATCCTCTTTGGAAATCATCAGAGATTTGATGAGGTCGTCTGTTTCCGGGAGAATTTTTTTTGAAATAAGCATTTTGGTAGCGACGGGCATTAATGGTCGGGAAGAAACACCGAATCCCATGGCCCATTTGGTGGGAGCATCTAAAAACGACGCGAGGACACGGATAATATATTTTTCTATATGGGTATCCTGATTCTGGAATTCCATAGTGGTCAGGGCGTCGTAATGGGATATTGTTCCTGTATAAGTGTTTTCACAATTCTGATATTCATCATAATTCTTTATATTCATGTACATGATGGCTGGAAATATATGCTGATTTTCCGGAAATACATCGATAATCGTGCGGTTCAGATGGTTATTACGGCCATCATACATATATATGTACATGTGATTCAGATTTTTGAAGAAATTGGGAACGGTTACAGTTTCTGTTGGGACATTTTCCGGTGGCATGTATAATAACTGCTCGAGACGGACCTGTAATACCCGTGCAATATCGAACAGGGTATCCAAATCCAAAGAAATTTTACCGCTTTCATATTTGGAAACTGTTGCTTTGCTCTTACAGATGCGATCCGCCAGTTCCTGGACGGTCAGCTTATTCTTTTTCCGGAATGTACGGATTGCCTTACCCGTATTTTCTGTTACCAGAGACATGAAATCACCTCTGATGTCATTGTACACGTTTTTTTGTTTCTTTAAAATATTCAAAATAAAAAAAACAATTGAAAAAACATGTCTTCTGATGAAATTGGAAGATGATTGGCTCTTATGTTTCGCTTAAAGAAACACAATGACTATGTTTATGTCTTTAAACGAAACATAGGGGCTTTTGCCAGTGGACATCGGAACTGATATAGTATAAGCATAAACAGAGCGCTCTTACCTATAATAATTATAATTCTGAATAATCGCATATTTGTAGAAAAGAGGAATACTGATGACGTACGATTTTGATGAAATCATTGACAGAAAACATACGAATGCACTCAATACGGATGGGTTCCGTGGCTACATTTTCCATGATTTTGAAGGGAAAAAGACCTTTCCGTTCAAGGACGATGAATTTGTCCGCATGTGGGTAGCCGATATGGAATTTGCCATGTGCCCGGCTATTATCCAGGCAATCAAAGACCGGGCCGACAAGCGCATCATCGGATACAGCCAGGTGTTTGAACCGGAATTTTTCCAGGCCTATAATTCCTGGTGTGAAAAGATGTACGGCTGGACCTATCCGAAAGAAGAAATCTGCTTTTCTCTGGGTATCATACCGGCATTGTATACATTAGTCGATCTGCTTCTTGGCGACTATGATTATGCCATCATCAATACGCCGGCATACGGATATTTCCAGCACCCGATTGATGAACGGCATAAACACGCTATCCACAATAAGCTGAAATGTGATGCTCAGGGAAATTGGACTATCGATTTTGATGCATTAGAAAAAGACGCCTCCAATCCGTTTGCCAAACTTCTTATCTGGTGCAATCCACAGAATCCGACGGGACGGGTCTGGACAGAAGAAGAACTCCGCAAGGTAGCGGCTATTGTAGAAAAACATAATCTTTGGATTATCAGTGACGAAATCCATTGCGATCTCCTGCGCCAGGGCGTTAAACATATCCCCATGGCTAAGATTATGCCAGAATATAAAAAACTGATTACCTGCACCTCTGTATCCAAAGCATTCAATATGGCAGGGATGATGTTTGCCGAAATCATCATCCGCGATAAAGGGCTGCGCGATCTCTATATCGGTACGACCAATGCCTATGCCATGAACGTAAATCCCCTTTCTATCGCCGCCCATCAGGCAGCTTACGAACACGGGAGTGAATGGCTGGACCAGCTCAAGACGTATCTGGACGGGAATTTCCAGTTTGTGAAGGACACTCTGGACAGAGAACTCCCGGATATCACCTTCCAGATTCCACAGGCAACCTATCTGGTATGGGTCAACATGAATCCGTATCTCGGCGATGTGGAAGATATTCCTGATTTCATGGCTAATAAAGCAGGGGTTCTCCTGGAAGGAGGAGATGCACTCTTTGTCGATAATGCAAAAGGCTATATCCGCCTCAATCTGGCTATGCCGCGGGTTATCGTTGACAAAGGCCTGCAGCGTATCGTAAAGGCCGTTAAAGCCCATCAGGCTGAATAAGGGGTGGCCTACTATGGAAAATGCTGCAAAACGTATAGGAATGGCTTCGGGCAGTACCCATTGGGAAAAAGCGGGTATGACTCAGGAAGAATGGAAGAAGGCCGTAAAATTCGATAGTACAGACTGGGGCTTGGTAATTATGAGTATTAGCACCTGGCGCAGTTGGACCGTATTCCCAGGCTGTAAAAGCCGGTGATTTTCTCTTTGCATCCGGCCAGATAGGTATTAATCCGGCAACGGGAAAACTGCCGGATGGGGCTGCTGCCCAGGCAGAGCAGAGCCTGAAAAATGTGGGTGCTATCTTACAAGAAGCTGGCGTTTCTTATGATGATGTGGTAAAAACGACAGTCTATCTTTCGAATATGAATGATTTTGGTGCTGTTAATGCCGTATATGCCAGTTTCTTTAAGAAAACGCTGCCTTCCCGGTCTTGTGTGGAAATCGGCAAACTCCCCATGAATGGCGATGTAGAGGTAGAAGTAGTTGCTTACTGCAAGTAAATCATGCTCTGCGCTTAGATAAATGCCCATCCTTCTTCCCTGGAAAAGGAACAATGGTTCCTTTTTCAGGGATTTTTTTGGCGCCGAATAGGCATGATTAAACCCCCCAGTTCAACTGGGGGTAAGTAAAATTTCTTAAAGTAAAAAAAGAACCTCTCATGATACAATGTAGATGGTCTGGCAACCACTACATTATTCAGAAGAGAGGTTCATGTCAATGAATGACGTAAAAAGTTTATCACATAGCAAATGGCGATGCAAGTATCATATTGTATTTGCGCCTAAGTACCGTAGACAAATTATTTATGGACAAATAAAAGAAGATATAGGAAAGATATTAAGGTCACTTTGTAATCGAAAGCAGGTTGAGTTAATTGAAGGAGAATGCTGCCCGGATCATATTCATATTTTAGTGGCTATTCCACCGCATCTTAGCGTATCTCAATTCATGGGATATTTAAAGAGTAAAAGTAGCCTGATGATTTTTGACCGCCTGATGGGAGAAAAGCACATTGCCTCCTTGTCGAAGGTCTTGGTCCTCGTATCTGCCTTTGGCGTCTTGGTCATCGTCGGCGGCGTTATTGCCATCAATGGGGCTAAGATTCTGGACATGGGCATCTTTATCATCCTCATGGTTCTCTTGCATAATCTCGGCGGGTTCCTCATCGGCTATTTTGTTACGGGGAAATTGGGCTTAGGGAAAAAGCAGCAACATTCGGTTACACTGGAAGTTGGCATGCAGAACGACGCCCTGGCCATTTCGCTGGTTTCGGTCTTCTTTGCGCCTGCCGTCGCCATTCCTGCCGCTGTCGGTGCCGCTATCCATAGGACGCTAGGGGATTTTCAAGATATCCAGGCTATTTTATCGGACCCGGAATTTAAAAAACGGAAAATCCGGGATAATCTTCATGCGTGTAGCTTTGTTGCCTGCTTATTGTGCATCATTTCTATGACCGGATTTATCGGCACTTATGCGCCGAGGGCAGCGGGTGCCGTTTTGCCGGCTATTAATTCGACGACTGTTTACTTAATCATTTTTGGTATTAATCTCATCTTCTTGGCCTGTTTCTATCAATGCCTTCAGAAAGTCGTAAGAGATGAGAGTCTATCCGACGACTTGGTCTACGTTTTTTTGTTCATTAATTCATCGTTGGCGTGTCTCACTTTTTTTACGACTCAGAATGGGAGCAGTTTCTTCTTTGAATACCTGCTCATGCTCATTCTGGTCTATTTGCTGCCTGTTTATGATAATATCCAAGTCCTGATTCCCATCATCGCCATCAATCTGGCGACGACGTTCGCCGTCATCGACGTGACGGGGCATGAAGTGGCCTGGCAGGACCAATATGACATCGTCCTCTTTTATCTGGTCTGTCTGGTCATCATTTTTTTCCGGCGTTATCTGGTCCTGTCTTTTGCTCAGGCCCGCATGCATCTCCGGTCTCGCAATGAAGAATTCTATCAGCGGAGCCGGACTGACGAGCTCACGGGCCTTCTGAACCGCGAAGCACTGCGGGAAGATTTTGAACAGTATTTTGGCAAGGCCCTTTGCGTCATGATCTGTGATATCGACCAATTCAAATTCTACAATGATACCTATGGTCATATCCGGGGTGATGAGATTTTATCCGTTGTCAGCCGGCTCTTTCAAAAGCACTTTGGCTATACCGGCGTCTACCGCTATGGCGGCGACGAATTTCTCATTATCTCCTTTATGCCCCATGACGGCTTCCAGCATCATGTCGAAACCTTCCAGAATCAGCTGTGTAAGCAGCCCTTCGAGGCCGTGCAGCGCCATCCCACCGTCAGCGGCGGCTATACCTGGGGATACTGTGAAGGTGCCGTTTCCTTGCGGACGATGTTCGCCCAGGCCGACCAATTGCTCTATAAAGCCAAAGCTGCCGGGCGGAACCGCATCTTTGGCGAGGCCTTTGACGTAGAAAAAGCCGAAGCCGGCCTGCACGAAATGGCAACATGGATCAATAAAAGTTTGTAAAAAAGAGGCTGTCGCACGTGCGACAGCCTCTTTTTTTACGAGCCACGAGTCACTAACCACGAGTCACTAATCCCTAACCTCAAATGGCTTGTGGGAAGGTGTTGGTCAAGATTTTAGCTCCGCCTTCGGTGGTCCGGGTCTGCAGCGTCGTGCCACCGGTAGCGATGTCTTCGATGTCCGTCGGGATACGCTTATAGGGCAGCTTCTTCATGATGCGATCCATCGATTCCGTCAGGACTTCGTTGGGGTCGTTTAGAATCGATGCCGATTCGACTTCACGGCCTTTGTCGCTATAGCTCTTGAAGGTATCCGTCCGCTTATCGTAGGCATATACCGTCAGGTGATAGAGACATTCCGTGATGATTTCATCATCGTCATAGCCCCAAAATCCGGCCATGTGCTGCCGCCAGTACCAGGTCTGGACGACCGGGACCAGGACGACATCCGCCTTGTATTGTGCCGACAGAGCCCGCAACGTATCGATGTTGACGTCAGACGGTGACAGGGCTGTATCCGTTCCGATGCGATCCCAGTAAGGGATGCGGAACGGTTGCTTTAGCCGGCTTTTCATGAAACGGGCAGCATAGCTGTCTTGGGTCGTATCGGCGATGACGACAGTCCGCATGTTATCAAAGCGTGGGCCGTCGGCAAAGACTGTCGTAACCGACAGGAGGCAGAGAAGGAGTAGGAGACAGAGTTTTTTCATGAGAACACCTCCAGCAAAAAATCAGAAATTGCCGTTATCGTTCAAAAGTGGCAATGTGTCATCGACTTGCGGGATATATCGTTCCAAGGTGGCCAGCATTTTTTCTTTATCCATGGGCAGGGTGCCGCCGACGGGCAGGAGATTGGAGACGTGGTTGCTGCGGAAGATACAGGGCTTCTGCATGTCCGTGTGGCGCAGAATCATGTCCAGTTCCTTCAAAAAGCCCCGCGCTGTGAGGGGTGTGAAGATGCCCCTAGCGACGTCGTCGTAGAGCGGCACTTCGTGGGGGATGATGAGCGACAAGGCACTGAGCATGGTCGGATTGATGGCCGATACGACTTGAGCCGTATGCAAGGCGTGTTCTTTCGTCCGTTCCTGTCCGCCCAGGCCGAGGAGGATCATTGTTGAGAGCTTCATGCCCGCTGCCAAGGCTTTTTTTCCGGCTTCGATGGTCAGCGCTGCCGTCGTCCCTTTGTCGACGTTTTTCAGGACTTCATCATCGCCGCTTTCGATGCCCATGTAGACGATAGCCAGGCCGGCTTCGCGCAGGCGCTTCAATTCGTCCGGCGTCTTGCGGACTAAGTCAGCCGGCGTTGCATAGGCGCCGATGCGGTTCAAATTAGGGAATTTTTCGTAGCATTTTTGCATGATGGCTACGAGTTTATCTGTCGGCAGGACCAGGGCATCGCCGTCGGCCAGGAAAATCCGGCGGATGAAGGGCATGGCATAGGCGCCGCGTTCGATGATTCCTTCGATTTCCTCCATGGGGCGGATGCGGAATTTAGACGCTTTGTACATATCACAGAAACGGCAAGTATTGTGAGAACAGCCAATCGTAACGCGCAGGATAAAACTACGGGCTTCACTAGGCGGGCGGAAGACGAGGCCGCCAGCATCATCAATAATCATAAGTAACACACCTTTCTTCAAAGATGAAAAAAACATTAGTCGTTCATCTCTTATTATACACGAAAAGTACGTATTACGAAATAGCTGGTTTCTTCTGCAAAATGATGATGAAGACGGTAGCGATGATGCAGGCATAACCGATGAGTTCAACCGTATGGAAGGTCGTGCCCAGGGCGATAGCCGAAATCACGGAAGCGATGACCGGTTCCAGTGTTCCCAAAAGAGTGGCTTTCATCGGTCCGATTTCGCTGATGCCTGTGACGAAAGCCGTAAAGGACAAGGCCGTGCCGATGATGATGATAAAAGCGACGGCCAGCCAGCCTGTCAGGTCTAAGACGGGCCAGAGTGTCCAGACCTGACAAGATACGCTCAGGAACAGCCCGCCGATCATCATGCCTAACCCGTTGGCGACAGCGGCGCCCCAATTCGCGGCCAGCCCTTGAGACAAGACGGGATAGGTGACGCAGGCAACGGCGCCAATAAGCCCCCAAGTCAGCCCTAAAGGGGAAATGACCATTGCCGATGGAGTCCCATCCGTTGCGGCTAGATAGACGCCGCCAAAGGCCAGGAAGACCGATATGATTTCCCTGGCTGTGGGCCGTTTGTGAAAACGGACGGCTAAATAAAGAGACATGAAAACGACACTTAACGTTTGCAAGACCGTTGCCGTGCCGGCATTCGAGTTCTTTATGGCGGATAAATAAGAAAACTGGCTTAAAATAAGACCGAAGAGGGCAAAAAGAATTAATTGGCGCAGGCTGATCGGGTCATGCAGCATAAGACGTATTTCGGCCTTCTTTGTCGGCCAAACCATGAGGGTCAGGAACAGGCCGGCCAGGCACATGCGTATCGACGCCAGCCACGACGGTTCTACGGTATAATGAGAAAGCAGGAACTGGCTGACGACTCCATTGAACCCCCATGATGTTGCCCCGATGACACAAGCTATGATACCATGCTGCGTTTTTGTCATACTAAGACCTCCTCTGCCTGCGGCTACCTATTTGTCCCTATAGTATACACGAGGTAAAGGAGGGGGGCAAGGGCTTATCCAATCAGGCTAAGTGGTCGTTAACTGATAGCTGGTGTCGATGAGCTCCCCAATTTTTTCATCCGCTAAGGTTTCATCCAGGACTACAGAAATCCATGTCTTGTGATTCATGTGGTAAGCAGGATAGATGCCGGGGGTTTTCCGTAGTTCTTCTCCCTGTGCTGGGGAAATCTTTACATTTAGGATATCGATGAGAGACGTGTTTCCATCTTTATCCAGCACATCTCTTGTTACATTCATGATGAGGGCAAACCATTTCCGGTTGGACCTATGGCGAAAGGCTCCGTATGACTGATACCGGGCGGAATGTTCCCAGGGAAAATCCGGGTTGACCTGGAAACGCTTCAAGATGGCTTGAGTCAGCCTGTTGGCCTGAGGCGAGGCAAAAAGTACATCGCCGCAGCAGGCATTGGCAATATCCGTAAGCAAGGCGGCGTAAGCAGAACGAACTTTATTCACATAAGGCCCGTTGGCAGCTTCTTGTCGCAGTTGGTAGTACTCATCCTGGGTCATCGAATCGATGACCTTGCCCGTCACTTGTCCTTTAAGGGTGACGGAAAGGATGGCTTTGAAATCTCCGTTAAGAAAGGGTTTTTCAAGGGTATAAATTTTTTTTGTTTTATAGAAGCCATAGGAAAGCATCCTGTCTTCTATCCAGCGTTTGCGGGCAAAGACCGTTTCTTCAATGGGGACCATTGGCTATCGTCTCCTTTTTCCAAATTGTATTAACGTAAAAAGGAACTGCCGCGATGCGACAGCTCCTTTTGCTTATTTCTTTCCGTTCTTGCCGTGTTTCTTTTCAAAGGCAATCATATGTGCTTCTTGGTCGGTATGACCTTCAGCTTCGGCCTGAGCAATGAGGGCAACCATTTCTTCATAGGCTTCAGGGATGACCTTAGTCAAATGGGTGACTGTGTCGTCCCAGTTTTCTAAGAGAATATGGCCCAAGTTGCTGTCCGTATATTTGACGTGTCTTTCCAGCATGGCTTTGACCGCTGCTTTTTCATCGTCATCGGTCAGCTGTTCCAGTTTGACCATGTCCATGTTGCATTTGCTGGGATCCAGGTCGTAGACGTAGGCGATGCCGCCGGACATGCCGGCTGCAAAGTTGCGCCCTGTCTGGCCGAGGATGAGGACGCGGCCGCCGGTCATGTATTCGCAGCCGTGGTTGCCGACGCCTTCGACGACGGCGCTGATGCCGCTGTTGCGGACGCAGAAGCGTTCACCGGCCGTGCCGTTGATGTAGGCTTCACCGCTGGTGGCGCCGTAGAAGGCGACGTTGCCGATGATGATGTTGTCTTCCGCCGGGAAGGCCGATTCCCGCGGCGGTGAAACGATGATCTTACCGCCTGAGAGACCTTTGCCGAGGTAGTCATTGGCATCGCCTTCCAGGGTCAGGGTCAGGCCGTGGGGGATGAAGGCCCCGAAGCTCTGGCCGGCAGAACCGACGAAGGAGAGGATGATTGAATCTTCAGGCAGGCCTTTTTCACCATAGCGGCTCGTAATTTCACTGCCCAGGATCGTCCCCGTGACGCGGTCCGTATTCTTGATGCGCAGGCGGGCGCGGATGTGCTTCTGGTTTTCCAGGGCCGGACGGCACATGCGGACCAGTTTGGACATATCCAGGGTCGTGCCGATCTTGTGGTCCTGGGGCGTCGTGAAGTGCTGGCCCACAGACGCATCCGTGTAGGGACGATAGAGGAGGTTCTTCAGGTTGACGGTCTTCGCCTTCCAGTTGCCGAAGTGGCTGCGCTGTTTCAGGCAGTCGTAGCGGCCGACCATTTCATCGATGGTGTGGAAGCCGAGGCGGGCCATGATTTCACGCAGGTCCTGGGCGATGAAGCGCATGAAGTTGATGATGTATTCCGGTTTGCCTTTGAAGCGTTTGCGCAGTTTTTCGTCCTGCGTGCAGACGCCGTACGGGCAGGTGTTGAGGTGGCAGACGCGCAGCATGTGGCAGCCGATGGCCAGGAGCGGCGCCGTGCCGAAACCGAAGACTTCGGCGCCGAAGAGGGCGGCGATGGCCACGTCGCGGCCGGTGAGCAGCTTGCCGTCGACTTCCAGCGTGACGCGGTCGCGCAGACGGTTGAGGAGCAGGGTCTGCTGGACTTCGGAGAGGCCGATTTCCCAGGGCAGGCCGGCATGGCGCAGGCTCGTACGCGGCGAAGCGCCCGTACCACCGTCGTAGCCGCTGACGACGATGTCATCGGCTTTGGCCTTGACGACGCCGGCCGCAATGGTGCCGATGCCCGCACCGGACGTCAGTTTGACGCCAATCGTGGCTTTGCGGTTGGCATTCTTCAGGTCGAAGATCAGTTCTGCCAAATCTTCGATGGAGTAGATATCGTGATGAGGCGGAGGCGAAATGAGGGCGACGCCTGTCGTCGCGTGACGGGTCTTGGCGATGTCCGGGTAGACTTTGTTGCCCGGCAGATGACCGCCTTCACCCGGTTTTGCGCCCTGTGAGCATTTGATCTGCAGTTCGTCGGCGTGGATCAGGTAGTCGCTGGTGACGCCGAAACGGGCCGAGGCGACCTGTTTGATGCGGTCGTTCGTTTCCGTATTGAAGCGGGCCGAATCTTCGCCGCCTTCACCGGTGTTGCTCATGCCGCCCAGGCGGTTCATGGCCGTGGCGACGCATTCATGGGCTTCCTTGCTGAGGGCGCCGTAACTCATGGCACCCGTGCGGAAGCGCTTGACGATGGAATCGACCGGTTCGACTTCTTCAATAGGGATGCTGCTGCCGGCAGGATATTCGAAATCCAGGAGGTCGCGCAGGCGGAAGATAGTCTGGCGGTTGACGTGTTCAGCATATTTCTTGTATGTTGCGTAGTCGTTTTCATGGACGGCCTTCTGCAGGAGTTGGACCGTTTCCGGATCGATGATGTGCGGCTGGCCGCCTTTGTGATACTGGTAGAAGTCGCCCCGTTCCAGCTTGTCGCCCGTGTTGGCGTACGCTTCCTGATGGCGCAGGGCATTTTCCTTGGCGATTTCCGCGATGCCCAGGCCTTCGATGCGGGACGGCGTGTTGCAGAAGTATTTATCGATCAGGTCCTGTTTGATGCCGACGGCTTCGAAAATCTGTGCGCCGTGATAACTGTGGACCGTAGAAATGCCCATCTTGGACATGACGGCCAGGATACCGTTGACGGCGGCCGTGATGTAGTTCTGTTTTGCCGTTTCGTAATCGATTTTCTGCAGCTTCTTGTTGGCAATCAGTTCCTTGATCGATTCCAGGGCGATGTACGGGTTGATAGCCGTAATGCCGTAGCCGATAAGGGTGCAGAAATGATGGACTTCGCGCGGTTCGCCCGATTCGAGGATCAGGCCGACGTCGGAGCGGACGGCTTTGTCGATCAGGTAGTGATGCAGAGCGGCCGAGGCGAGGAGCGCCGGGATGGCGGCCATGCGGGAGTTGACGCCGCGGTCCGAAAGGACGAGGATGTTGGCGCCGTTCTTGATGGCCTTGAGGGCGTCGATGCAGAGCGATTCGATGGCCGTTTCCATACCTTCAGCACCGCTGTTGACAGGGTAGAGCATGGAGAGCGTCGCCGCGCGCAGTTTCGGCGTCATCAGCGATTTGATGACCGACATCTGTTCGTTTGTCAGAATCGGGCTCTTCAGGTAAAGGGCTGCTGTCGAGGCTTCGTTCGGTTCCATGATGTTGGCGACGTTGCCGGCCATGACGGCCGAGGACATGACGACTTTTTCACGGACGCCGTCGATAGCCGGGTTCGTGACCTGGGCGAAGTTTTCTTTGAAATAATCATAGAGGAGCTGGGGCCGGTCGTTGAGGACGGCGAGCGGCACGTCGACGCCCATGGAGTCGATGGCGTGCTTGGCGTCGCGGGCCATGGGCAGGATGACCTTGTCCATGTCTTCCTGGGTGTAACCGAAGACCTTTTCCTGTTCCTTTAAATCGTAAGGGATGATGGCATCGCTGTTGGCGATGTTCTGGCCGGACATGAGGTCGTCGAGGTTGACGATGTGTTCTTTATACCATTCGTCGTACGGGTATTCCGTGGCGATTTCGTGCTTGATTTCGTCGTCGTCGATGATGCGCTGCTTCTTCGTGTCGACGAGGAGCATCTTGCCCGGTTCGAGGCGGCCTTTGTAGAGGACGTCTTCCGGCGGGATGCGCAGGACGCCGACTTCGGAGCTGACGATGACCCGGTCGTCGCGGGTGACGTAGTAGCGGGCCGGGCGCAGGCCGTTGCGGTCGAGCATGCCGCCGATGACCGTGCCGTCGCAGAAGCCGATGGCGGCCGGGCCGTCCCACGGTTCGAGCATGAAGTTATGGTATTTATAGAAAGCGCGTTTTTCTTCGCTCATCAAGGGATCCCGTTCCCACGGTTCAGGGATCATCATCATCATCGCGTGGGGCAGGGAATGACCTGTCATATAAAGGTATTCCAGGCAGTTGTCGAACATGGACGAGTCGCTGCCCGTGTCGTCGACGACGGGGAAGACCTTTTCCAGATCCGGGAAGAAGGCCGATTTCGACTTGCCTTCACGGGCGTTGAGCCAGTTGATGTTGCCCTGGATGGTGTTGATTTCGCCGTTGTGGACGATGTAGCGGTTCGGATGGGCCCGGGCCCAGCTCGGGAAGGTATTCGTACTGAAGCGGGAGTGGATGAGGGCCATGGAGGTGACGAAATCCAGGTCCGACAGGTCCAGGAAGAAATGGCGCAGCTGCATGGACGTCAGCATGCCTTTGTAGACGATGGTTTTCGACGAAAGGCTGGCGATGTAGAAGTCCGTGCCGTTCTTCTGGCTTTCCGGGACGATGGCTTTTTCCGCCAGTTTGCGGATGACGTAGAGTTTCCGTTCAAAATCCATCTGCGTCTTCAAGGTCGGATCTTTGCGGATGAAGACCTGGAGGAAATGGGGACACGTCTTCTTGGCGATGTTGCCGATCAGGCTTTCGTCGACCGGGACGTCGCGCCAGCCGAGGATGGACAGGCCTTCGGAACGGACGATGTCTTCAAAGGCTTCCATCTGTTTCTTGCGGAAGTTTTCGTAGCGGTGGGCGAAAATCATGCCGACGCCGTAGTCGCCTTCGTCAGGCAGGGAGAAGCCGAGGACTTCGCATTCACGGCAGAAGAACTGGTGCGGAATCTGGACGAGGATGCCTGCACCGTCGCCGCTGTTGGCGTCGGCACCTTCAGCGCCGCGGTGGCGAAGGTTTTCCAGGATGGTCAGGGCATCATCGATGATGCCGTATGATTTTTTCCCCTTTATATTGGCAACGATACCGATGCCGCAGGCATCGTGTTCATATGACGGATCATAGAGGCCCTGCGGGCTCGGCAGATCGCGCATGGGTTTATTCATACATAAAGCCCCCTTTGGGTATACAAAAACGAGCCGTCACTGTATGGAGAGAGGCTCGTATATACTGTGGTGTAACTATGATTATAAACAATTTATGAAGCTGATGCAACTAATTTTAATGTAAATATCGAATTCCACCGATTTTTTAAAAGAATTACTGACAAAAACGTGCGAACTGTTGACGGAAAAGGCCGGCGCCGCCGTTGGCAGGGTGGCGCATGGCCTCCGCCGCAAAGCCTGCGGCCTGCAGGGTTTCAGCGGACTTGCGGCCGATGGCGGCGATGCGGACGTCGGGGCGGCATAATTTCAGGAGGGCCTTAGCGAGATTGAGGCCTGCGGCCAGTTCGCTGTCCGTCGGCGTGCGGTTGGAAAAAGGCGAAGCCTTATGCGGATGGAAGGGAAAGATGTTCCAGAGGAGGACGTCCTGCGGGTCGAGGCCGTTGTCGACGACGGCGCCCCAGACGTAGGTGTCCGTCGGTTCGTTCATCCCCTTTTCCCGCTGGGGCCTGCTGGTCATGTAGGCGCAGTCAGGACGGCTCGTGCGCCGACCCGCATGATTCAGGATAAGGGACGACGTAATCTGCTTGTGCTCATCGAGGAGCATGCGTTCGCACGTAATGGGGATGCCCGTGAAGCGGCAGCCCTGATAGCCCGCCGCTTCGGCGACGAGGACGAGGCGGGCTTTGTTGAGGCGCGGTGCCAGATATTCTGACAACTGACGGCAGCGGATATCCGGCGCTTCCGGTCCAATATCACAAGCCTCATCATACTCCGACCAGGGATTGAACACCTGCGGCCCGTGATAGGCGCGGAGAGCGCGTAACAATTCATTCATGAGAGATGTCTCCTTTCGTTGACGGAGAGTCGCAGGGAGCGACGTCCCCGTCGTGATTCGTTTGGCGTGATTCGAAGAATGTACCAAAATCGAACCACGGTCCACGACCCACGGCGCCGTCAGGCGCCTATTGATTCACGAAGATGTAATAAGCTCCAATTTTGTCTGCTGGCTGCAACAGGGGCGCAAAGTTCGAGGTCTGGTAGTCTTTGTAGCGTCCTTCAGGGACGACGAGGGTCAGGGGTTCGTGTTTTTGGATGCGGCTGAGGACGCTGTTTTCGTATTCTGTCGGGTAGAGGTGCTTTTTCGACCAGACAGCGTCGCGCTTCAGGCGGGTGTTTTCGTCATACGATGCCGGTGCGGTCCAGACGGCGCTCCGGCCGGTGTAATAGGGGTAGGACGTGCGGTATTCTTCGAAGAAATAGACAGCGCCCTGCGGCAGCTGTCCGCTCAAGGACTGGGCCGAACGGTACTGGTAGAAAGGCGTCAGGACCTGGTAGGTCAGCATCAGATAGGTCATGACCGTCGTGATGACGACGAAGCACGGCAGGGCCGGATAGGCGTGCTGCCAAAAGGCCAGCCAGGTCAGAATCGTCATGATGATCAAAAAGACGGTCAGCAGGGTCAGGCCCTGGACGGGGAAGGGGGCTTTGCCCGTAAAGAAAACCAGTGAAGCAAAGAGCAGGCTGTAGAGCGTGGCCGGCACGAGGACCAGAAACCAGGCCTTGTGCGCGTCTTCATCGAGCCAGTCCTGCACCGTACGGGCGCCCAAGTAAAGAAGCGGCCAGTTGGCGATGTAGGCATAGGTCGGGTATTTCGTGGCCATGAGGCTGTAGAAGAGGACCGTGCCGCCCGCCCAGATGACCATGAAGACGTATTCATCGCTCTTCGCGAAGCGCTGGCGCAGGCCGTAAAGGCAGGGACCGATCCAGGGCAGGAGGCTGAGGGGCACGAGGACGAGGTAGTAGTACCAGACGTCGTATTCGGGATGTTCCGAGACCGTCGCCCGCACGACGTTGTTGAAGCCCAGGAGGCCGTCGAGGAAATCCATGCCGTGGCGGCTGTACATCGGTCCGTACCAGCTGAGGACGAGGACGGCAAAGAGCAGAAGCCCAAGGGGCGGGAAGAGGCGCTTGACGTAATCAGACCGGCGCTGGACGGCGGCAAAGACGAGCAGGAAAAGTCCCGGCAGGACCAGGCCTACGGGCCCTTTGGTGAGGACCGCCAGGGCCGCTGCTCCATAGGCGGCGATGATATAGCTTTTGCGGCCTTCCGTCAGGCCGATATAGGCAAAAGAGAGGGTGGCTGCACTAAAGAAGAAAAGAGGCTGGTCTGTAATGACCGAGCGGCTGATGAACCAGAAGCCGAGGGACGTTGCCGTCATGGCCGCAAAAAGAAGTGCCGTCACATGTCGTCCCGTCTGGCGCAGGGCGAACCAGGCGGAAAGCGTGCAGGAAGCGGCGCCGAAGAGGACTGCCGGCAGGCGGGCGGCGAAGTCGCTCATGCCGAAGAGGCTGTACGCGAGCGAGAGAAGCCAGTAGAGGAAGATGGGCTTGTCATACCAGTAAGTGCCGTAAATCTGCGGCGAAATCCAGTCGCCGCTGCGGACCATTTCCAGGGCCGTCAATGCGTAATTCGACTCGACGGGATCCGTAACGGCAAGCTGGGAAATGCCGGCGGCGAGGAAGAGCAAGGCCGCGAGGAAAATGACGGCCAGGAACGTACGCTGTTTCATAGACACCTCCTAGGGATGATTGATCAGGATGACCTGTGTCGGCGTTTCGGCGGCGATGCCGAAGCGGTCGATGAGCTTTTGCGATTTTGCCAGCTTGTGGAAGGTCGTCTTGGACATGATAAGGAAAATCTTGTCCTGCCTGCCGAGGAGCGTTTCCAGATCCGGATCCTTGACGGGATCCCATTCTTCACCGTACATACCGCTGTAGTAGGCGATGCCCGGGCGCAGGAACTTTTCGACGTAGAGCGGCGCGTGGCCGTCGTAGACATCGGGCAGCATCTGCGCCGTTTCATACGACGTGACGTGGACCTGGAGCTTGGGCAGGATGAAGCCAAACGCAGCCCAGGAGAAACAAATCATGGCCGCTGTGCCGACGACGATGGCTGCACGGTAACTGCGGCGCCAGAGGCAGACCGACGGCAGGAAGAGGGCCGCTGCCAAAAGGCACGTACCCCAGACGATGGCCGGCCGGAAGAAGGCTGCGTCCTGATGCAGGGGAATGGCGTTGCAGGCCAGGACTAAAAAGCCCAGGATATACATCGCCACGAGCAGGGGCTGGGAGAATTTCCGTTCCGCATAGCAGCGGTACCAGTACCAGCCGAGCAGGTAGGCCGTCGGTGGGAACATGGGTGCGATGTAGGTCACGAGCTGCGTCTTGGAAAGGGAAAAGAAGACAAAGATGAAGGCTGCCCAGACGAAGCAGTACTGCAGGGTATCCTTGAAGGGGTCGCGTTTCTTGAAGAGGCGGCGGAGCGTCGGGAAAAGGGCTGCCGTCCAGGGCATCATGGCGGCGAAAAGGATGGGGATGAAGAAGAAAAGGCTGTTCTGTCCCGGATGTTCCGGCGCGGCGAAGCGCGTGATATTATGGTAGCCGATGAAGGTATCCAGAAAGACTTCGCCGTGGACCTTATACATGAGAATGTACCAGGGCAGGCCGACGAGGAAGGCCAGAAGGATGCCCTGGGGAATCTTCATTTCCTTCATCAGGGACCACTGCCGCGTCCAAGCCAGATAGAGAAGCATGATCAGGGCCGGGAAGGCATAGCCAATGGGGCCTTTGACCAGGAGCGAGAGGCCGCAGAAAATGTAGGCTGTGTAATATTTTTTGCGGTAAAAGGAAATCATCGTCACCGTCAGGGTGAACATGAGGGTCATGTCCGTCACGGCAGCCTTGCCGATGTACATGAAGCCCATGCTGGTGACCAGAAAGAGCGCCGCAAGGAAGGCAATGGGCTTGTTGAACATTTCCCGGCCCTGGACATAGACGTAGACAGCCGTCGCCATGGCCATGACGGCGCTGGGCAGGCGGGAGGCGACGTCGGAGATGCCGAAAAAGCTGTACGAGAGCATTTCCAGCCAGTAGAAAAGCGGCGGTTTATCGTACCAGTACTGGCCGAAGATGCGCGGCGAGAGCCAGTCGCCGGCGAGGAGCATTTCCTTTGCCGTTTCGCCGTAGACCGGTTCATCCGGGTCCATCAGGGGCACAGCACCTAAAAATGGCAGCAATATCATTGCTGCCACTAAGGCGACGCTAAGGCCGTAACGATTTTTTACTATCCAATCTTTCATGTTTTTCATGCGACATTTCTCCGACGGCGTTTATGCCAGACGAAGACCGCAGCGGCGATGACGCAGACGGCGATGACGACCAGGAGGAAGATGTGGTTGTACTGGATCAGGTCGCGCCAATGGCTGCCGAGGAGGGAGCCGGCCCAGACGAGGAGCAGTGTCCAGGGGATGGTGCCGATGACTGTGAAGATGATGAACTTCCAGAAGGGGTAGCGGGCGACGCCGGCCGGGAAGGAAATGAACGTGCGCACGCCGGGCAGGCAGCGGCAGATGATGACGGCGATGCCGCCGTACTTGTTGAAGAGGTTTTCGGCCATGCGGAATTTTCGTTCATTAAAGAAAATGTATTTGCCATACTTCAAAAGGATAGGCCGGCCGCCGTAGGAACCGAGCCAGTAGCTGATGACCGAACCGACGAGGCCGGCGATGCAGGCGACGGCAAAGGTCGTCCAGAACGAGAAAATCTGCTGGGAAATGAGGAAACCGGCAAACCCAAGTACGACTTCGCTGGGGATGGGGATATTGGCATTTTCCAATACCATCGCCACGAACATGGCGATATAGCCGTACGATTCCATGAGTTGTAATAACGTATCCAAGTAGGCACACTCCTTATCGATAGACGAAAATAAAGTAAAACTTACGATATTATAGCACAGATGGCCTGCCGGTACTAGTGTCCCGCTGTATTATCCTTTGCTTTTAAAGCATGGGATATGCAGCAGTGCATAGCGGCAGAGCAGGAAGCCGTAGATGACCAGGATGACGGCGGTCAGGACGACTTTCAGCCAAAGGGCGGCGCTTAGGGGCTGGAGGAACCACATGACGTGCAGGATGATCGGTTCGCTGACGAAGAAGAAGCCGTAGGAAATGCGGTGCAGCGTATGGGACCAGGCTGTATGGCTGTTGAACTGTGTCCGGACCCAGCCGCTCAGGCCGAAGATGCTGGCCAGGAGCAGGAGCGCCGGGACGATGGCTGTCACGATGCCTACGCTGTGGGCGCCCATGATGGCGGCATAGACGCCGACCATGACGGCGAAGGCGAAGAGCAGTTTCCCCGACGGCTGATAACCCGAGGCCGTGAACCAGCGGTGCCGGAAGGCGTAGACGCCCAGGGCAAAGGCAAAGGCAGCTAAGATGAGCCAGTCCGGACGGAAGGCGGCGACATAAGGCAGGACGAGCGTCTTGGGCAGATAGGTCTGACAGAAAAAGAGCAGGACCGAAAGGACGATGAAAAAGCCAATCAGGAAGAGCAGGGACGGACGCCCGGCCGCGCGGTGCTGCAGGAAACTATGGCTCATGTGCTTGGCCAGCGCCAGGCCGGCAAAGAGCAGGAAGAGCCAGAGCAGGACCCATGACGTGACGGGAAGGGCTGCTGTCAGCCAGCTTTCTTCGAGGCCGAGGAAAAAGAGGACCAGTCCCGGCCAGCCAAGATGTTTCCATTTGTCTTTCAGGAAAAACGGGATCATATGCGTCCGCAGGGCAGAAGCGCCGAAATAAGCGCTGATGAAGAATACAAGGGAAATAGCGATGACTGCGCTTTCTTCATAAAAAGCGTGCCACGGCTGCAGCAGCAGGGCGGCAACCGTCAGGATGACGGCAGCGCTGCGCAGGTTATCAAAGTAAATGAAGCGTTTCATGAAAAGGCCTTCTTTCTTTGCCGCAGTACAGGTCGTTTTGCTTGTCCTTCACTGCGACTCTATATTATAATATCATTATAACGAATTTTTAACGGATGTAAAAAATAATTTGAAAGAAGTGATATTATCATGATTTCTACGGAAGACAGCATCATCCGCCTCGTCATCGCCCTCATCCTGGGCGGCCTCATTGGCTATGAACGGCAGTCCCAGAATAAGGCCGCCGGTCTGCGGACGAATATCCTGGTCTGCGTCGGCTCCTGCCTCTGTATGATTATCTCCATCAACATCGCCATGGACTATTATTTTACTTTTGGCTACAACAATTCCGACCCCGAACGGATCGCTGCCCAGGTCGTCTCCGGTGTTGGTTTCATCGGTGCCGGCACGATCCTGGCCAATCAGAAGAACCGCAGCGTCCGCGGTCTGACGACGGCAGCCGGGCTCTGGGCCGTCGCAGCCATCGGCCTCGTCGTCGGCGCGGGCTATCTGGTCCTGGCCATCGTGGCGACAGTCCTGATTTTCGTCGTCCTTTCGCTCTTCATCCATTTCGATACGCGCATGGAAGCGCGCTTCCGCAAGCGCTACGTCATGCATCTGGTCATGCGCAACAACGTCGGCCAGGCTCGCAAGCTGTCGGCCTTCATCCACGACCATCATATGAATATCAAAACATTCCATTCGCATAACGACGACGACGCGCCGCTGGCCGACATCGACCTGGAACTGAAGGCGGAACGCTATATGGATGAAGCGGAAATCATCAGTCAGCTCCTGGCCATCAAGGGCATCAAGAAGGTCACCTTCCAGCTTGAAAAAGAAGAGAAAGAAGAAAAACAAAGCGTATAAAGTATCTTGTATACAACATACTTTTCTTGTATACAGTATTTTATCCGTTTCACTATATAAAAACTCTTTTCGCAGTGCTATAATGAAGGACGTCAGAACATTTGGAGAGAACAAGTGTCCATGTAAAATAAACGAAACAGTACAGAGAGGGGTTTTTGTTATGACGATTATGGCAGCAGCAAGCAGAGAAGGCAAAGTATTAAGTGACGTGGTATTCGCCGCCGGTGCCGCAGCGCGTGAAGCAGCAGCACTGTACGGCGAAGACAAAGTCGTCAATGCGACGGTCGGCTGTTATGCCGGCGAAGACGAAAAACTGGCTTGTCTGCCTGTCGTCGAACAATTATACCGCTCTTTGCCGATGAGCGATTTCATTACCTATGCGCCGCCGATCGGCCTCGAAGGCTACCGCAAAGCCGTCATCGACGAAACCTTTGAAGACTGCCGTCCCGAAGGCTATGTCGACGCCGTGGCCACGTCCGGCGGCACCGGCGCTATCCACATTGCCATTGCTAACTACTCGGAATACGGCGAAGCCGTTTTGACGACGGATTGGCGCTGGAATATCTACGACTGCCTCTGCCGGGAAATCGGCCGCGACCTGCATACCTTTTCCATGATGGATGATAAGGGCCGCTTCAATACGGCTGCTTTTTCTGCTGCCGTTTCGAATATCCTGCGCCGTCAGGATTCGCTCCTCATCATCCTCAACACGCCGGCCAACAACCCGACGGGGTTCGCCCTTTCCGATGAAGAATGGGCCGATGTCCTGGAAATCTGCCGCCTCCACGAAAAAAACGGCAAACGCATCAGCATCCTCGTCGATATCGCTTATATTGCCTATGCCGGGGAAAAGAACCGCGTCCGCTCCTTCATGAAACAGTTCGCCCATCTGCCGGAACACATCTTCACCATGTTCGCTTTCAGCATGTCTAAGGGCTATACCCTCTATGGTCAGCGCGCCGGCGCCCTCGTCGGCCTCTCGTCGAGCAAAGATGTCATCGAAGAATTCGCCAACCTCGGCAAATACTCGGCCCGCACGTCCTGGTCGAACATCAACCGCGCGGCCATGACCTTGATGACTAAAATCCGCAGCGACCGCGACCTTATCGCCCAGCTCGATTTGGAACGGATGCGCTTTGCCCAGAGCCTGCGCCGCCGTGCCGATATCTTCACGTACGAAGCCGACCGCTGCGGCCTGTCCTATGTACCGTACAAAGGCGGCTTCTTCATTTCCATTCCGAGCCAGAAATCGGCAGCCGTCTGCCATGAACTGCAGAAAGACCTGGTCTTTGCAGGACCCCTGGCCCAGGGCGTCCGCCTCGGCGTCTGCTCCATCCCGGAAGACAAGATGAAAGGCCTGGCTGCCACTGTCAAAAAAGCCCTGGATACCGTAGAAGGAACCAACAACCTCATGGTAGCGGGGAAATAAAAGCCGTTTATCGTAGGCCGTTCATCGTTTATCGTAGCTGTACACTGTGTGCAGTCTGCAGTTCGCAGTCCGCAGTCCGGTGTAGGGGCCGCCATAGTCGGCGGCCCGCGTGAATTCTGTGGAAAGCCATTTCTGTATTTGTGTTGATTTTCGATGAACGACGAACGATTAACGATGAACGAAAAAGGCCCTGCCGCGAAAAGCGGCAGGGCTTTTTTTTATTGCAAATTTTTATCAGAGCCTGTATAATAAGTATGTAAGCTCTTTATTATATACTACTTGAACGCAATTGTAAAGGCTTTTGAGAAAAAAGGTATTCGGGTTAGATTTTATGAACAGGAGGATGCTACATGGATGGACTCGATCGGTTTATGGGCTGCATGTTGGGCGGCGCTGTCGGTGACGCCCTGGGTTTTGTGATTGAATTTGATGATTTGAAGACGATACATAAGAAATACGGCCCTTATGGATTGCGTACTGTTTTAAAATCAGCAAAGAACGGGAATAAGAGCCTCATTTCTGACGATACCCAGCTGGCCCTCTTCACGGCAGACGGGCTGCTCTGGGCCGACCACGACGGACTGGAACCGGCAGAAGGCCTGTACCGCTCATATATGCGCTGGTATTACACGCAGACGGAACGCATCATCCGGCCGGAACAGGAAAAATGGATGACGCGCCAGGACCATGAAATCGATCTTGACTATGACATGATGGGCGAAGAAGCCCTCTTTGCCCGCCGCGCACCGGGCAAGACCTGCCTCACGGCCCTGGCTTCGGGGCAGAAGCTGAACCGTCAGGAACCGCAGAATAAGAGCTGCGGCAGCAGTACGGTCATGCGGGCAGCCCCTATCGGCCTCTTTTATCAGGGCGACCCGGAAAAAGCTTTCACTGTCGGCTGCCAGGCGGCCAGTCTGACCCACGGCAGTCCGGAAGCCTATCTCTCGACAGCGACGCTGAGCGCCATGATTTCTATGCTGGCTGCCGGTAAGGAACCCGGAGCCGCTTTGGGCGGGGCCCTGCATATCCTGCAGGCCGATCCGGAAGGGACGCCGCTCATGAAGACCATCCTGCGGGCTATCGACGAAGCCGTGACGGACCGCAACCCTGTCCGTTCGATGAAGAAAATCGGTCTCGGGAAAAAGGCTGATGAAGCCCTGGCCCTGTCGGTCTACTGCATCCTCAAGACGGGTAAGCTGAAAGATGCGGTCCTCATGGCCTGCAATCAGGACGGCGACAGCGATACGTGCGGCGCTATCTGCGGCAACATCATGGGCGCTCAGGAAGGGACGAAGGCCATCCCTAAGAGCTGGAGCGGCCATTTGGAATGCGACGGCCTGATCCGGAAATTGGCGCAGTGCCTCTATGACCACCGCCGCTCTTGACATTACTGCTCCATCCCATATAATGAAATATATTATTCTTGGCGTCGTGAAGATGCCGGATCGGGGGAGCGAATATGATTGAATCGATTGACCGGGCGCTGGCTATCCTGCAGCTTTTCCTGAAAGAAGAACGGCCTCTCAGCGTGACACGCATCAGCAAGGTCATGGGACTTCATAAGAGTACGGTCAGCCGGACGATGGATACACTGGAACGCCGCGGCTTCGTCCAGAAAGACAGCGAAACGGGCAAATACTGGCTGGGCCTCCAGGTCTATGCTCTGGGCATGCTTTTCCGGGAGAAGGATAATTTCCCGAAAGTCGCCTATCCTTATGCCAAGGCCTTGTCCCTGCAGTGCAACGAAGGCGTCCACATCACGACCTTTGCCCACAACGGAGCGTCGTATCCGCAGCACATCATCCTGGAAAAGATAAAGTCGCCCAGGACTATCGATACGGCACCGCCCATCGGCGCTGTCCGCCCGGCCTACTGCTCGGCGTCAGGCAAATGCCTGCTGGCTTTTTCACCGGAATACCTGCACACTTATACGGGCTGTACGCTACAGAAATTTACAGAATATACCGTGACGGACTGGTCGGAGCTTCTGGAAGAACTGGAAACCGTCCGCCGGCGGGGATATGCCGTGGAACAGGAAGAGGTGGAACTCGGCATGGCCTGCATCGCTGCCCCGATTTTTGCGCACGGCTGCATTACGGCGGCTATCAGCGTTTCCGGTCCTTCTGAACGGCTGGCCGGCGAAGAACGGGAGCGCATCGTGCAGGCCGTAAAGAAGACGGCTGCCGATATCAGCCAGGCCTTGGACTGATTTCGATAACTGTTTTTCTTGTGAATTATTTGGTATAAAAATCATGCAAAAAGAGAATACGTGACATGCATTTGCAGAAATGGACTTTTATGGTACAATAGGCGTGGATACTATTATTCGGATCACAAGATTGTCTGCCGGGCGCTGAAAAAATCCATTCCTTTCCAGCCTCGTCAGTGTGGGAACAGCTTGAGATCTTATCCATGTGATTCGAGGCGAAAAGAATGAAAACAACCATCAGCATGGCCGCAACGACAGTACCGCGTGTGGCCCATCCGTACAAGACACGCAGCGGCGGGGCTACCGTCACGATTTTTGTGCCTTACAACTGCCATAACCATTGTCCGTTCTGCATCAATAAGGCAGAATATGAAGACATGACTGGTTTTTCCGAAGAAGCTATCTGCCGGAGTATCCGCCAGATGGACAGCATTACGCCGTTTTGTGACTTTGTCTTTACCGGCGGCGAACCTTTTGCCAATATGGAATCCCTGCAGCGCATGCTGGACTGCATTCCTGTGACGCACAAGGTATACATCAATACGACGCTGCCTGTCTTTGCCAATCAGTCGGAAGACGACATCGTCGCCTTCACGGAACGCAACCGCCATAAGATTACCTGCATCAACGTATCGCGCCATATGCAGCACTACGTGGTAGAATCGAATGACGGACTCCTCAGCCGTCTGGCTGTTCCTTTCCGCATCAACTGCGTTTTGTACAAGAAATATCCCGTCGCTCAGCTCATTCCGTATCTGGAACGTTTCCGCAAGGTCAGCGGCGCATCAATCCAGTTCCGTTTCGACTATACCGAAACGACGCCGGAAAACCTTTATGAAGAAGGTCACGACCATATCCTCCACGATTTGAAGAAAATCGCTGCCTATACCGGTCTCGACGGCTGCCGCATGCGCTGCGGCTTCCATTTCGACTACAAGGGCATGGAACTGACCTATCACAAGACACTGCCGTACAGCACGGTCATCGAACGCGATGAAAAAGACGGTAAGGAATACGATATCCTTTATGATATCCTCATCAAACAGACCGGCGCCATCCATTCCGATTGGGACGGCACGCCGCTTGACATCGAAGCCTACAAACACGTCGTCTTCGAACCGTACGACCTCAAATGGCTGCAGCGCTCGCGTACAGGACTGAGCAAACGCCTGCCCTTCCTGAAAACAGCCTGTGCCGCGTTTCATTAGGAGCTGCCGCACGACGGCTTCTGCCATCATGCACCATTTCTTTTTTCACGTCTTTGCCGTGAACCGTGATTCGTTTGTCGTGATGGTTTAGAGTGAATTTTCGGCAAACGAACCACGCCAAACGAACCACAAAGGGGCTCGTCGCTTCATGCGACAGCCCCTTTTTTCTGTCAAATCATGTATAATAGAAGCATACATTTTCATGAATCATCCACGAAGGAGGGGATTTGATGGCCCTTACGGTATTGATGGGCAAGGCCGGGAGCGGCAAGTCGCGGCAGTGTTTCCGGGAGATCCAGGCTTGTGCGGCCGGCGGCGGCAAGGCCTGGCTCCTGGTGCCGGACCAGGCGACGTACGGCGCCGAACGGCGGCTGGCTGAGAGTATGGCCGGGCGCGGCTTTTTAGGCATCGAAGTCGTCGGTTTTTCCCGTCTGGCTTACAAAGTATTCCAGGAACGGGGCCTGGAGCATGCATCGCTGTCAGAACTGGCCCGCAAGATCATCCTGCAGCGCCTCCTGCATAAAGGGGAGAAGGATTTCTCCATCCTCCAGACGGCGGCGCGGCAGCCGAATTTTGCAGAGACTGCAGACCGCTTCTTAGGCGAATGCCGTTCTTTCTGCGTCTCGCCGGAAGCTCTGCGCAAAGCGGCCGAAGCGGTTCCCAGCCCGACGCTGGCCCATAAGCTGGAAGATATTGCCCGCCTTTATGAAGGGTATCAGGACTTCCTGGCCGACCATTTCGGCTCGGCCGACGATACGATGACCCTTCTGGCCCGGGAAGTCGGCCATTATACGGAGCTCCAGGGAGCCCATGTCTGGGTAGACGGCTTTCAGTGGTTCACGCCGCAGCAGCTGGAAATCCTGCGGCAGATGGAAAAAGCCGCGGCAAAGATCACGATTACCCTGACCCTCGACGGCAGCCGCCTGCAGCAGCAGCGGCGGGAAACGGCCCTTTTCCATCGGGCCTATGAAGTGTACCGCGATTTGAAGCAGCTCTTTCCTCATTTAGAGACCGTGAATGTCCCGGAAGAGCCCGCAGGTCCCCTGACGGCTTTTCGCGACGGCTTTTTCCAGACAGTACCGCAGGGACGCCAAGAGCCTGTGGCGGCCTTAGCCGTCTGGGAGTGCCCGGACAGGGACGGCGAAATCGATGCGGTGGCGCGAAAGATTACGGCTCTCTGCCGTCAGGGGTATCGCTGGCGCGACTTCCTCGTCCTGGCCCGGACGAGCGACTTGTATCATGACCGGGTGGAACGAATTTTCCGACGCTGGGGCATCCCCTGCTTCAGCGACTATCGCCGGCCCATGACCAGCCATCCTGCAGCCGAAGCGATTACGGCGCTCCTCGGCGTCTTCCGCAGTCGCTGGAGCCATGAGTCCCTTTTCCGCCTCTTAAAAACGGACTTATTCCCCATCGGCCGCCACGATATCGACGATTTGGAAAATTACTGCCTGGCCTACGGCATCCAGGGGCGTCACTGGCTGAGCGGCAGTGAGTGGACCTACGGCCGCCGTCAGGACAGGACGGATTTTTACGATGAAGCCGAAGAAGCCCATCTGCAGCGCATCAACGCTATCCGCGCAAAAGTGCGGGACATCCTGCTGCCGTGCTGGCAGGACGCGCAGGCAGCGCACAGTCTGCGCGAATGGTGCACGCTCCTCTACCGCTGGCTCTGTCAGCTCGGCGTGCCGGCCGCCCTGCGCCGCTGGCAGGACGAAGAAGAAGCGGAGGGCTTGACGGAAGAAGGGAAGGAACACGAACAGGTCTGGAAGCGCATCGGCAGCTTCCTCAACGAAGTCGTCAGCCTCTGCGGTGATGACGAGACGGACCTCGATGAATTTGCCAGCATTGTCGAAGACGGCCTGGCCAATCTGAAATTCAGCCTTATCCCGCCGACTCTGGACCACGTGACCTTGACGGCTGTCGAACGCGGCTATACGATGCAGGCGAAAGTTGTCTTCCTGTGCGGCGTCAATGACGGCATCTTCCCGCAGCACAGCAGTGAAGAAGGTCTCTTTAGCGACAAAGAACGGCACCGCCTGGCGGATCTGGGCATCGTCCTCGCGCCGGGAAGCCGTTTCCGTTCCTTCCAGGAACGCTTTTTGTTCTATCTGGCGGCGACCCGGGCCAGTGAACGTTTCATTCTTTCTTATGTCGTCGCCGACGATGACGGCAGTGCCCTGGAAAAAGCGTCGTGGATCCATCAACTCTGCGACAAGGGCTATGTGACGGACATCAGCCGTAAAGAGGTGAAAGTGCGTCCCGGCGAAGAAGCGGATTATCTCCTCAGCCTGCCGGCCGCCCTCGATTATCTGCCGTCCCATCTGCGCCCGGCTGCTGACGGGGAACCGGTCGACGATATCTGGTGGGCACTCTATGACTGGGCCTGGCAGCACGGCTGGCGCAGTCAGGCCGTACGCACCGTCCAGGGCCTCTTCCATACGAACCTGCCCGTGACGCTGCCGGAAAATCTCGTGCGCCGCCTCTTTGCCTCAGACGGCACGCTGCGCGGCTCGGTCACGAAATTCGAACAGTACCGCAGCTGTCCCTTCGCTTATTTTTCCCGCTACGGCCTCGGTTTGGAAGAACGGCCGCGCTATCAGTTCGCCGCGCCGGACCTGGGCATGCTCGTCCACGGTGCGCTGCGTATCATCGGCGAGAAACTGCTGCGGGAAAAGAAGCAGTGGCATGATATCCCTGACGAGGACGTGCCGGCCGTCTGCCGCCAGGCGACGGACGAACTGGCGCCGCAGGTCCAGCACGATATCCTCATGTCCAACGCTTATTTTGCCCAGATCAAGGAGCGCCTCATCCAGACCCTGACCCGGACTGTGCGCCGCCTCAGCGCTTTCAGCGCCGTCTCGGATTTCCACATGGAAGGCCTGGAAAAGGCTTTCGGCCGGCCCGGCAGCCCCTGGGAGGCCTTGCATTTCACCTTAAAGAACGGCCTTAATGTCGTCGTCACAGGCCAGATCGACCGCATCGACACCCTGCGCCAGGGCGACCGCAAATACGTGGTCATTATCGACTATAAATCGGGACGCAAGCAGCTCGACATCAGCCAGATCTTCACGGGCCTGGAACTGCAGCTTTTGACGTATATGTTCGTCGCCCTCATGAATATCGGCGGCGATGCCATCCCGGCGGCCGTCCTTTACTGCTATGTGCGCAACGACAAGGTGTCCCTGGAATACCGTGTCAGCGACGATGATAAGAAGAAGCTCTACGATGCCAAGAGCAAGCTGACGGGCTTCTACCTCGACGACGGCAAAGTCATGCAGGAACTCGACACGTCGATGCAGGGCTTTTCGGAATTCCTCAACCTGCGCCTGAAAAAGGACGGCAGCCTGAGCGACAGTTCGCACAGCGTCTACAGCGAAGCCGGCTGGAGCCATCTCCTCGACTGGGCGGCGCGGCAGATCCAGCAGATTGCCGGCCATATCGGCGACGGGGATATTTCCATCCAGCCTCTCCTCATGGGACGCCGGGCGCCCTGTACGTACTGCCCGTACCGCCCGGTCTGCCGCTTCGATACGTCCGTGCGCGGCAACACGTATGAAGTCGGCGGCAGGGAAGACAAAGAAGAAATGATCCGCAAGATTTTTGACCAAGGAGGGGATGAAGATGACCTGGACTAAAGAACAGCAGGCAGCCATCGACAGCCGGGGACAGACACTGCTCCTCTCGGCCGCCGCCGGCTCGGGGAAGACGGCGGTCCTCGTTGAACGCATCATCCGCCGTCTCCTGGACCGGGAGTACCCCATCGATATTACGGAACTCCTGGTCGTCACCTTCACCAAGGCCGCCGCTGCAGAAATGCGCGACCGCGTCGGCTCGGCCCTGATGCAGGCCCTCTCGGAGACGCAGGACCCGCGCATCGAACGGCAGCTGGCCCTTTTGCCGTCGGCCCATATTTCGACGCTCCACGCTTTCTGCCAGCATGTCATCCGCAAGTATTTCTACACCATTGATCTGGACCCGGCCTTTTCCATTGCCGGCGAAGAAGAACTGAACCTTCTGCGCCACCGCGTCCTGGAAGACGTCTTTTTATCGTATTATGAAGACGATGAAAAAGCGCCCCTCCTCTATCCCCTGGCCGATATGTTTGGCAATGACCATGGCGACGACGTCCTCATGGATACGGTAAGCCGCATGTATACCTATGCCCGCAGCCTGGCCTGGCCAGAACACTGGCTGCGGGAAGCGGCCAAGGCTTATGAAGTCGCGCCCGATGCGGATATCGATGAGATGGTCTGGTCCGGCCCCGTCAAGGAGGCCGTGCGCCGCAGTCTGGAAGAAGATGTGCGCCTCTATGAAGGGGCACTGTACCATTTGCGCCAGCGCGAAGAATTTGCTTCGGCCTGCGACCAGTTCACGGCAGAAGCAGCCGCTCTCAAGCGGGCCGCGGCGGCCTCGACCTGGCATGACCTGGACCGCTTCGTCCGGGCCATTGAATTCCCGCGCCTGAAGGCCCTGCGGAAATTATCCGATGACGATAAGGCCGTCTGGGAACGGTGCAAGAAAGTGCGGGACGATGTCAAGAAAGACATTACTAAGAACCTGCAGCCCGTCTATTTTTCCGCGTCGCCTGAAGAATGGCTCGCCGGCATGCGGGCCATGCAGCCCGTCATGAAAGGCCTCGTGGCCCTGACTCTGGATTTTGCCAAGGCCTATGCGGCGGCAAAGAAGGAAAAGGGCTGGCTTGATTTCAGCGACTTGGAACACTTCTGTCTGCAGATCCTCCTCGGTGATGACGCGACGCCGGAAAAGCCGACGCGCTCGGCAGCGGCGGAAGAACTGCGCAGCCAGTATGAAGAAGTCCTGATTGACGAATATCAGGATACGAACGGCGTACAGGAACTGATTACGCGTCTCGTCTCGTCTGACGACAACCGCTTCATGGTCGGCGACATCAAGCAGAGCATCTACCGCTTCCGCCTGGCAGATCCGACGCTCTTTTTGGAAAAATATCAGTCCTTCAGCCGTGAAGAAAAAGCGACGCAGCGCTGCATCGACCTGGGACGGAACTTCCGCAGCGTGCCGGTCATCCTGGACGCCGTGAATGCTGTCTTTGCGCAGGCCATGACCCAGGAAGCGACGGGTATGGACTACGGCGAACGGGAAAAACTCTACGCTGGTCGGGAGACACCGACAGATGAACGCTGGCTCGGCGGCCCGGTGGAAGTCGACGTCGTGGCCACGCCCGGTGATGACCAGGACGACGACGGCAGCACGGCCTTTGAAAAGGAAAGCCGCTTCATTGCCGACCGCATCCGCAGGCTCCTCGAAAGCGGCCGCATGGCAGCCCGTAAAGATGGTACCCTGGAACCTTTATCGTACCGCCATATCGTCATTCTCCTGCGTTCCATGGCCGGCAAGGCGGACGTCCTCATCCAGGCCCTGCAGGAAGGAGGCATCCCGGCCTATGCCGAACAGAGCGGCGGCTATTTCGCAGCTGTCGAAGTACAGATTATGCTCGCCCTCTTGCGCTGCATCGACAACCCGGAACAGGACCTGCCCATGGCGGCAGTCCTGCGCTCGCCCATCGTCGGCCTCGATGAAGCGGCCCTCTCTGAAGTCCGCTTGGCTGGCGACGGCACGCTCTATCAGAATCTGCCCGTCTTTGCCGTGACGCTTCCGGAAGGACAGCTCCAGGACGATATCCTGGCCTTCCTCGACCATCTCGATGCATGGCGGACCTTCAGCCGCCGTCACGGCGTGGCTGAACTGCTGCAGCGTCTTTATGATGATACGGCCTACGTGGATTTCGTTGGCGCCATGCCCGGCGGCGACGTGCGCCAGGCCAACCTGAAGGCCCTTTACGACCGGGCGCAGCAGTATGAAGATGCGGGTTTCCGCGGCCTTTTCCGCTATTTGCAGCTCATGGACAAGATGAAAGACGACGGCCTGGATCTGGCACCGGCGAAAGTCGTCAGCGAAAAGGAAGACGTCGTGCGCATCATGAGTATCCACAAGAGCAAAGGCCTGGAATTTCCCGTCGTCTTCGTCGCCGATATGGGAAAAGCCTTTAACCGGCGTGATACGCAGGACCAGATCCTCTTCCACAACCGCCTGGGCATCGGCCTCAAGCAGTACGACCCGCAGTGGCGCATGTCCTATCCGACCCTCATCTGGAGCGGCATTGCTGCCCAGCTCCGCTGGGAAGGGACGGCCGAAGAAGAACGCGTCCTCTACGTCGCCATGACCCGCGCCCGGGACCAGCTCATCCTGACAGGCCACAGTAGTCATCCTGACCGCGACTGGCAGCGCTGGACGAGCCGCCTCGACCCGACGCAGGCCAAGTCTTATTTTGACTGGATTATGCCCGTCGTCCTCAATGCTTTCGGCAGCCGGGCCGGCGTCGACTATGCCCAATCCGGTGCGTCCTGGCAGGATGACCTTTGGCATCTCTCTCTCTGCCTGCCGCCGTCAGCGGCCCCTTCGGACGAAAACCTGCAGGCTGCGGACTCACGGCTGGAAGCCCTGCGCCGCGGCGACCTTACGGAAACGCCTGTGCCGCAATGGCTGGATGAACGCCTTTCCTGGCAGTATGCCTGGCCCCAGGCCGTCCGTACGGCAGCGAAGTTCTCCGTTTCGGAAGTCAAGCGCCGCTATCATGAACTGCACAGTGAGGAACTGCAGGAAGAACGGTCCCTGGCCTCCGTGCCGGCCGCTGCGGTGCCGCCCGGAGACGGTGAGTCCGACGTTTTTGACGAGCTGCCGCCGTGGCTTTCCGAAGAGGAAGAGAAGGTCAGCGGTGCCCAGCGGGGGACAGCCCTGCACAAGGCCCTGCAGTATATTACGCCGTCGACGGACCAGACGGCAGGCTCCCTGCACTGCGAATTGGAGGCTTTTGTCCGTCAGGGCCTGCTGAGCAAAGAAGAAGCGGCGCTGGTCTATGTCCCGGTGCTGGTGAATTTCTGCCGTTCTGACCTGGGACAGCGCATGGCCGTATCACCGGAAATCCACCGTGAATATCCCTTTACGGTCCTCCTGCCGGGCGGTTCGCCCCTGCCGGCTGTTGAAAAAGGGGAGGAAATCCTCATCCAGGGGGTCATCGACTGCCTTTTCCGGGAGGACGATGCCTGGATTCTCGTCGACTACAAGTCGGACCGTCTGGAAACAGAAAAAGCTTTTCGCAGCCGCTATGCCGTCCAGCTGGATTTGTACCGGCGCGCGGTGGAACAGATTACGCAGCGGCCTGTTGCAGAAACATATATTTACAGTCTTCATTTACAAAAAGCGATTCCGCTTTAAGGAGGTTTTTACATGGGTGTTTTTGATGTTGTCGGCCCCGTCATGATCGGTCCTTCCAGTTCCCATACGGCCGGCGCCGCCCGCATCGGCCTGATGGCCCGGGAGATACTGAAGGATGAGCCGAAAAAGGCCGTCATTACTGTTTACGGCTCTTTTGCCAAGACCTATAAAGGCCACGGTACGGACCGGGCCCTCGTCGCCGGCCTGCTCGGCTTTTCTGCCGACGACGTCCGCCTGCGCACGTCCTTTGCCATTGCTAAAGAAAAAGGCCTCGCCATCGAGTTTCACCGTTCCGACGAAGAAGTGGACCATCCCAATACGGTGCGCATTGCCATGAGCGGCGCTTCGGGCCGCCAGATGGAGGTCCTTGGCGTCTCTTTGGGCGGCGGCAAAATCGAGATTCGTGAAATCAATGGTGCTGAAGTCGCCCTCAACGGCGAAGAGCACACGCTGATTACAGTCCATAAAGACCAGCCGGGCATCATCGCCCAGGCGACGACGGTCCTGGCTATCGGCCATATCAATGTCTCGAATATGCGTGTTTTCCGCAGTGCCAAGAACGAAACAGCCGTCATGATTGTCTGCACGGACAGCCCGGTGCCGCAGGAAATCGTCCATATGATCCAGAATATTACGGCTATTGAAAGTGTCGTCACGCTGCTGCCGCTGTAGGAGGTCTTGTATGTATAAATATGAATATAAAACGCTGCACGAACTGCTCGCGCTGGCGGAAAAAGAAAAGACGACCCTGGCGGACATCGTCGTGCGCCATGAAATAGAGTCGTCGGAAGAAATCGAAGAAAAAGTCCGGGCCGTCATGGCCAGCCGTCTCGATGTCTTTCGGGAATCCATCGAAGCAGGCCTGCAGGACCCGGGTAAATCCGTGAGCGGCCTCGTCGGCGGCGACGCTCACAAACTGTCCCAAGGGACACCGACGCTTCTCGGCCCTTTGGCCCATAAAGCAGCGGTCTATGCCCTGGCTGTCAGTGAAGCCAATGCCAAGATGTTTAAGATCGTCGCCTGCCCGACAGCCGGTTCGTGCGGTATCGTGCCGGCCGTCATGACCGCGGTGGCCGAAGAATTGAAAGTTCCCCGCAGGAATATGGTCGATGCCCTCTTTACGGCAGCCGGCATCGGTGCCGTCGTGGCC
>UMEZ01063303.1_pt1 | contig 55900 bp, 56 predicted proteins | sample 1964841 | NCBI WGS metagenome assembly UMEZ01 (sample SAMEA4836029, study PRJEB28245) | human gut metagenome | biome: gut microbiome; material: fecal sample | place: Denmark | collected 2008 | reverse complement strand
GGTGGACTCGGACCGGTCATGTCTAGGGGGTCGGAATAGCCCCTAGACATAGTCCTTTTTGCTCCCCTCCCCCACCTGGACTCGAAAGATCTCATGCTACTTATGTTGCTTCTTTGGTGGATGTCACTGGCTCCCAAGACGAATGAAGTACCAGGAAAGACCATATAACAGAACGCCTCTGCACTCTAGAGAGGCCGGAAGAGAACAGACGAAGACGCCACAACATATTCCCTTCCGGCTTTTTATTCCCAGGTGCCGTTTCAGATGCATTTTAAGGTTCCAAAAAAACGCCATACATATAGGTCTGACCGGTTTTGCCGAATCAACTGTCATGCGCTATCTTTTTTGCATCGAGGGGGCTTCGTCTCCCGGAGATGCATATGCTCTTTCAATGGCGACGACGCTCGTGCTCCTTGGCCTTGCAATCCTCCCCGAATCGGGCGTCCCTGCCGACGCTGACGCGTGGAAGGACCTGATATGACGGACCCAGATCTGGAAGTCACAAGGATAAGAAGATTCGGAACGATCGTTGCGCGGAAACGATCCGACGGGTCGATCAGCGCATGGCTTGCACGCTATTCGTCGCCCGTGGATGGACGCCGAGTGCAACGATCATTTGAAAGTGTGCGGGATGCTGAGTCATGGCTTGCCGGCGAACATGAGCTGGTCGAAATGCACCGTCGTGGTTTAAAACAGTGGGTTCATCCGACCGACAGGGATCGTCGGAAAAAAGCGGGATCGATGACATTCGATGAACTTGCCGACTGGTATGTGGATACGCATCGAAAACCGGATGGCACCGCGCTACGTGGCGCGGCAAGACGTAATCTGCGGACGGACGTGGGCCATTTAAAAGACGTGTTCGGCGGCATGACGCTCAAGCAAATCACTCCGGACGTGATTTCCAAATGGTACTTCGGCGAGCATGCGGAAGGCGAGTGGGTGTTCCCCCGCATGTGCCAGAGACTGAAAGCCATCATGAATCTCGCATGCTCGGACAAGTTCGGTACAGGAATGCCATTGCTGGCGTCGAACCCGTTCACCCTACCGATTCCACCTGATCCGGAACCCAAATCGTGGGAGGTGCCGCCATTGACGGGCACGCAACTGGCCGCCCTATACGAGTCGATGCCGGAATACGACCGGTTAAGTGTCCTCTTGGCCGCATGGGCCGGTGGCATGAGAATCGGCGAGGCATGCGCGTTGAGAGTATCCGATTTCAATCTTGAAGCCCGAACCATGATGGTGAATCATTCGGTCTGCCGTGGGGAACACGATCTGGGAGAATTAAGATTAGGGCCGACCAAGTCGAAGCATTCCAAACGCGTGTGCCCGTTGCCTGACCTGCTGGTGCCATTGGTCCGCGAGCATATCGCCAATCGAAAAGACGAATCCAGCCCGTATTTATTCCAGTCCCGTCGGGGAAAGGGACCACTCGCCCCGACGACCCTGGGCAATCATTTCCGTCAAGCGCGCGAACAGGCGGGATGCACGACAGCGACGTTCCGTACGTTGCGTGTCACTCATGCGACCCTGCTCATGCAGAACGGCGGCACGATCCGTGAAACGATGGACAACATCGGAGACTCCACCCAAGAGGTCGTGATGCGTCATTACACAAGGACAGTGCAGGAACATCAACGTCAGGTAGTGAATCGCATGGCAGTGGGTATGACATCGGAAAGCAAGACCCTGCAGCATATCCTCGGCGTGCAATACGCCGTTCCGACTCCGGTTCCGGAGGTCCGACTGTTGGATCTGGACGCGAAACTCTCCCTGATCATCAAAGCCCTACAACAGATAAGTGTGAACGACTAATAACAAACAATTTCAGCGTGACCAACATGAAACCGTAATCCACGCAACAGGAGGATAGGCAAATGACGGACACGATCATGCTCGAAGCGCCCGCAAGAGGAGGGAGGATATCGGACCTAGCGGACGGTCAAGGAAGAATCCTACGACTGCACGACCTCACGGCATCATCCCTCGGCCACACCTCCCATGCCAACCAAACCGAAAGCCCAACGCGTACAGGCGGAAGAGTCACGATTGAACGGAAGCCCGATGAAGGTGACGGACCGGCCGTGATCCACCGCCTCAACGACGAGCGTGACCAACGGTGGCAAAACCTGATAGCCGGTTTTCTCATTCATGCGAGCCGCGGCATCGTTCGTCACGATGGGCAACACGAGTACACAGCCGTGCCGGATGGCCCCTGGCGGGCATCGGCGCCGTACGCATCATCACTGAGTGGCGCGGCCGATAACAGGTGGGGCGGGCGTGACAAGAGAAAGGACATCCACAGGAAAAAGGAGCGATCATGGGAAAGGAACCAGACCCACACGCATGCCGTCCGAACAGCATGGACCTCAACGACGCGGCCGACATGAGGGATGAAGCGGAACAGGCATTCAACGACGCGCGCAAGACCAGAGGAAAACGCGACCTGCTGTACGTCGCGGTCATGGCCTGCGTCATCGTCATGCTCACCGGCGCCGTATGCGGAAGAAAGGACATCATCATCGCTTCCGCCGTCATCGCCGTCGCGTTCTCATGCGCCGGAAGCCTGGCATGCTACCGCATGAAAAAATCACTCCACACCTACCACGAGAACAATGCCGTCCTCGAAAACGAACTCGACGCCGCCGACTACCAGAACATCATGGGATGCCCTCACCCCTGGAAAACATTCTGACCACGATTTTTACCCCCGATATCGTAAGCGGGACACGTGGAAACAATGAAGGAAACCGACGGGGGAAACATTAACAACAGCAGACTCTAACAATTCCCCCGACGGCGTTCCTTCAAAATCAAAACCTTTTCAGGAAATCGACTCCCAAAAGGATGAAAGCCGATGAGGAACGGTCGAGGTCCACGGACGATACTCAGGTTCATCGCGATAATCGCGATGAACCTGTTCACCATCAATTGCGCCTGCTACATCGCAGTCACCGTATCCGCACACGCCGACCCACGTTTACTGCATCTCAGTCGAACGGTAGGAACGTTGTGCGGCATGATGGCGATCGCAATCACTCCGATCCTCCTCATCACGGTCCTTGTCAATGGCATGGAGGAAGGAAAGAAACGACATGAGGAAAACAACGATGGCGCAGGTCGTGGAATTTGCCGGCCAACTCAACGTCACCCTGCAGAACATAAGCGAGGACGAGAACACGCACGGACTGGCCGAAGCGTACAACCGGCTCGCCCAGGTCATGGACGAGCTCTGCATTCCAATGCGCGAGGAAGAGGTTCTGGAACCCATCAGCCATGAAGAAGCATGCGAAACAGCCGAAAGACTCTACCGTCAACTCATCGAGCAAGCCAAGGACCATACGACCATACGGCTCGCCCAGGCAATGAACCGCGCATGGGCGGAACTCACCGTCGTCGAAGGCCTTGACAGACTCGCACGGCCCCAAAGCAAGGACGAGTAATGGGAAACGGAACTCCATCGGATGAATACGAGTCCGTTGAAATGTGGTTCATGAGAAGGACGACCGACAGGCTGGTCAGGGAAAACTTCGAAATGACCGACCGGCTGGTCAAAGAGGACTTCACCATGAGAACCATAATCAACACCTCAGTACGGACACTCAATGACATCCACCGGCAAATCAGCGGATTGAAAGAAGTCATATGAACACGGACGGAACACTATTCTCCATGAAGAAAAACAGCAGGGAAGCCGAGGCGATGTCGATGACGAGCTTCATGATCCCCATCGGACTGAAGCAGAAACTCAAAGACCACGCCGCCAAGTTGGGTACCACGTCAACCAGTCTCATCATCGAAGGCATCAGACTCATCCTCGACCGGAAGAACGAGGCGACACCGCAACTGGAAGAGATCGACACCACGGGCGCCGACGAATACGTCAAACGAAAAGCCATCAAAACACTATTGGAAGCCCATCTCACCACCGAATCGCCCGCGCAGGCATGGGCCCTCGCATACCGCGCCGCGTGGAAAGATGCATTGGACTTCTGCATCCAAGCAGAACAGGCTCTCGACAAGAAGGAAGACAAATGAGCGAAGAAGAACGCATCTGGGCCAACGCGTTGAGCGACGCGATCGAACCAGCGAACGAATACGCACGGAAAATAAAGGACCGTTACCTGGTGACAGCCAAAAACGACATGTACGGAATCGACCAGACGATGAACATCATCAGCCAGGCATATCTCGCCGGAGTGGAACACCAAGCCGAGGCCTGCATGGGAAAGGCATGACTCCGCCATGAACGCCCAAAGGACGTCGGCAGAAGAAACCGAAAGGACCCTACGCGCGGAAAGCGTTCTTTCGGACGATCGCCTTCCCGTCAAATGGGATGGCGAATACATCTATTGGGCGGACACGTGGACCGACACCATGCCGTTCCTGTGCGGGAACAACAACCCGTTAAAGGATCAGGCATGCCCCGGCACGGACGAACGCAGACGATGGAAACAATACAGGCCCCACCTGTGGAGGCCGAGGACCGTCAACGGCCGCACCACCCAAAGCAAACTAAGACTGATGCGGTGCGGAGTCTGCGGACTGACCCTTGTGGAGGAACATCCACTCAACGGAGGAAAGGAAACGGTCTGGCGGTTGGACGAATCCGACTATGGGCCGGAAGGCAGCCACCCCGTCATCCAAGGAGAACTCGACATCTAAAAAACAAAGCCGGCTCATTCCGGCGGAAAGGACAGAAATGATAGGAATGACCAGACCGAAAGCAAAAGACCGTCCACGTGGTAAGCCGTTCGACGAGCCGGAACGCAAATACCTATGCAGTCTCGACATCATCGACGCATGCACCGAGAAAAGAATCACCTGGAACAAAACCTTCATCGAATACGCCGAAAAGGAACTCGAAGCAGGCTCCCGACCGGTTGACATTTTCCGTGGAGCGGGAGTCGGACCGGAACTCATCGGACGGAAACGCATAGAACGATGCGTGGCGCGATGGCGGGCCAAGATCAAGAAAGAGGAACGGCAATGAGCGTCCGGAACGACGACAACATAATCAAATCCCTGGTCATCCTCGCCGTCTGCATAGTCGCGATGCTGATGGTCTGCACGGAATGCGCGCTACTGCCACAATACGGTTGGCTATGGCTCATCCTCGCCATCGCCGCGGTGTTCAGCGTGGTGATGGGCATCAAAACATGGCTGGACGAACACGGAAGGAAATAGGATCGATCATGGAAGAACATGCCGGAAAACTCTGGTTCGGCATATGCGCGGGACGTACGGTGCCTTCGGCACGTCTCGCCCTCGCAGGAACACGGATCACCGCGCTGGACAAGACCAACACGGTCATGGAATGCTTCATGGACCCTTCCGTCGCCAAGAATCCCGACCCCGTATGGGCGGCATGCCATGCGATGGACATGACATTGACCGGGCCGCGAATACCCGAAGACGTCGTACCCAGCCTGCCGCAGGCCATATGGGTGGAATTCATGGGAATCGACGAGAAACCCGACAGCGACGATTACGAGATCGCCGTCGACCTGGTCGCCGGCGACTTCTACTACAGTCCGAACCTCAAGGACGACGGCAACCGCAAAGGATTCGCATTCTGCGTCCAACACCTCACCGACTACATCGCCAGCCAGATGGACGAGAAGAAATCCCATGATTGAACCGGCAAGCACGCTCGACATGGACGACGATACCCGCGGCCGCATGATCACGAGATGCGTGGCATACATGACGCGCAACGGAAGATCCCGATACGGGACACACGGGCGGTGACCCGCCTGCTGGCCTCCAACGCCGGCCGGATCGACGGGGCCACGAACGTGAAGGTACGCAGCTACCTTACGGACACGCCGGCCGAAACGTTCCAATCATTGGAGACGATGAAACAATGGATGGGCGTGCGCAAGGCCCTGGAATACGCCGCGATCGGAAGAATCGAACCCGACAGGTCGTCCGGACTGGCCGGAACGCCGGACGAGACCGGCACCCTCATCCGATACTTCATACTGACCTTCATCGACCGGAACTAACCGACGTGACGCAAGGCCTATGCGTCGAACCCAACATGGCGCATGGGCCGTTAGTCCTTCGGATATCCGATCAGCTCATGGTCCGTCCAATCAACAAGCCGACCATCGATACGGTCCACGTCCAACAGCCACACCTCGTCGCGCCGCGGATTGAAGAAACCCAACCGCCGGACCATCCGATACTCGTCATGCACGGAATGCAATCCCATACGCCAGTAGACCAGCAACTGCAACGTGTACATGGGATTCGGCCTATAGGAGCTCACCTTGAAATCCCACAACGTGTCAGCGGTGAGGAAATCGCCACTACCCGACGTGATCCGGTCCGTATACCCGCCCTCGAAATCGAAACCGTCCCACACGACCGGACCATACTCGTCGAAAAAGGCACGCGACCGGGCCACCATACGCGTGAGATTGAAATACGTCGCATCATCCGGAACCATGCGCCGCGGACGCCAATACTGCGGTCCACGACGCGACGCCGCGTCGAAATCAAGCAGCAGGCACGCTGCACGCGCCGACGCGGGAGAGAAATCCGTCACACGGGACAGCAGGGACTCCGCGTATTCGCCCTGCCCGACCAGCCGCGCACCCAACAAGGGAACATGGAACGCGACCCGCACGGGAGTGCCCATCGCCACACGGGTCATGTAATCCACATACAATCCCGCAAGATCAGGCGGAACGGTCTCCATACTCCGCGGATACAGGCTTTTCCGGTCGGCGAGTCCGACCCTGTCGAACAAGGACAAGGGCAGCAGGCCCTCCGGCGGCTGGGAGACCAGACGGATACGCGTGGTCACGGGCATGGGATGACGGCGGCGTTCCCTCTCGCGACGCGCGGCATCCTCCGCCTCCAACTGGCCGACCGGACGCAGATCCATCCCAGTGGAACCATCGAACCCGTAGAAACGCGGCATGCGAACCTCCCTATGGAATCGTCACGCGCCCGCAGTCCCATCGACTGCGGATAACGGGAAAACGTTCCACGGGAGCATCGGATAAGCGTTGCATGTCCGGAAGATGCAACACTTAAAACAATCCAAAACAAATATCACAGTATTGTGATATACTGGTCTGTGTCGGGAGGGCACAGGCCGAGCCCGAAACGGAAGAAGGAAACCCGCACATGATGAAAGTCAACATCCTCGAAACCGACACCGGACGCATCCGCGAAGACGAACTGCGCGACTGGTCCCAAGCCGCGCTCAACCAACTCGACAAGGCATACGGCTACAAGTCCTTCCGCCCGGGCCAGCTCGAAGCCGTCAACACCATCCTCAACGACCGCGACCTGGTCGCCGTCATGCCGACCGGCAGTGGAAAAAGCGTCTGCTACCAGCTTCCCGCGATGCGCGAAGGCCATCTCGCGCTCGTCGTGTCCCCATTGCGCGCCCTCATGCGAGACCAGGTGCAGGCGTTGCAGGCCAGGGGAGTGGCCGCGGCCCTCATCGACAGCGGAGTGACCCCGAAGCAACGCCAAAGCATCTACGCCATGGCCCACGGCGGAGGACTCCGCATCCTCTACGTCGCACCCGAACGCCTGTTCGCAGACGATTTCCTGTTCTTCAGCCAATCCACACGCATCGACCTGATCGCCGTGGACGAGGCCCACTGCGTACTCCAATGGGGCCACGACTTCCGCCCGAACTACCTCAAGATCGGCGAATTCATCGCCGGACTGCCCACGCGCCCGGTAGTGGCCGCGTTCACCGCGACCGCGACCCGCCGGCAGGTGCCGGAAATCGCCCACGCACTGGGACTCGACAATCCCATCATGCTCGGCACGGGCTTCGACCGTCCCAACATCCGATTCGACACGATCGAACTCAAGCCGGCCGCGCGGAAGAAATTCATCACCAACTGGGCGAAAGCCAAGCAGGGAAGCGGCATCGTCTACTGCACCACCATCCGCCGCTGCGACGAGCTCGCCGAAACCCTGCGCGAGGCCGGCATCGACGCGGAAGCGTTCTACGCGCCCCTCACCGACAAGGAGAAGGCACGCATCCAAGACGGATTCCTAACCGGCTCGCCACGTGTGATCTGCGCGACCACCGCGTTCGGCATGGGCGTCGACAAGCCCGACGTACGCTGGGTCGTCAACGACGGCCCCTGCGAAAGCCTGGAAGCGTTCTACCAGGAAGCGGGACGCGCGGGAAGAGACGGCAAACCAGCACGAAGCGTCATGCTGTGGACCGGCGGCGACTTCGCCGACTGGAGGCGCCGCCTCGCCGACAACGCGGGAAACGCGCTCGAAGACCCGAAGGACCGCGCCAAGGCCCAACAGGCCGCGTTCGACCGTCTCCACGCCATGAGCCGCTACTGCGAAACCGACCAATGCCTTCGCGGCGTCATCCTCGACTATTTCGGCGACACCGACCACGAGGAATACTGCGACAACTGCGGAAACTGCACGTACGTGCAGGACTGCGACCCGACCATCCAGGCAAGCCATTCCACGAAAAAGAAGAACGGGAAGGGAAACGTCCAGGACACCGAGGTAATCGATACGACGATAGTCAGGTTCGTCTACGCGCGCGAACGCCTGCTCGGCTTCGGATACGGCATCCGCAAGACCATCCGCAGTCTCGTCGGCGATACCGGCGAAGGCGTGGACGACAGGGGAATCAGCGAACTGGAAGGATACGGCGCCCTCGAAAACGTGGACGAGGACGTCATCGAAGCACGCATCCACACACTCATCGACGACGGAACCATCTACGTAGGCCAATACCACACGCTACTGGAGCCATGAAATGGGAAAAAGAACATCGAAACTCGCCGAACTCCGCAAACAGGCCGGCCTCAGCCAGGTCGAACTCGCAGAATTGAGCCACATCAGACAATCTAGGATCAGCGAATTCGAGACCGGACGCTACTCCACGGCCAACATGAGCCTGAAAACCGCGGCCAACCTCGCCCGCGCGCTGGGAGCACACGCCGAAGACCTGCTGGAAGACGGCGAATGACGCCTAAATGACGATACGGACATATCTCCACCTGTTTTTGCTGCCCTATTCGGTTTCGCGTCCAACACCGGCTTCCCCGGCGGCAATCTGGATCACGCCGCGGGCCTTGGATATGTCGTCGAGGGAGGCCTGAAGGAGCGTAGAATCGCCGGTCTCGGCCATCGCGTTGAAGTACGCGATGGCGTCCTCATCGCTCTCGATGTATTCGCCGGCATCGAATTCGCTAATGTTCGTCACAAGCATTTCCTACGCCTCTTTTAAATCCATGTGGTTTTCTTGAGATTCGATCCGTCAACGAAGCAGGTCGAACTGGTAGTCGCGGCCATCATCCAACGAGTCCGCAGCACGGACCACCGCGTCATTCCAAATGCTCGCAGGCCATCCCGCCATCTTCGGGAACGCATGGGCGAACGCGCGGTCGGACCTGTACATCGGCACATGCACCACGCCTTCCACATCCGGTTCCAATCCACGCAGGAAAGGCACCGCCCACCGGCATAACGCGTCACGTACCTGGCCGATACGATCCAGGATTTCGGGCAGGGAGTCCTGCACCCAATACGGCGGAGTGTCATGACCATTCACGCCTTCCTCCCAACGGGAGACCGTATGCTGGCCCACCGGCCGCGGATCAGCCGGATCCTTCGGCGAAAGCAAACCGATGCACACGCCCAGATCGGTCTGGCTCAATCCGAGCTGCCGACGGCGGGTCTCCAATTCGATGCAAGTGAACGCCATGGCTCTTCTCCACTCCCTGTTTCCGAAAAAAGGCGGGACCGGGCACGGCAGAAGCCATCCCGGAAAACAAATCCCATCGGGGATTCTAACACGTGGGAAAAAGACGGCCCCTCCGGAAATTTTTGAACGTGAACATCCGTGAAAAACGGATTAATCCCAAATTGAGAAATTATAGGATGAGTGCTCCGGAGGGAAACCGTCTCGACGATACCACGTGTACGGCCACCGATATCAGCCGGCCACATGGCCGGGAACAACGGACCCTCCGCTGACGCTTCGGGGCAAGCCCGACAACGGAACATGCCCCGCCATGCCCATGCGCGGCGGGGCCGGGAAACGGAGCGGCGCACAGGCGCGCCGCCATCCACTGTTTTCTTTTGGACCGTTTGCCTACGGCAAGGATCGTAACCGCCTCCACGTCCGCGCCACGCGGTCCGGCCCCCAAGGGGTTCGGCGTGCTCGCGGACGCTACGGCGGCTAACGCTATCGCTCGACCAAACGGTCCAAAAGAAAAAATCAGGGACCGATTCAATCCAAGGAGACACGAACATGAACGACAGCATCAAGCATTCCGACGATGAGGTAGTCTGCACCGTCACCTACACGTGGGGACAGGTCAAGACGTTTCTGAAGGAACATGGCAGATGCGCGACGGACTCCAACGCCGAGGCATTGCTCGCGGAATGCGGCAATGGAAGCATCGAAACAGGCAAGGACAACCTGTTCTGCGATGCATACGACGAAATCGAACAGTGTCTTTGCATCTCGCTGGACGCCGACAATCTGCCCGACAAGCCATGGTATGACCGTCCGAACGGCGAATGGGTGTACGACCGTGAGGAACCAGCCGACCATCATGATGCCGACGAGGACGAAGCATGGTACGGCACATACTGCCATGTCGGCATCCACGGCGGAAACCAATGCCGGTGCTGCAACACCTGCTCACAATGCGGCAGGCACATGTGCGAGGCGTGCACCGTCCGATGCTCCACGTGCGGCAGCATCGTCTGCAACAATGACGCGAGTGAGACCAAGGACGGCGAATGGGAGTGCGTCGAATGCGACCGCGAGCACGATCCCGAGAAAAGCCGTCTGCTCGACGCCCTCGAAAACTATCAGGGCACGATACGCAGCGAGAAGGCCGAGAACGAACGCCGCATCATCCTCGGCTTCATCGACAGCCTCTGAAAAAAGATTGGGGGTTGCCATCCATCCGTGACGGGTCGGCAAACCCCATAGATTCCGGAAAAGGAGGAAAGACATGGAAATCAGGGACACCATACAGTCAGACGACATCAGGTGCGACGGATGGATCGATAAAGACACCGCCGAAGCAAGCATCCGGCAGACGGAAGCGACCCTGAAACGCTACACGCCGGTCTACGACGCCCAATGCAAGGAATATCCGCGTGGCGTCGAACCATTCCGCGACTGCATTTTCGCTGAGTGGCATGTGGACACCGACGAAGTGGTCTACTGGCTCGACCTTGACAACGACATCCTTCTCGTCACCGACGAAATCGGCTGCGCGCGCATCGACGACATGGTAAGGGACATATGCCGAACATACGCGGCGAGCCACGCCCATTCGGATTGACGAAACCACCGCAGGGGCGTCGAACCCCAGCGGCGGACCGGCGTCCACCCGGACGGCGCACGCGCCGGGAACAACGGACCCTCCGCTGACGCTTCGGGGCAAGCCCGACAACGGAACATGCCCCGCCATGCCCATGCGCGGCGGGGCCGGGAAACGGAGCGGCGCCCCTTGGCGAACCCCGCCGGCCCCAAAGCCGCCGGAGCCCACCCAGGCGGCGCACGCGCGGCGAAACCGCGCACGCGCCGGGAAAAAGGACCCTCCGCTTCGCTCCGGGACGATTCCGACAACGGAACATGCCCCGCCATGCCCGGTGCGGCGGGGCCGGAAAACGGAGCGGCGCGCGACCGCGCCGCCATCCCTTGATTTTCTTTTGGACCGTTTGCCTACGGCAAGGATCGTAACCGCCTCCACGCCCGCGCCACGCGATGCCGGACTGGCGTCCGGCGTGCTCGCGGACGTTCCGGCGGCTAACGCTATCGCTCGACCAAACGGTCCAAAAGAAAAAATTCAGGGACCGACAGGACATCAAGGAGCGACATCATGCAGCAGAACATCATCTGGACCAACGACACCGACCAGATCGACGCCATCATCGACGACTGGAAGCAGGAGGCGGCGCACCTCGCCACGGCCATGGCCGAAAACCCGAAAGAGACCATGGCGGACGCGACGTACGGTGTGGACGTCATCCTCGAAAAGGCATGGAAATACGTCGTGGGGGAGTGCGAACTGCCGGCCCCGCAGCGACTCGTCGAAGCCATCGAATCCATCGACGAATACGACGCGAACGTCCGTATCGCCGCGGACGACCTCAACACTGAATACCGTGCCGACGAGCGGGACAACCTGCGTCACCTCGAGCTCGCGCATCCCGTCATCATCCTCGGCAAGGCCGGACTCTGGAACGGCAGCCGCACCATCGCCAGCGTCGTGAGGTTCGACAACATCGGCGACATCATCTCCGACAGCCCATGGACCGGTATGGAATACGAGACCTGGAAGATCGACGGCCACGACGACCTGAGATACGTCGGCGTCCACCACGACGGGGTCAACACCTGCACCTTCCGCGAGCTCAAGACCGACGGGCACGGCGAAAAACCCATCGAAGAGAACGACCTGCGCGCCCTGCTCAGGGCGAGCCGCCCCCTCGGGCCACTGGTACGAGAAGTCTACGGCATGCCCGCACCCGCGAAAAAACACGGAAACCGTTGAAAAAGACAAGCCACAACCGGAAAATATCACAATACTGTGATATAATGGGGGTTATCGGCAAGGCATAGGCCAGCCGAAACCCCCAGAACGAAAGGGACAACAATGCTCGAAGCATTCAACGAACTCATGGCGGACCCTACATCCCGCGCCGAACTCGTCGGCGGACTGGTCGAAGTCCTCATCTTCATCATCCCCGCGGGAGCGTACGCGCTCTCATTCCGGATCCGAGCCTCTCTACGCCGCTTGCGCTACGGCACCGATCGTCCACGCGTCATCATCGGCCATGCGACCAACTCCTATTAGAGACGCATTCCGCCGACATGGCGGGCCGGAGGGAGTTCCGCCGACCTCCGGATTATTCCCTTGCAAACCGGCGGAATCAAAGGAGCCGCATTATGAGCGACATCGACGAAAATTCGGACCGCAGGCTGTCCGATACTTCCGAAAAGTACGAAGGAACGGAACATTACACGTTTGTCAAAACCAAAGACGGATGGCATGGCGACCCAGACGGTTACAGCTGGCAATGGTTCGACTTCCCCGACATCACATTCACCGATGACGGCGACTGCCATTTCGAACTGGAGGCCGAAGCCATCGACATGGCGGTCGAACTTGACACCTACCGGGAATTCCTCGCCATCCTCTCCAGAGAGATAGAAAAACTCCGCCAGCAAATCGACGGTTAGACAGGCAAGCCCGAATCCGCCCGCGGGACATCGCGGGCGGATGCCTCCGGCGGCCAGAGGACGGCTAACGTCCTCTGGACTCCACGCGCCGGGAACCGGTTCCCGGACCCAATAATGGCCAAACCGCGCCACGGAGGCCGCGGTCCGGCCGGAGGGAAATGGAGCGGCGCCCAGCGCGCCGCGACCCTTTTATTTTCTTTTGGGCCGTTTGCCTACGGCAAGGATCGTAACCGCCCTCGCGTCCGCGCCACGCGATACCGAACCCCAAGGGGTTCGGCGTGCTCGCGGACGTTCCGGCGGCTAACGCTATCGCTCGACCAAACGGTCCAAAAGAAAAAATCAGGGACCGACAGGACATCAAGGAGACGAGCATGAACACGAACCACTGCGCATACGAACGGCAGTCCAAGCCGAGGAACATCGAAGTGAAGGGCCTGTACGGCAGGTGGGACGTCCAGCTTCACGCGACCGTGGACGGCGGTCGGGAATACTGGTGGGTCGAGAACGCCAACGGCATCGACGGCGAGGAAGGCTATTGGACCACCAGGAACGAGGCGGGGGAGTACGAATACTTCTGCGACGCCGGCTGGGGCGACGAGGCGAACGCCATCTGCCATCTCGAAGACGCCATCGACGACTGAAAAGAAAAACGTCCGGCCTCCATATCGGGTCGGACGCCCGTGAACATACGGAGCAAGAGAAACAGGAGCAGGAAAAATGTGCAACTACAAGCTGACCGTCACCCTTGAGAAGAGCGTCGACGTCGTGGACGGCGGCGGCTGGGTCACCGGCATGACGTGGCGCAAGGCCGTCATCCTCGAAGCCGGCGAACGCGCAAGCGTCCTCGCCCTGCGCGACTTGCTCAACCAATCCAAGCCCGCCATGGACGATCTCGGATACATGCTGTGGGACCGCTGCTACGGAATGTGCAACCGCCAGTGCTGGCAGTGGGAATTGGTTTCGGCGCACAGCACCTGCGTCAATGAAATCCTCCGCAAGGCCGGCATCGACTGGCCGGTGGACGGCATTCCCAGCATCGACAAGCCCATCATCACCATCAACCTCGCCATCAACTGATTCCAGAAAGAAAACCGGAAGAATGTCCACGCCCACCGTCATCGCATGCGTGCTTTTCCTCGCGGGAGCCATCCTGTCCTTCGCGTTCGTGGCCGCCGTCAAAACCCGCGACGTGGCCATGATGTGCGCGATCCTCGGTCTGGCCGGCACGTTCGGATTCCTCGCCTCATGCGCATCCCTCTGAAAACGGCGAAGACCAGATGGCAAACCAAGGAGAAACGACAATGAGACCCACGATCACCTTCACCAAGACCCGCCGCCACGTCTGGCCCAACGAGAGCCACTGCCTCGAGGCCGCCAACGAGCGCGAGCTCGTCTTCCCGCTGTCCGAGCTGCCCGCGCGTTGCCTTCAGGCGTGGAACGACATCGCCGACAACGACCTCGCCTCGGCCGTCCTGCCCGACGACCCGGACGGGCAGGGATGGGCGTCGCCGCGGGAGCAGTTCGCAAACCTGCTCGAGAAATCGGGAAAGGGCTGGTACGACAAGATGAGCGCCGCACTGGATGGCGAGCGGTCCGCCGCCTGGCTCGAACAGCACGATTGGGACGTGTTCCTGGAAGAACTGGAACGCATCGAAGAGCATATGGTCCAAGACGAGCTCATCGAATGGTTCGTCGAAATGAACGATCCGGCCAGCATCCGGGACTGGAGCATCGAAGGCGGAATGACCCGCCGACAGCTCAAGGAATGCGGCATGGCGTTGAACGCCGCCTGCGACGTGGTGGAATTCCACGAAAGCCTGGAGTCCTGGAACTCCATGCAGCCCGACGCGCTCCGAACGCTCGAGCAGGCCGACGTCGCAGACCTCGAACGCGCCGCCCACCATTGCGCGCTCCGCGACGAGGACGCGGACTGGCTATCGCTCTGGGCCCGCAGGGCGTTCGGAGCCGACCGGAGAGGGAAAACCCTGAAAGCCCTCGCCAATCCGGACGAGCCCGGAATCGCCGAGGAAGAATAGGCCACCTCCAATAATGACGGACGCCGGACAGGCGGACGATCGAACATCGAAAGAACAGGAACACACTTGCAAAATATCACATACGTGTGATATACTTGGAGTGTCGGCAAGGCACGGGCCAGCCGGCACCCCCACAGTGAAAGGGAATCAAAATGTACTACATCATCGACAGCGAAACCGGAAACCGCCACCCATGCGCGGTCGCGCCACGAGCTACCATCAGGAACTTGCGGGAGGTCTTCTCCATGCTGGACAAGGGCGCGGAGCCGTGCGTCGCCCACGTCGTCTTCCCGACCGGCGAAACCTTGGACGTGAAGGTCCCGCTGCGATACCGGTTGAACTCGCTCGGACGGGAGACCGTCATCATCGGAGGGAATCTGCTTTTCCAGAAGCGTCTGGAAATCGACATCGAACATCTCGCGCGCTTCCAGTGGGGAGAGGCCCACAAGTGGGACCAGGGTACCATGGGAATCTGGTGGGAGGCGGCCGGAATCACGGACACGTCGAAACCCGTTGACGACGAGACGATCGAAAGACTCCACGAAGCGTTTCCCAAAACCAGCCTTCGCGGCATCGTCGACCGTTACCGTGCGCAGCATTACGGCCATCCGACCCCATCCATCTACACGCTGATCGACCTCGCGTTGAAGGCGAACCGTCCCCTCACCGACCAACGTCCATCGAAGAGCGGCATCGCCATCGAATTCAAGGACAACGAGTACGGCCGCATGGGCATCGCACGTGACAAGCGCACCGGTCAGACCTGGATGTGGCCGCTCGAAGAGGAGAACGACGCCAACGAGGAATTCGGCGTCGCGCCGGACGACAAGGCCGACGCGTTCGTGTCCTACCGCACCGTGGACGGACGCAGGAAGACCATCAAGGAAATGATCGAAGACATCGACGATGCGGAAAAGAAACTCGGATACAGTCCTACCTGGTCAGGCCCGACCACCAGAAGAGTGGAGTACGGACTCGACCGCTACAAGGCCCATCGGATCGAAGGACTCGACAGGCGGGACGTCCGACGGGCGCTCAAGGAAGAACTCGAACGCGGCGGACTGCCCGAGGGCTTCCACTATCCCTGCCATACGGACGAAGGCACGGTCTGGTGCGATTGGGACTGCACCCAGGACCGCACGGAGATCATGCTGAAGACCAAGCCGACGGAACCCGGAACACCCTGGAAGACGAGGCAGACCGGCTGGCTCAACCGTAAGACGGACGAAGACGGCCTGCGCTGGTGGTGGTGGGAGGACATGGAAGGACGCGAAGGCAAACGACTGCCGTCATACCAGCAGGCCCTTCTCGACTTCATCGAAACAACGAAAGAATAATCGGGAATATCACAATAGTGTGATATAATGGTGGTGTCGGCAGGGCATAGGCCAGCCGGCATCCCCACAGTGAAAGGGAAATCGCCCATGGATACGATTCGGGACTGGCTCGCGCACGCCGCGCGGTCACGCGCCGCATATCCCTGATGGAGTCCCCTCTGACCGACGAAGAGCTTCTGCTGCTAGACGGCTGGAGCCCCACGCCCACGGCTCTGTGGCGTCTTAAGGCCAGAGGGAGTATTGACTGAAGCTCTAGCCTCGCATCGGTTCGACCATCGAAAAACCTTTGGTTCCATCCACTCCGGACGGAACCACAACCATGAAAGGAACCACAACAAAAATGTATTGGGAACGCTATATCGACCGTCGCAATCCGCGCCGCATCGAACCGCTCGACAAGCCGATCGACACATACATCATGCTCGACACGGAGACCACCGGCCTCAATCCCGAGGAGGGAGCCACGCTCATCGAGATCGGCGCCCTGTTCGTACAGCCCGGCAACGAGAACAGCAGGCCGAAGTTCGAGCAGTTGATCGACCCGCAGCATCCATTGACGGAATTCATCACGGGCCTCACCGGCATCACCGACCGCATGCTCCAGGGCATGCCGACCGCCGGCGCGGCGATGATGCGCTTCCACCAGTGGATCGACCATGTCTGGCCGGCGGGGGAGCCGTTGACCATCATCGCGCACAACGCCCAATTCGACGTCAGTTTCCTTGACGTGGCCGAACGCGTCTACGATCCGACCTCGCCAGTGTTCGACTGCAAGTGGGCGTGCACGAAGGAGATGAGCTGGGAGCTCAACCCGCAGAAGCGTCATCACCGCGTCGCGGACCTCATCGTCGACTACCACATCGGAGACGTCGAGGAACACCGCGCACTGTCCGACGCGATCCAGGAGCAGATGATCTACCAAGCGCTTTGCGCTGAGGCCACCAGGCGAGGGAAGTGGAATGAAAGGGAAGACTGACATGGTTGCATCCAGCGGAAGAAGGAGGGTTGAAATGAGCATCGTGACAGACGAGGCGGAGGATTACGCAAACAGTCAGGACTACGACTGCTGCCAGATCATCGAAGGAGCATTCACCGTCGGCGACGCGATCATCGAAGCGTACGCCGCCGGACGACTCGCGTCTTCCACCGACGCCGGAGTCGAAGCAGCCGCCGATTTCTTCACCTCTCATCTGAGCATGCTCGGATCGGCGTCAAGCTTCATAGACACAGGCCGGGCGAAAGACCTCGCGCGCGGAATGCTCGACGCGGCGCGAAAAGCCATAAACCGCCCAGCAACAAGCCAAATTCAGAGAACAAGCATGGGACTGAGTGGGCACATGGAATATCGACATACGATGAAGTGAGAAGGATAAGCCCACCACATGGGCCGCAATTCGAAAGAAAGGACCAATCATGGCGACAATCAACCAGATTCCCATGACCCTCATGGGCAATCTCGTCTCCGATCTCGAACCCAAGCGCACGGCAGGCGGCAAGACCGTCGTCAACTTCCGCGTAGCCCAAACCAGCGTCACCGAGAAGAACGGCAAATGGGAGGACGGCGAGACCACGTTCATCCGCTGCGTAGCCTACGGCATCCTGGCGGACCATATGATCGCCTCCGGCATCCGCAAGGGCACCAGGGTCATAGTCAGCGGACGATACGTGCAACGCGACTGGCAGACCGAGACGGGGGAGAGGCGAAGCAGCTACGAGCTCAACGTGGACGATCTCGGCGCCTCCGTCCGTTACGCCACCGTCCAGATCACCAAGGCCACCGCCAACGCCGGCATGCAACACGCTCCGCTGGTCCAACCGCAACAGCAGACGGCCCAGCCAACGAATGATCCATGGCCCACTGCCACACAGGACCAGTTCGCCGAACCACAGGAGCCGGCCTTCTAGAAAATCCCGCAGATTCGAGCCCATGAAAAACTCATGGGCTCTCTTTTTCTTGGGAAGCAAACATGATGTGATCTTGTCATTATCGAAGTCCGAAAGGTCGGCAGAGGATCAAGCCCTGCTCATGTTCTGCGCCATCACACGCGGACAATGGTTCAACGACGGCAATAAGCGTACCGCATTGATGGCAGCGAACCATGTGCTCATCAACGCCGGCATTGGCGTATTCGCCATAAGCCCGTCTCTGAAGCGTGATTTCACTAACAGGCTTCTTCGATATTACGAATCGGACGATCCCGCTCCGTTATGCGCATGGTTGAGAGATTATGCCATTGGCCGGCTGCCGGGAGGGCTCACCTCCGCGGAGTCGCGGAGACTTGAAACCGAACGGATCAAGTCGGGGCGACCTTCCATCGGACTCCCGATACCGAATCCGACTGCCATCACGGAAGACACGGACAATGACGTCCGGTCATCGATGGGCATGTAGAGAAACATGATTGGACCACCGGCCACGAATCCGATATCGGCATGCGGGCCACTGGTCCAATCACATGCCGAGCGGCCGGCAGCAGAATCGGAATGGCCCAAGGAAGCGCCATCGATGGACCCCGACCAACCGATATCGGAGCCAACGCATCGTCCCCGATATCGGACCGGAAAAGAAAAGGACCAGGACCATCCGGACCATGGACCATATGGTCCATGACCTCAAACCCTTGGAATAAAGCCAAAGGCTCAATTGACCCAAATGAGCCGAACCGATATCGGCATGCGGATCACGTGCCGATATATCGGTCCAGAACCGAAATGGTCCCTTATGGACCATTGATCACAGGCCGTGTCCATAAGGCTTGAAAGACAAACCACCAGCCGATATCGGAGCCGGGGCATGACCTTCGATATCGGCTCAAGCCCACGCCAAACCGATAGGCCAGAATTGAGCCGGCGCATCCTGACCCGTATGGTCCAAGCTGCGCGAAGAGAGAGCCGAGCCGATATCGAATCCTCGTTCCGGACTTCCCACCCCGGACCAGGATCATCCGGCTCATGATCGACATGGTCCCGATATCGACGCGGCCATGTTTGCACGTGAGCGCAAAAGCACTTTTCGTACGAAAACAATGATAGGGGAAAACGAACACAGAGAAGAAAGAATTCAAGAAAGAAAAACCAAAACGAAAAAAGACAGAAGAAAGACCATACAAGAAGAAACAAGAAAAAAGACAACAGCAAAAAAGAAGAAAGAACCACAACCAAGACAAAAAGACAGAAGAAACCAAAACAGACCCCAAAACAAAAACTATAAGCATAAAAAAGAAACCACGCGCGTCTTGCACCCGGCTTCGCGGCTGACGCCTGAAAACGGCGGAATACCGCCGTTTTATGGGTGCTGTTAATTCGCCGCCGGGGTTTTGACCCGATATCGGCGAATTAAGAGCGTGGCGAATGTGGGTTGGGTATGGAAAAGGCAGTGAAATATCCCCGTTGCCCGGTGTGTGGGAAGTTGGTCAAACAGAAAAGCGAGGTCTGTCAGAGGACCACGGAGGCGGGAAGGAAGGGCGAGTATCGGCGATGGCATAGGAAATGTGCCAAGGCTTATTCGAAACGCAAGATTCGGATGGAAAAGACTGACGAGTGTCGGCGTATTGAGAAGGAGCGGGATGATCGTCTGCTGCAGGCGTGGCTCGACCGGCGGGACGCCTTGGAATCTTTGGGTCGTGAGATCGCCGACTACAACGAGTTCGCGCCCGAACATGACAGGACGGTGGTCGAAATGGTCTATCAGATTACCCGTCAGGCGATATTGATGTTCCAGATCAGTCCGATGATCCCCATCGATTACGGGGACGATTTCCGTTGGCTGTCCGCCGAGATCGGTTCGGACGGGATGAATCTGATAGCCGACAGCGTCCACTGGAACGGCGTGAGACGGTGGAACGACGATCCGGACGTGAGTCCGGAAGGCAGAGCGCCACGCACGTTCATGGGACGCATTGACGAACCGGGCGAACAACTCGAGGACGAATACACGGGCGACCTGGACCACAAGGAGACGACGGTCACCTATGAGACCGCGTTGAAACACATCTGGCGAGAGGACAACATCGCGGGAGGCCGATGGGCCGACGATCGCGGTCCGTGGACATACAAGTGAGGATCGGTCATGGGAAAGAAGGAAGACCGGCAGCTCATCGGACTGCGCATGCGGGCGTCCGAGATCAAACGCAGACGGCACGAACTGGACGAGAGATACGGGCTGATCGATGGAATATGTCCCATCTGCGGCAAACTGATCCGCAAGCCCAAACGAGGACCGACCGCACGATTCTGCAGCAGGTCGTGCCGCCAGACGTACGCCCAGCGGAAACAGGACGCGATCGATTTCAAAAAGAACAAGTCGGCGGAACTGGCCTTGGACCAGTTGACCAAGCAAGGCGGGGACTATCGGAAAAGGGCCGATGGGAAACGAGAATCCACCCTGAACGCGCACAAGGAAATCAAAAGCGCCAGGAAAACCAGTCGGTTCTCATGCATGTTCCAACTGAAAACCATTCTGAGCTACAAGCCGGAACTCATCGAACAGGCGACGGCGAACGGATACATCGCGAACCTCATGCGCGCTATCGACCAGCACGGCACGCAGGGTGACGCGGAACGCATGCTCAGGCACCTCGGATACACGGGGCCGATACCCACCGGAGACAAGTGAACAAACCATGGCAATGAACCTCACCAAACTCAGCAACGCCGAATACCCGCTCCGTGACGCGCGGGAGGCGATCGACGGCGACAACGCGTTGAACCCTGCCGACCCAACGGCATACTATACGGCAACAGGCAACCCGCCAGGCTATTGGATCGGCAAAGGAGCCGAGCTCGTCGGCGGCAAGGTCGGCACCACGGCATCCAGCAAAACCGTGCGCGAGCTCATCAACGAACGACGCAACCCGTCCAACGGCCAATACCTCGGCGACGTGAAACTGGTCGAGGGAGACAACGGCGAAGCTCCGGTCGCCGGATTCGACTTGACCACACGACAGCCGAAAAGCATCAGCATCCTCTGGGCGTTCGGCGATAAAGAGACCCGTGACGGAATCGACGAATGCATGCGCAGGGCCACGGAAATGACCATCGAATATTTCGAAAAGGAATACGCGACCACGCGCGCGGGCCAGGGCGGCGTCGCCAGCGTATCGGCCGACGGGGTGGCCGGCTTCGTGTTCGACCATTACGACAGTCGCGACGGCGACCCGCAGCCACACGAGCACGTCGTCCTCAGCAACCGCGTGCGCCGTTCGTCCGACAAGGTCTGGACCGCGTTGGACGGACGGAAGATCTACGCAAGCCTGGTCGAGATCAGCGAAGTGCATGAGAACCTGCTCCAGGACCTGCTCACAGAACGGTTCGGTTGGTCGTGGACCCTCAGACAGGACACCGGCACCAAAGCCGTGGTCAACGAGGTCGAGGGAGTGCCGCAGGAACTCATCGACGCCTTCAGCGGACGTCACGCGGAAATAGCCAAACTGGTCGAAGAGAAAATCAAAGAAGAGGAACGGCAGACAGGCAAGGAAGTCGGTCCGAAACGCAAGGCGCAAATCGATCTCGAAGTGTGGAGGAACACGCGCAAAGCCAAACCGGCAGTCCAACCATCCCTGCAAGCCAAACGCGAACACTGGTACCACAAGCTCGGCGAAGTCGCACCGGATATCCAACTCGACCAGATGATGAAGGACGTGAACTCGCATAAAAGCAGTCTCATGCATGTGGACGCCGAATGCGAGGAAGACGTGGCCAGACTCCTGCTCGGCCAGCTCGCCGACCTCACCCAACTCGCCGGAGGCGGCGAGGAATACCTCGACCGGCAGGCCCAGGCCACAATCCAGGCCACGACCCACGCGCACACCACATGGACCCGCAGCAACGTGAGGGCCGAAGCCCAACGCCTGCTCCGAGGCGTGCGCATAGACCCCAAGCAGCGGATCATCGTGGCGAACGCAATCGCGGACAAGGCCCTTAGCCAATGCGTCAAACTCACACCCGACCGGTACAAGCTGCCGGAAGACATGATGGATGATCTGAGCCTCGCCACGCACCAGGGCCGAAGCGTGTTCGACGACGCGGACCTCGACAAATACACGACCAAGGACGTGCTTCAGGCCGAACAGTACATGATCGAAGGATTCAACAAGACCGCCAATGTCGGCTACGCGCATGGCGAAGGCGAGAAATGGCTCGACCGGTGGAACGAAAGGAAACAAGCCCAAGGCGGCTATCCGCTGGCAGAGGACCAGAAAAAAGCGGCCGCGTACGCGTTGGAGAATCCACGACTGGTCAGCAGCATCATCGGACCGGCCGGCACGGGAAAAACCACGACCATGAAGGCCGTGGCCGAGGCATGGCAGGCACGGTACGGCGCGGGAAGCGTCCTCGGCCTCGCTACCAGCCACAAGGCCGTGGAAGAACTACGCAACAGCATCGGCTGCGACAGCAAGACCATCGCCATGCTGATGGCCCTCAACGATCCGGACCAGATCATGGCCTCCGTGCAGAAGGAAAGCATGCTCCAGCAAAGGTTGAGGAACGCCACCAGCCCGTTGGAACGACTGCTCGCCCGCATCAACATCACTGCCAACCATGTCACGGACTCGTCGAACACGATCAAACCCAACCAGCTGATCATCGTGGACGAGGCCGGCATGGTCGACAGCAGAAACCTGCAATGGATAACCAGGCTCGCAGAAATGCGTGGCGCGAAGGTCCTTCTCACCGGTGATCCGAAACAGCTCGACTCCGTATCCGGCGCGGGCGGCATGCTCGGCTACGCGGACCGGCATGACCAGTGCGCGAGACTGTCAAGCATATGGCGTTTCACCGCCAAAGCGGAGAAATGGGCCAACGATCCGGAAGGAGCCGCGTCCCGCCGCAGATGGGAAGGTGAACCGGAAGCGACCCTACGGCTACGCGACGGCGGCGACCGGTTGGACGAAGCGAGCGTCAACCAGTGCCGGCAGCTCGTGGACGAATATCTGGCGCATGACCGCATCCACTGGGGCGAGGACGCGGACGTGGAGGAAGACGCGTACCAGATGTGCATCAAATGGCAGTCGATGGGCAAGTCGACATTGCTGATCGCCGGAACGAACGCGCAGGTACGCGACATCAACAAACGGTTCATCCTCGAACGGCGCGCGCAAGGCAAAAGCGAAAGCGACCCGGACAAACTGTTCCAACTGCGCGATGGGCTCGACGTGGGATCCGGAGACCAGATCGTCTGCCGAGACAACATGAAGGACATACACGGCCAGAACGGACGATCGCTCGAAAACGGCATGACGTTCAGGATCATCGCCACCGGCAAGTCCGGCGCACGATGCGTGAACCTCTCCGATAACACCGTCTGGAACATTCCAAAGGAGGTCCTGCGGAAGGCTTGCGAGGCGGGCTACGCTGCCACCGTCCACCGCAGCCAGGGCATGACCGTGGACCGGTGCGCCGCCCTGTTTCCATCTGACTCGAACTCGGCGTGCAATCTGCAGTACGTGGCCGGCACGCGTGGCAAGGAGGAAAACCATTTCCTGTTCGGATGCAAAAGCGAAGAGGACCGTCATATCGACCACATGCTCACCGGCGCGGAAGAAGACCCGAGGAAAATCGCCATGAGCCGCATGCTCGACTCGCTATTGACCCACACGGAGACCATGACCGCGACCGAAACCATGGAACAGGAATACAAGGACCGGTACGATCTGAAACGGCTGCTTCGCGAACACGATTACGCGGCCGGCCTCATCGCCGGCCCCCACCTGCTCGCCATGCTCGGCAAGACGCATGACGCGAGGACCGTGGACAAGATCAAACGCAGTCCAAGCTTCGAATGGCTCCGTGGAGTCTGGTCCCGCGCCTACATGACCGACCCGAAGCGTGCCACTGCCATCATCAGACAAAGCCTTGAGAAGAAGCCACGCAGGCTCACGGCGGAGAAGGCCGAACATGCCGCCATCCACGCGGCACGCGGCATGATGCCCGCGGCCGGCACGGAAACAGGCGGCACGTTCACGCTCGACATGGACGCGCCATCCGACATGATCGAAACGGTCCGGCACATGATGGACGAGACCGGCATCCCATACCATGAGGAACCATCCTTGGACCCCGGCCGCAGCCGGTTCAGCATGGACGAGCGGTACACGCCGGCGGTCAAGGCCATGCTTGACGCGCATATACAGGCCCGGGACGATATCGACCAGTCCATGTTCCCCGAATGGGAAGCGTTGCGCAAAACCGCACGCGGGATCATCAACGACGATCCGGACCTGAAAAAGAAAAACCGGCCCGTGGAACCCGACTGGGCGGCGACCATAGCGGGACGATTGAACGCCAACCTGTTGGACCGGGTCAACGGCAGCGTGCACGACGATTGGGTGGGTGGCATCCTGCCTCCCATACGCTCCCGCAAGCATGACGCGGCCCTCGACCTGGTGCGGCAGAACGAACGGCTCATCGAAACCAGGATCGACAGCCTCGAACAGGAGGCACGCCGAACCAAGCAGGCATGGGTCGGCCAGGTACTCGCCGCGGCCGGGGACTCCGACAAGCGTCTCCTGCGCGACGTCGTCGTCTACCGCGCCATGTGGAGTGTGGAGGACGCCGACAATCCGCTAGGGGAGAGGCCTCCTGCGGAAAGCGGCAGACAGGAACAGCATTGGGCCAACCTCAACGGCCGCATCAACCACACCAGCGGAGTGGTCAAGCCGCCCAAACCCACCCGGGAAGGGACCCGCATCCCGGTCACGGCCAAGACTCCGATCAAGGAAAAAGCACCGATACGGAAGGAGCCAGCCGTCCATGTGGAGGGAAAGCTTCTGGACTCCGGCATTCCAATGGACACCAAACCCACGCCCGACGGGGACAGACTGCTCGGCCGATGCTCCCGGGACATCGGTTTCATCAGCCGTATGTCCGACATCGCGGACGAGGCGGCCCTCGACTTCATCCATGGCAGATACGATCCCGACGTCACCCTCGGCAGGATATGCGACGAGGTCGGCGGCATCGCCCAGGCATGCCGCGAGACGTTTGGCGAGGATTACAGCGACCATATCGACGAGGCCGCGCAATCGGCCCTTGACGCGCTGACCGATCCCATCAACGGCAGGATCGCCCGATTGGCCGATCACGGAACGGGAGAAGCGGAAATCATCGATGCGAACCGCAGGGACCGCATGCGACGATTGGAGGAATACTACATGGAACGGGCTGTCATGGACGCGGATGAGCGCAGCCACGACACGTACTCGCTGCTGCCACCGACCATCAGGCAAAGCCTTGACGCGCTCACCATGACATATGGAGGAACCGCCACGGACCTCATGGACGCGGAACCCATTCAGAACAAAAGAACCATGCAGCCCATGGACCATGACATGCCCACTTGGGACGAACTGCGGCAATGCTCGACGACCATCGAGGAATACTACGAAACTCATCCGTCCGACAGGCACGAGGGCCGTCTTCCCGAGGATGTCGAGCAGAGTCTGCTCACGCTCGCGTCAATGTACGGTATGGGACGGGAAGCGGACCAGAAGGAACTCGAAACGATGCGAGAGACCCTCCATCGGCTTCCGATGGATGAATCGCATGTGGAACAGACAACGGAAAACAACAACGAAAGGACAGCAACATGGCAGGAATCCTCGAGACTCTCGTAGAATGGCTTGTCTCGGTAAGCCAATGGTTCAACGGATGGGACATCACCTTATTGGTGCCGGCGCTCATCATCCTCACGGTGATCGCCGGAGTGACCGGGCGGGCGGCCACCGGGCCGAGACTATGGATGCAACTCGCTTGGGGCACGGTGACCGTCATCCTCGGCCTGATCGAGGTCGCGATCATCTGGACCATCATCGCCCGCTACCTGCCGGTCGCCGACATGGGCACGCTCATCCAGAACGCGCTCCAACACAAGCCGCTGCTCGTCACAGAATAAGTGCAGAGGATGGACGTGCGTGGCGGCGATGGGCATTGTCGGGGAAAGTCACCGCCATTCGTCAGTCGACATTGGACCGACGTCCGTCGTATGCCTGCCCGTCGGATGGTGCGGCACGCAGAATGAATTCGCCCATGTCCGGGACGGTGAAAGCGACCTTGCCATGCTCCGGGGAATAGATCAGTCCGAGTTTGATCAAGGAATCGCGTGCCATGGACACTTCGCCCGGCGTCTTTCCAAGTCGTCTTGCGATTTCCGACGTCGAACTCGGCGTATCGCCTCCGATTTCCGCCATGGCCGTGAGATATCGTCTTCCCGGGGTCGAGGCCCTCTGCCATCTCGATGAATACAGTCCCTCATCCAGTTCCGCCCTCGCGTATGGTTCGCTTTCCGCCACCGCACTCAGCGGCGTCGGATTCGAGTCCGACGCATTCCAAGCGGCTTTTCCATAAGCCTGGATGAAATACGGATATCCATGACTGACCCGGACGAGTTCTTTCAGCGCGTCGTCTGAGAACGGCCTGCCGTTGCTTTGGGCGGGCTTTTGGAATCCTTCGGCGGTGTCGGCATCGTCCAATTGCCCTATGCGGCGGTATTCGAACAGTCGCTCCGCATATGATCTTGATTTGCTGAGTGTTCCTGGGAGATTCGGAAGACCGGCCCCGATGATGTAGAAAGGCAGCCCTTCCTGTCCCATCCTATGCTGGATGGATATGAGCGTTCCCAGTGGTTCTTCCGACATTTCCTGCAATTCGTCGATGAACAGGTAGAGGCCCGAGTTGTTTTTCCGCAGTTCTTTCGTGACGGATTCGATGAGAAGCTCGAGTTTGAACGAATTCGTCCGCGCCTGTTCCGGTTTGTCGGTGCTTACGGTCACGCCTGCTCCGAAGAAGTCGAGTGATATCGAGTTGACGTTTGCTATCGCCTTGGCGAGGTTTTCCCTTAACCATGATGAGGGGAGACGCGTGGCTGCGAGTGTTATCTCGTGGAAGAGCGCGTCATAGTCGGTTTCCGTGTTCCCCTCCGCTTCGATTCTCGCCGTGGCCATGTCCTTCGAGGAGGCCAGTTCCTGCAATGCAATGAGGAGGACCGTCTTGCCGACGCCTCTTAGTCCGCTGAAGATGATCCCTCTGTCGAGCATATGCAGCTTGGTGCGTGCGACCATACGGTCCATGGTCTCGAGGTCTTTCTCCCTTCCGACGAGTTCCGGCGGACGCATCCCCGCGCCTGGCATGAAAGGATTGAGCGCTTGGATTGGTGGCATGTCGTTCATGGCCGGTCTCCTTAGAATATAAACAATCTAAACATCTATAAAGCATTATAGGCTCTTATAAAGCCATATAAAACACTATAAAGTTGTTGATGGTACATCAGTGATGTTTAAACGTCGAAGTAGAGCGACGCCACCTTGGAACGTAGCGGAGCCTAATCTGCGAAAAACCAATCAAACCGGTATATCTCCTCTTGAGCCTTCGGATTGCCCGAACCTATGAGAATCCATACTGGAGGATTTGAGCAGATTCTCCAATTCAATGGATGGATTGAAAAGCGTCCTTTCCATGAAACGACGCAGAGGAGCCGGATCCTTGAAAGCGGGATTGAGAATGTTATCCAACACAAGGGCATCACGAAGATATCGGGCATGCGATGCGAACGGCTCACTGCCGACAGTGAATCCAAGCCTTCTGAGATATAGAATCACGAACACGGCAACCGTTCGAGTGTTTCCCTCACGGAACGGATGAATCTGCCACAAGCGGGACATGAAATCGAACGCCGAAACCGCGATTCCACGTCTGTCGGTCCGTGGAAGCCCGGCCTGGCGCCTTTTCTCCTGGTCGAACTCGTAATCCAGCATCTCTCCGATCAAGAGGAAAGGAGCGTAGGGGACTGAATCTCCTCGAAGGACCGGCTCCTTTTTGATCAGATTGACCCGTCTCCACCGTCCAGCCCAATCATCCGTGAACACTCCATCGAAAAGATGACGATGGATCCGCATGAGCGTCGAAGGTACGAATGCGAATGATCCGGCCTGGAGAATGGAACCGATCCTGGTGGATACGATATCAGCCTCGAAATGCTCCACCTCACCACTGTTCCTGGAATGGTATTCACACAAACGATGCTCGACTTCGGCGTAGGAGACTTTTCCCGAAATCTGTTCCTTGGACTGTTCCAGCGCGTAGTCTGACGGGGTAAGCCCGTCCGCGGCCTGCAGGCCAAAGCCAATGTCCCAAGCGTTGGAGCGAGTCGCCGGGGTTCCCTCACCGGTCGATGCATGATATGCGTCTTCAGGCAGCAAACCAGAGTCCTTTCATACCGGGCGGACGCAACCGTATGTCGAACGATTCGAGTATATCCCCGGTCTCGTAAGCGATCACTTGGACCTTCTTCGGCGCGTTCCCGGACGTTTTCCCAATCCCGGACGTTTTCCAATCGTATGCCAGGTTCCGGCGGCGTCGCAGGCCCGGTAGATATCCGCGGACGTCATGCCCTTGAGCGGCCCGTGAGGCACTTCACCCGCGAAGTCGAACAATGCCGTGAACGGAATGTCGAGGGCGTCGCAGATCAGGATCGCCTCATCGATGCTCATCTTTCGCTCATGGGAGACAAGCCTGCGCAAAATGCTGTATGGCAGGCCGCAATCGGGATGCCTGTCGTGGATCAAGGCCAGAAGTCCGTTTACGCTGATGTGCCTGTCCTTCAGGATTCTCCCTACGTTGTCCATCGCGACGCAGGTGATCGAAAGAGAAGGTGGTGAAGAAGTGCGCATACGGTGATCTACTTCCTTTTCCTGTTCAGATCGTCGAACGACAATCCGATCCCGTACTGCCTGTCCGGCACGAGACGCGCGTCGAATTCCTTGCCCGCCTTCGATTTCAGGCCGGACACTTTCGGACGCTTGCCCTCCAATGTGCGGCGGATCATGCTATCGGTCAGCTTCTTGCCGAACTTCTCAGAGAAGATCTTGTAGCCGCATCCCTCGCTGAGCTTCCAGGCACCGGCATCATCCCTCACGCTCTTGTTCGACGAACACTGCCAGACGCTCCCGGTCTTGACGACGGGCTTGCCGCAACGCGGGCACGGTCCGAACGACTCACGTTCGCCTGCCTGCCGGACCAATTGCTGCAGATTGTCCCGCCGGGTCATTTCCATGACCCGCCCGGGCATCGCCGCGCAGGCCGTGCGGATCTCGTTCAGAAAGACCGTCTCGTCGCCCCTGCCATGTTCGATGTCGGCAAGGCTCTGCTCCCATTGCGCGGTGAGTTTCACATCCTTCAACTCGTCGATGGCGACACCGACGAGCATCCGCCCGGCGGTAGTGCTACGGATCTGCTTGCCCTTACGCTGCAGGTAGCCGCTTTTGACCAGGCTCTCGAGAATGCCGGCGCGGGTCGCGGGCGTGCCGATACCGCCCGAATGGCTCGTGTCGTCATCCAAGGCGGCTTTCAGGTCACTGTCCGCGACGAAACGGCTCGCATGCTCCATGGCGGACAGCAATGTGGCCTCCGTGAACGGTTTCGGCGGCGCGGATACGCCCTCCGTAAGAGACGGGGCGCCGGACTGGGGGAGAGGACCCTTCCCTAGGGAGTCCGGTATCCGATTCGCGGGCTTCTTCTCCGCGCCGTCCGTTTTCGACGTTTGCTCGATGGCGGTCCAACCCGCATCGACCGTCACATCGTTCGATGCTGACAGCGGAACCCGTTCCGTGGAACCATCGGCATGACGTTCATCCAATGCCGCATCGACCTTCACCGTGTCGTGGACACGGTCCGTGGCGCAGGCGGCCCACATGCGCGTCAGGATCACGGTCATGACCTTGCGTTCCATGTCCGTCAGGTCATGCTGGAACACGTCGTAGGTGAGGCATCGGGTCGGAAGGATCGCGGTATGCCCTTGGACCTTGTCGTCCGCGACGCACCGCATCGGATCGAACCCGCCGGCGGAATACAGGTCGTGGATCGCGTCGACGGGCTTCTGGTCCAGGAAACCCAACGCGTATTTCGGCTGCAGGAGTTCCTTCAACCCGTCCACGTCATCATGGGTGACGTATTTGGAATCGGTGCGGGGATAGGTCGCTACCTTCATCTCGTACAAGTGCTGCAGGCAGTCCAGCGTCTGCTCGGCGGTCAGCCCGTGCCGGTCGCTCATGGCCTTCTGCAATCCGGTCAGGTCGAACAGGGTCGGCGGCTTCGCATGCTCGCGACGCCGTTTCACCTCCAGAACATCGACGGCCAGTCCCTTGGCGTCGGCCAGCACGCGGTCGGCCGACGCCCGGTCCTCGATCTTCCCGCTTTCAAGCGTCCAACCATCCATCGGCACGATGAGTCGCCAGAACGGTGTCGGCTTGTGTGATTCGATGGCGAGATCACGTTGGACGACCATGTTCAACGTTGGTGTGCGCACGCGTCCGAGCGACAGACTGCGATGCCAGGCGAGCGTATGGGCGCGTGACGCGTTCATGCCGACCAGCCAGTCGGCTTTCGCCCTGGCGTCCGCCGCGTCGGCCAGACCATCGTAATCGGATTCCGGACGCATCCTTTTCCACGCGTCACGGATGGCCTGCTCGTCCAATGACGCGACCCACAGGCGCAGGGACGGTTTGGAAATCTTCGCGGCCATGAGGATACGACGGAATATCGCCTCGCCCTCACGGTCCGGATCGCACGCGTTGACCAGTTCGGTCACCTTGTCGGAACGAAGCAGTTCGGAGAGGGAACGGTAACGTTGCACCGCGCCCTTCGCGCCGCTCAGACACCAACGCCATGACTTCGGATCGATGGGAAGGGACTCCATCGTCCACTTATGCGCGGACCAGGGCATGTCCGTGTATTCCTCCGGATCCGACAATTCCACCAGATGACCCTGCGCCCACGAGATGAGCGCCCCTCCGGCCGAAACATACCCATCACCCTGCCGCACATCGCCCAACGCCTGCGCGATGGCGAAAGCCACGGAACGTTTCTCGGCGATCACAAGACGCAATTCAATTCCTTCCCGATATCGAATGGTGCGTCTCTTCCACACGCATCCCAACCGATATCGGTTTTTCATCCTCGAAAAAAATATCGGCGGCGAAAAAACCGGGGGCATGTGGACAGGAGGAAGACGGGAAAGCCCCGTCGGAAAGGAAACCATCATGGTCGACGTAACCCAACGTTCGGAACTGTCCTTCATGAACCATGACGCTCTCTCGCACGCCATCGAAAACATCCTCGACCGGCATGAGGAGATCCAGGACTGGACCATCCTCTACACGCAACGGGAACTCGGCATGAGATATCCGGGCATCGACTTCTCCACCGCGTCCACACTCGCGAAGATCGCCACCGATCCCGGACTGTCCAAGGAATTCGACCAATCACTCACCGCCGACGCCATCGAACGCATGCGGGCCGTCCCACTGCCGGACCGTCCGGAACAACGGTCGGACGCTGGGCTTCCCATGCCGGATCCCGGCATCGACCCGAACTCCGGCAACGGTCCCATGGGTCCCGGAATCGGAATGTGACGGAAAGGAGACGAACATGGAAAACCCGACCTTGGAACGGATGGAAGCATGGCGCGACCAGGCGACCGAACGGTTATCGCTCTTCGCGCGAAGCAACGCCATCGAAGAGCCGATCGGAATCGGCGAGGAATGCTACCAGCTCGGAGAGGATTGCTACAAGCCCGACGGGTACGACCAATTCCGCTGGGTCACCGAAGACCAGTTCGACTCGGTCCTCCCACCGGGAATCGAACACGACCGGTACATCGCCATGACGAACATGACCGGCTTCGACGACGTGGCCAAGGAATGGTCCGCGAACTGGAACGACCCCGGATACTGGCATGATGCCGCGGCCGATGCCTTATGGTCCAGCAACGACGGCGCCTATTGGACCACCCGCGACGAAGACCCGTCGGACGCCGTCATGGCGCGCGCCACCGCCGCATCGCAGATCGCCCTTGAACTGGACGCCGATAATCTCATCGAACGCACGCCGGAGAACATCGGACTGCTGCACGACATCGTCGATACCGTCCATGACATGGACGGTGAAAGCGACCTCGGATACTACCGCGCCTACCCGTCCGAAACCGCCCGCGAAACCGTCGGAGAGCATCTCATCGATGGCGAGATCGCGGAGAAAACCATGTACGGCGGATGGAACCCCGACAGGGACCGGTATCTGAGGGTCAACAAGGACGGCGACTGGGTCGGCATGGACCAGACCACCGCGGACCGGCTCGTATGGGACAACCGTACGCCGATCCTGAAAAGCGTCGGCGCATACGCGGACGACATGCCGGCCGACCTCACTGACCGCGTCTGCGTAATGGACGAACGATCCTCCGCCGCACGCGTGAAAGCGCCGGACCCGTGGACCGGCGTCGACTTGGACGCCTTGTTCCAAGCCAGCGGGCCGACCATTCCCGATCCGGATCCCGGCATCGACCCGAACTCCGGCAACGGTCCCATGGATCCCGGAATCGGAATGTGAGAACCAACCATGTCATCCATCGATATGGAACGGTTCCGCAATGACATCAACCGGTATCGGAACAAAACCGGCATGCCTTGGGCCGCATTGGCCGAAAAAGCAGGCGTGAGCCCGGCGATGTTCACCCGCATCAAAAAAGGCTCGGCCGTCACCCTCGAGGCATTCGCGCAACTGTGCTCCTCATTCCAACTCAATCCCATCGACTACATGCCGGAACTCCAAACAAAACCAACGAAGGAACAACCAATGGAAGACGTGAAAAGACTCAGCATCGACGGCAAGGACTTCACCATCGAGGACGTGGAACTGCGATCCGGCCCGGCCTGGGCGAACGGTCCGAGACGCGCCGACGCGGAACTACCCGACGGGCAGGTCCTCGGCAGCATCATGGCATCGGACGGCGAATGGCTCTGGCGTCTCGCCGGAGAGAAATGGAACCATACGGAACCGGCCGAAGGCCCCATCACCGAATACATCGGCCATGAACCGAACCGCCTCTCGACCATCAGAAGCCTATTGCAGGCCATCGAGGACCGGTATTCCACCACAGCGGCCGACGACCCATGGGCATCCATGCCGGACGCTCACTCCACCACCATGCCGGATGCCGTCAGCCAGACCCAACCGGCACAGGTCGGGGATCCCTGGGCTTCGGCCTTCCCAGACGCGAACGCCCTGCCCGACCCGGATCCAGGCATCGACCAAGGCGCCATGCCAGCCACCGGACCCGGGATCGGAATGTGAAAGGAGACGGACATCATGCGTGACGACAAGACCGGAACGGACGAGGAACTGAACACACCCGACACGGCGAGAACCATTCCAACACGAAGGAGGAAGGAACCCGAGCCTCCGGCGACGGACGAGTGGCGTCCACCCGCATCGCTGAACCCCTGGGCGCGCGCGTTCGACGGCGACAGCCTGCCGGACGAACCGTACATGGGAAGCAACAAAAAACCGAAACAACTCTCCAACATGCTCCCGTACCCGAATCCGGCATCGGCCGACACGGCGGACGACAAGCCACGCCCCACATTGGAAGGCATGCGGTGAGCCGAATGGAAGGAACAGCCACAATGATCGACGAAAACACCAGCCGGCAGGTCGAAGAACTCTACCGTTCCGACGATTGGGCCGAACTGCGTTGGGCACGCGAACATTCCACCCCACAGCAGATCGCACGGCATCTGCTCGACCCGCAATGGCGGAACCGCGACTACAACGCGTTGGACGAACTCGTGGAAATGACCCACGATGCGGACCTTTCCAGCCTCGACGAGGACGATCTGGAAACCCTCGCGGCCAGCGGACTGCCGGAACTCCGACAGGCGATCATCCGCTATGCCGGCACGCCGGCACGTCTGCTCGAGGACATGGCCCGCACCGAAAGCAACACGAGACTGCTGCAAATGCTCGTCGAATCAGGCAAACTCAGCCAGAACGCCATCGACCTGTGCTGCTGGAACCAGACGGACAGCCGACTGGCGGCAAGCATGCTGACGAAAGCCTCGGACGACCTGCTCCACCGTCTCAGCGGCCGCGACTGGTGGCCATCCAGGAAGAACGCCGTCGAATCCGGCAGGCTCGACCGCGCGCGCCTGTCCGACATGATCAAAACGGAGAACCACCCGGACGTGGTCTCCGCCCTGATCGGCACAGGCGAATTCGACATGGACAGCGAAGTCAACGCCATCAGACGGGTCATCACCTCACCCGGGCTTCTCACGGCATACACCAATCCGATGAACCGCAGATACAGCCTCGACCAGTCCCGGCAGGAAGTCGTCCGACAGGCCGCGAGAACCATGCTGGAGCACGCTCCCGTGGGAATGATCCTCAGCATGCCCGACGACGATGATGAGAACTGGCGCACGCTCATCGACACGGCGGCGACGGAATACGCCGGGGAACTCGGCAAGGACATGCTTGGCCTCATCGCCCAGTCGGAAGGCAACACCCAGGCACGGACCATCCTCGCCGGACGGGGATTTCCGAAAGCCGCGGCATCCAACGCGGAACGGACCCTGGCGGCATCTCCCGGAGCGGACGGAACCTACGGGTTCAACCTGCGGCTGCTCGGACGCCTCAAGGACGACGTCGACTATTTCCTCGGCCCATCACATGCGGAGAAATACCTATGGGCCGGCAGCGTGGACGCGCAGATCGCGAAACTCCGCGAGATCGACGGGACAATCAGGCCGGAAGACCGTCCCGAATGGTTCACCACGGAGTGGATCGACCAGGCCGAACGGGAGATGAAAGCCCCGTCCGACAATACGGGAACAGCCCTTGACGCCGCATTGTCAGGCCAATACGCGGCGTTAGAGAATGCGGTCATCGGCTACATCGACGCGCACGACACGGACGCGGGAACCAGCGAGAACGGCGCGAGCCAGTTCGCCGGATACGAGGTGGCCGCACGCGACGCGAACGGAACGCCCATGGCCTACCGGCTCGACTGGTTCGACGATGAAGGCATGGTCCACGAGGGGCCGGAGGCCACGGAAACGGAACTCAGGAGTCTCCACGAAGGCATCTTCGACAGTCCGGACTCATGGGACTCCTTCAACACGGCGACGGACACGCCCGATACGACCGCCGCCGATACTTCCGGAACGGCCGGCACGAAGCCCGGACATGAGACGGGCCACGGTCCGCAGATCGTCTTCACGTCACTGGCCGGCGGACATGGCATGCCGGAAGGAACGGTGGAACTGCTGTCCGACGACGCCGCCCGACAGGTCTCGGACATCCTCGACGCCGGAGGAACCAGTGGAGGACGGCCGGAACGGGCAGCCGGACAAGACCGGGAACGACGCCGCGAGAACATCGACAGACTGCTGGACGTACTGCCCGTCACCATGGTCACGAAAGACGGAAACCACCAGGTGACGGCCGAAGAGGTCATGGCCATGGCCGACCGGACGGAACATGCCGCGGACATGGCCGAGGAGCCGGATCCGGCCGCCGCATCATCCACGGATACGCCGGCGCGAACGGACGCGTCGGAGCCGGAACGCGCGGAGGACGCGCCGTCTTCCGGTATGGAGGCCGGAACGGTTTCCACGCCGGAGCTCATAGCCAAAAAGATCGAGCTGTTCGGCATCAAGGTAGGCCGGTTCGAGGTCGCCCAGCTCATCCGACGTGGAGCCGGACCCGAAGCGATCGCGGACATAGCCGACTCGTACGATCTCAACCTGCGGAACGGCATGGAAAGCGGGGAGGCCCGACTGGCCGCGGAACGCGAGCACGGATACGCGCCGGACAGGACGGTGGCGGATGCGACGCGGTCCGAAGACGTGGACGATGAGCCGGATATCGACTTCGGTTCCCCTGAACGGGAGCTCGCCGCCCAGATTGTCATGCAGGAGGGCGGCACTCGGCAGGAGGTCCGCGAGCAGTTCACCGACGATGATCTCGACCGGATCGCACGCGATGAGGCCGACGCCGGCGTGGTAATGTCCGATGGCGACGAGGTGGAGGACGTCTTGGACGGTCCGGAAACTTCACGGCCCGTGGTCGCGGCCACCATCGAGGCCGAACAGCTCGCCTTCGACTTCGACATGCCGGAAGAAATTGACAATCCCCATATTGGGGGGCAAAATAATTGGGAAACGAAATTAGACAATGTGTCTAATTCGCGTGCTTCCCACGAAACGGAAGAAAACGATGCGAGGAAGGAGACGACCCGAAATGACGGTCAAATACTGCCCGTACCAGGGAATCAAGAAGATGAGGTACCTGTTCATGGCGGAGCATCTGCCGGAACAACTCAAGGAACTCAAGAGGCAGGGGATGCCGGCGTTGGACGCCTACATGGACCAGGTCCAGAAGGACTACGGCCGGACTATCACCGAGTACGTCAACCATTGGGACAAGACGCACCAGCACCTCAAGCAGCCGGGCAACTGGGATCCGTGGTTCAAGGGACTCAAGATGGCGGAGCATCAGGCCGAGGAGATCGCCATCAGGAACGTGATCGAAGCCCTCTGACCCACATCGACCGCGGTCTGCTCGACCCGGACCTGCAGGCCACGGGATCCAGTCTCGAACGTGCGCGTGCGAACGTGCGCGCCATCGAGGTGCTGCGCGACCTCGACGACAGCGGCCGCGAACCGGTCGAGGACGACATCCGCGCCCTCGCCGCGTACGCGGGATGGGGCGGCGCCCAGAAGGCGTTCGAGGAGGGTGGAGCCGATCCGGCATGGAGTGGGATCAACACGCGTCTGCGCGAACTGCTCACCGACGCCGAATACGCGGACGCGCGCAGCAGCACGCTCACGGCCTTCTACACGCCGCGGCCCGTCGTGGACGCGATGTGGCAGGCGCTCGGCAAGGCCGGTTTCGGCCGGGATCCGAAGCACCCGGACATGGTGCTGGAGCCGGGCTGCGGAACCGGCAACTTCATCCGCAGCACTCCGGACGGATCCTCCTACGCGTTCACCGGCATCGAAGCCGACCCGATCAGCGCCGGCATCGCACGCTACCTGTGCCCGGACGACGACATCATCAACAACAGGATGGAACGGACCGGCCTGCCCACGGACGCGTTCGACCTCGCGATAGGCAACGTGCCATACAGCGACGCGATCAGGATCGACGGCACCGTCATCCACGACTGGTTCATCCGGCACAGTCTCGACACGGTCCGCCCCGGCGGCCTCGTCGCCGTGCTCACCAGCCGGTACACGCTCGACAAGAACACGTCGAACATGCGCCGCGAACTCTCCCGCAGGGCCGAACTCGTCGCCGCATGCCGCCTGCCCAGGGAAACGTTCGGCAGACAGGCCGGCACCGAAGTGGTCTCCGACATCCTGATCCTGCGCAAACGCGACAAGCCGTTGGCCGACACGGCCGCCGAATGGGAGGACACCACCGAATTCCGGGACGGCGTCACCGCCAACAGACTGTTCGTCGACCATCCCGAACTCGTCGCCGGAACCATGACCATCGGCTCGGGACCATTCGGACCGCAGATCGACGTCACCGGAACCGGCGACATCGGCCGATTGGGCGAACACGTCGAACGCATACTCACCAGCCAGCTCGAACAGCACGGCATCGACCTGCACGACGGACTCGGCGCACGCGCCAACGAGCCGATCGTCGCTCCCGACAGGACCGCGCAAAAGGCCATGCGGTACACGGTCGACGGCAACGACCACATCTGGTACGGCGACATGGACGGACAGCTCGTTCCCGCGCACTCCCGCGTCAAAAAGGGCGGGGACGCGCGCATGGCCGCCATGCTGCGCCTACGCGACCGGACGGAACGCCTGCTCGCCATCGAACGAGACCCGGACGCCGCCGACACCGCCGTAACCCAGGGCATACGGGACCTCGATGGGGAGTACGACCGGTTCGTCGCGGCCTGGGGCAGGCTCAATTCCAAAGAGAACCTGCGCGTGTTCGACCCGAACAACTCCGATCCGAGCCTCAACCAGCTCTACAGTTTGGAGAAGATCGGCCCCAACGGGTTCGAAGCCAAAGGAGACATGCTTTCCAAGAGGGTCGTCACGCCGGTGCCTCCGATGCCCGAACACGTGGATGAACCCGTCGACGCGATGGCCGTCAGCCTCGACCGTGTGGGACATGTGGATCTCGACCTCATCGGACGACTGCTCGACACCCGGGACGACATCGAAACCATTGAAAAACTCGGCGACCTCATCGTTATGGATCCGGACACCGGGATGCCGCTGCCCGCGGACGAATACCTGTCCGGCGACGTGGGCAGCAAACTCGACCACGTCGACGGACTGCTCCGGGACCTGGTCGACCAGCCCGAACATGCGCGCGTGAGGGAATGGCTCGCCGACAACGGGCTCGAAGACGTGACGCCGCCCGTGTCCGTCGAACGATGCCGGACGGAACTCATCCGAACCGGGGCATGGCAGAGCGCCACCGACCCGATCCACGCGAACAAGTCCGTGGTCGAAGCCCCCTGGTTCTCCAACGTGCTCAAAGAACACGGACACGGCCAGCAGAGGGCCTTCGCCGCCATGTTCCTGGATGGCTGCAAGCCCGGCGTGGAACTGCTCGGGAAAAACTGGAACGCGCAACAACCCACGGGCAACGACCTGTTCGACACGGTCTTCGACAACGGCTGGTCAAGCGATGACGAAGGAGCGTCCAACAGTGCCATGCGCATGCTGTACAAGGCCGTTTCGGCCGATCCCGAGGCCATCGACGACAAGGTCATCGCCACGATCCTCAACGCCGGCAGCTTCAAACGAGGTCCGGCATGCGACGCGTTGAGAAAAATCACCGATCCAAGCCTGTGGGAGGTGGAGGACCACGGCTACTACAAGGAAACCAAGTGCGATTTCCTCGCCTTGGCCAAGGACCTGCGCGCCCATCCGGAAACCTGCGAATACCTGTACGCGATGGACGTGGACCGGTTGAACCATCCGACCATCGAGAAACGGTACGGACGCTACAATTCATGGGACCAGAAGACGTTCAAACCATTGGACGAGATGGTCGACATGGAAGGCCTGGAACAGTGGAGAAGCCGCCGGAACGCATGGATGGACTCCCATCCGGCCGAACCTGCGGACACGGACCGTCTCAAGAGCCTGCAATCCCTGCACGAACGACTCGCGCGATCGCTGCCCGCGCGACTCACCCACGACGACATCACCGCGAAACTCGGCTCCGCGTGGATCCCGACCGGAGTGATCCGCGACTTCATGATCGACACATTCGACCTCGGCCAACAGCCCAACATCACCGACGGCGGCATGCGGAGCCTTACGGTCAGCCACGACGAGACGACCGGCAACTGGCAGGTCAACGCGTCGCTCGGATCGAAACTCGACGAGGAAACCATCCGGAAATACGGTCTGGGCACAGGAGCGGGACGCAACCCGTTCGAAATCGTGTCCGGAGCGCTCAACGCGACCACCAGCAACCTCACCAAACCCGACCCGAACGACCCGACCGGGAAGAGAAGGATCCGCGACCCGCAGGCCACCGCGCTGCTGTACCAGAAGCGCCACACCGTCGAACAGGCGTTCGCGGAATGGGTGTGGACCGACCCGGACCGCACCCGCATGCTGGAGAACGCGTACAACGAACGGTTCAACCGCATCCATCCGCGCGAATACGACGGCTCCTATCTCACATTCCCCGGCATCAGCGCCGACATCGACCTGTATCCTCACCAGCGCAAGGCCGTCGCGAGGATCCTGCAATCCGAGGAGGGCACACTCGTCGCGCACGTCGTGGGAGCGGGCAAGACCTTCACCGGCGTGGCCGCCTGCCACGAGGCGAAACGACTCGGCCGGGCCACCAAGCCGATGATCGTCGTACCGAACCATCTGACCGAACAATGGGCGAAGGACTATCTGACGCTCTACCCGGACGCGAACATCCTGTCCATGACGGAGGCCGACGGCACCGGCAAGGGCGCGGCACGCTTCTGGGCCAAAGTCGCCGCCGGCGACTGGGACGCGGTCATCGTCCGGCAGGACACGTTCCAACGCATGCACGTCAGTCCCGAACGCCGTGAGAAGTATTTCGAACGGCGTAAGGCGGAGATGCTCGACAGCATCGAGACCGCGAAGTCGGACGGCAACGACTTCTCCGCGAAGAAGCTGAAGGACGAGATCGGCAAAATGGAGAAGAACCTCGGCAAAACCGTCAAACAGGCCGAGAAGGACCGCATGCGCGTCGACGGCAAACTCCAGGCGCTGCGCGACAGCGGGGAAAGCAAGGAGTGGATCGACTTCGAGGACCTCGGCGTGGACATGCTGTTCGTCGACGAAGCCCACCAATACAAGAACCTCGCCATCGCCACCACGATCAGCGTGCCCGGCGTGGACGTCGCGGCCGCGCAGAAATGCGAGGACCTGTTCGACAAGTGCGAGTACCTGCGCGAGGCGGGACATGGAAGCAACATCGTGTTCGCGACCGGCACGCCGGTATCCAATTCCATGGCCGAGTTGTACAACATGCAACGCTACCTCGCTCCCGACCTGCTCAAGGCGCAGGGCGTGGAGGCGTTCACCAGCTGGGCCAACACGTACGGCAGCATCGTCGAAAGCGTCGAAGTCAAGCCGGAAGGCAGCGGATACCAGATCAAGCAACGGTTCGCGAAATTCCATAACCTTCCCGAGCTGATGAGCACGTTCCACGACTACGCGGACCTGCTGACCGCCGACCAGCTCGACCTCGACGTGCCGGACTGCGAGGTGGTGTCCGTCGCGGTCGAAGCCACCGAAGCGCAGAAACAGGCCGTCGACGCGCTGGTGGAACGGGCCGAACTGGTGCGCGACGGAGCCGTTGACCCGTCGGACGACAACATGCTCAACATCACGAACGACGGCAGGAAAGTCAGTCTCGATCCGAAACTGCTCGACGTGTCCGACCCGGACATCCAGCCCATGGAAGGCGGCAAGGTGCAGGTCTGCGCCGAGAAGATCCACGAGATCTGGCAGGAGCACGCCGAAGAGAAGGCCACACAGCTCGTGTTCTGCGACTCGAGCACCACGGCGTCCGGCAAGTGGAACATCCAATCCGATCTGAAACGACGGCTCGTCGACCTGGGCATCCCGGAAGACGAGATCATGTTCGCCGCGCAGGAAAAGGATCCACAGAAGAAACAGGCCCTGTTCGAAAAAGTCCGCAAAGGCGAGGTGCGCGTGCTCATCGGTTCGACCGGCACCCTGGGCACCGGTACGAACGTGCAGGACAGGCTCTTCGCCATCCACGACCTCGACTGCCCTTGGAAGCCCGCCGAACTCGAACAACGCCAGGGCCGAGTCCGCCGGCAGGGCAACATGTTCGACAACGTGCAGGACTACCGGTACGTCACCGTCGGCACATTCGACAGCTACATGTTCCAGACGGTCGAGCGCAAGGCCCGGTTCATCAGCCAGATCATGAGCTCCGGCTCGCCATCACGCGAAGCGTCCGACGTGGACGCCACGGTGCTCAGCCTCGCAGACATGAAGGCCATCGCCACAGGAGACCCGAACATCGCCAAACGTATGGAACTCGAGAACCAGCTCACCCAGATGAAACTGCTCAAACGCGCCCACGCCGACCAGCAGAGATCAATCCGGTTCAAGATCGACATGCAACTGCAGCCGACCGTGGACAATCTCGAAAGACTCCACGACGAGGCGTTGGACGACGAGCCGAAATTCCGCGAAGCCGTCGAGATCCGCGGCCAGCATCTCACCCGGGGAATATGCGGCCTCGATCTTGGCAACGGCCCGATCGCGGACCGCAAACAGGCCATCCACGACCTCGTCGGCATCGCGCGCGGGCTCGACCGCGGCGAAACGCGGGAAGTGGGCGAATACTGCGGTCTGACCGTCATGGTCGCTTCACGGAACATGGCCGTCAACGGCCTCAACGTGTTCCGCCCGTTCGTGGGATTGAAAGGCGAGCATGAGCATTGGGCCGGCACCAGCGCGCCGGACATCAACAACAGCGCCGACAGCGTCATCAGACAGCTCGACCGAATCATCTCCAACAACACCAACACCGCGCAAAGCCTCGGCGTCAAACTCGGCAATGCGAAAGCCAGCCTGGAAAGCGCGTGGAACGCGTTGAACCAGCCATGGGAAGGCCAGAAGGAGTACGACGACCTCACCGACCAGATCGCAAAAATGAACCTGGAAATCAAACACGGAAAGGGCCCGACGCCGGCCGAAGAGGACGGACAGGCCGATCTCGCCGAAGCCTCGTTCCACTTCGACGAGTCGCAGGAACCCCAGGTCGCGCGCGCGGCCGTGAAATCCGGCCCATCCGGGTCGGACTCTTTCCCCGCGACAGTGGAGACGACCGATGTTCCGATGCCCGATCCATGCGTCGATCCGTGCAACGGTGGCACAGGCATGTCGGGACTGTGCATGTGACGTCCGCCCGGGCGACATCCAGAGAAGAAGGACCGGAAAAGGGAACCAATCCCTTCCGGTCCTTTTCCGATATCGGCATGCCCGCACGTGAACCGGATGGAACGAACAGAAAGGTATTTCCATCCAAAATGGCCGAAGCCGAGGAAATCCGATCACGGATAGAAACCATCAAAGACTTATCCGACCGTCTGGCCGAACAAGACCGGACGATCAAGGACCTGGAAGAGGAAATGCGGTCGGAGACGCCGGAACATCCATGGTCCTTCATGAAGATGCGCAGGCATAACCGGCTGCATACGGAGATCGAAGACGAACAAACGTCGATGTCGCGCGACAGATACGATCTGAACCATCTCGCGGAACGGCTGTTCGAGGACGTCAACATCATCGCTGACAAGGCAACCTCCACCAACTCCCTGGAACTGATCCTCGACCTGGTCGAACAATCCCTGGACACCGATCCGAAGTACAGGGAAAACGTCAGAAAACAAGCCGGAGTGACCGATGGGATGTCATACATGCGTCTCGTTCCGCAAGACAATCCCAAAGGCATGCTGCCACCCACCCCATGGGGCAGGAAAGCCGCCGAGGAGGCATACCGGCAGCATCAGGTCCGACAGCTCGACCAACGGTTGAGACTGCTGCGCACACTCGCCACGGGAAGCTGCAAGAACCATGACACCCCGGAAACGAACGACTATCTCGCCCTGATGGACTTCAACGTGGGAGACCAGGTGACCATGGGACCGGGCTTGTCCACGACAGTCACCACCCCGCATTGGCTCGGGGGCGGGGGAATCCTCCTCGTCATCGAAGGCGCCTCCCACGGAGTGCCGATGGTCGGCAGCAGGGGAGACGTGCCCAACGAAAGCGAGGTGTTCCTCCCGGACCTAATGCACTGCACCGTTTTGGAGGAAACGACGGACGGCACCTATCTGGGCAAGAGATTCGAACGAATCTACCGGCTCGGCGTCGATTCGGAAGAGACTCCCGTTCCGAAGCGGGAACTTCTGGAATTCCCAAGCATCCAATCGAATGTTCCGCTGCCGGACCCGGCCATCGACCAGGACGCGGCGGCGAACGGACCGGACAATCCAGGACTCGAATCATGAGAACAAACGAAACAAGCGGAAACCAACGTAAGGCATCCGATGGCAGGGAACTCAGAGAATTCTGGACCCGGGCGAAACGACACATGAGCCGGCGGGACTTCGAGAAACTCAGATCCGCCGCCATCATCCGCCAATAGGTTCGCACGGCGGAACCAACCAGACCGTTCCCTCTCTCCGACGCCCATACGGGAGAAAGAGAGAGGGCAAGAAAAAACACAATAGAAAGCAAAAAGGAGAAGAACATGGCCGAAACCGCACAGACCATGACCGAATTCACTTACGCGCCCGGCGAGAAGAACATCGTCGGAGACCGTTTCAGCCCGAGCGTGATCATCTTCTGGCTCAAAACCTCCATCGCCGCGTCCAGCACACGCGTGCAGTACAAGGCGCCAAACACACTGTTCGGGCTGATTCCGCTCGGCGCGTCCACCAAGACCATCCCGTTGTGCAATATCGCCAGCGTCGACACGAACACGAGATTCAACCTCGGCAGCCTCGTCTGGGGTTTGATCTTCCTGTTCGTCGGCTTCGGCATGTTTGACTCCAACGCACTGGTCGCCATCGTATGTCTGCTCGTCGCCGTCGCGAACTTCGCGAACGTGATGAGCGCCACCCTGACCTTCCATGATCCATCCGGCGGGGCGAACGCCATCACCGTGAGCATCCTCGAAAAGGACAAGCTCATGAGTCTCGCCCAGGAGATTCAGACCCGCGTGTTCACGGACGCCGACCAGCTGCGTCATGAGGAAAGCATGCACATGGCCGAGAAGCAGTACACCGCGCAAACCAACAGTGTGCTCATCCAACAGCAGATGCTCGCCAACCAGCAGGCACAAGCCGCGCAACAGACTCCGGCACAGTCCGGGCAAACCCAGCCGGGCGAGTGACATCATCCTAAAAAAACCGAGACGGGAACAGGGACGGGAATCATCCGACCCTGTTCCCGTTTTTTGCAGAATTTCCATGAAACCGAAAGAACATTATCTTTATGATTGAAACGATATCAAGCAATCTCTATACGATGAGCTTGATGGCGCTACAAGAGAGATGAGCAACCCGGACCAGGAAACACTCGTACGTAATTATTACCTGCTGGAGGAGTGGGATCGTGATGATGGAAGATAGTATCCTTCATGATTGAGGGGAAAGCGCCTTTATGGGCATTATCGTGGGCGCTACCGTGGTTTACAGCTACAATGAACTAATTTCAATACGGAGTATGAAGGGAGCGGAAGCATGCCACGCAAATTAATCATGTGCGGGAACCATCCGGTCCTTGCGTTCGAATACGATCCCGAGTCCGGCCACGCGTGCTCCTCGGGCGAGGTCCTCGATCCCATGCGACTGCCTTTGGAATTCACTATGCACGGCAAGAGCGCGCTGTACGCCAAAAGAATCGACGAATGGTGGAAGTCCCGTGCCATTCCCTCCACGCGCGATGGTATCCGCCGTGTACTCGAATCCCTCGGCGCGGCGTCTACCGGAGAACTGCTCGACCGGACCTACGGACTGAGCCTGTCGGACCAATACTGGGTCAGGCGCGAGAACGATCCGGTCGAATGGAAAGACATCAACTTCTTTGACAATCCCTTCGACGAAGCGTTGGGCGAGATCCTGCTCACCTCATATTCGTCATCCCATGACATCAGCCTCAACGCTCCCGACGTATCCACTGGCGGCGACCTGCCCAAACGCTGGACGATCGACAAGGCCACCGGCAGCAGACTGCTCGTCAAGTCGGGCCGCACAGGCCAGGAGCCCATGAACGAGGTCATCGCCTCGAAACTCTGCTCGAGACTGGGCGTGCCGTCCGTCCGATACTCCTTGGCTCGTAGCGACAACCGTCTGGTATGCACTTGCGCGGACATGCTTTCCAACCATGAGGAACTGGTCTCCGCTTGGCAGGTGCTCCAATCCGTCAAAACCGTCAACGGCCTCAACACTCATGACCAGTGGATCCGCGCCGCCATCGGTTTCGGAGCCGACGGTCGGGCGGTGCGCGACGCCACTGACGATTGGCTCGTGATCGATTACCTCATGCGCAACACCGACCGGCACTACAACAACTTCGGTCTGATCCGTGACATAGAAACCCTTGCGGTCCGTCCGGCCCCAATCTACGATACGGGCGCGAGCCTGTGGAGCGGTGAGATCGATGTGGACGGACGTGACTGGTTCGCCAAACCGTTCTACTCTGCGACCGGCCGGCCATCGGCTCTGCGGCAGCTCAAACTGGTGGAGGACTGGGACCGGTTCGACCTGGACGCCCTGTCGGATTGGCCGGACGAGGCGGCGCATGAACTGTCGCGCATGCGCATGTTCGCACTCGAACGTCTCGACGCCATCAGGGACCAACTCGCGAAGCGCGTCAAAATGATTCGCGGAATCAGGGATGGCAAGGCTCATCGTGTTCCTAGAGCGATACACGATACGACGAATCTTCCGGAACCGAATCCCGACGTTGATCCTGATGGAATTCATGGAATGTATGTACCTAATCTTGGAATATAGATTTTGGCTCTGTTAAACCAGTTTTGACATTATTGGTTTGACTCCCGCCCCATCTGTAAATACAGTGTAGTTACAGATGGGAGGTGGTGGACATGACCTTCATCGACAGCATCCGCCGCCAATTGCAGGCCATGAACGCAACGGAACGCCGACAGGCCATCGACTCACTGCGCAACCTCATCTACGAGGACGCCTACATGCACACCACGCACCCCGTAGCGGACTATGAAATAGTGTGCCCGCGCTGTGGCTCGATAGCCGTGGTCCGCAAAGGCCATGACCATGACGGCGCGCAGCGCTGGCTGTGCAAGGACTGCCATAGGACGTTCCGCAACGCAGAGGACGCCATCATCACCCGAAGCAGGCTCAAGCCCGCCGTATGGATGCGGTACCTTGAATGCTTCGTGGACTGCCTGCCGTTGCGCGAATGCGTCGCCCGCTGCCGCATATCGTTGCGCACCTCATGGCTGATGCGCATGAGGCCCATCGAATCCATCCGCCGCCGCCTGCCCCGATTCCACGCCGACGCGGGATGCGCCGTCCAAGTGGACGAGACCTACCTGCGCGAAAGCTTCAAAGGCAACCACAAGAGGGGCAAGTTCCACCTGCCCCGCCCCGCGCACCACAGGGGCACGCCCGCCTCCAAACGCGGATTGAGTAAGGAGCAGATTTGCGTGTTGACCAGCGTGGCTGACGACGGGAGTGCGTTCCTGACCATGAGCGGACGCGGCCTATTGTCCAAGAACCGCGCCCTCGCCGCTTTGGACGGCAAACTCTCGCCCGGCGCAATCGCCGTCACCGACAAGGCGACCGCCTACCCCGGAACCATGGAAACGTTGGGTGTTGTGCTCATCCGGACTGAGGCGGACGACCACGCCATTAACCGCGTCAACGCGCTCCACTCGCTCTTCCGTGGGTTTATCAACGGATTCCGCGGCGTGAGCACGAAACGATTGGACGAATATCTAGCATGGTTCCTATGGCGGCGCATCTACGCGCAGGACAGGGAAGACATTGCCGTCCGTCAAATCAACGTCACCCCATGTGACAGCACCGTGCGCGACTGGGCGCATGTCATGCCGCCGTATATGGACTACTGGGGCGTCACAGCATAGACTGTATGTACACTGTATGCGGCAGGAATGGAAGGAGAACAGGCATGGCGAACACGCCGACCACCACCATGCGCCTCGACCCAGAACTCAAAGACGAGGCGCTACAGATACTCGAACCCCTCGGCCTGACCATGAGCGGAGCCGTCACCATCTTCCTCAAAGCGGTCGTCAGAGAAAAAGGACTGCCATTCGAGGTTTCGCTTGGGAAGGAGGGCGGCGCGCAATGATTACGAAGGACAATCTCGAAAACGTGCTGGATTTCTTGGGGTTCGTCCAAGACGAGCCTGGGCAGTGGGAGCGTCGCTATCCCGAAGTGGATTGCTCTGTCATAGTGGATACTAGGGCAGAAAAGATCCGGTACCCCGAGGATAAAGGCTTCAAAGTCAACGAACGAGAGACGTGCAATTTCAGCCAGAACGAGAACTTTGTCGTGATGGAATGCGTATGTCGTCTGCTGGAGAAGGGATACAGGCCTGAAAGCATCGAATTGGAACGCAGATGGCCCATGGGCCACGAGCCCACGGGCGGCCGGGCAGATGTGTGTATCGATGACATTTCGGGAGGTACCCTAGCCATCATCGAGTGCAAAACACCGGGCGGCGAGTTCAGAAAAGCATGGCGCGACACCCAAGCCGACGGTGCGCAGCTCTTTTCCTACTGGCAGCAGGATTCCTCCACCCAATGGCTCGTTCTATACGCCTGCGATTGGAACGGGGCGCTGATTCGGGACATGCACTCCATCCCCTGCAAAGATGATAAAAATTACATGGCTTTGTCCGAAAAGGACGAGGCCATCTCCCTTTACTCACAGTGCTCCACCGCAAAAGACCTATTTCGGGTATGGGATGAGACCTATGACAAAAGAGTGTACGGTGATGTGCTCTTCGGCAATGATTCCCGCGCGTACGCCCCCGGTGTCAGCCCTTTACGAAAAAGAGATCTACTGGCGTTTGATGCAAATGACGTCCAAGGCAACAGAATTGTCAATCGTTTCGAGGAAATACTAAGGCATAACAATGTTTCCGACAAAGAGAACGCATTCAATCGGCTAGTGGCTCTATTCATAGCGAAACTTGCCGACGAGTTGGGGAAAGACGATGACGAAGAAGTAGAGTTCCAGTATCGCCAAGGCAGCGATACTTACGAATCCCTCCAAGACCGTCTTCAACGCCTACATCAAGAAGGCATGCGCAATCTTATGCGGGAAGACGTCCTATATGTCCCAAGCGACTATGCCGAAAGATTACTCCGCACATACTCGGGCCAGAATCGCAAAGGCTTCTTGCTTGAACTAAACGGGACACTGCGCAAGTTGAAATTCTATACCAATAGCGACTTTGCGTTCAAAGACGTACACAATGAAGAATTGTTTCTCCAGAACAGCAAAGTGCTTGTCGAAATGGTCCGGCTGTTTCAGCCTTACCGTCTCGTGGAGGAAAAGAGAGCTGGCGAGGCAATGCAGGGCAACCAGTTCCTCGGGGACTTGTTCGAGCGCCTTCTTAACCAAGGCTTCAAGCAAAACGAAGGCCAGTTCTTCACTCCAATTCCATTGGCTCGATTCATGTGGAAATCGCTGCCACTAGGCGAAATCATGTCAGATGGGGGACTGAAGTATCCCAAGGTGATTGATTACGCCTGCGGAGCCGCCCACTTCCTCACGGAGGGATTCGAGGAGATCAACAACGTCGCGACGGCACTTGGCGCTCATTATGATTCCGATTGGGTCAAAGGGCATCTAGTGGGCATAGAAAAGGACTATAGGCTTGCGAGGGTATCGCGAGTCAGCCTATTCATGCACGGCGCCGGCGACGGAGAGATTGTTTTCGGCGACGGACTTGACGACTACCCCGACAAAGGCGTCGTGGCAGGTGGCTTCGACATACTTATAGCCAACCCGCCTTATTCGGTCAAATCTTTCAAGCCATACCTCAAGCTCAGAAACAACGAATTGAAAACTCTTGACGTCATATCGGACACGGGAAGCGAAATAGAGACAGCATTCGTGGAAAGATCCTGCCAGCTCCTTCGCCCGAAAGGCGTCGCCGCAATCATTCTCCCCTCGCCAATGCTGGTCAAGGACAGCGAAAGTTTCTCGATGGCACGCAACATGCTGCTTGAGACATTCCAGATCAAAGCCATAGCAAGGATGGGAAGCGGAACATTCGGCGCTACCGGAGCCAACGGTCATCCTGTTCCTGGAGCGGTTTGATGAACCACCTAAACGCAAATCCCTAGCTTCTGACACAGTGGACGCCGTGTTTTCATCGGCCGATTTGCATGAATGGTCGGATAGTGACGTAATGAGGGGATACTTACATGCCACCGGAACCGACGCCGAAGCCTACCAACGGTTCGTGACGCGGAAACCCGACTGGGAATCCTTCTCCGAAGACCCTCATTTCCGGACATATTCAGACGTTTTTGCTAAGTCAAGTGCCTTACGGTCCTTACGTGGGAAAAGAACATACCGACAGGCGACGCAGGAACATCGGAGGAACGAGGAAAATCATCTCTTCTATGAGACGTTCACAGACGATGAGAAGAAAAGATTACGAGTATATGCGCTTGTCCACGAACAGCGCGTCCTCGTGATCGACGCCCCTTCTGGATCAGCGGACAACAAGGAATTTCTTGGCTATGAATGGAGCAACCGCAAAGGTGACGAGGGCATCAAAGTGACGCACGAAGGCGGACTGCTGTACTCCACCGACGGGACGCAATCCATCGCAGATCTCGTCAGGGCTTCTTTCCGAGACGAAGAGCCCCCTCTGGACGCGTTTTCGCCCTACTGTCATCGAACACCCCTATCTTCGCTCATTGATTTCAACGCAGAGAAGTTTACGTCCGCCATCCATGCGGGGCATCCGTACGTGGGACCAACATACAAGGCGGATGTCAGAACATTGGAGTTAGGAAGGGTGGCGAGATACGTCGTCTCATCCGCAGATCCTCAACTGAGGCAGCCGGCGACCTATGTCAGCACGGAAAACATGCTCAAAGACAAGGAAGGCGTAGCCCCTTACGAAGGAAACGTACCTCCTTCATGCACAGCCTATGGTGAAGGCGATGTATTGGTCTCCAACATAAGGCCATATCTGAAGAAAATCTGGCAATCCGACCGAGATGGAGCATGCTCCAAGGACGTCCTGGTGTTCAGGACTAAAAACAACGAAATCCTGGATCCCAGTTTCCTCTTGCTTCTGTTACGACGGGATGATTTCTTCGAGTATGCGATGAGTGTCTCAAAGGGGCTGAAAATGCCAAGAGGCGACAAGGACAAACTGCTGAAGTATCGGATTCCCCTGCCGCCAATCGAGGATCAGCATTCGCTTTCCGCCGAATATCAAAGATTGTCTCGCCTCGTCGAAGCAGAAAAATCTGAAATATCGAAAATACAGACCGAGGAAACGCAGATGTTCGAGGAACTATTCGGAGACATCGCACGGGACGACATATGGCCCATGCGTAAGATTTCCGAACTGTATGACGTCACTTCAGCGCAAAGGATATATGCCGATAGTCTGAAGGCTAACGGCGTTCCATTCATCCGCCTAGGTGATCTTAATGAGATGATCGAAGGTGGGAGCCCCGCGATTAGGCAGTATATTTCGGAAGACATGTACACAAGCCTTGAAAAAGAGGGGAAGGTTCCCTTGCCTGGGGATTTGCTCGTCACCTCCAGAGGCACCCTGGGACGTTGTTACCAAATTAAAGAATCCGATCGGTTCTATTTTCAAGATGGCATGATTACATGGCTTAAGAAGACAAATCGTAGCCCTGAGTCTGAATACACCAATGCTTTGTTCTCGAAGTCATGGTTCCACCGACAGCTGGAAAAGGGAAGGACGGGAACGAGCGTATCTTATCTTTCCATAAGTGACCTGGCCCAGATCAGAATTCCGGTGCCCGACAAATCGATCCAGGCGAAGTATGCACAGTATGCCAGCGCTTGGCATATACGAAAAGTCCAAAGAGAAGAGACTTTGAAGTCACTATGCCAAGAAAAGGAATCATTGCTCGATGTGTTCACGGCCAAGAAATAGTTGAGAATGAAGAAGGCAATACCGTAGCCAGCCTACATCGAATGCGGGTTTGACAACCCCTGATCTTGTATTCTCTATCTTGAGGAGATACATGATCAGGGGTCTTATGTCAATCTTGGTTTAACAGAGCCTAGATTTTTATCTAAAAAAGACTTTCTCGACATGAGCAATGGTATCGACTAATATGGAAGCACCGGTCGGGGCACTGCAAACATGGCCAAGATCGGCGGGGTGGTCTCATTCCCATCCCCTGGTAAAGCGTCTGGCCGGTGTCTTCGGACATCGGCCTTTTGCATTCCGTGGTCGTACAGACAATAAAAAGTTTGACTCACGGTAAAACATGCGCTTAAGCGTTGTGCGGAGATGACCACGTGACGCTTACTTTTACAGACATCCCGAAAACATCCGTTTATGAAACGGATTCTTTTAACCTGAGAAATTTCGATTCACTGACGAAAAAACATGTTCCATAACCCATTTCATAATCAATGTTCCGTAAGACTAGCCAACCCACTGAGTAATTGGCACCATTGATGACAGAAAAGTTAAAACTAGTTGTCAGATTCAACTGTTCTGCGAGGCAATTGCAAAATGGGCGTCTCATCTACATGAGACATTTTTAGAACCAAATGCATCATCAATTTGGCACCAAATGCCATACCTGCGCACACCCATGCCCATAGTGGCCCATCATTGGCTCCTAAGCCAGTAAAGAAAGTGCCCGCTGGAATTGCGGCCGGTTCAATCACTTTTAATGCAAGGATAAATCTGCTGCTGTGGTATTCCACCGAAGCATTTCGCCGAATTCTCTCCATCAATTCCACTGCTTCGTCAAGCTCGTTCTTATATGTTTCCTCGACTTTTTTGTCATTCGGAGGAAAAAGTTCATGGATTCTTTGGAGTTGAAGGAATAAGCGATCCGCGCTATTAACTTGACCCTCAAAAGAGGGAGCAGTGGCCCAATCTTTTAGCTGCTCTAATGCCAAGACCGCCGCTGCTTGGGCAACTTCTTCTTCCCAATTGTTTCCATCAATTTTCTGTTTCTTGACCTCTCTTCCAGGAAGAGAAGTGTTACCAAGCCACTTCGTACCGCAATTGGCAATGACCTCATCCGTTGATACATCTGGTCCTGTTGCCACAGCAAATCCAAGGAAATGGACATAGAGGTGCGTCGACTGTTTCTCAAAACAGCATGATGAGTTCCTATCCTCGGTCAATTTCCATTTGCATTTTAATAGATGCTTCTTTGCTTCTTCGAGTGGATTGTTGTAGCTGCGAGGCCAAGCGCCAAGATTGAAGAAAAACGTTTGATTCCGATTAACATCAGCGTTATCAATCGTTGAGTCCATCCCATCGCCTTTCTTTTGAACTTTTGCTAGAAACAATAATAATGGGAGGGGGGTTACTATTTCGCGTAATTTCGGGAATAACTCTCAGATTTTTTGAGAATAACTGTTTTATCGGGAAGTTGTATGGAAAAAGGCGAAGAAGTTAGAGGGGAATAAGCTGGCAAAATTGACGAGGTTCCCGGAACGAAGCCATTGCTTACCGGAGATATGACTCTGTCTTTGGGGGAAGCTATCTCGGGTCATCCTTTGTTCAAACCAAGCCATTCTATACAGCACATCAACTAAGTTTCAAGCATTTGGCCGTGAATAGAACAATATGAGTAGATATATCAGACTATTACCATACGGAGACCGCATCCCAGGCAATACGTGATGCTATGGCGTGTGCTCCGCGAATTTTACAACAGGCACACGCCATACTGATATTTATTTGAAAAATTCAAGCGTTTTGCCGTTTTGGCAGGATAACTATGTCGGTGACGATGACGATGTAGTAGTTCTGTCCAGACATGTCATGCCATTCGCAGGGGCGTCCGATGAATTCGACCGTCTCGCCGCCCCTCAACGATTCCAATTCCTTGCGGATCCGGCCGGTCGATGGCATGAGGGAGACGAAACGTGCCTCGTCGCCCTCGAACCAGCAGGCGCGGACGGTTTTGATGCGTCTGCCTCCGGTGAGGTTGAGCGTGGCACGTGGGCAGACGGGCGGGATCTTCACCCTGCCGATCTGCGGGCACACTCCGATGCCGCCGTTCCGTGGCAGTAACGCTTTCCAAGAGCGGTTGTTCGTGGTAACCATGTTCTCCTACTCCTTGTCTTCCTTGAGGGTTCCCTGCGGCTGGCCGAACACTTTCTCCCGGTCTGTCGGATCGAGGTTGGTCGCGCAGCCGCTCATCGCCGTGGTCAGATTCTGCTGGGCTTTGGTCAAAGCGTCGTAATCATCCGACTTGGAGTCCACGAGTCGTTTCGCGGTTTCGTACGCGGCTTTGAGATCGCCGCAGCCTTGCGTGCCGGACAGGTCGTCCTGTTTGATGGTGGCGACCTCGCGCGCGGTGTTGTCCAATCCGGACGAAAGGTCGTCTCGTCTCGCCTCGATACCGGCCTGCATGGCTTGCGGATACCATTCGCGTGCGAGGCTGCGGATCGTGTCGATGTCCTTCTGCTGTCCGATCGCGTCGTACAGGTCCGTCGCTTCGGCGAGGTCCTGCCGGTTGTGCCGGTACAGCAGGTTGCCGAGCGTGTCGACGTTCGAGTTCTCCGGCGCGTTCAACAGGTCGCGCACGTCGTCGGCAATCTGTTCCGCGTCGCCGGTGAACATGGATTGTGCCTGCTGTTGCAGGGTGCCGGACGGTTTCGTCGTCTTCTTTTTCTTGTTCTGTTTGTGGGATCGTGTCTGTGTGGATTGGCTGGATTGCGGCGTGGACGTCGTGGACGTCTGCTGTTTCCATGGGTTGGCGACCAGGACCATGACGGTGATGGCGATGATGGCGATCGCGCACCAGATGGCCGCCTGCTTCTTCGATTCGGGCGTGGACGCCTGACGGTGTTTGTTCTTTCCCATTGTTGTGCTCCTTTCCCGTTTGTCAGAGGCTTGAGTCGTTGTTCGGCAGACTGTTGTCGTTGGTTTCCGGTGGCACGTACCATCCGCCGGAGTTGCCGTTGGATGTTCCGCCATTGTTGTTGTTCGTGGTTCCTCCGCCGTTGCCTTGCGGCACGCTGGTGGAGCCTGAGCCGGAAGAGCCGGAGGAGCGGCGGTATTGCGGTGTCGGCGCGGGCGTCGTCTGCTGTTGCTGTTGCGGGGCTTGCTGTTGGGCTTGGGCCTGCGCTTCGGTCTGCCGTTTGGCTTCCTCGTCGGCTTTGGCTTTCGCGTCCAATGCCTGGGAGAGGTTCCCGCGCGCCTTGTCGAGCTTGGATGCCATGTCGTTCCACGTGTCGACGGTGGTTTTCGCGTCGAGCTTGCGGGCCTGGCCGATCAGCTTGTCCAATGTGGTCTTCGCGGCGCGGGTCGCATCATCCGATGGTTTCGCGTCCGTCGACGCTTTCACGGCCTTGTCCAACGCGTCCCGGCATTTCCTCCTCGCGGTCGCCCGCGGCTTGGCTTTGACGAGCCGGTCGACCTTGCCGGCCAGTGTGCGGGTTCGTTTCGTGGCCTTGTCGGCCTTGGTGGAGAGCCGTTCGGACTCGCTGATGGACAGGCCGGCGCGTTTGGATCGGATGAGTTTGCCGTTCGATGCGACGAGGTCACGTAGCGTGTCCACGTCCTTATCGTCCACGCCGGCCTTGTCGGCGTCGCCGACCGTGTTTTTCGCTTTGCCGTTGCATGCGGCCAGTTGGCTCATGGACGCTTGCACGCGCTCATAGGCGGTTTTCTCCTTGACGGCCGTCGAGTGGGAGCCCGCCAGGGCGAGGATGATGAGCAGCACGATGGCGGCGCCCGCGATGATCAGACCGCGTTTGACCCAGGTCATGGCCTTCGAGTCGCCGGAGGGCGAGTCGGGGTCGGCCACGTCCTCCAACACCTCTTCCGGAAGGATGGTCGTTTCGGATTCGGGTTCCGTTCCGATCACGGTGGTTTCGGCTGGACTCCCATCCGGCGTTTCCGGGTCGGGCGGTTCGATCACGGTGGTCGGAGCCTCCAATCCGGCCGGTGGGATGGGCTCATCCGTTTGGGTCATGTCGGGCACGATGAGCATGGGCTGTTCAGGCTCATGCTCGGGCTTGGCCGGCGGTGGCGGGGGAGTGGGCTGTTCGAGCTGATCGTGTCCTGTTGGAATGTTCTTCCGGCCGCGGCGTTTGCGTGGCTTGCGTTCCTGCCTGGCGGGCTTGTCGTCCTCCTGCGTGTCTTCCTGCAGGGAGTCGATCCATTCGAGATCGTCACGCAGCTGTTTGTGTTCAATTAGTTGTTGCGGGTTTAGTCACGATG
>UMEZ01089898.1_pt1 | contig 58152 bp, 63 predicted proteins | sample 1964841 | NCBI WGS metagenome assembly UMEZ01 (sample SAMEA4836029, study PRJEB28245) | human gut metagenome | biome: gut microbiome; material: fecal sample | place: Denmark | collected 2008 | reverse complement strand
TAGAAACTATTAATAAACTGTCCAACTTTTGGGGTTCAGTTCAAAAAAGGATACTTATTTTTGTTAGTTATAATATGTAGTTCTATCTGCAAATCTAGCATATGCACCGCCATTATATGTTGGGAAATTAATATAATTTCTAGGATCCGTTAATGATGCTGATTCACCTGCCTGTAAATACCAACCATTATATATATTTAAATGTAAATGTGTTCCTGTTGATGCTCCTGTTGATCCCATTAAGCCTATAACAGTATCTTTATTTACTATATCACCTTGTTTAACATAAATTGCAGCTAAATGTCCATATAATGATGAATATTTTCTACCATTTATATTGTGATGTATTACGATATAATTTCCATATCCACCACGGCTATAACCAGTGTATTTTACCTTACCATCTGATACAGCATATATCTTATGGTCTCCACATGCCATATCCATACCTGAATGTATTTCTTTGCCATGGAATGGACATATCCTATAACCATAATTTTCTGTTATACAACCAGATGATAATGGTCTCCAGAACTTAGTACCTGCAGGTAACTGTGCACTACCACAACTTGATACATCTTCATTATCTTTACAACCTGATTTTGTATAATAATCTAATATTGATTTTTGTGCCTTTAATTCTTCTTCGTATGATAAACTTTCTTCTCCAAGTGCATCCTTAGATTTTGATAACTCAGTTACTTTTTCTGTTAATTCTGATTGAAGAGATTTTAAAGAATCTTCTTTTTTATGAAGTGATTCAATATTCTTATTATTTTTATCTATCATTTTATGCATTTCATCTATCAAATTATTATTATATTTTGATAATTGTTCTGTTACAGATACTCTATATATAAAATCTGTTATACTATCTGCTGAAAATATATATTCTAAGTAAGTAGATTCACCACTAGATACTTGGAAAAATTTCATAAGTTCTTTCATTTGTTTTTCTTTTTCAGCAATTTGATTATTTAATTTTGTTATTTCATTTGTTGTATTTTGAATATCTTTTTCTGCTTGTGCCATTTCAGTATATATACTATCTATTCTTGATTTGGTACTTGATATTTGTTCTTCTGTTAATTTAATATTATTTTTTGTCTCGTTATATTTATTTAAAGTAGTTTCATATGCTTTTTTTAGTTCTCCAAGTGTCTTTGCTTGGACATTATTAAATGGAAGAATTAATATTATTGTTAATATTGTTGGTACTAATAACTTAATATATTTTTTCATTATATTTTTAAGTACTTCCTTACTGCTTTACTACTACCTATCATACCAACAACTATACCTATTAATACTAAAACTAATGATACTTCAAATGTGAATGGGAATGGCTCTACTAATTGTATAAATTTAGAGAATAATATTCCACCTGTTTTTTCATATAATACTGAATAACCATAAATTGTTACAAGAACTGGAATTATTGAACCAAGTACTCCAATAAATAGACCTTCTATAACAAATGGTTGTTTAATTGAAAAATTAGATGCTCCTACAAGTCTTTTAATTTCTATTTCTTCTTGTCTACTAAATATTGTAATTTTTATTGTATTAATTATTAAGAATGCTGTTACTAAAACAAGTGACACAACTATAACAATTAATATTTTTTCTACCATTTTAAATATAGATAATAATGATTCAATCATTCCTTCTCCATATCTAACCATTTCAACACCTTCTATTTTTTCAATTTTAGATGCTGTGTTTGATATTTTTTCTGAATTTTTTACTTTTACTAAATATGTATCATATAAAGGATTTTCTGAATCTGACCAAGATGAAATAATTGTATTAAATATTTCTGATTCTTCTTTCATTTCATTTGCTATATCTTTTTTTGAATTAAATATTATTGATTCAATATTAGATAAACCATTTATTTCATTTTTTATTTTTGCTTCTGTTTCTTCTGTATTAGAGTTATTCATATAAACTACTATTGTAAAATCATCTCTAATTACTTTAGTAAAATTTTCTACATTATACGATCCAACAATTGCGAACGCTACTATTAAAAGAGTTACTGTTATACATGATATTGATGCTAAGGACAAACTAAAGTTTCTTATTACATTTTTAAAACCATCTCTAATGTTTTTTATTAAAATTCTAATGTTTCTCATTCTTATCGTATGTTCCTTTCGCAAAATCTTTCTTTAATTTTCCTTTATCTAATAATATAACTCTCTTTTTCATCTTATTTACTATATCTCTATCATGTGTAACTACTATTACTGTTGTACCTAAATTATTAATAACTTCTAGTACTTTCATTATTTCTAATGACGTATCTGGGTCCAAATTTCCAGTTGGTTCATCACATATTAATAACTTTGGTGCATTAACTATTGCTCTTGCAATTGCGACCCTTTGTTGTTCTCCACCGGATAATTCATGTGGATAACTTTTTGCTTTTTCTTTTAATCCTACTAAATCTAGTGCTTTTAATGTTTTCTTTCTTATTTCTTTTTTATCATAACCAAACATTTCAAGTACAAATGCTACATTTTCATATGCAGTAAGCTTTGGTAATAATTTAAAGTCTTGGAATACTACACCAAGTTTTCTTCTTAGTTTATAAACTTTTCTATTTTTAAGTTTACCAACTTTTACTCCTCCAATTATTATTTCTCCACTACTTGCTTTTTCTTCTCTATAAAGCATTTTTATAAGTGTTGATTTACCACTACCTGATGCACCTATTATAAATACGAAATCACCTTTTTTTATTTCTAGGTTAAGTCCGTATAATGCAGTTACACCAGTAGGATAAGTTTTTTCTACATCTCTAATTCTAATAAACTCCATTTTACTCCTCCATTTATTCTTTACTCATATTCAAATAACTTTCTATAAATTCATCAATATCGCCATCTAACACTTTAGAAACATTACTTGTTTCATAATTTGTTCTATGATCTTTGACCATGGAATATGGGTGCATTACATAACTTCTTATTTGTGAACCAAAGTTAATTGAGCTTTGACCTTTTTTATATTCTTCCGATTCTTCTATTTTTTTCTGTTCTTCTAGTGCATATAATTTTGATTTTAATACTACCATAGCTTGTTCTTTATTCTTAAGCTGACTTCTTTCATTTTGACAAGTTACTACAATTCCAGTTGGTAAATGTGTTATTCTAACCGCACTATCTGTTGTATTTACTCCTTGTCCTCCTGCACCACTACTTCTATATACATCTACTCTTATATCACTATCTTTTATTTCTATGTTTATATCATCATTCTCTTCTGGAATAACTTCAACTGCTGCGAATGATGTATGTCTTCTATTTTGTGAATCAAATGGTGACAATCTAACTAATCTATGAACACCTCTTTCACATTTTAAATATCCATATGCATTTAATCCTTTTATTAAAACAATTGCTTTTTTTATTCCTGCTTCTTCACCTGGTAATGTATCTAAAATTTCATATTTAAAATTCTTTTTATCACACCATCTTAAATACATTCTAAGAAGCATATCAGCCCAGTCACAACTTTCTGTTCCACCTGCGCCTGAATGAACTTCTAAAATAGCATTTTTTTTATCATTTTTTCCTGATAGTTTTGTTTCTAATTCTAATAAATTAATTTCTTTAATTGTACCTTTTATTTCATTTATAAGTTCATTTATTAATTCATCATCATTACTATTAACTATATCAATATATGATTCTAATGTTTGTTTTAAAGATTCGATATTTGATATTATTTTTTTATCATTACCTATTTCTTTAGATAAATCAATTGTTTCTTTAGCGTTCCATAAATTATTATCATATAAACTTTGAAGTTTACTTTCTTTATTAGATAACTCTTTCTTTTTATTATCTACATCAAAGTAACCTCCATATATTATTTAGTTTTTCATCTAACAATAATATTTCGCTTTTTAATTCTTTAGTATCCATATTATCACCATAATAATTATAACATAAGAAGTAAAAAAAAGAAATGGCTTTATTTACCATTTCTAATTATTTTAAAAAACATACTAATCATAACTGGCATTGCAAAAATTGTAGGAAGTGCATATCTAAAATATGTATTTACCGGGGATGCAATGCATACTAAAGTTAAAACAAATGATGGAAATAAGTAACACATTTCTTTATATTTTTTCTTATATATTAAGTAAAACAGCATAAATATTAATAAGTAATTGCTAAATCCAATATTAACTATCAAGCCTATAATTGGAATATATGGAAATATATTACCATAATTTGATAAATTTGTTCTAAGGTTTGTTAAATTATTATAATGATAATCAATACCATGTTCTTTAATTATTGGTGTATATTTATAATATATGTACCACTTTGTACTAAATGGATAAAAATATCCATATGTATTATTTATTGTTGCTTCTACATAAGTTAATGGATACTTTTTAAACATTTCAAACCATACAACAAAATAATTTTTTAAATCTTCTTTTGTACTATATTTATTAAATTCATTTTTTACTGGATCTGCTATTTCTTCTTTATATCTATCTTTTAATGTATCATAACCAAGTATTTTATCAATGGCCTTTTTTTCATCATTAGTTACTTCATTTTCATGTTCTTTTACATACCTTGCAGTTTGCTGAAAAGGTATACTAAGCGTTTCACGAACACTTGATGGCGTTATCTTAAAATATGGTAAAATTACTTTAGAATAAGTCACAAATAATGATACTACTACTAAAAATATAATTAAAAAACTTTTTCTATTTTTCTTATTTATTAATATCAAAAATGGGAATGTTAATATAAATACATGTATTCCATTATTTCTAAATAAAAACATTAATATTGATAAAATTATAATTTTTATAATATTTTTTATGCTTATCTTTTCTTCTAATTTTATACATTTATAAACTGTAATTATATAAAGTATTATTAAACATCCAAATATTACATCTTTAACTGGACTCATCGCATAAAATGGAAACACAGGTACTAAAGCATATATAAGCAAACAAATAAATCTATATTTTGTAGATACATTTATTTCTTTCATAAATTTAATTGTGTATGAAAGAGTTAATATAAGAATACTTGTTTGAATTATGCTGTAGATAAATAAACCTACATTTGAACTATTAAAAAGTACCATTCCAAGTTTTACACAAGTTCCTAAAAGAAGAGTATGTATAACTGGATGATGATTTGTAATTATTACATTTTTATCAAGTAATACAGAATAATATGAATACTTATTATCTATATGAAAATACTGAAGCAATTGAAAACTAGGGTCTTTTGACATTATAATTGGATAAAATGCTATCATATAAATTAAATAACAAATAAACATAACAATACTTGAAAATATAATTGGATGTTTATCAAATAAATTTAATATTCTATTTTCAGTTTTATCTTTTTTCTTTTTATAATCATCTAGATAATCAAATAACTTATTTAATATAAAATAAAGTATTAAAAATAATAATAACGATAAAATTATCATTATTATTAAATTATCTTTCAAACATTTAAAACTATTGCTTTTTATAAAACTAGTACCAACTGTCATAAATATTGTATATATTAATGACAAAATTATTGTTATTACCTTTTTTCTCATAAAATACTCCTATATATACATTTTATCATAGTTTTAATGTTATGGATAATTTATTTTGATTGTATATTTTAAAAATATATATTATACTTATAATAAAGGAGGAGTAGATATGACATATACATATAATTATAATTTTGATAGTTCAGATGCAGTATTAGGTGGAATGCTAGTAGGTTATTTAATTACTTTTCTAGTAATTTATGTACTTTCTGTTATTGCAATGTGGAAGATATTTACTAAAGCTGGTAAACCAGGTTGGGCTTCATTAATACCTATATATAATATAGTAGTAATGTATCAAATAGTTGGATTAAATCCACTATTAATAATTCTTCTATTTATTCCATTTATTAATGTTATTGCAGCAATTGTTCTTTCTATAATTCAATGTATAAGACTTTCTAAAGCATTTGGAAAAGGTGCTGGATTTACTTTTGGGTTAATTTTCTTATCACCAATATTCTTACTAATTCTTGGTTTTGGAAATGATAAATATATTGGTTTTGAGCAATAACTTTATAGGGTATATAAAAATGTTAAGATTTAATTCTTAACATTTTTTATATTAATATGGTATTGTATTCAATTCATCACGCTGATATATTTTACTTAAACCCCATTCACCTTTTTTATTTTTTACAAACAACCAATATTCAATGAATACACTACTCATCACATTTCCCTCAATTACTTAATTTTTTTCAAAACATTCTTTTTATTTGATATTTACATCCATTGTAATTTGGATTTATAATTTTCATACAATTCTTTCGTAAGATAATCCTTAGCAAGATTTATTTCATTTTTTGTCCAAGCTTTTTGCAATACAAAATATGTTTTTTCTGCTTGCATAACTAACTCTTTATAATTCAATTTTTTATCTTTAAAATCATTTCTTGTATCATATCTATATTTAGTAATTTTTTCTTTCATAATGATTATAGATAATGAACCACCACCTACTATTGAGTTAATACTATTTGTAAAATTGTAATAATTATTAGTGCTAACAAAACAATTATTTTTTTAATTTTTATTCATAATTAACTACCATATATTTCTGATTATTTTTTATAAGTATATTCAAAATCTTCTATTTTTAATGTACTTATATCTGGATCATACATTAATGTTTTAATATGATAATCCCCTGTTTCAGGTGGAATGGTATTATATTTATTTAATTCATCTATATAAATAGAATAATAACATCTGTCATCAGAATTGCATACTAATGAACTTGGAATAAAGTTATTTAATATTGTACTTACATTTTTATACAAAATCCAATTATCATTATTTTTAACTTTATCATAAAAAATATCACTTTCATTTTTATCTTCAAATTTTACTGAACTAGATATATTATTTTTTAAATAACTTTTATCCCATTTTATATTAGTATATTTAGCATTTTTAGGTAACTCAATATTAATTATGTCCTTATATACGCTTATTTTTGAATAATCTGTTTCAAACGTCTTACTTAATAACGAAAATGATGACATAATCAATATTAAACCACACATAATTACGCCTATTACAATATTTTTAACACAGTTAATACCCTTTTGATTATATATAATACCTAAAATTAAAGATAACAATGGTATAACAAGTCCTATTAACGCTCCATATGTATAATTAAAGGCACTTAGATCTGTTACTCCATTAAAACTTACTAACATACCCCATCCAAATAATCCAATCCAAGGAGTAAAAAAGCTAAATATAAATAATAACAATAAAATCGTTTCAATTCCTTTTCTTTTTTTGTCATTCTTATTTATTTCTTTCTTTACCTCTGGAGTTGTAATGTTTTTTTCTTTATTATCTATGCTATACTTTATATAATTTACTAAATCAGAATCCAACTCTAATTCTGATACCGGAATAATATTATATTTACCGATTAATAAATACAACATAAAATCACGTTCTTTATATCTTCTTACATCACTATAATTAATTTTTTGAAACATATTTTCATTTTTTATCTTAAAGTTATCTTTATAAAATTGTATATCATATTCAATACTATTTTTATTTTCTTTAACAAAGTTTTTATAGTAAACTCTTTTAAATATACAATCTATTACACAAACTATTACAAGAATAGATAAAATAATTATAACATCAGTAATTATTAAATCACCCCAACTACATGGATCAGGATCTGTTTCATCAGGTATCATTGCAACTAATGAAATTAATAACCATATTATTGATGAAATTGTAAATCGTTTAAAAATTTTTATTGGAAATGTTTTTACCATTTTTTTATAAGTATTATAAGTTATTTTTACATGTGTTTTATTTTTTACTTCTTCTTTCATACAGCACCTACCTTATATAAAGTATATCACAAACTTAAATAACTGTCATACTTAAGTTTATTTATTGAAAAATATGTGTAAAAACATTGTAACTTATTAAGAATTGTAAATATCAAATATTTTTGTAGATTTTTGGTAAAAATAAATGTAGCTTTTAACTACTTTTTTTCTTCATTAAAATCTTCTTGTACTAAGTCTTTTATTCGGTAGGATTTCCTATTAAATATTCATAATTACTGAATGATGAACAAGCTTATCAATTTTTACTTTTAAAAATCTTTCATCATTTAATGCAAAACCTTGAACCATATAATCTTTAATTATTTTATTTACCCAAGTTCTAAATTTAATTGCTTTTGTTGAGTTTACTCTAAAACCTATTGAAATGATCCTATCAAAATTATAATATTTTTGTATTATAATCTTGTTTGCCATTGTTACCCATATGTTCCATTTTGGAACATGTGCTTCTTTCTTCAAGTTCTTCATCTTCATAAATATTATTTATATGTTTCGTAATTGCAGGTTGTTTAACATTAAAAAGTGCTGATAATGCTTCTGTATTTAACCAAACATCTTCATTTTCTAATAGTACTTCTACTTTTGTATTACCTTCTTCATCATTATAAAATATTTTTCTCATTTCCAATTAATTTATTATCCATGTTTTATCCTCCTTATCCTAATATTTTTTAGCTAATTTATATTAGATATAATACTATTTTTTACATTATTAAACAATCAATTTGCACGAATTGTTGATTTATTGCAAAATGTACTATTAAATGATACACTATATACGGTGATATAAATGGAGAAAATTTTAACATTTATTGTAAATGAATATAATGAAATATTATTATTAAAAGGCAGTAAAAATGATCCACAATTTAAAAGTTCTTTTTGGTATGTAGTAACAGGTGGCTGTGAAGAATATGATTTAGATAGAGAAGAAACTGTTAAAAGAGAAGTAAAAGAAGAAACAAATTTATTAACCAATAATAACATTTACTTAAATTGGATTTTAGAATATGAATCTTTAGGTGTACAATGTAAGGAATATGTTTATATAAGCTTTGTAAAAAAAGATAATATTGTATTAAATGAAGAGAGTATAGACTATAAATGGTGTACATTTGATGAATTTATAGAAAAAGTAAATTGGTTTGGAAATAAGAAAATATTAGAAAAAGTTTTAAATTTAGCAATTCAAAAACAAATCTTTTTTAAAAATGAAAAAACAAACAAACTTTAAAAATAGACGCAAAAGTGTCTATTTGAAATATAATATTATTTATAACTTTCTCTAGCAGCAGTACTATACTAATTGATACATTTATCATCTTTTGTTGTTAATGAACAACATAGTTTATCAAATGAACTTAATAATTTGTATGTATCTATATTTTCTTTTCCCATCGAATGAAGCAATTTCAAATTTATATTGATATACTTTTCCCTTTTTTCTTATACTAATCATTTTATCATCTCTCTTTCTTTTGATTATTATAATTTTACATCAAAAAAAGTATCAACGAATCTGCTGATACTTTTTTAGTTAACCATTAAATTATTTTCTTCATTAACTTGTTTTTGTAATAACTCTAAATCTTTTATATTTTTATTATCTTTTAATACTTTCATTTTTCTTCATGCTGAATGATTAAGTTTTACTAATCTTTCACTTTGTAGTATTTTTTTTCAATTGGTTCTGCATTTGTGTTTTGAAGATTGTTTAATATCACTAAATGAAGCAAATCAGTATAATCTCTTATATTTCCATTTTTAGCAAGTTTTGGATTTCTTTCTCTCCATTATTTTGCTGTCACCCAAAATAAAGCAACATTTAAAACATCGGCTTATTCAGCATAAACAAATTTCTTTTGTGCTTCTGTAAGTGTTGGAACAATATAGTTTTTTACTGCATCAGTGTGAACCGCATAGTTTAATTTAGATAAAATTCTATTTGCTTGCCAATCTATTTTTTCTTGATAAGCTTCATTAGTTTTTAATCTCTCAAATTCAGTTATTAAATATAATTTAAACTCTGGAGATAGCCAGCTTGCAAATTCAAATGCAATATCTGTATGGACATATGTTCCAATACTATATCTCCCACCTTTTGAAATTATTCCTATTGCTTTAGTTCTTTTTACCCATTGTGTTGGTGACATTGCAAACGAGTTTCTACCGTACTCAGTTTTATTTTCTTCCAATAGTCCAATATAATCAATAGTATTTATTCTTCTTAAAAGGTGTCAACAAATATAATTATTGCTCACACCTTTATTTTACGCTACTTTCCACAACATTGCTTATATTTTTTACCACTGCCACATGAACTAGAAGTTCCTATATTATCTGTACTTATAGTATTATCTGTATTATTTGTATTTATTGTATTCCGGTATTAGGTATCATCTGTATTATTTGTATTATTTGTACTATAAGTATTTCTCCAACGTGGACAAAATGTGGACATTGACCACATCCGTTCACTGGTATAATTATAACATAGTTTTCTTTTTTATAAAATGTGCGAATATTTATTTTATATCTTTTTTAATATTATCCCATTCTATAGATACATCATCATTTATCTTTTCAAATATTTTACTTGGTAATAAGGTATGACAATATGTTTTTAAACATTCATAATCCATTACATATTTAAGCACCAACGCTTGATCTTTTTTTTCATTATATTTTCTTGTGACAAACAATTGATAAAAATTATCATATATCTTTGAGACATTAACATAATAATAAATTATCTTTATAAATTTCAATAATACTTCTACGGAAAAAAATGTCTGCGTCAAATTATAAAACAACTCATCATTTTTAAATTTAGTAATTATAATAATCCATATTATAAATATAATAAATGTTTTTATCCCTTCAGATAAAATCATTAAAGATAAGTTTTTTTTAGTAAATAGTGTACTTTCAAAACTATCTACTCCTAATTTTTTTACTGAAGGAGAAAATTCATTGTTATAATAACCGTTAGTTTTTTTTGATGTTATATTAATAGAAAAAGCATGTGCTAACAATGTTTTTCGCCTTTCAGATTCAGCACTATTTTTTACTATCATATCATTATATAAAGATATAGCAACATAAATGAGATTTAAAACTATTAAAAGATATATTATATATTCATTTGTTAAAAAAATATTTATAATTGTTATTACTATAATTCCAAAAAATAATAATGATAAATTGTTTTCATTTTTTATACTTTTTTTATAATCTCCGTCTACATCATTTCTATAATTTTCTTTCATTTTCTCTCCTTATAGTTCTGGAATAATCTTTCTTATATAATTTATTGCTGTTTCATTATCATATTTTTCTTCATATACTTTTGCTAGATTTAAATTGTTAATTGCTGTTTCTATTCTTGATTTTATATATTGATCATTTTCATTCGTCCAATTTTTTAGATGATAAAAAGCCCAATCTAAGTAATCATATTGATTCTTACAATGAATATATGAAGTTTCAAATTTTTCTGTTAAATAATCTTCTAACATATATGATCTATATCTTCTATAATTTTTCTGAACATTCCAATATTTTATTAATCTTACCATTCTTTTAAACTCAAAATCTGTTTTAGAATTCAAATTGACCATTTTATCATTTAAATTTTTTGGATTAGTATATTTCCAACTTGTTCCATCTTTTGCAATATAAGCCAAATTATATTCATTTATATAAGCCGGAACAAGTTCAAATTTTATATTCTGTAGTTCTATTACAACCGTTGGCAAAGATTGTTTAACTATCGAATTAGGATAATAATATTCCGCAAAATCTTTTAGCCAATTTAAACAAGTTTGTGGATTATAATCTTTAGCATCATCAAAAACAATCATTAAATCAATATCTGAATCACTATCATATTTTCTTGATAACATTGTATCTCTACTATATGACCCAAATATTTCCTTTTTAATTATTATATGATTATTCTTTTTATTAACTCCAAAATACCAACTAAGTCTATCATATATAGCGTCTATGGACTTTTTAATATTTTCTTTTTCTTTTCCATTAACATATAAATTAATCTGCATATCATTTAAATAACTATTTATTGTTGTCATTTACATTCTCCTCTCTTTGAATTTTTTGTTTTTTATTATATCATAAACTAGCTATTTAATAAATATCTACATTGGTTTTATATTAATATTTTTTTCAAAACATTTACCCACTTTTTTCTTATCTTCCTTTGTACTCGATATATAATACTTTTCAGTAGTTTCTATTCTTTTGTGTCCTAGTACTTCGGCAATATCTTTTATCTCACAACCATTTCTTAAACTGATAGTTGCAAAACTTCCTCTTAAATCATAAAATCTACATTTTATTCCTAATTCATAATGGATTATTTTAAAAGGATATTTAACTATGTCAGTTCCTGAATATGTTCCATCTTTTCTAGTAAATACCATATCTATTTTATTGTGTCTTGAATTACTTTCTAAAATTCTATACTCAACTAACTTACCATATTTATTTTCTACTTCTTCTAAAATATATCTTTTATAATTCTTACCATATTGCTTTTTATAATTATCTTTTATTTTTTTATAATCTAATAATATTTTATATAAGGTATCACATATATAAACTTCTCTTTGACTTCCAATCGTCTTAGTTGTGCCTAAATACCATCTTCCTTTTTCTTCTTTATCTTTTGCATAAACTGTTTTACTAATTTTAATAATTCTATTATCTAAATCTATATCATTCCAAGTTAAAGCAAATACTTCGCCTGTTCTCATACCTGTATAACATGCAGTAAGAAATGCAGTTCTAAATACTTTATTATTTTTAAATCTATTTAAAATAAGTTCCATTTCTTTATTAGTATAGACATGACCTACATTGTTTTTTTTAATTCGAATGATAATACTCTAGGTATCTGTAAATCTGCTGCTGGATTATAGTTAATAAATCCAAAATAATAAGTAGCATCTCTCAATGAACTTTTAATTACTTTTTGATAGTTTCTTAATGCTTCTTTTGTAGTAGAAGTTTGATACAATCTTAATAATGCTTTATTTAAACAAAATGAAGTAATTGCAGATAGTTTATAATTACCTAACTCTCTTTTAATATTACCAAAAGATTCTTTATATCTTTTTGCTGTAGAATATTTATAATTTATTTCAAAATATTCTCTCATCCAGTAATCTAAATATTCAGAATATAACATATTACACTCTTTTGTATTTTCTCCATTAATAAATTCTTCATATGCTTTTTGTCCTGCTATATATGCATCTCTTTTTATTTTAAAACCAGATTTTGATATTTGTTTTCTTTTACCATTAACCTTTCCTGCTTCAAATCTGTATTCATACAGATTATTTCTTTTACGTATGTTTATCATTTTTTTCATCCCTTTCCAAATAAAAAGAATGCAATAATTGCATTCCTTATTAATTATCTATGTTTATGTGGTTCTTCTATATCTTGATACATAGCTTGTTGCTCTTCTAATGCTCTTTTTGCTCTTTCTAATTCAGCTTTTAAAGCAAGATCTTGTGCTGTTGTATCAATTGGCTGATTCGTTATTCTATCTCTTTCTTCCATTTGTCTTCTTGTTTTTGCTGCATCAGCTTCTAAAGTTAAATCTCTTGCAGATGTATCTATAGGTGTAATTAAATCATCTGTCTTATTATAAATAATATCTTTATTTTCCATACCTATCCTCCTAAATATATTATAATACTTTTTTCATTTGTCCACACTTATAATATTGTCTACATCCTTATTTTACTTAGGTTTTCTCCACATTATGTGGACAAGTTATAAAACTCGAACCAACTTACTAGTTTTTAAATTTTAAGTTTTTCCTTATTTTATGCTACTTTCCGCAACATTGTTTATATTTTTTGCCCGAACCACATGGACATGGTTCATTTCTACCTATTTTTTCTACTTTTCTTGTTGTTTTTACTTTATCTTTACTATCATTTGTTCCTGTTGGTTTAACAACTTCTTTTCTTTCTAGATTTTGTTTAATTTCTGCTTTTAATAAATATTTTGTTATTTCTCTATTTATTGTATCAAGCATTTCATCAAATAATTGGAATCCTTCATTAGTATATTCAACTAAAGGATTATTTTGTGCATAGCTTCTAAGACCAATACCTTCTTTTAAATGATCCATAGTGTTAATATGTTCCATCCAGTGTGTATCAATTACTCTTAATGCAATGACCTTTTCAAAATCATTTACTATTTCTTCTGGTAAATCTTTTATTTTATTTTCATATTCACCTATTATTTTATCTTCTAATATTTGGATTACTTCATCTTTTGATTTATTTATAATTTCAGATAATTTCATATTTGAATTTCTAAGTAAATTTTCATTTACATATTCACATATTTCAGAACAATCAAATTCAAGTAATTCAGGTTGCTCTACTAAATGAGACATAACTAAATTATAAATATGATCTTTAATTAAATTTATTATAGATTCATGAATTGAGTCACTATCAAGTATTTCATTTCTTCTTTCGTACATTATTTCTCTTTGTCTACCCATTACATCATCATATTGAAGTAAACTTTTTCTTATATCGAAGTTATTTCCTTCAACTTTCTTTTGAGCTGATTCAACATTTCTAGTCATTGTTTTACTTCTTAAATTAATTGTTGTTCCAAGACCAGCTGCTTGAAGTAAATCTTTAAATCTATCTGTTCCAAATCTAACCATTAAGTCATCTTCAAAACTTACAAAGAATTGTGTATAACCAGGGTCACCTTGTCTACCTGCACGACCTCTAAGCTGATTATCTATACGTCTTGATTCATGTCTTTCTGTACCAATTACACATAAACCGCCTAATTCTTTTACACCTTCACCAAGTTTAATATCGGTACCACGTCCAGCCATGTTAGTAGCAATTGTAACTGATCCTATTTCACCTGCTTTGGCTATAATTTCTGCTTCTCTTGCATGGTTCTTAGCATTTAATACTTCATGCTTAATTCTTTCTTTTTTAAGCATATTACTTATAAGTTCACTTGTTTCAATTGCTATTGTACCAACTAGAACTGGTTGTCCTGTTGCATGTCTTTCTTTTATTTCTTTTATAATAGCATTATATTTGTCTTGTTTAGTTGCAAATATTAAATCTGCCATATCTTTTCTTATAACAGGTTTATTTGTTGGGATTTGAATTACATACATGTTGTATATATTTCTAAATTCTTCTTCTTCTGTTTTAGCAGTACCTGTCATACCAGATAATTTTTTATACATTCTAAATAGATTTTGGAATGTAATAGTTGCAAGTGTCTTAGTTTCTTCATTAATTTTTACACCTTCTTTTGCTTCAATTGCTTGGTGTAATCCTTCAGAGAAAGCTCTTCCTTGCATAAGTCTTCCTGTGAATTGGTCAACTATAACTACTTTACCATCTTGAACTACATAATCAACTTCATTTTTCATAGTAAAGTTTGCTCTTAACGCTTGATTTATATGATGAACTAAAGCTGAATATTTAATATCATACATATTATCTATTCCATAGAATTTTTCACATTTTTTGCTTCCTTCATCTGTTAAGTTAATACTTTTTGTTTTTTCATCTATTATGAAATCTTCATTTTCTTTTAGATCTCTAACAAATCTTTGTGCATCCATATATTGATTATTTGAATGCATTGCACCACCTGATATTATAAGTGGTGTTCTTGCTTCATCTATTAATACAGAGTCAACTTCGTCGACAATAGCGAAATTAAGTGGTCTTTGTACTCTATCTTCTTTTCTAACAACCATGTTATCTCTTAAATAATCAAATCCAATTTCATTATTTGTAGAATATAAAATATCACAGTTATATCTTTCTCTCTTTTCTGCTGGAGATAAATCTCTAAGATTAGTTCCTACTGTTAATCCTAAAAATTCAAATATTTGACCCATCCAAGCAGCATCTCTGCTTGCTAAGTATTCATTAACTGTTATAATGTGTACACCTTCACCAGTTAATGCATTTAAATATGCTGGCATAACAGATGTTAATGTTTTACCTTCACCTGTTTTCATTTCAGCAATATTACCATAATGAATTGCAAGTGCACCAAGTACCTGTGTATAAAATGGTTTTTCGTTGATTACTCTTTTTGCTGCTTCTCTAACAGTAGCAAACGCATCAACAAGTATATCATCTAAAGTTTTCCCTTTTTCTAATTCTTTTTTAAATTCTTCTGTTTTATGTTGTAACTGTTTGTCAGTTAATTTTTCATATTCGTCACTTTTTGCTTCTATTTGATCTGCTATTTTCATAAATCTTCTTAATTCTTTATATTCAAAATCAAATAGACTTCTTAATATGCTCATTTAATCATCTCCTTTAATAATTATAACAAAAATTATATTATTTCACAATAAAAGCACTAATAATAGTGCTAAATTTTTTGTCTTTTCTTATATCTTCCGTAGATAGTAAATATAATAATTAAAATACATACAATTACTGTAGATAATACCGCTACTTGCTTATATGGAAAAATATTTAATGAAGGCTTAAACTGCATTTGAATTTTCTTCTCTGTATCACCTTTTTTTATTGTCCAAGTATAAACATTATCATTAACTATTTCTGCATTTGAAAAATTAACATCAAACGGATTTTCTATATTAATTTGCAAAACATCTAAATCTACTAAATTTGTTCCATTCATCTTAATTCCATTATCATTTGAGACTTTTAGCTTTTGATTTACATACAAATCAATATAATTATTTGATTTATTAAATTGTATTTCATCAATAAGTTCATGATAGACTTTACTATTAAGTAAATATTCCTCTATTGAATCATACTTTTTATTATATGTAATTCTTACATTATTATCACTTAAAACTACCTCATAATCGTCTTCTGGAATATTATTTTCTTTAAATATTTTTAATGTTTTTGTATACGCATTATTACTATTATCTATTGTTAAATAAAGTTCTTCATTTATTGACATATCATCGTTTATTTTTAAATTATAATTACCTGAACAACCAGTTACTAAAATTAATAGAATACCAATTATAAATATTTTTAACTTTTTATTCATTAATTACACCTTCTTTATCAAGTAATAATTTACTGCTTCTTTATTTAAGTCATCAAGAGATATAGTAGAGTTTTTTGAATAATCTATAGTATTTCCATAAGCTCTTGAAGAGTATGAACAAACATAAGGATTGTCCAAACTTGAAGGACTTACAATCATGACTTTTCCATCATTAGTAGAATTATAAACAATAATGTAATCATGATCACAAGTTAATTTAGAATTTTCATTTGCAGATACTTCTGCAATTACTATTCCTCCATTTTTAAGCTCATCCTTTATTTTGGAACTATCAATATTAGTTAATGATAATGCTCCATATCTTTTCATAACTGATGAAAACACACTTCCAATATCAAACTTCGTATTGCATAAATCTAGATTATCATTTTTATACAAATTGAATACTTGAACAGGATTTATATTATTATCATATAAAGTTGAAATTGTTGTAGATATTGCTGTAATACTACTTCCAAATGAATTCATGTATATTTTTTGATTATTACAAGTATAATATGCTGTTTTCATATATGCTTTATTTTGATTAAAATAATATAAATTTTTACCTGTAGATGTTATATATTTTTTTTCTGGTTCTATCCCATCAGAATTATTTCCATAATCTGTATTAGGATGTATCTCATTATACAATGTTATCTCATTATACTTTTTAACCCTTTTAAATCCATCTATATTTGAATTATAAACACAACTATTTATTGTAAAAATATTGCATATCATAAAAAATAGTAACAAAACAATATCTGCAGATATTATATATAAAACATAATTTTTCTTTCTTTTAATTATTATGATTATTGGAAGAATGATTAATGCAATTATTTTTAATATAATAAATAACCATAATACTATAATATTATTACACATAATTATTCCTCCTTACTTCAATTCATTTATTTCATTCGATGCTGAATTATATTTATAAAATCTATAATAAGAAGATGTATTATCTCCATTATTTGTTTCAAGAAGAAGCTCATACTGATCATCCAAATCAATATCAATCAAATTTTGAAAAATAATTCTTTCTGCATTTATTGGTTCATTTGACTTACTCAATTCAACTATCGATACCTGATTATTAGAATTAATAATAAAAGCAAAACAATAATAGACATCATGTTTTTTACCATAATTATTTATAATATATAAAGTTAGCAAATCATTATCTATTTGAATTTTTGATTTTTTAAAATCAGAATAATCTAAATCTAAAGAATTTTCTAACAATGCTTTTTTTATTATATTTTCATCTTCTAAACTTGCTTCATTATAAACCTGTACGTCTTTTATCTTTAAGTCAAAATTTCCTTTTTTTGCAATTAGCAAATCAGAATATAATTTTTCATAATTTTCGCTATAAATTAAAGGTATGGTTCTACCGTCCATTAATTCAAATGATATATATCCATTAATAAACGTGCTATTTTGATAAAACTCGTAATTTTCAAAAGAATATTTTTGATTTAATTTTTCCTTTGTTACAATACGATTAATTTCATTTTTGTCATTGTAATAAACTATAGTACTATTATTCGTTCCAATAATAACATATTTTTTATGAGATAAATCAACTAAAAATATTAAAACATAAGAAATAATAAGTACAAAAATTATAGAAATTAAAATTCTTTTTTTCATTTGAACCCCTTCCTTTTTATGGTTGTCTATATGCATGAGTAAAGCAACTGCTACAATTTCCTGGGGGAGACATATAACCTCCATATGGTTGTTCTGTTTCACGAACAGCTGAATTACTTCCCATGCTATAATACAATTTATTACCATTAGAATCATTACCAACAAAAATTTGAACATGTTCACTATTGAAAACTATATCTCCAGGTTGAAGTGAATTATAATCAGTTATTTTAATCCAGCCTTGGTCACCTAACATCTGACTTATACCTGAATTTGCTAAATTATAATTATAGTTGTTCATTACATCTTTACCAATTATTCCAGCAGAATATAACACTTCTGCAACATAAGTTGCACAACATGTAACTTTATTAGAATTGTGAAGCTGTGATTCAATATCATAAGAAGTAGGTAGATATGGCGTTGCATCATAATAATACCAACCTTCAGCCCTATATTTATTATAAACTTGTTCTGCAACTTCTATAATAGTACCACCATTTACATTATATGAACTGTTGCTTTTTCTATTAGAATTCGTTTTTGGAACGTAAGTTATATTATATTTTTTATTAAATACAGCATATGTATAATTACATGTATAAGCATTTCCAGATAGATATTTATCTGACACATTTAAACTTAATATTAGGTCTATTATTGTTGGTGTAAGAAATAATAGTAATGTTGCCGCTACTCTTTTTGCAAAATTAACGCTTGCTTTTTTCATAGCATCTTTTTCTGATGATGCAGTTGCTTTTGCAAAATCTAATGATCCAAATAATATTAATAAGATTGGACCTATAATATAAAACATTATCATTATATTTTTAACAAATTTATTAAAGTCTTCACTAAATATTTGACCACATTTATCTTTATTTTCCTTTATAATTTTATTTACTTGTTTTTTCTCACTTGAACATATTGATTTTTCATCATTCTTTTTCATTAATTTAGTTACAATAATATTTTTCCTAACATTAAATTCATTACAAGTTGCAACATTAGTTTCATTACTATTATCAGAACAATCTATAGAATTAAGTATATTTGTATAAGAATCATATTTTTCTAATTCCTCTTTGACGGATATACAATTTTCCTTAGCACTTACTGGAATAATTCCAATAAAAAATAAACAAATTATAACTAAAGTATACTTAAAAATTCTTTTATTCATTGGTACCATCCTTATCTAAGACAATTATATAATATTGTAACTTTTTTTACAAGAAAAAAATAAAAATACCATTAATCTGGTATTCTTATGATTATTTCACCATCTTTTGAATATAAATATTTTTCTCTAGCATATCTTGCTACATAATCAGGGTCTTGAAGTTTTGTTACTGTATTATTAAGTTCATCTTCTTTATCTTTTAATTTTTCTAATTTAGTTGTATACTCTTTTTTTTCTTTTTTCTTTTCATAAATTTGCATAGAAGTTGTAAATATACTCTTAAATAGTATTCCTCCTACTGCGAGAAATACTAATGTAACTATAATTGTTTTTCTTTTCAATTGTTTTTGTTTCATTAGATCCCCACCTTACAACTTTTAGTATATCATTACCACTTATGTTAGTCAATTTTATTTAGCTTCTTATTGTCAAATAAATATGTAAAGAATACTATTCCAAGTATAAATGTAAATAAAAAATATAAATGTAATCTTCCATTATTTATAATGGATATTAAAACAAAATACAAAAGTATATGATCAAGCACAAAGAAAAAACTTATAATAATCTTAAAAATCAAATTCTTACTTGTTAAAAATTTATAGTTATATTTATAAGTAAATGCAAAAAACACACCATACAAAAAAGAAAAAGCTAACGACTTAATCTGCAAAATTAATGTCATTTAAATAACTTAGTAAAAACGGAGGATTCCTTTTTTGCATTTTCATCTATATAACTTATTGCATCTATCCTACCTTTTATTGTTACATTACCTTGATATGTATCTAGTTTAACTACTTCTAAATTTTCGCCCTTAATATTCATATATCCCTGAACAGTCTCAAGTAAAAATTCTTCACTATCAAAACTATCTATTTTTACAACTCCAGATATTATTATATTTTTTCTTTCAGATACTGAAAAAGAATGACTTAAATTTGTACTTACATCTTTTACCATTTCCATATTATCCTCCTTTATATTAAATAATATGAGGATAAAACATTTATAGAACAAAAAAACTCTTTTATTAAGAGTTATTCTGCTTTATTATATTCTTCAACAATAGCCTTTTCAATTATATCTCTTGCTTCTTGAGAAATTGGATGAACTATATCTCTATAATCACCTGTTGGAGTTTTTCTACTTGGCATTGCTACAAATAGACCATTATCTCCTGAAATAATTCTAATATCATGAATTGCAATCATGTCATCTAATAATATTTCAGCTATTCCTTTCATTCTTGAATTTTCTTTTTCGATTTTTTTAACCTTTACTGATGTTACTTTCATCACATATCATCTCCTTCTGATGTATTCTATAATAATTATATATTATTATTTTTGATTTAGCAACAAAAAATTACTTAATTCCATTAATTTGATACTGATATTCATACGCTGTACCTTCATCATTTAGACCATATGTAACAATAATTGTTACATTTTTTGTATTTATATCTTTATTTGTTTCAAAATTCTTTAATTTTTCATCACTAATATAGCCTTTTTCTATTAAATCATCTAATTTTATTTCATAACCTGATGTACTTGACTTTACTTTATTACTTATTTCTTCACTAGATACAATATAAGAATGGGTACTTACTCTAATTATTTCTTTTATTTCATCATTAGATATTTTTGAATATTCCTCTTTTTTCTTATTAGTATTTATTAGTACAAAAGTAGAAGTTATTCCTATAATTGCTATTACAGCAAGTAATTCTACTAATGTAAATGCTTTATTTTTCATTTGTTTCACCTACTATAAGAATTATAACATAAAAAGAAAACAATTATACCGTTTTTAATATAATTGTTTTACAAATTAAATCAGAATAACTAAAAGATGTTAAAACATTATTTATTTCTATAGTAAATACTCTATCATATATTCCTCTTATAATTCCTCTTTCTTCTCTTTTTCTTGCTCTACCTTCATCAATAATAGCTATTACTTCCTTATCCTTTAGTTTTAATAATTCATTAATTATTTGTTCTTTATTCATTAAAATTATCTTGGATAACCTACATACATACTTCCATATGATTTTATTCCACCTATTCCATCTTTACCGCATTTTGTTTTATTTAATAACTCTATTACATTTAATTCTTTAGTATTTTCTGTTTTTGATATCGATATAGCGATAATGGCAGGATCTAATGCATGAATATTAATTCTTTTGGGACTTGATGCAAAATTTGCACCCGCTCTTATTAATTCTTCATAATTAGATTGACAAGCACCAGCAATTATTTTTAATTTATCATATGATTTTTCATAATTTCTAGCAACTCTAATTGCTTTTGCAAAATTATCACTATTTTTGTATGTGTGATCCTCACCTTTCTTTGAATTATATGCATCATGTCCTGTAATTATTACAATATCTGGTCTTATATCCTCTAAATATTTTCTTATATTTTTATATAGATTCTCTTCCTTTTCATAAACTCCAAAAGCAGTAAGTCCAGCATTTTTATAAAATTTTAAACATCTTTTAAGGTACTCATTATCACCATCAATATGAAGTATCCTCCCCGGTATATAAAAAAAATCATCTCTATCTTCTGGCATAAAATCTATTGTTTCTAAAAATCTTTCATCCTCTGCATCCTTTTCATCTAAAACAATATCTTCTTTTTTTAAATCAGATAATTCACTATCTGCACATAACCTAATATCTATACCAACTAAATAATATACTTCATTTTCTATTTTATCTACTTTAAAATACATATCATTATTGTATTTATTTCTAGATACAATATCTCCAACCTTTATAATATCATTCATTATGTTCACCTTCATTTACATCACTATATTTTATGCATTAAAAAAAATGAAGTTACTTATTCTTCATTTAATTTATTTGATATTTCTATAAATTGTTCAATTGTTAAATTTTCAGCACGCACTGTTAAATCTAAATCATATTCTTTTAATACTTCTAATATTTTATCTAAATTATAACCCTTTAAATTATTTCTTAAGTTCTTTCTTTTAAATTTAAATGAGTCCCTTATAATGTTAAAGAATAATTTTTCATTTTCCACAGTATAATTATTTTTCTTTTTATCCATTTCTATAATAACGCTATCAACATTAGGTGCGGGTACAAATGAATTTCTAGATACATTCATTAATTTTTTTATATCAAAATAATAATTTAAAAATACAGTTAATGAATTATAGTCTTTTGTTCCAACTTTTGCATTAAATCTATCTCCAACTTCTTTTTGAACCATAATAACTATTTTATCAACGCCTAAATCATCTTCTATTATCTTTTCAATTATAGGAGTTGTTATATAATATGGTAAATTCGCAACTACATATAATTTTTTATATTCATATTTTTTTATATCTTCTTTTACATTTCTTTTTAAAAAATCAGTAAATATTATTTCTACATTATCTTTATCTCCTAGTACTTCATTTATAATTGGTTTTAATGTTTCATCTATTTCGTAACCAATTACATTTTTAGCATAATTACTAGTTACATTTGTAAGTGCAGCTGCTCCTACTCCAATCTCAATAACTAATGTATCTTTATCTATATTACTTTTTAACGCAATATTTTCTAAAATATTTTTATCTTTTAAAAAGTTTTGTCCAAATTTTTTCTTAAAATTAAAATTATATTTTTCTATTAAATCTTTCATATATACTCCTATATTTTAAATAAGTTTCTAGCATTATTTGTAGTTATTTCTTTTATTTCTTCATATTCCATATCAAGTTCACTTGCAATTTGTTTTAATATATAAACTAAATTAAGTGATGTATTTACTTTACCTCTATTTGGTTCTGGTGATAAATATGGTGAATCTGTTTCAACTAAAATATGATTAATATCTATATTTTTTATCATTTCTCTTTGTTTTTTATTATTTTTAAATGTTATTGGTCCATCAATTCCTATATTAAATCCTATTTTTATAAATTCTTTTGCCATTTCTGTACTTCCAGAATAACAATGTATACTACCTCTTAAATTTCTTGTTTTTAATATATCATATACATCTTGAACTGCATCTCTACTGTGAATAATTACCGGTAAATTATATTTTTCTGCAAGTTCTAATTCTTTAACAAATAATTTCTTTTGTTTTTCTTTATTATCTTTTATCCAATAATAATCTAGACCTATTTCACCTATCGCAACTACTTTTTCATTTTTTAATTGATTCTCTAATAATTTTAAATCTTCATCTGTAATTTCATTTACCACGGAATGATCATAACCAATCGCTGCATATACATTATCATATTTTTTAGATAATTCAAGTACTTCTAAATTACTTTTTTTATCTATTCCATTTAATATCATAACAATATTATTTTTTTTACATTCTTTAATTATTTCTTCAGCATTTTCTACTTCACTATAATAAATATGACAATGTGTATCAATAAGCATTAAAATCACCTAAAAAGATTATACCATAATTAGTATAATCTTTTAATTTATTTTTTCATTTGTTCTTTAATATATTCTATTTCCTCTTCTTTATCTAGTCTAACGAATAATGGTTCACCTTTTTCTATTACTTTTGTTCCCTCTTTAAAGTTATTGTAATTTAAAAGTTTATCCCAAGAATTATCAATATCATTAATATTTAACTGAGATAATATACTTTCTGATGTGTTTTTCATAAATGGTTTTAATAATATTGCAATTTTTCTTAATGATTCTGCTAAATAATACATAACTGTTTTAAGTTCATCAGTATTTCCTTCTTTTGAAAGTACCCAAGGTGCAGTTTCATCAATATACTTATTTGTTCTAGATATTACATTCCATAATTCTATTAATGCATTGCTTACATGATATGTATCCATACATTCTGCAAAATTATTTATTTTATCATTAACATATTCTTCAAATGATGCATCAAACTCTGTATGTTTAGTTATATTTGGAATATAACCATCAAAATATTTATTCATCATTCCAATTGTTCTATTTAATAAATTACCTAAATCATTTGCTAAATCAGAATTATATCTTTCTACAAAGTCATCTGGTGTAAACATAGAATCTTTATCAAAACTCATTAGTCTTAATAAATAATATTTAGTTGCGTCTAACCCATACCTATTAATAAGTGTTTCTGGATATATTACATTTCCAACTGATTTACTCATCTTACCATCTTTCATTACAATCCAGCTATGTGCATATATCTTCTTTGGCATTTCAAGACCTAATGCATGTAAGAATATAGGCCAGTATATACCATGGAATCTAATAATTTCTTTACCAACAACATGTAAGTCAGCTGGCCAATATTTTTTAAACAAAGTATCATCATCTGACATATAACCTAAAGCAGTTATATAATTTGTAAGTGCATCAAGCCAAACATAAAGTACATGTTTAGGATCATTAGGTAATGGTATTCCCCAATCAAATGTCGCACGGCTTATACATAAATCTTCAAGTCCCGGATTTATAAAGTTTTTGAATATTTCATTTTTTCTAGATTCTGGTTCAATAAAATCAGGATTTTCTTTATAAAATTCTTCAATCCATTTTTGATATTTTTTCATATTAAAGAAATATGATTCTTCTTTCATCTTTTTAACTTCTCTACCACAATCAGGACATTTACCATCTACAAGCTGTGTTTCAGTAAAATAGTTTTCACAAGGCATACAATACCAGTCTTCATACATTCCTTTGTAAATATCACCATTTTCTAAAAATTTTTCAACAATCTTAGTAACTGATTTTACATGTCTTTCATCTGTTGTTCTTATAAAATCATCATAACTAATATCCATTAATTTCCATAAATCTTTTGCTTTCTTAGCCATATCATCTACAAACTCTTGTGGAGAAACATTATTTTCTTCTGCCTTTGTTTGAATTTTTTGACCATGTTCATCAAGTCCTGTAAGCATATATGCATCATAGCCTCTTAATTCTTTATATCTCTTTATAGAATCGACTAAAGTTGTACAATATGCTGTACCTATATGGAACTTCCCACTAGGATAATATATTGGTGTTGTTATATAAAATGTTTTTTTCAAAGTTATTCACCCTTTCCAGTTGAACCGAATCCTCCAGTTCTATCTTTATTTGCACAATCATCATCTACTAAATAAAATTTATTAAAAATACCTTGTGCAAATCTATCTCCTTTATTTATTTTTAATACTTCTTTACCTTCATTTTGAATTTTAATAAACATATGTCCTTCATTATCAGGATTATTATAATAATCAGAATCAACAATTCCAACTTGATTACATAATCTTACATTATACTTAAATCCCATGCTACTTCTTACTAAAAGCATTAAATATTCATCATCTTCCATTTGTGCTTTTATTCCTGTTGGAACTTTAATTATTTCTCCAGGATTAAGTTCAAATTCGATTGGACTTTTAAAGTCATATCCTGCAGAATGTTTTGTTGATCTAACTGGTAAACTGATATCTTCATATTCACACTTACCTTTTAAATCTTTCTCATATTGTTCTTTACTAATTTTTTCAAACTTTCTCATACTTTACCTCCTCATAAAAAAATCTAACACATGACTATATAATACCACATGTTAGACTCTTTTTCAATTTAATTATTCAATATAATTAACAAGTAATTTTGATGCGATTAATAGTAGTGATTTACTATTTTCATCAATTTTCTTACTAGAAAACATTATTATACTTCCTACAACATCACTATCTATTATAAGAGGAATAAAGTAATAGTTTTGTTTAATTTTTTCATTATCTATTACTTCTATACCTTTCATGTCATTTGACAAAAATGTACTTCTGTTTTCTATTAAATCATTTACATATTCACTTAACTTTTTATTTAAAAGTCTCTCTTCTAATTTATTTGATGATAATATTACTTTATCCCTATCAGTTATTATTACATCATTACCTGTCATATCATTAATTACTTTTATATAATCTGATAATACTTTTTCTGAATCATTAAAATGAGAAAACTTTTTTAAAATTATTTCATCATTATTAATAAATATTTCTAGTACTTCATTTTCTTTTATTTTTAAGTTTTTTCTTATTTCCTTTGGTATTACTATTCTTCCAAGATCATCAATTCTTCTTGTAATTCCTGTTGATTTCAAATTTATCCATCCTTCCCTTGCATTTATATTTTGGGAATTGTTGGAATTTTTATACTATCATATCTTTAATTTTTGATAATAATTCAGTTAAATAATATACAAAGTGTTTATCAAGACCATTTGTCATTAACTTAATATATAATCTGTCATTTTTATACTCAAATTTAAATCTAGTTGATATATCATTTGCTTCCATAAATAACTTATCCACAGGAATTTTGTTTATAAGTTCATTTTCAAGTACTAATTCAACATATAGATTTGTTTGATTTACTGTATTTATATTTAATTCCTTTGCCTGTTTTTCGAATAATTCACTATACATATATACATCCATTTCAGAATCTATCTTACCAAATCTATCTTCTATTTCTCTTCTTACTTCATCTAATTTTTCATAACTATCTATTTCATTAATCTTTTTATGTAATTCAATTTTTAATGATTCATCAGAAGTATATTCATCCTTTATATGATTTTCTACTTCAATTAAAGGTTTTTCTTCTTCTTTTATTTCTTCTTTTGTTTTAATACCTTTTAATCTATCAACTTCATCATTTAATATTTTAACATATAATTCATATCCAACAGAATCTATAAATCCTGCTTGTTCAGTACCAAGTATATCACCCGCACCTCTTATAGATAAATCTCTCATAGCAATTTGAAAACCTGAACCAAGTTCTGTAAATTCTTTTATTGCATTTAATCTTTTAACTGCATTATCACTTAATGTTTTATTTGGAGTATAAAGCAAATATGCATATGCGATTTTATTACTTCTTCCTACTCTACCTCTAATTTGATATAACTGACTTAAACCAAATCTATCAGCATTATATATTATTAGTGTATTAACATTTGGTATATCTATACCTGTTTCTATTATTGTTGTACAAAGTAAAATATCAAATTCATTATTTGTAAAACTAATCATAGTATCTTCTATTTGTTTTTTATTCATTTGTCCATGAGCAATTCTAATATCTGCTTCTGGTATTAATCTTTTAAGTTCAGAAAGTTTTTCATCAATATGTTCTACACTATTATATAAAATGAATATTTGTCCATTTCTAGACATTTCTTTATATATTGCTTCCCTAATAATTGATGGATTTTCTTCTGTAACATATGTTTGAACTGGATATCTATTTACTGGTGGAGTTTCTATTAAAGATAAATCTCTTATACCTACAAGTGACATTTGAAGAGTTCTAGGTATTGGTGTTGCACTTAAAGTAAGTACATCAATTGAACTTTTCATTTCTTTTATTTTTTCTTTATGAGTAACACCAAATCTTTGTTCTTCATCTATTACAAGTAATCCCAAATCTTTATATTTTATAGAATTATTTAATAGTTTATGTGTACCAAAAATTATATCTATTTTTCCATTTACTAATTTATCCTTTATTTCATTTGCTTCTTTTACACTTGTAAATCTATTTAGTAATGCAATATTTATTCCATAGTTTCCGAATCTTTCTAAAGCACTTTTATACTGCTGAGAAGAAAGTATTGTTGTTGGACATAAGTAAGCAACTTGTTTCCCTGAATTTACGGCTTTAAACATCGCACGAAATGCAACTTCAGTTTTACCATAACCAACATCTCCACATAAAAGCATATCCATTGGATACTCTTTTTCCATCGCAGATTTTATTCTTTCAATCGCAATATATTGATCTACAGTAGGTTCATATTTAAACTCTGAATCAAACTCTTTAGATAATTCATCGTCCTTTTTAAAAGCGAAACCTTTTTGTAACTTTCTTTCTGCTGATATTTTAATTAACTTATCCGCAATATCTTTTACCTTATTTTTTACCCTTAATTTTGTTTTTTGCCATTCTGATCCACCAAGTTTATTTAATCTTGGAACAACACCTTCATTAGATGAATATTTTGTAATTAAATCAATCTTTTCCACAGGAATATATAATTTATCATTATCTTTATAAGATACTTCTATATAGTCTTTTTTATTACCATTTTTAGTTAATGTTTTAATTCCTGTATACATTCCAATACCATGATTTAAATGTACAACATAATCTCCTACTTTTAAATTATCAATATCTTTAATTTTACTTCCATATTTAAATTTATTTTTATAATTTGTTTTCTTATCTCTATTTTTAAATAATTCGTTTTCTGTTAAAACAACATAATTATCAAACTCAAATCCTTCATCTAAATTAGAATTAATAATATTTACTTTACCTTTAGATAAATCATTTTCATTAGTTAAAATAGTACTAACTGTTAGATATTTTTCTATATTTTTTAATTTACTTTCATCTGATAAAGCAATTATAACTATTTTATTTGAATATAATTGTTTTTCTAAGTATTCATTTAAATATTTAAAATTAGACTCAAATTTTTCTGGAAGTCTTGATGAATAGTTATATGTTTTATTAATTGATTTTATATCAATTACATTATCAATAGTCATTAAATATATGTTATTATTGTTCTGTTCTAATGATGAAAAATCATGCATATATTCTGTTTTATATTCTTCTTCCTTTGAAGAACTATATTCAAATATTTCTTCTCTTAATCTTTTATATGATTTTTTTATTTGATTATAGTCTTTATATATCATTAATGGGTCATCTACATATGATAATAAACTTGATACTTCATTTACTACATATGGTAAATATTTTTGATAATCAAGAATGTCCTCTATCATTTTTTCATTTATAAACTCTGAATATGGTCTTATTTCACATTCATTTATTTCTTCTAAAGATCTTTGTGATTCTACATCAAAATATCTTATAGAATCAATTGTATCTCCCCAAAATTCAATTCTTATAGGATTATCATTATTTGAAGAAAATACATCTAAAATATATCCTCTATTTGATACTTCTCCAGTTTTATTTACAATTGTATCACTTACATATCCTATTGATAAAAGTTTTCTAAATAATTCATCTTTATTAACCTCTGTATCTTTTTTCAAAATTATTTTACTATCCATCCATAATTTTTTACTAGGTAAATATCTTAAAAATCCCATAAGGTTTGTTATTACAATATTATGATCATTTTCACTAAGTTCATTTAATGTATTTACTCTTATTGATTTTAATTCTGGAGATATCGCAAGTGATTCACTTGTTAAAAAGTCATCCATAGGAAACAAATATACATTATTATTTAATTTTGATATTGATGAATAATATATATTTGCTTCATACAATGAATTTGTTACTATTAATATATTTTTATTGTTTCTTTTATATATATCATTAACGCAAAAAGATATTAACTGAGTAGTTAACCCTGAAATAGCAACATTATCTATTTGATTTATTAAAATTTTATCATTTAAAAAATTCATATCATCATCTCTTTTAATTATATTTATTCATTAATTTATCAAAATTCATATTAAAATAATCATCAATTATATTTACGCTTGTTTTTATTGCTTCATCTAATACTTTTCTATCATCACTATTTAATTTACCTAAAACATAATCTTTAGTATCTATTTTTTTATTGTTACTTATACCTATTTTTAATCTTTTATAATTCTTTGTTCCAAGATGCATTTCTATATTTTTTATTCCATTATGTCCACCTGATGAACTATTTTGTTTAAGTTTTATTTTACCAAGTTCTTGATCTAAATCATCTTGAATAACTAATATATCTTCTATATTTATTTTAAAGTAATCTACATATTTTCTAACTACTTCTCCAGATAAATTCATATATTTTTGTGGTTCCAAAAATATTACTTTTTCACCATTTATTATTAACTCTGAATACATTCCTTCAAATTTTGATTTATTAACATTTTGATTATATTTTTTTAAATACTCATCTACAACATCAAAACCAACATTATGTCTTGTATTTTTATATTCTTTACCCGGATTACCTAATCCTACTATTAGTTTCATTATTTACCTCCATGATACTCCATATAAACAACATTTTTTTCTAAATTATGAAGTTTCGCAACCTTTTTTATTGCTTCTTTTTCTGTGTATCCTTCATCTATAAATTTTTTTACATGACTTAAAATATCTATATCATCATATGTTTCTTTTTTAGTATTTCCTTCTACTATTATTACAAATTCACCTTTTGGTTCAACTAATTCTTCTAATACTTCATTAATTTTTCCTCTATAAACTTCTTCATATTTCTTACTTATTTCTCTTGATACACTCACCTGTCTATCACCAAATATTTCATATATAAGTTCTAATGTTTCACGAACTCTATATGGTGATTCATAGAAAATTAATGTATATTTTTCTTGCTTTAATTCTTCAAGTTCCTTCTTTTTAGAAGATTTTTTACTATCTAAAAAACCATAAAACAAAAATTTATTTGGATTTATTCCTGACATAATTAATGCTGGCACAAATGCTGTTGCACCTGGAAGCCCTATAACATTATATCCTTCTTTTATTGCATGATAAGCAGCAACATACCCTGGATCACTTATTGCAGGTGTTCCTCTATCTGATACAAGTCCAACACTTATTCCATTTGATAAATATTCAAGTACTTTATCATATACTTTATCTTCATTAAATTTATGACATGATATTAATTTTTTATTTATTTCCAGATAATTAAGTAATTTTGCTGTTTCTCTAGTATCTTCTGAAAATACAACATCAACTTGTTTTAAAATATTAATTGCTCTTAATGTTATATCTTCCATATTACCAATTGGAGTTGGTATTAAATATAAACTTGGTTTATTATCGTAACTTTTTTGACTCATTTTATCACCTACTGAAACATATTTTTTATTTCTTCTAAGTAATTACCATCTTTATCATGAACATATAATGGTGGCAATATTTTTAAGGATGAATTACCATTTTTTGCACCCTCTATTAAAATCATATTACATTCTGAACCATATCTTGGATAAACTAATTGCAGTCTTTTAGGTTCAATATTATATTTTTTCATACATAAGATTATATCTATTAATCTATCAGGTCTATGAACAAGTGAAATTGTACCATTATTTTTAAGTATTTTCTTAGAAACTGAAAATATATCTTCTAAATTTATTAAAGTTTCATGTCTAGCATTTGTTTTTATAACACTTTCATTTAACTTCGAATTTTCATTTACCCTAAAAAATGGAGGATTACAAGTTATTAAATCAAATGTATCAGTTTCATATACCTTTGGTAAATCTTTTACATCCATATTTAATATTTTAATTCTATCCGTAAGATTATTTATCTCTAGTGTTTTTCTTGCTAAATCATACACTTTTTTTTGAATTTCAACACCTGTTATATTACAGTTGACTTTTCTAGATAATATTAATGGTACTGGCGCATTTCCTGTGCAAAAATCCATTATATTTTTGTATGATTTATTTTGAAGTGCAAAATTTGCAAGTAATACAGAATCTAAAGAAAAATTAAACCAATCAGTATTTTGTACAATATTTAAATCTTTATAATTTAATAATCTATTTACAACTTCCATACTATGATAACTCAATTATTTCCTTATCTTTTGTTTCAATTCTGTATGTTTTTTTAATTACATCAACTGATATAACTTTTCCACTTATTCCATCTTTATTTATGATATCTCCTACTTTTGGTAAATCTTTCTTTAATTCAGAATATGTATCATCTTCATATGAAAGACAACATAATAGTCTACCACATGCTCCATTAATTTTGTTTGGATTTAATGCAATATTTTGATTTTTTGCCATATTTATAGTTATATTTTCGAAAGTATATAAATATGATGAACAACAAAGTGGTCTTCCACAAGGTCCAAGTCCTCCTACTTCTTTTGCTTTATCTCTTGGTCCAATTTGTCTTAATTCAATTCTTGTTTTATATATTTTAGCAAGGTCTTTGGCTAAATCTCTAAAATCTACCCTATCATTAGCAATAAATGTAAAAAATAGTTGTGTTCTTTCAAATGTATAATTTACATCAACCAACTTCATATCTAAATTATATTTTTTTATAAGTTCATTACATTTTTTATATGCATTTTTAGCATCTTTTATATTATTTAAATGATTTGTATAATCTTTTTTAGTTGATACTCTAATAACGCTTTTTAATGGATAATGAATACTCTTTTTATCCATTTTTATTATATCTGTTATTACCGTTCCAAACTGTAATCCTCTTTCTGTTTCAACAATAACAGTAAGATTTTTCCTTAAATTTAGATTATGACAATCAAAATAATACTTTTTACCATATTTTTTAAATGTTATTCCTACAACATTTACATATTCATCATTCATCTTTATACCTCACTTAATTCTATAATTAGTTTATCAAATAATAATTTCATATTTGCATTTAATCCTAGCTCATTTTTTACATTTTCTACTATCTTTATTTTTTTACCTAACGATTCTATATTATTTAATGAACATATTTCATCTATTACTTCTTTATAATCATTCATATAATTTATTTCATCTTTTACCTTATAATGTATACAATCATCATACATATATAAAAGAATATTACAAAGTATTAAAAAATCATCAGATGTTTTATATACATCATAAGCAAGTTTTTTAACCTTTATCATTGTATTTATTTTGTACTTTTCTATATTCATTAAGAAATCTATTGAATTATGTATAAATTTTTCTTTATCTTCATCAGTTATGTCTAAACCCACAAAAAATAAAATGTTTGTCATTTTATTTGAGTTATTATTCTTAAAATTTAAAATTTGACATCTAGATTTTATTGTTGGAAGAACCATATTTATATTATCTGTTAATAATATTGCGATTATATCATCTTCTGGTTCCTCTAAAAACTTTAGCATACAGTTAGCAGATGAAGAATTTAATTTTTCACAATTTTTAATTATATAAATTATTTTATTTGCTTCAACTGGTTTTGTTGAAACACTATTTTGTAACTCAATTAATTGACTTTTCTTTATAGTATTTCCATCTGGCTCTACTACCTTTAATTCAGTATATTCATCTTTATCTATTCTTTTATATATATTTTCAAGTGTTTCACTTGTTAAACCACTTAAACCAATAATATCCTTTGAAAAATCCTTAGCATATTTATATATATAATCAATATCATCTGATGAGAATAAATATGCCTGTACAAGTTTATCATTTTTTAAACTTTTTTGTAATACAGTTGTTACTAAATTTTGTTCTTCCATATATTTTTCAAGCATATTTATCACCACCTACTTCTATCTAAAATTTAATAAATAAAATGCAACTAATCCTAAAAATCCAGAACCATCAAATAACACTATTATTAAAACAGTATATATATTTATTGGAATATATAGGTTAAATGATTGCATTATTATATTATATCCATATAAAACTACTATACTAACAATTATTTTTACTATTATTTTTAGTAATTTTTTTAGCATACTTGTCCACCTCATCTAATACATAATATGTGGTGGATTTAATTTTATGAAAGTTTATTTCTCCCTTGCATTGCCATTTGTATTGTAAGAGGATCCAAATACTCCATATCCGCTCCAACTGGGATACCCGCAGCTATTTTAGTAACTGATACATCATAGCCTTCAAGCATTTTTAATATATATCCTGAAGTTGTTTCTCCTTCAATATTTGGTGTTAAGGCTAAAATTACTTCTTTTATTTTTTCATCTTTTATTCTATTTATTAACTGATTTATTTTTATATCTTCTGGATTAATACCTTCAAGAGGTGAAATTAATCCTTCAAGTACATGATATTTTCCATTAAATACATTTGCCTTTTCAAATAGAATTAAATTTTTTGTATTTTCAACAACACATAATACATCACTACTTCTACTTTGATCTAAACAAATGTCACATTTATCATTTTCAGTTAAATTATTACAAATTTCACATTTTTTAATTTTTGTTTTTACATTTTTTAATGAATCAGAAAATCCTTCGACTTGTTCATCACTAAATTTTAATACTGCAAATGCTAATCTTTCAGCATTTTTTTCTCCTATACCAGGTAACAATTTAAAATATTCTATTAATTCTTGTAAACTATTAGGATATTTCATTAGAATATATTTGGAAGTCCTTGTCCTATTTTACCTAGTTTTTCTTCCATTTCTTTTTTTGCAGCACTAATTGCTTCATTTGTAGCAATTAAAATCATATCTTCTAATACTTCTATATCTTCTTTTTCTATATCTTTAGATATATTTATTTTAGTTATTTCTGTATCTCCATTTACTTCTACTTCAACTAATGGTTGTTTAGCAGTAAATGTTTTTTTACTAACCTCTTCTTTTGCCTTTTCCATATCATTTTGCATTTTCTTTGCTTGTTGCATTAACATATTTATATTCATACTATTCTCCTCCAATTTCTAGTAAATCATCAAATTCACTTTTTTCTCCTGTATTTAATGATTTTATTTTATTTAATATGTCTTCCTCATCTATTATATCAATTTTTTCTTTGTTTTTTATTTTTTCTACATAAATTATTCTCTTTTTATTCCATAATTCATCTAATAAAATACATACTTTTACTTTTTTTCCAAGAAGACTTTCCATACTTTCTTCTAATAACTCCATATTATCATACAAATCATGTAATATGTTGTCACTGTCTGTCGTAAAGATTATTCCATCTTTTGATCCAGCAGTTATTTTTGTATCATCAAGTAAATTAATAATTTTTAATTTATTTAAATCTGATATATCATTTTTTAAGTTTTCCACAGCATTTTCATATTCTATTTTTGATGTTTTATCAGCAATGCCTAGTGTATTATTTAATCTAATGTTCATAAGTTCATCATATAGTGTATAATCTTTTGTTTCTTTAATTGGTACTTCCACAGTTTGTGGTTTTTCTTCTTTTATTTCTACCTTTTCAGGAGTTTTGTTTTCTATCTTTATATTTTTTGATTCATAAGCAGTATTTTCAAACATTTGTTTGTTTTTTAATATATTTGTTATATTTATTATAGTTACATCAAATAATACTTTTTTATCTTTTGATATCTTCATATCATTAGATATTTTATTTAAAATCATTATTACTTCTATTGTCTTATTTTCACCAATTAAACTTACTATATTTGAATTATTTTCTAGCTTAAATTTTATAAGTTCATTTCTTAAAAATCTAATAAAATCTTCACATATATATATAAAATTTTTACCTTCTTCTTGCCATGATTCTATTTTAGTAAATACACTATTTAAATCATCATTTACCATTTCTGTCATAAACTTTTCTATTTCATCATCATTAATTCTACCATTTAATAGTAATACATCTTCGTATTTAATATTTCCATCTGCATATGCATTTAATTGATCTAGCATACTAACAGCATCTCTTAATCCACCATTTGATTCTTCTGCAATTAAATTTAATGATTTATCATCTATATTTATGTTTTCCTGTGCACAAATATATTTTAATCTTTCTTTAATTGTTGCGACTGGTATTGGTTTAAATTCAAATGACTGACATCTAGACATAATTGTTAAAGGTATTTTATGTGGTTCTGTAGTTGCAAGTATAAATATTATATGTTCAGGTGGTTCTTCTAATGTTTTTAATAATGCATTAAATGCACCTGTTGTTAGCATATGAACTTCATCGATTATATATATTTTATATTTTGATACTGTTGGAAGTAATGTAATATGATTTCTAATTTCACGTATCTCATCTACCCCATTATTCGATGCAGCATCCATTTCAATAATATCAACATTTTCATTTGAATTATTACTTATACATATATCACATTTTTCACATGATAAACCATCTTCTGGATGTAAGCAATTTATTGTTTTAGCAAATATTTTTGCAATACTTGTTTTACCCGTTCCACGAGGTCCTACAAATAGATATGCATGTGTAAGTTTGTTATTTTTAATTACATTTTTTAATGTTTGTACCACTATTTGTTGGCCATATACATCATCAAATGTCTTTGGTCTATACTTTCTATATAGTGCTTGATATTTCATAAAACCTCCTTTATAAATCTATTTAATTATAGCATATTTAAGTAAAAATTAGTAACATTTATCACTATATTTTATCAATAAATATCTATTAATTATATAACAATGTTTCACGTGAAACATTGCATAATTTTATATATTTGTAATCAAAACAAGAGTTCATTAATAGTAACAATATATATATATTTTTAATACATTTTTATATAGATTATTAAGAAATATATTTTATTAATTTGTTGATATATGAATATTATTTTTAATTACCTTTTTTAAATAAACTTAACTAATTTATTTTATATTTAGATAATCATAATATAATTTTTTTATATTTAAAATACGTATACAAATATAATAATGTTTCACGTGAAACATTATTTACTAATTAAAAGAATCAATATATTGATAATTTTTATTATTTTAAATCTAACAACATTTTATTGATAATATTTTATTAAAAACACTAATATATTACTTCTATTATTAATAATTCAATTATTATTTTCATTTATTTTGTTTTGTATCAACGCAATGTTTCACGTGAAACATTGCATAAGTGATTATATAATTATTTATAATCTATCAGCAATATACATGCTTTGTACATATATAATAAAAAAATACATTTTTTATTAAAATTATTGTTATATATACAATAGATTTTATTTATATTTAAAAACAATACTAACTAGATAATGTTTCACGTGAAACATTATCTATATTGATTAAATTAAATTTATGAACATCTTAAAATATAATTAAATTAATCATTATACATAATTTGGTTATTAACTTAGAATCATCTTTGATGTTTTAAATTGTTTTTTTAGAATGTTTCGTGTGAAATATTCTATAATATATATTTTACTTTAATAAATATAGGCTAATCAAATATTATAAAAAGTCGTTTTAAATTTTATTGTATAAATTAATATAAAAAAGATAATGTTTCACGTGAAACATTATCTTTTATCTTTAAAAAATTGAGTTAATTTATTAGAAAAATTTATTTTATCTTCTATTTTAATAAAATTAGGTTCTTTTTCTGTTAAATGTTCATTTTGATTTATGAAATAATAAGCATTTTTTATTCTCGATTTTCTTATAACCTCTTTACACATTGAACATGGTTCTAATGTAACATATAAATCACAATCATCTAATCTCCAATTATGAAGCTTTTTAGATGCCTTTTTTATAACTAATATTTCAGCATGATCTAATATATTGTTAGATTTATTAACTTTATTATAAGATTTTGATATTATTTTATCATTTTTTACTATTAATGCTGCGATAGGAACTTCGTTCTTATCTTTTGCTTTAGTAATAAGTTTTAATAATTCTTGTTCAATTTTATTTATTTCCATAACTTCTCCATAATAAGCGTACATATATTTGTATCGTATTTTTCTTACATAAATTAATGTATAAAAAAATGCACACACGAAAAGGGAATGTTAAGGCTGCTATATTTCTATCCTGACCTGGTTCCAATATTTCCGTTGTGCAATTAAAATATATAATATTTTTCTATATTTGTCAAGCCTGTTATACTAGTTAAATATGTTTGTGATTTGTTCGAAAATATTTCCCGGGAAATATTTTGTTCGTTTTTTGTACGTTAAAATATAAAAAGAAACCGTTATTCAACAGTTTCTTCAGTATTTTCTTCTTCATTTTCCTCTTTTGTAGTAGCAATTGTTGTAACTTTTTGATTTTCTTTTAAGTTAATTAATCTAACACCTTGTGTTACCCTACTCATTTTAGATACTTGATTCATAGGTATTTTAATAATAATTCCGCTATTTGTAATAATCATTAACTCTTCATCATCATTTACATTCTTAACAGCAGCTAAATTACCATTCTTTTCTGTAACATTTAATGCTTTAACACCTTTACTACCTCTATGAGTTAAACGATATTCTTCAATATTTGTACGTTTTCCATAACCATTTTCTGTAATAATTAATATATCACTTGTTGGATCTACCTTTTCAGCACTTACACAAATAGCATCTTCTGGTATTTCAATACCTTTAACACCACTTGCAGTTCTGCCCATAACTCTTATTTCATTTTCATTAAATCTAACTAATCTTCCATTTGATGAACCTATAACTATTTCATTGTTACCATCAGTTTTTGTAACGAACAATAGTTCATCATCTTCTTTTAATGTAATTGCGATTTTACCGCTTTTTCTAATTGAATCAAATTCTTCAATTTTTGTTCTCTTTACTAATCCTTTTCTAGTAACAAATGTAATATAATCACTATTATCATCCTTTGAAATTCTTAATATTGAATTAATTTTTTCATCTTTTTCAATTGGTAATAAGTTAATTATTGGTAATCCTTTTGCTTGTCTACTAAATTCTGGTATCTCGTAACCCTTTATTTTATATACTTTTCCTTTATTTGAGAAGAATAATATATAATCATGAGTCTTAACTGTTACCATCTTTTCAACGAAATCTTCTTCATTAGTAGACATACCTTTAACTCCTACACCACCTTTATTTTGTACTTTATAAGTGTCTGTAGTAAGTCTTTTTATGTAACCTTTGTTCGTTAATGTAACAATTATATCTTCTACAGGTATTAATGATTCATCTTCTATATAATCAATAGCTGTCATATCAATACTTGTTCTTCTTTCATCAGCATATTTATCTTTAATTTCTAATAATTCTGATTTAATTATACCGAAAATTCGTTCGTCTGATGCTAAAATTGCTTTCAAATCTTTAATTTTTTCTAATAAATCATTTAATTCGTTCTCAATTTTATCTCTTTCTAATCCTGTTAATCTTCTTAACTTCATTTCTAGAATCGCATCTGATTGAATTTCACTTAAACCAAATTTGCTCATTAAACCAGCTTTTGCTTCCTCATCTGATTTAGAGCCTCTAATTAATTTAATTACTTCATCAATATGATCGAGTGCAATTTTTAAACCTTCTAATATATGAACTCTTTTTTCTGCTTTATCTAGATCAAATTTTGTTCTTCTTATAATTACTTCTTTTTGATATTCAATATATTTTGAAATAATATCTTTTAATCCTAGTGTTTTTGGAACACCTTTATCTAACATTAAGAATATTATTCCAAAATTAGTTTGAAATTGTGTATGTTTATATAAATTGTTTAATACAACTTGTGCATTTGCATCTTTTTTAAGTGTAATAGTTATTTTTACACCATTTTTTAAATCTGTATGATAATCTGCTATACCTTCTATAGTTTTATTGTGGACAAGTTCTGCAACTTTATTTTTAAGTTCCATTGTATTAACACCATAAGGAACTTCATCAATAATTATATAATGTTTACCATTTTCTTCTTCAATTCTTGCCCTACTTCTTATAGTAATGGTTCCTCTACCAGTTTCATAAGCCTTTTTAATACCACTATTTCCTAAAATAATACCACCTGTTGGAAAATCTGGCCCTTTAATATGTTCCATTAATCCAAGTGTATCAATTTCAGGATTATCTATATAAGCAATACATCCATCAATTACTTCACCTAAGTTATGTGGTGGAATATTTGTTGCCATACCAACAGCAATACCCATAGTACCATTTACAAGAATATTTGGAAATCTTGAAGGTAATATTTCAGGTTCTTTTTCTGTTTCATCAAAGTTTGGTATAAAATTTACTGTATCTTTATTAATATCTCTTAATAATTCTAGTGAAATCTTTGAAAGTCTTGATTCAGTATAACGCATTGCTGCTGCACCATATCCTTCTATATTACCAAAGTTACCATGTCCATCAACAAGCATATTTCTATAACTAAAATCTTGTGCCATACGAACCATTGCTTCATATATACTTGAATCTCCATGTGGATGATATTTACCCATAACATCACCGACAATACGTGCCGATTTTTTATGAGGTTTATCTGGTGTATAACCTGATTCATACATTGACCATAAAATTCTTCTGTGAACTGGCTTTAAACCATCTCTAAGGTCAGGTAACGCACGGGCTACAATAACACTCATTGAATACTCTAAGAATGATGTTTCTATTTCACTTACTATGTTATTTTCTTCTAATCTATCTCTACTATGATCCATGATTTACCTCCTATATATCCAAATTCTGTACATACACAGCATTATTTTCAATAAATTGTCTTCTAGGTTCTACTTCTTCACCCATTAATTTAGAGAATGCTGCATCTGCTTCTATTGTATCATTAACTGTTATTCTTCTAAGAATTCTATGATTTATATCCATTGTTGTTTCATTTAATTCTTCTGCATCCATTTCTCCTAAACCTTTCATACGTTGAATTAAAGGTTTAACATTTGGATTTAATGTTGCTAAATATGCATCTTTCTCATCATCATTTAATACATATTTAGTTACTTTACCATGTTTAATTGAATATAGTGGAGGTTGAGCAGCATATACATGTCCTGCCTCTACAATTGGTCTAAAGAAACGATAGAATAATGTTAATAATAATACTCTGATATGTGATCCATCAACATCGGCATCAGTCATTATTATTATTTTATGGTATCTTAATTTACTTAAATCAAATTCTTCACCAATACCAGTACCAAATGCAGTTATTATTGTTCTAATTTCTTCATTTGATAAAGCTCTATCTAATCTTGCTTTTTCAACATTTAATATTTTACCTCTAAGTGGAAGTATTGCTTGTGTCATTGAATTTCTACCTTTAATGGCAGATCCTCCAGCAGAATCCCCCTCTACTAGGAAGATTTCACAAACAGATGGATCTTTTTCTTTACAATCAACAAGTTTTCCACCGAAATTAACTACATCTAAATCACTTTTTCTACGAGTTAATTCCCTTGCTTTTTTAGCAGCTACTCTAGCTCTTGCAGCAGTCATTGTTTTATCAACAATTATCTTTGCTTCTTCTGGATTTTCCATTAAAAATCTTTCGAAACCTTCTGCAAAAACATTATCTGCTATTTTTCTAACTTCTGAATTACCAAGTCTACCTTTTGTTTGACCTTCAAATTGTGGATTTGGATGTTTACAAGATATTATCATTGTTAATCCTTCTTTAACATCATCACCTGTTAAAGCTGCATCTTTATCCTTTAAGAAGTTATTTTTTCTAGCATAATTATTAATAATTCTAGTTAAGGCTCTTCTAACACCTTCTTCATGTGTACCACCATCATGTGTATTTATATTATTTACAAATGAATAAATATTGTCTGTATATCCTGAATTATATTGCATAGCAACTTCAAACATAATTCCTGCTTCTTCGCCTTGTAAATGAATTATTTCTTCATGAATTGGTGTTTTATTCTTATTTAAGAACTTAACATATTCACTAATACCACCTTCATAATGGAAAGTTTCTTGTTTTTCTTCTCCTGATCTTTTGTCAGTTAATGTTAATCTTAAACCTTTATTTAAGAATGCAAGTTCTCTTGTTCTAACTTTTAAAGTTTCATAATCATATATATCAGTATCAAATATATCTGCATCTGGCTTAAATGTAACTGTTGTTCCTGATTTATCTTCTTCACAAGCACCAATTACAGTTAATGGTTGTACTGTTTTCCCACCATTAGCAAACTTTACCTCATATACTTTTCCTTCTTTATAAACTGTTACTACAACCCAGCTTGATAAAGCGTTTACAACAGATGCACCAACACCATGAAGTCCACCAGATACCTTGTATCCTCCTCCACCAAATTTTCCACCTGCATGAAGTACTGTATAAACAGTTTCTACTGTGGATATTCCTGTTTTTGGATGAATACCAACTGGTATTCCTCTTCCATTATCAACAACTGTTACTGAATTATCTTTATTTATTGTTATTTCAATATGATTACAAAAACCTGCTAAAGCCTCATCTATTGAGTTATCTACTATTTCCCAAACTAAATGATGTAATCCTTTAACATCTGTTGTTCCAATATACATACCTGGTCTTTTTCTTACTGCTTCTAGTCCTTCAAGTACTTGTATCGCTGAAGCATCATAATTATTCTCTGCCATCTTTTTCACCTCGTTCATATACTTTTGCATTTTCTACATAAAAAACGTCTGCTTTTTCTATTAATTTTGTATCTATATTATTTATATCCGTAGATGTTATAAAAACTTGTAAATCATTATCTATATATTTAATAATATTTTCTTTCTTTTCTTTATCTAATTCACTAAATATATCATCAAGAAGTAATATTGGTTTAACATACTTGTTTTCCCTCATCATTTCTATTTCTGATAGTTTAAAGCAAAGAATTGCTATTCTATGTTGACCTTGTGAACCAAAATTATTAATTTTAACATTATCTAAATATATAGAAAAATCATCCCTATGTACTCCAATTAAAGTAGTCTTTTGTTGTAATTCTTGATAATACACTTTATCATATTTTTCTTTTATTAAACCATACAAATCTTTACTATTCATATCAACAAAAGATTCATATTTAACCAAAATATCTTCTTTCTTAGTTAAATCTTTATAAATCTTCTTAATATGATAATTTATCTTATCAATATAGTTCTTTCTAAAATTAAGAATTTCAATATTTAATCTTATTAATTCATTAGTAAGTACATCAAAATATACTTTATCTATTTTATTGCTTGTTTTTAGATACTCATTTCTATTTTTTAAAACTTTATTATAATCATTAATATACTTTAAATAATTATTATAAAATTGACCTATTTCAACATTTAAAAAGTATCTTCTACCCTGTGGTGGACCTTTTAATATTTCAAGGTCATCCGGACAAAACATAATAGTATTGATATTTGATAAATATTCACTCATTTTTCTAAGTGGAATATCATTAATACTTACTTTTTTACCTTTTGAATTAATTAAAACTTCATAAGACTTTTTTAATGAGTTTTCATGTACAATTTCACCAGTTATTTTAGTAAATAATTCACCTTGTTTAATTAAAAATGAATCTTTACTACATCTATGGGATTTTGTAATAGATAAAACATATATACTTTCTAGGATATTTGTTTTACCTTGAGCATTATTTCCAATAAAAATATTTATCTTTTTGTCAAAATCTATACTAATTTGTGAATAATTTCTGAAATTTACTAAAGAAATTTTCTTTAAAAACATTTTAAACCTATTTTTATGCCCTTTACTTCATTTTGACTCATAAATAATGCTCCTATACATACATACTAATTATACCACAAAAAAGGTATTTTTTATAGGATTTTTAGAAAAAAACAGACTAATTTTCTAACTTTTTTCTGCTTCTTAATATATACTCAAGTTTAGTTGCACGAAGGTATTGATTATCAAAAGATCCATATGAAATATTTATGAAAATCTTCCTTCCATTTTTGAAAAAAACTAAAATTTTTCCATTAACTTCTCTATATTCTTTTATCTTATCTAATGCAATCCAAATACATCCAATTAATCTTGGTGATGTAGTTGGAAAATAAATCATATTTGTACTTTCCTCAATTATAATTGGTGATTTATGACTAATACCTGTTAAAACCTTTGTTCCTGTTCTTCTTCCCATATAAGAACTTCCAAAAAATTCACAACTTTTTTCAATTATTTTCATAGAATTCATATTTATCATAAATTCATTATCTTCTTCTAATACATTTGTAAGATTTTCACCTACTGGTACTATTGCTAGTGTTCTGCTATTAATTTCATAACTTTTCATAATTATCCCCCCTAAATTTATTATTTTCCTTCCTTTTTCGAAAATAATTTCTTCTATTAATAGCAACTTTTCTTAAAAAACTTGTCGAAATAAGCAATATAATGAAAAAATTAATAAAAAAAGAGCATTGAATTTTCAATACTCTATGTTATCTATATAATTTTACCAACCTGTTCCTGCATTAATAGTTCTATTACCATTTGCGTCCTTTATTATTGTTACACATGCAGTTTTATCGTAAACCCAGTCTCCAGATTCTGTACCATTTCCAGCATCTTTAGAAATATCTTTTAATCTTATTGAATAATTTACTAAAGAATATATTTCAATACTAGAATTATTTTCATACATTTGTGCAAGTTCTTCTCTTTCAGAACCTGTATAAATTTTAATATTATCTATTCTATATTCAATTAAATTATCACCATATATATTCTTTAAATTTTGAATAAATAATTCTTTTACAATATCTGAATCAGATTTTTGTACTGTATTAGTATTTGAGTTATCACTTGAACTAGTACTTGTACTAGTATCATTAGTATTTGTACTTGTATTTTGTTTTTCATCTTTTTTTGTTGTTGAATTGTTATTTTTCTTTATTTCGTCTTTTGCTATATTTTCTGTCTTTTTGTCGTTTTTATTATTTGGGATATATTGACCTAATATAATTCCTAGTAATAGTGCAACTATAAATACTAATATTATTATTACAATATTCTTTCCTTTCTTCTCTTTTTGTAATTTTAAAACTTCGTTTTCACTATTATCCATACTATCCTCCTATAATACACCTTAATTTTAACAAAAATGATCATTATATACAATGTATTAATTATCAAATTGTAAACAAATTTTACAAAAAAAAAGAAATTTCTTTCTTTTTTAGTATGTTTTTATTGGTAATAATAATTGAATTAAATTTTCATCTTCATCAGTTTTAAGAATTATTGGTTTTATATCAGAATTTAATAATATTCTAATATCCTTACTATTTATTGTTTTTAATGCTTCCATCATAAACTTAGAAGAAAATGCAATCTTTATTTCTTTATCATTATTTTTAGTTATAGCAAGTCTTTCTTCAACACGTCCTATTTCAGGTGTATTTGAGCTTACTATAGCCTCGTTTTCATTAGTTTCGAACTTTATTACATTCTTTTCCTTTTCACTTGTTAAAAGTGCTGCTCTATCTATTACACTATATAATTCATCTAAGTCTGTTTTAATTTCAAGTTCAAAAGTATCTGGAATTAATCTAGAAGTATCTGGAAATGTACCATTTAAAAGTCTAGATTGGAATAAAATATTATCAAACTTAAATAAAATTTTATTAGAGAAAATATGAATTTCTACATTTTCGTCATTATCATTCAATATTTTAGCAAGTTCTCCAATATTTTTACCAGGTATAACTATATTAATTAAGTTTTCCACAGCACTATCTAATTCAACTATTTTTTTAGCAAGTCTATAAGAATCAGTTGCGATGCATTCCATCTTATTTCCTTCTATTTTTAAGTTGATACCTGTAAGTATTGGTCTTGATTCTTGCATTGAAGTTGCAAATAATGTTTGATTTACTATATTTTTAATAACTTTTTTACTTAATATAATAGGATTTGTTGATATATCTAAACTTATATTTGGAAATTCACTTGAATCAATACCATTTAAGTTAAAGTTAGAATTTTGTGTATAAATTAATATCTTTAATCCATCTATTATTTCTATATTAATAAGACCATCCGGTAATTTTCTAATTATTTCAAGTAAATATTTACCTTGAATAATAATTGTTCCTGTGGAAACTATATTATCTATATATTTTTTATCAATAAAACATTCTATATCTATATCATTATTAGTAGCTGTTAAAAATAATCCTTCATTTGTTAAATTAAATTTAATTCCTCCAAGTACAGGTATTACATTTTTAGTAGATACTGCTTTTGATACGTTATTTAAATTTTCTAATAATATTTCTTTTTTAATACTAAATTTCATATTAACCCTCCTAAACTGATTATATCATATTATTTATTATTTAAATATGTTATTTTTATTATTACTGTTGAAAAAGTTGAAAACTTTATATTTATTTATTTTATAAAGGTTTACGAATTTTTATCCTGTGTATAACTGTTGATAAAACATGTGCATTTTTATATTTTCCTGTGTATTATTCTAATTTTGAAATAATTTCATTAATAATATTATCTAGTTGTTTGTTCTCTTTTCTTTCTTTTTCAATCTTATCACATGAATGCATAACTGTTGAATGATCTCTTCCACCAAATTCTATACCAATTTTAGGAAATGATTCATCCGTTAGTTGTCTTGACAAATAAATTGCTATTTGCCTTGGAAAAGCAATAGTTGCGACCCTTTTCTTTGATTTTAGGTCTTCAACTGATACATTATAGTGTTCTGCAACTACCCTTTGTATCTTCTGTATATCATTTTTAAAGTTAGTCATAGGTGTTATAGTACCTTTTAATGCTTCAATAGTTAAATCAAGTGTTATTTCTTCTTGAAAAAATATTGTAGAATAAGCACAAACTCTTGTTAAAGCACCTTCCAAACTTCTTACATCTGATGGACACATATTTGCTATATAATCAATCGCATCATCACTTATATGCCTTGAAAAATCCATATTTGCCATTTTTTTTCTTAATATTTCTCTTCTTAAATCATTATCCGGTGGAAAAATATTTACTTTTAATCCCCAGTTAAATCTTGTTCTTAGTCTATCCTCCAAATGTTTTAAATCATCTGGAGAACTATCTGATGATATAATAATTTGCTTTTTATCATCATATAATGTATTGAATGTATGGAAAAACTCATTTTGGGTTTTAGGAGCATTTCCTAAAAATTGTATATCATCAATTATAAGTACATCAATATTTCTATATTTATCTTTAAATAAATCTACATAATCAAAGTTAGTTCCGTCTTTATCTTTCTTATTTAATCCTAAAAAATCATTAATAAATTGATCACTAGTAACATATAATACTCTTTTATTTGTATTTTTTACAATATAATTACCAATTGCCTGCATTAAATGTGTCTTACCAAGACCACTATTACCATATATAAACAAAGGATTATACATTTTACCTGGATTTTCAGCTACAGCAAGCGCTGTTGCCTGTGCAAATCTATTACTCTCACCTACTATAAAATTTTCAAAAACATAATCAGGATTTAAATTTGCCTTTTCTGAACTATTATAAGGTACACCAAGTTCTTCTTCTTCCTCTTTTTTTACAGTAATCTTTTTATTATTGTATTCATTTTCAAGAACAAACTCAAAATTAAAATTAGTTCCTGTTATACTGTTGAAAATATCACTGATTATATCAATATAAGATTCAGATAAATGTTTTTTATGAGCGATAGTTGGAACAATGATTACAGCGTGTTCTTCATTTAATTCAACAAGTTTTGAAGTGCTAAACCAAGTATCATACGATAAACTATTTAATTTAGTCTTCATTATACTTAGAAATTTATTCCATATATTATCAATGTTCATGAACTATCACCTCCCCCTGATTAGATAGTAAAGTTATAAACTTATTATAACTCATTTTTATTCATTTTCAAGGCTAAAAATTAGTAAACAACACTTATCAACATAAAATGTGGAAACTACTCTATATAAAATAAGGGATTACAATACTTTTCCACATTTTCCACAAATTTACAATTAACAGGTACTTTTTAAACAACCATTATTTTTCCACATTATTGTGAAAAATGTTGATAACTTTATTTGACTATATATTATAAAGAAAAAATAAATATTTTTCCACAAAAAACTGTTAAAAAGTAAAAAAATGTCAAAATATCAAAAAAAACAGATGTTTAAATCTGTCTTAAGTATTCAGCAGTATTAAATAATTTCATACCATTTGAGCCCTTTAAAAGTATAATATCATCTTTTTTTAGGTAGTTTTTAAGAAATTCATGTGAGTCACTTTCGTTATTAAATATATTTATATCTTTATTAAAGTTATTTTTAATAAGTTCTTCTTTTATAAATTTTACTTCATTACCTACTAGTATTACACCATCAATATCCTTATTTAATATATAACTACCTATTTTCCTGTGTATATCTTCTGAATAATCACCAAGTTCTAAAATATCACCTATCATTAATAGTTTTCTATTATAATTAGATTTGGAAATCATATCTATAGAATTAATTAATGAATCGTAACTGCAGTTATATGTATCATTGATTATTGTAGTACCAGTTTTATTTATTATTTTTTCAAGTCTATTACTAGGTAATTTGAAGGTTTCTATACCTTTTTTTATATTTTCATCACTTATATTAAGTTCTTTTCCTACTGCATATGCAACTAAACTGTTATAAATAAATGCTTCACCAGGTGCATTAACCTCGAAATCAGTATCTTTTATTTTAAATTTACTACTAAAAATTTCATCAACTATATTTGTTGCCATATAATCACTTTTATTATTTATACCAATAGTTTTTATATTAGCATTAATTTTATCTAAATTATTATGAATCATATCATTATCATTATTTATAATAAGAGTACCATTTTCTTTAAGTCCATCGATAATTTCAAGTTTAGCCTTTAATATATTTTCTCTAGAACCAAGATTTCCAATATGAGCAGTACCTATATTAGTAATAACTGCGATAGTTGGTTTAGCTATTTTACTTAACAAAGTTATTTCATTTAAATGATTCATACCCATTTCAAGAACCATAGCGTTATGGTCTTTTAATTTTAATATAGTTAAAGGAAGACCTATATGATTATTATAGTTTCCTTCTGTTTTTAAAACATTATATTTAGTACTTAATACACTTGATATTATTTCTTTAGTACTCGTTTTCCCTTCACTACCTGTAACTGCGATAACAGGGATATCATATAATGATCTTTTATACGCTGCTAAATAATGAAGTGTTTTAATAGAATTATCCACAAGAATAATTGTTTTATCATTGTAATCTTTAAAATCTATATCTTTGACAGATTCTTTTTCTAGTATGCAAGCACTTGCACCCTTTTTAAAAGCATCTTCATAAAATAAATTACCATCAAAAGTTTCACCTTTAATTCCTATGTAGCAATCATTTTCATTAATTTCTCTAGTATCTTTAGAAAAATTTTCTATTTTTAGATTTTCATCACCAAATATAAGACTTGCATTACATTCTCTTATAATATCTTTTACTAATATTTCTTTCAAATAAATCACCTACTCTATCCTTATTATATAAAAGGAGGAAAAATCCTCCCAAATTTTAATTATTTTTAACAAAATTTCTAACTATTTCTTGATCACTAAAATGATGCTTTTCAGTACCAATTATTTGATAATCTTCATGACCTTTTCCAAGTATCATTAATATATCATTATCTTTTAACATGTTCATTCCTTTTATAATAGCATCTTTTCTATCAAAAATTATTTCATGATTATCCTTATTTAATCCAGTAATTATGTCATTCATAATTTGTTTTTCATCTTCAGTTCTTGGATTATCATCAGTAAATATTACATAATCAGAATTTTCTTCAGCAGCTCTTCCCATTATTGGTCTTTTTGTTCTGTCTCTATCTCCACCACAACCAATAATAGTTATAATCTTTCCTTTTTTATATTCATTTGCGCTCTTTAAAACGTTTATAACTGCATCAGGTGTATGAGCGTAATCAACAAATACACTATTTGTATTATATTTAATCATTTCCATACGTCCAGCAGGTGCCATTAAATCTTTGGTAATATCAATAATACTATCAATGCTAAATCCTAATTTATGTACAAGCATAAGCGCAGTTAAATAGTTATACACATTATAACTACCTACCATATTTATTTGCGTATTATATATTTTATCTTCATAACTAAATTCTATTTTTGTGTGCAAATGTGATAAAGAATAATCTTTTATTAAAACATCAGCATCATTTTTACCAATAGTTATATTATTATTTTCATTTAACATGAATTTTTCATGATGAGGGTCATCTTTATTTATAATAGCGACTTTCTCTCCCCTAGTTTTTTCAAATAACTTTCTTTTAGCGTTTGCATAATTTTCTAAAGTTTTATGATAATCTAAGTGATCTTGTGTAAGGTTTGTAAATGCTACTTCATCAAATTCAAGACCAAACACTCTATTTTTATCAAGTGCATGACTACTTACTTCCATAACAACATATTCACAACCATATTCTTTTGCTTCTAGAAGCATATCATAAAGTAAATCAGTGTCAGGAGTTGTATTATTTAATAATCTTTTAGTATTTCCATAATAAAAACCAATAGTACCAATGTATGCACATTTCTTACCAAGTAATGTTAATAATTGATATACTAAGTAACAAATTGTAGTTTTACCATTAGTACCAGTTACTCCAATTAATTTCATATCTTTAATTTTAGGATAATAATTTTCATAAAGATAGTTATTTAAATATTCTTTTGTATTTGGTACAACAACAGTTTCAACACTATAACTACCCTTTTCACATATAATTTTAGTCGCACCATTTTTAATAGCGCTTTCAATAAAATCATGCCCATCAGTATTTACATTTTTAATCGCAATAAATGTATCTCCAGGCTTAACCTTTCTAGAATCTGTTTTTAATTCTATCATCTAATCACCTCTATTTACATTATATCATATTCTTAAAAAAATTAATTATTAAATTAAATGTTTGTAACAAAAAATGGTTGACATATTAATAAAATATATTAAAATATATAAAAAACATTTGACTTTATATAAAAAAATGTATATAATTGTAATGTTTTATGAACTTGGAGGTGCAAAAATGAAAAGAACTTTTCAACCTAATAATAGAAAAAAAGCAAAAAAACATGGATTTTTTTCTAGAGTAAAAGGTAAGGTATTAAATAATAGAAGAAAAAAAGGACGCAAAACTTTATCTAAATAATTCCACTTTTTATTAGTGGTTTTTTTTGTAAGTAGGTGAAAAAATGAAAAAAACTAATATAATAAAGAAAAATTTTGATATAAGTAAAGTATTAGATTCAAAAAAAGGCTATAGAAATAGATATTTTAATGTTTATTTTAATGAAAATAATGTTGGAAAATATAGATTCGCGGTATGTGTATCTAAAAAAATAGGAAATGCTGTAACTAGAAACAAAGTAAAAAGACAAGTAAAAGATGTTATAGATAAAAGCAATTTAGTATTTAATTCTAATACTGATTATGTTATAATAATAAAGAAAGAAATTAATGAAATAAAATATAGTGAAATTAAGAAAAATTTAATGGATCTATTAAAGAAAGTAACAGATTAGGAGAAACTTATGAAAAAAAGCAAGATAATGAAAATATTAGTTGTAGTGCTATCAATATTTATAATAACTGGTTGTACAACAACACTAAAAGATCCAAAAACTAAAAAGGTTGTAACTTATGAAGATGAAAAAGTTAAAATAACTTTAAATGAAAATATATTATGTAAACCAACAAATAAAGGCTTAGTAAAAGAATATAATAAATATAAAAAACAAATTGATATATCTAAGTTACCAGATTGTGATAAATTTAAACCAAGTGATGCAAATTACAATAATTTATGGGAAACTTTAGTAGTTAAACCACTTGCTTGGTTAACATTAAAAATAGGTAGTTTAGTAAAAAGTTATGGTATCGCACTTATAATTTTATCAATAATAATAAGATTAATACTTGCGCCATTTACTAAAAAAACTGCTATGCAATCAGAAAATATGAAGAAGATGCAACCAGAAATAGATAGAATAAATAAAAAATATGAAAATAAAACAGATCAAGATTCAATGACTAAAAAATCAATGGAAACAATGGCATTATATAAGAAATATGATATAAATCCATTCTCAAGTTGTTTATTTGCATTTATTCAAATACCATTATTATTTGGTTTCTTAGAAGCAATAAATAGAGTACCAGTAATATTTGAAGAAAACTTATTTGGTCTTATACTTGGAACAACACCATTTAAAGCAATTACATCAGGTCATATTGAATATGCAATTATAGTTATATTAATTGGTGCTACAACATTTATTTCTCAAAAATTAAATACAACAGCGCCAACACCTCAAACAAATGATATAAATCCAAATACAATGATGAATTTCATGCTTGTAATGATTGTAATAATGTCACTTAATTTCTCAGTAGCATTATCATTATATTGGATTGCGTCAACATTATTTACTATTGTTCAAAACTTAATAGTTATTAAAACAAGTAAAAAGAAAGAGGTAAAGTAATATGAAAGAATATTTATATGAAGGAAAAAACGAAGAAGAATTAATACTTAAAATGCTTAACGAATTAGGTGTTAAAGAAGATGAAATCTTATATGTAACAAAAGAAGAAACAGTAGGATTATTAAAAAAGAAAAAAGTAACAATTAAAGCAATTCTTAAAACTGATGTTTTAGAATATTCAAAGAAATTTGTTACAGATTTAGTAAATGCTATGGGATTAGATGTTAAACTTGAAACAAAAAGAGGAGAGAATAATATACTAATTAAATTATATTCAGATAATAATCCAATATTGATAGGTAAAAACGGAAGAACATTAATGTCAATTCAAAATATACTTCATCAATCAATATATGCTAAAACGGGCATTCATGTAAATATTTTATTAGATGCATCAAATTATAAAGAAAAGAAACAAAAAAACATTGAATATATGTCAAAAAAGCTTGCTAAAGAAGTAGCTCAAACAGGAATAGAAATTAAAATGGATTCAATGAATTCATACGAAAGACATTTAGTTCATGATGTTTTAAGTAATTATAAAGGTATAAAAACTGAAAGTGAAGGAGAAGAACCTAATAGATGTGTTGTTATTAAACCATCTAAATAGGTTTCTTTTTTTATCATACATGATATAATTAAAAAAGGAAGTGATTTTTTATGAACGATACAATATGTGCAATATCAACAGCATTAGGCGTAGGAGCAATTTCAATAATAAGAGTTAGTGGAGATGATGCAATAGATATTGTTAACAAAATATTTGATAAAGATTTAACTAAAAAAGAATCTCATACTATAAATTATGGACACATAGTTTATAATGGTGAAATAATAGATGAAGTAATGGTAAGTATAATGAAATCACCAAAAACATTTACAAAAGAGGATATAGTTGAAATAAATTCACATGGTGGTGTTGCTGTAACAAATAAAGTACTAGAAATATTACTTTTAGAAGGTGCGAGACTCGCAGAACCAGGAGAATTTACAAAAAGAGCATTTTTAAATGGAAGAATTGATTTAGTAGAAGCAGAAAGTATAATGGATTTAATAGAATCAAAAACAGAAACATCTAGAAAACTAGCAATAAGTGGAATGGAAGGAAAAGTATCAAAACTAGTAAAAAATATTATAGACAATTTAGTAAAAGTAAATGCAAATATTGAGGTTAATATAGATTATCCAGAATATGAAGATATTGAAATTGTAACAAAAGAAAAAATAGAGGAAATGTCTAAATATATAAATAAAGAATTAACAAAACTATTAAATGAATCAGAAAATGGAAAACTTATAAAAGATGGAATAAATACACTAATTTTAGGTAGACCAAATGTTGGTAAAAGTTCTATATTAAATAAACTTATAGAAGAAGACAAGGCAATAGTAACTAGCGTTGCGGGTACAACAAGAGATATAGTAGAAGGTCAGATAAGAGTAAATGGAATTTTACTTAATATAATAGATACCGCGGGTGTAAGAGAAACAGAAGATATAGTAGAAAAAATAGGTGTAGAAAAATCATTAAGTTTAATAAATGATGCAGATTTAATAATACTTGTATTTAATAATAATGAAAAATTAACTGATGAAGATAAAAAATTACTTGAATATACAAAAGAAAAAAAGAGAATAATAGTAATAAATAAAATAGATTTAGAAAATAATCTAGATATTAGTAATTTAAAAAATGAAAGAATAGTAAAAGTTTCAGCATTAAAAGATAGTGGTATTGAAAACTTAAAAAATGAAATAAATGATATGTTTAATCTAGAAGAAATTAATTTAGGAGATTTTACTTATTTATCAAATTCAAGACAAATATCACTTGTAAAGAAAGCAGTAGAAATATCGAAAAATTTAGAAGATGCTTTAAATAATGATGTACCAATTGATTTACTTGAAATAGATATAAAAGAAATTTGTGAAATACTTGGAGAAATAATAGGCGAGAGTTATGATGATAAATTAATAGATACATTATTTAGTAACTTTTGTTTAGGAAAGTAGGAAATAATGAAGAATATTGGAATAATAGGTAGTGGTAGCTTTGGATGCGCACTCGCAAACGTATTAATAAAAAATCATAATGTAAAAATATGGTCCTTTAAAAAGGAAGAAGCAGATGTAATAAATAATGAACATAGATGTATGTTTATTGATAATTCAAAACTAGATGAAAGAATAGTGTGTTATACAAATTATGAAGATGTAATAGAAGATTCAGAATATTTAATTTTAGTAACTCCTTCGAGTGTAATTAGAAACACATGTCAAAATATAAAAAAATATGTTACAAATCAAAAAATAATAATCGCATCAAAGGGTATTGAAATAGAAACTAATAAATTTTTAATAGATATTGTAAAAGAAGAGTTAGATTTAAAATATATTGGAGTAATCTCTGGACCAAGTATAGCAAAAGAAGTAATAAATGATATGGGATTAAAGGTTGTATTCGCATCTAATAATAATGATTATAACAATGAAATAAAAAATAATTTTGAAACAGATAAATTTAAAATAGAATTAAGTGATGATGTGATTGGAACAGAATTAGGTGGGACATTAAAAAATATTATATCAATTGCATCAGGATTAGTTAATGGTCTTAATTTAGGAAATAATATGAACGCTATTCTTATTACAAAAGGACTAGAAGAAATAAAAGAAATAGGACTAAAATTGGGTGCTAAAGAAAACACATTTTATGGTTTATCAAGTCTTGGTGATTTATTAACAACATGTTTAAGTAATGAAAGTAGAAATAATAGATGTGGAATTCTTTTATCACAGGGTAAAAAAATAGATGAAATAAAAGAAGAAATAGGTATGGTTATTGAAGGACTTGATGCTTTAAAAATAGCACATGATATATCACAAAAGTATAATATTAACACTAAAATAATAAATACACTTTATGATATTATTTATAATGAAAAAAGTAAAGAATCTATAATAGATGTAGTATTAAACTAAAGAGGTAATTATGAATAAAAAGGTAATAATTGGAAACTTTAAAATGAATTTACTTCCAAATGAAGTAGTTTTATATATTGAAAATTTAAAGAAAGATATAGAAAGTAATAATGAAATTGTATTATGTGTTCCATATGTGGATATTCCTTATGCATCAAATATAGTAAATGATACTAATATTTATGTTGGTGCTCAAAATATGTATAGTAGAGAAGAAGGACCATATACAGGTGAAATATCAGTAAAAATGTTAAAATCTATAAAAACAGATTATGTTTTGCTTGGTCACTATGAAAGAAAATTATATTTTAACGAAACAGAAGAAGAAATAAATAAAAAACTTATATTGGCATTAAAATATAATATAAAACCGATTGTGTGCATCGGATCAAATGAGTCATTAGAAAATGAAATAAATATGATATTAAAGGATATTAAAAAGGAATGTATAAATAATATAATATTTATTTATGAGCCAGTATTTTCAATAGGTACAGGTAATGCATTAGATAAAAATGAAATAATAGATAAAATAAAATTAATACAAAATATAATTTGTGAAAAATATGATGAAAAATTTAATAATCTAACATTAGGTTATGGCGGAAGTATTAATTCAAATAATGTACATGACATAGTTAATAATGATGAAATAAATGCAATATTAGTAGGATCATCATCACTAAATGAAAAAGAATTTGCAAATATAATAAATTTAAGTTCATAAAAAACAGGATATTGATGTCTACCCTAAGGGGTGCATTTCATATCCTGTTTTTTGTATATTTTAAACGTTATTTAATATAAACCCCATTCAGCAAGCTTTTCAAATCCACCAATGTTATTAATATATTCTCTAGCTTCTTCAACAATTTCATTATAAGATTTTCCATCAATCATATCATCTCCAATTGCACAGAATAGTTCTACTTCTTTACCTGTTTCTTGAGCTTTCTTAAACGCATAAATATTTATACTTACATCTGCTTTTGATAGATCTTTACCATGAATTCCTCCACCTGTTACAGATTGAGCCATATCAGAACCAAGTTTCCTATTTGTCGCACCAGTATCAACATTTGTGCCACCTTCCCATTCTCCTAATGGATTAATTATTATTTTTAGATTTGTTATATCTATTACTTCATTTATTATATTTTGTATTTTTTCATTCGTTGCATTAGATTGACATACTATCAATTGATCTTCTGTAAGAATGTATTTTCCATCATATGGAATATTATCATATAATTTTCTTGCTAGTTTACTTATTTGTTTTTCTAAATTATTAAGTGGTACACCTTTGAAAATACCATTATCTCCACATTTAATTCTTTCACTTTGATTTTTAGCAAGCTTTTCATCTTGTGGTACTACTTTTAAATTTAATTTAATTTTATTATTGCCTGTAATCCTTTCTAATATATTTATTATATCCATTTTCTTTATATCAACATTAGTTTCAATTATGACATTACACTCATTATGACCAATTAAAACTTCAACTGCTATCTTTGGATTTTCCTCTTTTTTGTACGCAAGGTCTACTATTGCACCTGCAATTCTGTCTGCTACCTTGTCTGGATGACCAGGATTTACTTTTTCAATCATATATATTTCCTCCTTTTTACATCTAATAAAAAAACACCCAAGATAACTTTCTTGAGTGTAAAAAGTTATCTTATAGAATCTAGCATTACCACCTAATTTAATAGGTTGGTGCGATTTCATTGGGCTAGTCCCTCCATCGCTCTTTATAAGATGTTGAATTAATTATACCTTAATTATCTTTTTCTAACAATATTTTTACTAAAAAATTTTTAATATTTAGGGGAAAAGTAAAAGGTTGTGGAGAATATAACATATGAAAGGGTTATTTCTATGTGATTGAAAGGAGGTAAAAATGGAAGAACTCTTATCAAAAAATATAAAGGAGGAACTTTGGTTACAATAAAAGGATATACAAATAATCCAGAACTAAGAAAAAAAGAGGTAATACCAGGAACATTTGATGCGGTTTTTAAAGCAGTATTAACAGAAGAAAAAGAAGTTTTAGCAGAAATAATAGAACTAGTAATTGGTATACCAAAAGAAGAAGTAATAAAAAATGGAGTAATAATAAATAGTGAGTATGTAAGAG